>LWDU01034565.1_pt1 | contig 14635 bp, 13 predicted proteins | sample 727161 | NCBI WGS metagenome assembly LWDU01 (sample SAMN04566230, study PRJNA314399) | hydrothermal vent metagenome | isolation source: deep sea hydrothermal plume seawater | place: Mexico: Gulf of California, Guaymas Basin | collected 2004-07-11 | reverse complement strand
GTACCATTTGAACAGGTAATAGCGTGCTTTGTTCCTGTGAATGTGGATAACTCGGCTTCAAGTTGTTTAACCTCTTCACCCATAATATAATTAGATTTATTTAATACGGTTTGAATACTAGCATCTATATCAGATTTATATTTTTGATATTGTAATTGTAGATTAGCAAAATCAATTTTCATATTTAATCTATTTTAGTAACTTGACCATCTTTTAATTGATATTTTTGATTAGTATGTTTACATATAGTTTTAGCATTACCTGTAAGAGGTAAATCTAATTTTTCACCATACTCACTCATCCAACCAACTTGTTTTGCAGGTACTCCAACCATTAAAGCATAGGACGGGACATCTTTACTAATCACTGCACCGGCACCTATAAAAGCAAATGCTCCAATAGTAACGCCGCAAACAATTGTACAATTCGCACCTAACGTTGCACCTCGCTTTACTAAAGTTTTACGGAATTCGTTTTTTCGAACAATTTCTGATCTTGGATTATTAACATTAGTAAAAACACATGAAGGACCACAAAAGACACCATCTTCTAAAGTAACCCCTTCATAAACGCTAACATTATTTTGTATTTTAACTTTGTTACCAATTGTAACACTACGACCTACAACAACATTTTGTCCAAAAGAACAGTCATTACCAATTTTACAATCTTTTAAAATATGGCTGAAGTGCCATATCTTTGTACCTTGTCCAATTTCTACATTGTCATCTATAAAAGATGACTCGTGAATAAACACATCCTCATAATTATATTTTTTATTCATAATTCTTATAGCTTTACTGCTTCATTTATAGTTTTGGATTTTGATGCAGCAGATAATACTTTAACAACTCTCAAACCTTCATCTCCATCTATCATTGTCTTAATATCTTTTTCTACTACATCTATAAAATGTTGGCACTCATTTTTTAAAGGTTCTTCTTCAGGAACTTCTAAATACTTAACATCAGATTTCTTTAAGTTTATTATTCCTTTAGAGGATACTACTTCATAAGGATATAAAGCCAGTTTTTCATTCCATGGTTTAGTATCATCAAATACCAGCATTGCAGATTTTCCAGATACAACTAATTTATGTTCTTTATAGGGATGTAACCAAGAAACTGAAATATGAGATTTTAAACCTGATTTAAACTCCATGTGAATTGTAGCAGTATCTGCGATGTTTTTTTGTAAAATGGATGTTGATTTTGTGATGATAAATTCTGGATCTTGACCAGCTAAAGATAAAATCATAGAGATATCATGAGGTGCAAAACTCCAAATTATATCCTCTTTTGTTCGTACTTTACCAAAACTTAAACGATTAGAATAAATATAATTCAATTCACCAATTTCATTGGCATTAACTATTTTAAGAATTTTCTTAAAAATAGGATGATATTGTAATAGGTGCCCTACCATAAGCTTAACATCATTTTTTTTAGCTGTAGCAATCATCAGTTCTGATTCATTTTCATTCATGGCTAGTGGTTTTTCAACAAATACATGTTTACCTTTATTCATTGCCTCTATTGCCATTGAAGCATGAAGATGCGCAGGTACGGCAAGTACCACACCTTTAATATTTAAATCATTTATAATTTCAATAAATGAAGAATTTTTGACATTGTATTGACCTGCATATTTATTAGCAATTTCAGTATTAGGATCACAGATTGAATATAATGCTCCTAATTCAGAAAAATTTCTTACTAAATTTTTCCCCCAATAACCACAACCAACTACTGTAATATTTTTTTTCATAATTAACTTTGTTTTATATTAAAAAATTAACCAAATTAATTTTTTAAAGACGAAAAACACTAAAACCTTGAGCTATTAGATCATCTTTTTTATAAATAGATTTTACATCTGCTAACACTGGATTAGATCCTTTGCATAAACTTTTAAGATCTTGTGGTGATTTAGAGCGAAATTCATTATGACCAACTGCTACAATTAAACTATCAACTTTGTTGGTGGTATTAATTTCGCCTAATTTAATATCATAAATTTTATGAAGTTCAGATTGATTAACCCAAGGATCAACAACAACCACGTTTGCACCCCAGTTTCTAAGCTCATAAACAACATCGGCAACTTTTGTGTTACGAACATCTGGGCAATTTTCCTTAAAAGTTATACCCATAACACCTACTGTACTTTTTTTAATATCAATGCCGTTTACTATCATTTTTTGTATAACTTTTTTAACCATATATCTTGACATATTATCGTTAATTCTACGACCAGCTAAAATTAATGTAGGATTGTATTTAACTTGTTCTGCAGCATGCGTTAAATAATAAGGATCAACACCAATACAATGTCCTCCAACTATCCCTGGTCTAAAGGGAAGAAAATTCCATTTACTACCTGCTGCCTCTAAAACTTCTAATGTATCCAAATCTAATCTTTGAAAAATAACAGAAAATTCGTTAACTAAAGCAATATTCAAATCTCTTTGAGTATTTTCAATAACTTTAGCTGCCTCAGCGACTTTAATGCTTGAAACATGATGAGTACCTGCAGTAATAATTGTTTTATAAAGTTTATCAACTTCATCGGCAATCTCTTTTGTGGATCCACTTGTAATTTTTTTAATTTTTTCTAATGTGTTTACTTTATCTCCTGGATTTACTCTTTCTGGACTATAGCCACAGAAAAAATCTTTATTGAACTTCATGCCTGATGATCTCTCAAGCTCTGGCACACATACATCTTCAGTTGCACCAGGGTATACTGTCGACTCGTAGATTACGATATCATTTTTACTTAATACAGTTCCAACAGCTTTTGATGCATCAATTAGAGGAGTTAGATTAGGTCTATTAACTTTATCAATTGGGCTTGGCACAGTAATAATATAAATATTACAATCTTTCGTATCCTTAATATTAGATGAATAACTTAAATTGTTTGCAACCGATGAAAGTAAATCATCTTTAACTTCTAATGTGCTATCATGACCTTTTTCTACTTCTTGAATACGCAATTGATTGATATCAAAACCGATAACCTTAAATTTTTTTGCAAATGCTACAGCTAAAGGTAGTCCAATATAGCCCAACCCTATTAGACAAATTTTTTTATTTTTTATATTCATACTTCTTAAAGTTTAATATTCATATCAAATTTTCCACAACTAATAAATGCAACAATAATGAGTTCTTTTATGTAATTAAAAGTCAGTCAATACAGCTCATTTTACAATCAAGTTAATAATAAATTTTTTCTATTTTTTAGGTTTGGTAAAGATTATGTAGAACGTTTTAAAAATTATATAGAAGTCCAACAAAATACTCCAATTATTCATATACCACAAGTCGTACTCCATTCTCTTTCTCATAAGCTCATCTGTCGGTTTGTTTCCTCTATAACCATGTATCTGTGCCCAGCCAGTTAGTCCTGGAGATGTTTTGTTTCTTTTTAAAAACTTTTTAAATACTTTTGAATAAGTCAGATCTTCCCGAAACTCATGAGGTCTTGGTCCAACAATAGACATATCACCCTTTAATACATTAAAAAATTGAGGAATCTCGTCAATGTGTAATATTCTAATTATTTTTCCGATTTTAAGAATTGTTTTATCATTTTCTTTTTCTTTGACTGTTATATCTAATTTATCTTTTTTTAGAGTTCTTAATTTATGAAGGTAAAATCTTCTACCGTCCCATCCAGGACTTTCTTCTGAAAAAAGAATGGGAAACCCATCTTCAATCAAGATAAATATTATCGCTAAAATAAATATGGGAGAGAACAGTAACAGAAATATAATAGAAAATATTTTGTCCAAAAATATCTTAATAATTAAATCAAAACCATAAAATCTAGAAGTTTGATAATGGCTATAAGTATATTTATTATTGATTAAATTATCAGATGGTAAATTTGAATTATTTTTTGAATTATCTTTAAAATTTACTATAAAAATGTCTACTGAAAATTTAATTACTAAATCTAGGTAATAATTTACAAGATCTTTCTCCTCATTATCTAATATCCAGATTTGTCCCAGTTCATGATATTCTAGAATTACTCTCATCTCTGTCTCATCAGTAAAAACTGGAATCTTTAAAAGTCTTCTTGCTTCTTCTATAGAAGAATTATTATCAAATTTAATAAGACAACATTTATATATGTTAATGTTATCCTTTTTTTCTTTTAGAATTTTTTCAATGCTCTCAACAGGTCCAACTAACATTATATTTCTTTGAATAATGTTATTATTCATAAGGATGTTATATAAAAAATCTGAAATTTTTCTAAAAATAAATATGTTGCAAATAGTTAGAATGAATAAATATGAAATATTTATATCTATATTAAAATCCATTTTAAAAAGAAAAAATATATATAAAGTGAATGGCAGTGTAATAACAAATGGAACAATATCATTTAACAAAAAAATTAAAAAACTTGTTGCATATCTTTTTTTCATTATTCCTAAAACAAATGAAAATAACAAATAAGAAGCTGTAAAATATAAAGATAGATAATAATATTTTGATGTTTTATAAATGTCGTAATTAAGTAAATCAAAAATTGAATTAAATTCTAATATTGAGAAAACATATATAGATAAAAAAACTGCAAAACCTTTCCAAAAGATTGCGATATTTATATAAACAGAATCATCTACTTGAAAGATTTTTTCCAATCTAAACATTAATTATACTTTTTTGTTATAGTAAGATGAGTAGTTATAGTTATAATAGTTATAGTTATAATAACTATCTTTTGATGTATCCAAGTCATTAATAACAATACCATCAATACTTGCCCCTACATTTTTTACTTTTTTAATAGATGACATTAAAGCAATTGTTTTGGTCGAATCTGACCTAATTATAAAAAGATTATAATCTGATGCCTGAGTAAGAATTAGTGTGTCTGACACAGGTTGTACAGGTGGTGAGTCGATTATCAAATAATCATATTCTAGCTTCAATACATCAAAAAACTTTTTGATCTGCTCCTTACTGACAATGTCAGACATATCAAATCTTTTAGCTCCTGAAGTTATAATTTCTAATTTTGTACCAGGTACATTAAAAATAGTATCTCGAAAACTTGTGTTAGAAGAAATAATTTCACCCAATCCAGGTATTGTTTTTTCAAATTTATAAAAACTATTTAATACTGATGGTCTTCTAATATCTCCCTCTACAAATAAAACTTTATTATTTCTCTCTAATGATAAAGCCAGATTAAAAGCATAACTAGTTTTACCCTCAGATGGATTGCTGGAGGTTACTAAAAAACTTTTATTTTTTTCAAATTTAGCTTCAATAATAGTTCTAGAGGATCTAATTGCTTCAGAGAAAGCAGACTCACTATCTTCTAAAAAATTTTGTAAAATATGATAACCCTTTTTTATATCTGCAACCTTTGGCAATACTCCAACCTGTGGAATATTTAAATGATCTAAGGCCTCTGGTGTATTAATAACTGTTGAATTCATATTTCGAAATAATATTAAACTATAAAAACCAAAAATAGATGCGATTAAAGCTGACATAAAATTTTTAAATGGCTTTGGTGTAAATGGTTCTGTGGGAAGGGTGGGTTTTTCAATTATTTTTAGTTTTGAGATTTGTAAATTTTGTGCTTCATTAGTTTCTTTTTGTCTTTGTAAAAAAGTTTCATATAACTTCCTACTACTCTCGACTTCTCTGGAAAAATTCAACATGCCTGCTTCTTTTTCTTCTATTTCTCTTAATTCATTTTTTGCATTTTCCAGATCTTCTTTGGATAAATCAATAAAATTTTTTAGGTTACTTAATTCAAAAACTTTTCTTTGAATTACTTCTTCTAAAATCTGGTTTAATTGACGTTTTAAACTTTCACGTAATTCATATGCCTGTATAACTTTTGGGTGCTTAGTTGTATAAATTAACAATAAAGAATTAATATTATTTTCATTTCCAGATAAATTGGTTTCAATATTAGAAATTTCTTTTCTTTCATTAAGATCTTTAATTGCAAGAAGAATATCCGTATCACCGTTTGCAGTTTTAACAGAGTTTAAATCATTTTCATGTCTTTGTATTTCTTGTTTTGAATTAAGAATGTTGGCTGAAATAGATTGTATTTCTTTTATGTTTAGTTCTTTAACGTTTCCAGTATCCACTAAATTATGCTCTTTTTTATATTGAGCTAAATTTTTATCAGCTACACCCATTTGGATTTTTAATTCTTTTAGCCTCTCTTTAACTTTTAGGTTCGCATAGTTGGTTGTTTTGATTTTGCTATCCACTTCATAGCGCTGGTATGAGCTAATAATATTAGTTAGTGCTAATTGAGATATTTTTGGGTTATTAGAAATAAATTTCAATACCAAAACATCGCTGTCTGTTAGGTTGTGAACTTCAAAGTTTTCTGTGAGAATTGATTTTATATAGTCTTTATCAATAATAGTTTTTTTTGTAAATATCCTGCTAAATATATTTTTTTCTACATTTGAATAAAGCGATTTAAATTCAAGCTGATTTTTTTCATCGTTTACGATATGTGAAATAACTTCATCACTTTCTAAAATAGCTATTAGATTGTTGACTCTAGTACCAGTATTAATAGTGGAATATGCTTCATTAATATTCACAATTTTATTTTCATCAGGCTCTATAACTATTGTCGCTTCACTTAAATATTTTTTCTCTATATTGAGCGAAATAAAAAATACAATCATGGACACTAAAGTTGATGCAAATAGTATGAATTTTATATTCTTTTTTGCAATTAATAAAAAAAATCTTAGATCGGCTAAATCAAATGCATCCAATAATTCAATTGTTTTACTGCCCATTTTGCTAATGTACTCAATTTATCTTAAGTAGTGTATTAAATTATTTTTCTACCATATGTAGTTGGTCTTAAAGAACAAAAATTGACATTTTGTAAATTAAACTTAAGGTTGAATCGTGATTAAAGTTTATTCTATCAAAAATACAGTAAAGGCTTCAAAAAAGCTTCTTGAAGCTTTTACTGTAATTTTTATAATATTTGTCACTTATAGCTGCTCAAGTTTACCAGGCATTAATAAAGATATAAAAAAACAAAAGAGTTCAACGCTGAGTACTGGGTATTATACAATAAATGATATTACTATAGATATCATTGATATTAATAACCTCAATGCAAATCAAATAAATAATTACAATACATCCAAAGTTAAAGAGCTTAAATATTCAATAAATGAATTTTCAAATGTATATAACTACAAATATGAATATGCGTTAGATTCTGCTGATGTAATTTCAATTAATTTAACAGATACTGACGATATAGATGGATCTTATATAATTGACCCAAATGGCAACGTGGATTTACCATTTGTTGGAAAAATAGATATTAAAAATTTAACATTAATTGAATCAAAAAAAAAATTGATTTCCGTTTTAAAAAAATATTATAAAAACTATGATTTACAAGTCAAAATAGAAGAATTTAATAGTAGTAAAGTTTACATTCTAGGTGCTGTAAAAACACAGCTCACAATTGATCTTGATCAAAAACCTATAAAATTAATTGATGCAGCTATTCAAGCAAATTATAACCCAAATTCAGCAGATAAAAATTATGGCAATAAAGCATTATTAAGAAGAGATAATCAAGTTTACAAGATTGATATAAATAATATTTTTCAAAGTGCTGACACAAAAGACAATTTTTACCTAAAAAAAAATGATGTACTATTTGTCGATAGAAATTCTGATGCTTTACATGTTTTTGGTGAAGTAACAAAACCAGGTNNNNTTTAACAGCTAATGCATCAAAAGTTTATGTTATTAGAGAGGACTATGATTCTTTTTTAAAAATAAATGTTTTTAAACTTGATATTAGAGATCCTATTAATTTAGTTTTAGGAAAAAGATTTATGCTAAAACCAAAAGATATAGTATTTATACCACCAACAAAACTTGTTAAATGGAATAGAGTTATAACCCTGCTCTTGCGACAAACAGATTTATTTAAATCTTATAATCCAGTCATTCAAGAAGGTATGAAATCAAATTCTGCAAATCAAACGAATTAAAAATTAATCGTCAAATCTATATTCAAAACTATCACTTTGTTTATGATTTACACTTAACAATAAAATAAATAAGAGTTGAATTATTGGTATATGAAAAGAAAAATCAAAAATAAGTATAAAAATTAATAAATAGCAAAGTAAAAAATTTTTAAATGAAAGAAAATCTTTATTAGCACATAAGAATATAAGACATAAAGAAATAAAAGTAGAGCCAATAAGACCAAACTCTCCTATAAATTCAAAAAAATCAGAATGTGCGTTTATTGCAAAACTTTTTGATAAATTCTGAAAGTTTATCTTAAATAAATATTCAAACCCACCTCCTCCATACCCAAAAAGGATAAATTTTTTAAATTCAATAAATGCAAATTTTGTAAGATCAGCCCTAGATAAAAAACTTTCAGCTGAAGATGGTAAATATTCGTTAATTTCACTCTGTAGAAATGAATATCTTTGTAACAATTTTTCAGAACCAAAATAAAACCCTAAAATCAACACATCAAATAATACAATTAATATTAATGTGATTAAAAAAAATTTATTCTTTTTATCATTTTTATAAAGTTCTCGTGAGATATACATAATAATTAATGAAATAAATAAAAAATTTCCTAGTTTTGAAAAAGTTGTAATTATTGCGATAGTAATTAATAAAAGAAAAATTCTAACGTAAATTTTATTAAAAAAAGTATCCGTATTATTTTTTTGATAGTGGTCGATCATTTTTAGATATTCAATTCCACTAAAAAAACATAATGTTAAAAAACATGAAAACACTGTTCTATTAGTAAAAAAACCTGTTGCATTGATTTTTGCATGGCTATTTTTTAATATCAAAAAATCAGGATTACCTATCAATAAAAAATATACAGCAACGCTTGCAGCAAATGCCCCTATAAAAACTAAAAAATAATGGAATTTAAATATATCTTTAGTTCTATAAAAAAGACTTTTAAAAATAATTAAAAATAGGAATATTGATAGATAATTTAATATGCTAAAATAAGAATTGATTGGACTCAAGCTAATAGAATTAAAATTTCCATTAAATTCTAATTTATTTAAAAAATTGTATTTTTCAGGTGATAAAAAACTTAACCACTCTATGGGTAAGGGTATTGTTTGAAATATCAAAAAACTTATAAATAAGACATATAATTTAATAGCTAGCTTGTTTGTTGAAAATATTTTTCTCACATGAGCAAAATAATTTTTTTCCCTTATAAATAATAAAAAAAAAATGGAGATTATTATAAAATTAAATTGAATATATAAATTATTATTGCCTCCATTAAAAATAACCATAAAGGTTATAATTAATAAAAAGATATATTGATAAAACTTATTTTTTTTAATTAACATTTGGTTTATTATGGGGATATATTGTCATCATAGAGGTAATTATAAACAGCCGGAATTGCATTACTCCATCCTGAAACATTATACCCATCATCATCATATAAAGTTCCATTTTTATGGTAGAAAGGTGTGACAGTGCTAAATCCTCTTGCATCATATGATCCACCATCTGTTACCCACCATCTGTTACCGTAAAACTAATCGTATCGGTAATTTTTGAAACCCCTGTACAACTAGGTTCACATGAACTGTCTTGTGCAACAATCTCTATTGAATAAGGTGAATTAGCTACAGTAGGCGATCCTGAAAGAAGACCGGTAGCATCAAATGTTAAATCAGCTTCACCAGAAACTGAATATGTTACACCAGATCCTGTAGTTGTAGCAGAAGCAGTTAAACTAATAGTATCTGATGTTGTGTAAGATGCATCTGCTGAACTTGATGCTTGAGTTATCCAGGTAACTGTAGGATCACCACCACCATCTGTTACCGTAAAACTAATCGTATCGGTAATTTTTGAAACCCCTGTACAACTAGGTTCACATGAACTGTCTTGTGCAACAATCTNAGCAGTTAAACTAATAGTATCTGATGTTGTGTAAGATGCATCTGCTGAACTTGATGCTTGAGTTATCCAGGTAACTGTAGGATCAGATCCAGAAGCATCTTCGCTATTACCATTTCTATCTAATCCAGCACTATTATATAAAGTTCCTGTATTTTGGTGATAGCCATCTCTATCAAATCCACCATAATCATATAAAGTTAATGTATCTCTGTGGAGGCCAGTAGCATCAAATCCATTTGCATCATATGATGATCCTCCTGCTCCCGGGTCGGAGTTTCCATCTCTATCAAATCCAGCCATATTATATAAAGTTCCTGTTTCTCTGTGGTTGTAAGGTGGCATCATAGAAAAACCACCAGCATCATACATATCATCGGCAACACCATCATCTTGTGAATTTCCATATTTATCAAATCCAGCATTATCATAAAAAGTTCCTGTATCTCTGTGGTAGTAAGGTGGCATCATAGAAAAACCACTAGCATCATACATATCATCGGCAACACCATCATCTCCTGCGGTTGTTGTAGTTGTATATGTGGTGGTATCAATAAAATCATAAAACTGATCCATTTTTTCTGTATCAAAGTACGTATCATCAGTTGCTGCTGTGCTAGCGACAGAAGATAAAACTTCTGCTCCAAGAGTAGAATATTTATCGTTTTCTGACACATCTAAAATATAATCAAACATTATACCCACTGTATCAGCATCTGCTTCAGTCATTACATTTGCTAACATCATGGCACCATCTTCACTGTCAGCTGCACTAAATACGGCTTGTTCCATCATTTGATCATATTGCTCTTGTCCTTCATCTCCAAAATCCATGTCATAAAATGATTCACTGTCTGCCATAGATGATAAAACTTCTAATGCAAGGGTTGAGTCTGGATTGGTTTCGGCCATCATTCCAATAGTATCCATCATCATGTAAATACTTTCTTCACTTCCATAGGTCATCATATTTGCTAACATCATGGCACCATCTTCACTGTCAGCTGCACTAAATACAGCTTGTTCCATCATTTGATCATATTGCTCTTGTATTTCCATCATTTGATCAAATTGCTTTTGTGTTTCATCGTCAAAATATTCTTCATCTCCAAAATATTCTTCATTTCCAAAATCCATGTCATAAAATGATTCACTGTCTGCCATAGATGAAAAAACTTCTAATGCAAGGGTTGAGTTTTCATTAGTTTCGCCCACAGTTTGAATAGTATCCATCATCAAGCCAACACTTTCAGCATCAGATTTTGCAAATATACTACCAATGACAGCTATGTTGTTATTTTCATCATCACTATCATTTAACATTTGAGTAAATATTTTTTCTTTAATGGCATTATTAGCTTCTACGTTAGATGTTGTAAGAAATGTATTATCTTCATTAGATAAATTAGTTATTACACTAGCAACTAAATAATCATTTGTTTCAAGAATTTGATTCATCGATTCACCAATGCTTGCTTCATCTGAAATATTTAAAACATTAGATAAAAATTCTGTATTCTCGCCAGTAGAGTTTTCAACAATAAAATTTATGTTTTCCTGTTTTTCAATTTTGATATTTTCTTTAATAATATCAATATCAGACAAATCAATTATCCCATCATTATTGGCATCTAAAAGACTACCATTTGCCAACTTTTCTTCTAATTTTTCTTGAATTAAATTTTCATCAATAGAGCTTGCTTCGATTAAATCATTAGAAACATCTGCTAACTCTTTTTTTTCATCATCTGTTTTAGGTCTTTCTGAAATACCTGTTTCGATATTTGCAGAAATCACTTGGTCTGTTTCATATAAAGTTTTAACTTTTCCTTCGGATGAAATATTGATTGTACCCACATTACCAAAGCTATCTTCTGATAAACCAACCTCGCTAGAGCCATCAGGATTGATCTTCATATTAAATCTTGTTCCTCTAATACCTAGGATCATTGTAGGTAATTGTATTTCCATAGAGCCTTCTGGATTTTTAGCAATTTTTCCAGATTCAATAATTACTTTGCCTTTCTTAACTATTCCTAAAAATTTTTTTTTTTCTATAGAAAAAACAAACTCTGTTACTGTGATTGAGGATGAGGGTTTAAGATGAACTATCATCTGTAACGATTTCATCAAATAGAAAAATATCATCGTAGATATCTAAAGTTCTTTTTTCATCATCAGTATTAATTGCTATTATTTCACCTTTAAGAGCAACAACACTTCCAATTTTCTCTTCAGAATAAGTTTTATTTATTAATATTAAAAAACATAAAAAAGTTAAAATTAATAAAGAATGGATTTTTTTAAATGATGTATTAATATTATTCATATGAAAAAAATTAGTTTTTTTCACTTTTTAAAGTTAATCATTATACTGTTACTAACATATAATATTTTTGCAATATCTATACTTTATATTCCAGCAACCAATATAAAGAATTTTTTATGGCAATGGACTCCTTATAATTACAAACAAATACTCTATTATCCAAATAATATAAGGGAATTATCTCTTTTAAACAAAACTAATAGATTATTGATGATAAGTTTTTTGAATAAAAATATATATAAAGATTATTTAGATATCGATTTTTGGAACTATAAACAAATTATAGAAAGTATTGATCGAGATAATATTAAAGACTTAGAAAAAAGCTTTTATAAAGCTTAAGAGAATATTTTATTAAAAATTATTCTAAATTTTCCAATGAATACAAAAATAAAATTCTAATAAATTTTTTTAATTAGCATAATTCTAATTTAAATTGCTCATTTAATACAGTTTAATAATAGACAGATTACAATAAATAAATAAAATAATAAATATGAATAAACTTTATAATGTTTTTAAAATTATTTTTCATTTTTCAAATATCGTATTAATTTTTTTTTACTTGTTTCCTGGAAGTATACTAGGTTGGCTTTTATATAAGAATTTAGAAATACAGCCACAGATTACAAACGATTTTTTAGGTATTTCATCAAATCATTTTTATGCTTTTTTTGTTTTGTCTTTTTTGGGAATTTTATCTTATTCAAAACATAAAAAGTTTGATTTATTAATCAAATATTTACTACTACTTTCTGTGCTTCTTGAGTTATCGCACCTATTAATACCAGTAAGGGGTTTCCAATTTGGAGACTTATTTGGTAATATTTTAGGAGTAGTTTTGGTGTTGTTAGTAAATAAAATATGGAGGCTAAAAGTATGAATTCATTTGAAGATAGGAAAAAAAGTTTTATAACTGGCCTTACTTAAATAAAGAGTTAATAAATAGTAGCTCCAAAAACCTTAACTTCATCCCCTTCAACACCAAGCACCAGGCGACCTAGAAACTCACCAGGTATCTCTTTGCTTTTCTGTTTAAATAGTACAGTAATATTTACTCCTCTTCTTAAACATCCAAAGGCCTCGTAATCTTCTGATAAGCTGGTTAATAGTTTATTATTAGACCATTGTTTGCCTAACTCCACTTCATTAGCACCAAATAACATTTGCGTTCCAAAATCTTTAGTAAAACCACCATAATCTTTAATATTGGAGCTTTTAACAAGGTTGTCCCAGATGGGTTTAGCAATTGCTAGAATATCTTCATCAGACTTATCTAAAAAATTCATATTTTTGTTTAACTTGTACTAAGAAGCTTTTTTCTTCTCGTTTTCATCTACAATGTGATAAACGGGTACTTTTTCTAAGCTAAATTTACCAGTCTTGGGGTCACGTCTAGAAACTGTTAAGCAATGCCAATTATCATCATCAAGCTTCATGTGATCACCTCTATAATAATAACCTGGCCAACGAGTCTCTTCGCGGAACATTGTATGTTCAGTTACACATTGAGAGGTTAAAGCTCTATGCTTAAGCTCCCAAGCTCTCATAAGTTGATGATAATCTTCAGCGCCAACATTCTCTAGATCTTCTTGTAACCATTCTAATAACTCCAAACCTCTTTTAAGCATATTTCCATTGGTCATATAATTAGTAGCTATACCACCTACATATTCATCCATAATTCTCTGAAGTCTTTGTAGACCTTGAATTGGAGAAATATAACTTGGTGAAACTGTTCCTCCAGTAATCTCATTTTGACCAACTGTGTAATTTTCTAAAGGTTTGTATATAGTTTCTTTAAAATCTTCACATTGTTTATCGCTAACTTTAATACTTTCAGCTTTTTGATCTTGAATATATTTAACAGCAGCTTTTGCAGCTAAACGACCTTCTGTAAAGGAACCTGATGAGAATTTGTGTGCACTACCACCAACAGTATCACCAGCTCCAAAAAGACCGTCAACTGTTAACATTCTATTGTATCCCCAAAAATATTCTGGAGGCGAAAGATCTTCTGGGCCACTTACCCAAGCACCTGAACATGTAGCATGAGAACCCATTACATATGGTTCAGATGTAGTTAGTTCAGGATTAGTATATTTTGGATCAATATTTTGAGATGCCCAAACTACAGCTTGTCCAACAGTCATACCAAGGAAGTTTTCCCATCCAACAGTCTCTAAATGTGGATCTTGGAAAGCTTCTGTTGTAACCATTTGAATTGGTCCACGTCCTGCTATCGTCTCTTGAATAAAAGCATGATTACGTAAACATGTTGGTGTTGGATGGTGATCAATATATTCACCAACTAATTCTTTGGTTTGGTCATACCATTTTT
>LWDU01039639.1_pt3 | contig 14638 bp, 11 predicted proteins | sample 727161 | NCBI WGS metagenome assembly LWDU01 (sample SAMN04566230, study PRJNA314399) | hydrothermal vent metagenome | isolation source: deep sea hydrothermal plume seawater | place: Mexico: Gulf of California, Guaymas Basin | collected 2004-07-11 | reverse complement strand
GGTTGATAGTCCCGAAGCTGGTGATTTAGACGGCGATCTAGATATAGATGAAGAGGACTTCAAGCTCTTCATCGACGAAGCGCGGGGCGATCGCTCTGGTGGTTTCGATGGTCCAGGCCGTCCCGGCGGTTTGTCGCGGGAACTGTTCGAGTTTTTGGCGAGTTTGCTGCCGGAGTTTGAGGATGATCCAGAGCTGTTTATTCCGTTGGAAGATCTGGAACTGGACGACCGCGCTCTGGCCCTACTTGCCGCTCAGGTTGGTGATGGGCTAACGCTGGAAGATTTGGAATTTCTACTGAGTGGTGGTGGTGATTTCCCTGGTGGCCCGGGTGGGGTTGACGGTCCGCTGGGTTTTGACTTGCCCGATGATGTCGTAGAGATACTTGAGGAGCTCAAAGAAGATTTTGATTTAGATCCCGATCTGGAGGTCGATCTGGAGGATTTAGATCTGGATTCGGAAGCATTAGGTTTGCTCTCAGAATTGGTTCCAGAGGGCGTGATCGACCGCGTTGTTTTAGATCGTCTTTTGGGTGGTGGCCCCGGCGGTTCGGATGGTCCTCCCGGTTTTGGTGGTGGCCCGGCTGTGCTGGTGCTAGAATTTGATCGCGATGCCGACGAATTGCTGCCAGATGATTTAGATCGATTGCAACTGCCTGTTCCAGGCGATCAGGATGTGGAGGAAGTGCCCGAAGCGGTGCGTGAATTCTTGGCTGATTTCTCTGAGATCCTGGGTGAGCAACTGGGCATCGACCCGGAGCGCATCATTGTGCTGAGCATTGCTCGCGGCAGCATCGTCGTTGAGTTCTTCATCACGGAAGACCCACAGGTACCTGCGGCTGAATTTGCCGAACGTCTACAGATTGATATAGAGGAAAACCCCGAGGCCTATGAAGATTTAGGGCCGGTTCTCAGTCTGTTGCACATTGAAGAAAGCCATGGTGATGGTCCCGATTTTGGGGGTGCTCCAGGTCTGTCACCGGAACTGCTCGAGTTTTTGGCGAGTTTGCAGTCGCAGTTTGAGGATGATCCAGAGTTGTTTATTCCGTTGGAAGATTTGGAACTGGACGATTCCGCCCTGGATTTGCTCGCCGCTGAAGTGGGCGATGGACTGACCTTGAAGGCATTGGAACACCTGCTGAGTGCGGGTGGTGGTCCTGGCGGTCCCGGTGGTCCCGGTGGTCCTGGTCCCGATCTGCTCTTTGAGCTTTTGGAGGAATTGGCTGAGGATTTTGAGGATGATCCGGGTCTGCTCATCGACGTCGAGGATCTGATTGATGAACTCGACGATCCGGGCGCCGTCGAGTTTTTGTCGCGCTTAGCAGGTTTTGATGGATTGCTTTCGGCCGATGAGGTCTTCTCCATAGTTAAAGCGGGTCCGCCCGGCGGTGATGGTAATTTCCCGCGTTTGGGGCGCATTGAGGGCATACTTGAAGGTCTGGATTTGGAAGAGGGCCTGATCTTTGTCAACGGCGAGGAGTTTGAGCCTGCGGGAGATCTACAGGTTTTCGACCGAGATGGGCAGCCTATCGACGTATTCACATTACTGGAAGTTGCCGGTGGTTTCCCCAAAGTCGAAATGGAGCTCAATGAGGACGACGAAATCGTTCTGCTGCGCGTGCTCAGTCGCATTGAGGGGGGGGCCGTCGCTGGTCATGGAGAGGAGTTCTTTGGTCCACTGGCGCTGATCGATGAGGGCAAGATCATCTTTGAGGGACCGCATTTTCAGGTCACAGAGCGCACGCGCTTCCTCGATCAGAACAACAAAAAAGGCTCGTTGGAAGATGCACCACTGGGGCAACCGGTGAGCGTTACGCCCGGGCCACCTGATCCTAATTCGGATTCCTTTGATCCGACGGTGACCAAAGTTCAGTTGATCAACCCCAACCGGCCGCCACCGGCCAGCGCCAATATTATCGTGGGCAATTTGATTGCGTTTGACGATGAGACGCTGGAATTAGCTGGACCCATTTCAGAGTGGAACCTGGAGACTGTTTTTACCGACCACGAGGGGCAGACTATCGATCCACTCGCGATTGAGAGTGGGACCTTCTTACGCGTGGTGACGCGTCCGCCGCAGTTTGGTGAGGGGCAGCCGGTCGCCGTCCAAGTCGAGGTGTTGGAAGACGGTACGCTCGGCCCGCCGCTGGCTGAAGAAAACCAGCGGGGCCGTCCCCAGGACGAGATCCGTATCGAAGGTTTTATTGCGGACGTGGGTGATGACTTTATCGTGCTCGAAGGTGAGCGAATTTTGCTCGATGATCGTTTCCTGCTTTTAGATGTCGATGGTCAGGAGACCGATCCAGAGAACGTCTTTCCGGGTGATCTACTCGAGATTGATACACGCCCCGACCATCGTCGCGGTTTTGTGGCGACGCGCGCCAAGCTCATCGACCCAGCGGCACAGGGTTTTGATCGTCCTGGTGTGATTACGGCTCCTTTTGAAGCCATTGAAGACGGCGAGTTCTTTGCCTTTGCTAGCGAACTAAAAATTGCCGGTCAAGGCGGTCGTCATATTGAGGTCAATGAGCTTGAGAATGTCGAATACGTACGTCTGACGGCCAGCCCGCCGCGCTTTGATCGGGGTGAGACGCTGCCGGTGGTATTTGATATTCGCGTCGCCAAGGCGCCGGAGGAGTTTGCGCCACCGGAAGACGATAACTTCAATCAGCCAGGAGCTAAACGTCGTGTGCGCTCGTCCTTCCCAGAAGACGGCGATGTAGAGATTCCGCTATTCACCGAAGTGGAAGTCAGTTTTGATGGCAATGTCTCTGAACTGCTCTTTGATCCTGAATTCGAGTTCTCGATTTTTCCCGAGCCACTTTCCTTTGGGGAACTGCAGATCGGAACGGATGGACGCACGCTTTCGGCCGAGATCGAGTTGGAAGAAGATCGTTCGTACCAACTTGTCGTCATCAGCAAAGCCACGGGTTTCCACTCGGTGCGCTTTTCAACTGGTGAGCAGATCGCTATCTCGTCGATTGCCGGACGCATTTTGCCTCCCGAGGATCTGCCGAATAACGCTCGCTTTATCGAAGGCGAGTCCTTTGCCGTGCTTATCGAAGGGGTGGGCGATGGCGAGATTGATGATTTTGAAGATATCGAAGAAAATGTGGTCGCCGGTATTCCACTCAATGGTAAAGACTTTGCCTTTGAGGCCGTATATGACGAAGATGGCGATGGCGAACCTGATGCCATCGAACTCGGGGCCGACGAGCGCGTTGAAGTGGAGTTAGAGCTTCTGCTGCCGGAAGCGTTGGACGTTGTGACTCTCGAACCGGCACTGCGTGCTACGGGCGTAGAGTTGGAGACGGCTATTGTCGTCGAGTTTAACCAGCCGGCGTTTTTGGACCCGGAAGATATCTTCATTTTGCCGCCTCCACTACAAGTTGGCGATTTCAACGAGAGCGATAACGGTTCGGCCTACACGTTGGAAGTCGTGCTCGAAGAGGATACGATTTATCGCGTGATCGTAGAAAATGCCGAGGATGAAGATGGGGGCGAGCTGAGCCATCCGGTGGAAACGGTCTTTACTACGGCTGAGGTCTTCCCGGAACTGCTGTCGATAAGCGGCAGGCTGGTACTGCCCGATTTGCCAGCAGCGCGGCGTTTTGAGGGACCCATTTTTATTGGCGCCGTACCGGCGGCATTGCTGGATGAAGGCGAAGTGGGTTTTGAAAGTTTCTCCGAGGAGGATATCGTCGCCACGACGATTACCACGACGGCGGATTTCGTATTGGATGATGTGCCGGCCGGAGACTTTCTCATCGCCGCTTTTACTCGTGTGGAGGTGCCGCGCGGTTTCCGGGCACCCGATCCGCGCCGACGCCCATTGCGCGATTTTGATATCGCGCGCCAAGGTCGTTTTAACGATCAGGTATTGGAAGTTTTTGATACCATCGAACTCTTCGGTCTCTTCAACGGTGATGGCGGTGAGCCTAAGCCGGTGGCTGCTGGGGAACAGGGCATTGAACTCTTCCTGCGCGGCGAGTCGAAAACGCGCGATCAGATCTTACTCGTTACGGACGTATTGGTGCGCGGCGAAAAGCTTGTCAGTGACGGTGGTTTGCCCGTTGTCGAGTCTGGCGATGCGCAGATCGAGGTGCGTTTTAACAAAGAGCTACGCTCCGATCGCGGTATTGTCGCTATCGAAGCCAACTTGAATGGACGTTTCCTGCGCACGTTCGAACTACATGAAGATGGCAAGGGCGTGACGTTTGAAGCCGTATTTGACGAGGATCATTTCCATCGCTTCTCATTGTTTCGCGCCGAGGCGAAAGACGGTGCGATCCTAGAACGTCCGCTGGATATTGGCTTTACCACGGGCGAGTCTGATATAGGCTTTGCTTCGGTGGCTGGTCATATTTCGCTGGAGACGCGCTCGGATGCGGGCGATATTCTCAGCGATGACGAAGCCGATTTCATCGACGAGGCGCGCGTGTTCCTCTTTGAGGAGGATGGCGACGAGCTCGCACTCGTGGGCGTAGCCGATGTCGAGGAGGATGGCGCATTTGCATTGGATGAGGTGCTGCCCGGCGACTACAAGGTCTTTGCCGAATTGCTAACGGCTAGCGGCCTGGAGTTGAAAGCGATATTCGACGGCGACGATGACGGTTTGGCCGATGTGTTGGAATTAGACGACGGTGATGCGCTAGAGGATATTGACATTGTCGTCACGGCAATTATTGCTACCGAAACCGATACGACTACGGGGGTTGCCATCAAAACGGTGCCGCCCGGTGGCAACGATAGCGCTACGATGAACCTGGATCTGGATACAGCCGATGGCAACCAGAGTAAAACGACGCTGTCGAACGTAGAGGTCGGGCAGCAGGTGGTTGTGGACCTCTATATATCCGGGGCAACGAACGTGAACGGTTTTGCCGCCAAGTTGCGTTACGACGCCGATATCCTCGACTTCGTTTCCGCCAGTGATCAGGTCGGTAGTCGCACCAACTTTCTGCGTCGAGAAGGCGGTCTGGCTTTGTTTCTGTCGCCGCTTCTGCGCGAGCCGGAGCTGGAATACGGTGGGGCGATTCTCGGTTCGAAAGAAACTACGGCACCTGATGGTGACGGTTTTATGGCGCGCTTTATTTTTGACGTGAGCCAGGAGTTTGAGGGGGCTCAGGTCTTTTTGGAAGAGGTGACGCTCAACTCGATAGCGGGTAAGGACGTATTGACGCCGGGCATCTCGGCCAAGCTGGCACCACCGGTCTTTACCGAGCAGGTGAAGGGAGTCTTTTCCTTTGACTTCAATAGCGCTGCGGGCGATCAAGAAGAGTTTCACAAGGGCTTTATTGCCGCTGGTAGTGTCGTCGATGTTGACGTCTATCTGAACCTAGATAAAGTGGGCAGCGACTTTGCCGACTTGTCCAACTATTCGGTTACGGTGGAATTTGATACGGAGCAGTTGACCTTTGTCAACTATGCACCCGAGACGAGTGAGGAGAGCAATTTACTGGCTTCGGCCGGTGGTTTTGCGCCGCAGTTGCCCGCCATTACGGGGACTAGCTCGATTACCTTTGGCAGTGCGATCCTCGGCCCGACAGCGGAGACGACGCCGGATTCGAGTGGCTTGGTTGGGCGTTTAACCTTCGCTACGACGGCTGCCTTTAGTGAGACCGATCTGCTGCTGACCAATTATGCGGTGAAGAGTGTCAGCACTGCACAGCAGGATGTGGAGATGCTGATCATTGGGCGCATGGCCACCGGTGAGATTGCGCGCGTTGCTGCTGGCGGTAGTTCCGGCTCTGGAGGCGGTGCCGCGGCCAATGCCAAGGGCTCGGATCTCGATGGCGATGGCACGGTGGGTTTTGGCGACTTTTTCCTCTTCGCCGACGCCTTTGGCAAGTCGGCTTCCGAAGCGGGTGCCGCCTTTGATCTGGACGGCAGCGGCACGGTCGATTTTGGTGACTTCTTCGTCTTTGCCGATTCGTTTGGCAAGGCGGTTGGCAAGCGCGTAGTCGTTGTTGAAGCCTCTACAGTTGAAGGGCGCATAGCTCTGGATGCGGTATCAACGGAAAAGGGTATCAAGATATCGTTGCAAGCTGAGAAATTGGTTCTAAGTGGCTACGGGGCTGTGGTCGAGTTTGATGCGAGTGCTTTCCGGTTGGCGCGGATCTCCGATAATGAGAGTGCGCTCAACGCATCTGGTGCACCGGCGTTGTTGCTGAGCAAGGAGAGTGATGGGCAGGTGCTCATACTCGGCAGTCGCACGGGATCGCGTCCAGTGGTAGATGGTCTGCTGGCCGAACTGCACTTTGAGCCTCTGAGTCCAGAGGCCAAAGGGACATTCCGCGTGCTGGAGGCTAGTGCTCGTGACGGGAGCGGTCGTTTGCTTCAGGTGTTGAATTTGGGGCAGGCGGAGACGCGCTGGATACCGCAGGTATTTTCGCTGGCGCCCAACTATCCCAATCCGTTTAATCCGTCGACGACAATTAGTTACCAACTGCCTTTAGATACTCAGGTTAGCCTAGAGATATACGATGTGTTAGGGCAGAAAGTGCGCACACTTGTAAGCGGATTAAAACCAGCGGGTTCCTATCTTGTCTCGTGGAATAGCCGCGATGATATGAATCGGCAGGTCGCCGCTGGAGTTTATTTCTATCGCCTGTCTGCTGGCGATTTTAACCAGGTGCGCAAACTATTGTTGCTCAAATAGTTTAGGTCGTATTGGAGCGAAGGGGCCCCTCCACTTGGAGGTGCCCCTTCTTTGTTGACAACAATCGATGCATAATAGTAATCTTGTTGGACAGGAGCGTCCCCATTTCTGTATCCCCCACAAGTAGTTATCCCCACTCCTTAGCGATATCTAATTAAGTCGAGTGACTCTCGTATGCGCGCCTGGCATAGAGTTGATCTCACTCGTGCTTTAATGTCCTCAAAAAAACAGTAGAACTTTCTGCGCCCACTAAGTGTTTTGGCGTGCTCGCGTTTAAGAGGAAGACCATGATAGCAAAGCGATGGGTATTGGGTATTGTTTTGGTGCGCACAGTAGCGCCTATCGTCTGTTGCCCCAGCCGCTCCTGCGCCGGCTAGACGTCAGGTGCAAGGTGGCGGTCCGTGGGCCTGGGCGGGCTGGGCACGACCTGGCCCACGGTCGCGGGCATTGGGCGCCAGGATGCCATGATAACGCAGCAGATTGAGTCGGGGCGGTGGGATGAGGGCGGCTAGTTTTTCAATCAATTCCAGCGGCGACAGCAGCAGATGGATAGTCCCATCCGACCGCGAGGTAGGGGCCAATGATATCGGCAACCAGCCTTAAGAAATGGCCAGCTTTATTCAGCGCCGACATCTCGTATATGTGAGAAATGGTCAATGGTCTATATCCCTTCATTCGTCCCACACTTTGCGGTGCAGGTGAAGCGACCAAAGAAAATATCTGGTTGGCTTCTGGTTTCTCGAGGCCATTGAAAAGTGTATTTAGAAGTTAAACTCAACATTCGGTAATATGAAAGCTTGTGATACGACTTTTACTTTCTTATCATCCCTCGCTATGGAGATACCAAGTAGTTACCGGCCTTCAGGTAAGGATATTTGTACTTCATGAGTGAAAAAAATAGCTCAGTGTTAGAAGCGGATCGTTTAATATCGTCGTTGGATACAAAACAATCAGATTATTCTCAGCATATTGGGAATCGTCTTTCTCAAGCACTAATGGCACGCGGATGGACACAGAAGCTATTAGCTCAAAAGTTAGGGATCACGGACAATACGCTTAGTCGAATGCTTGCCGGACAAGAGCGATTAAATATGAATCACTGCTGCGAAGCGATGACTCTTTTAGGTTTTTCGCCAGCTCTATTGCTCTCTACTGATCCGATAGCGCACGCATGGACAGGTATTGCAGCCATTGACCAGATGCTGGCTGATATATATGGTGAGGATACGCATTCTGGTATAGAGATGATGGCGAACTACTTAACAAAAGATTACCTGTGTTGTTCACACCATTACTTAGAAGAAGGAAGTGAGACGCACCACTGGTATGAGCACGCCTCTGAAGAGGAACGGTCACAAACTCGCATGGTTTATAATGAGAGGCAACACGGTCGTAATTTGTTGGGTATTCCTTATGAATTGGAACGCAAGTGGAACCGCGCGAATTCATTCGGGTCGCTGTTCAGGCGCCAAATTAAAAATGTAGTTCTTGTGGATAAAGATACGATCTTTGTGATTTCAGACAGCAAAAAGCTGCAGGCGAAAACGGGTGCACTCGTAGCCCATCGTACGGCCTATGAGTATTTATATATGAAGAATGCATTTCTCAGCATCTCCAAGGGTGCACAAGTTCGAATACGACGCAGAGAGTGGTTTCATCAGAGTATACATTCCCCCTTTCCAGCGGCGTATACACTCAAAGATGAATAAAATGTGACTGCATCTTTGAGTCTCTGCACGAGCATATTAATGACATAGTGGATTTTTCGTGTATGAGCATGCAAAACGAGGTTGTGTAATGACTAGTGAAATTAGTAAGCATACGAACTCAGCATTGGTGACCGCCCCCATAGTCTATTCAAAGCGTATTGGAAGTCGCCTGGCTCAAGCCATAGGAATTAGAGGCTGGACACAGTCGAAATTGGCCAAGGAGTTGGGCATTACAAACAATACGCTCAGCCGCATGTTGTCGGGCCAGGACCGGCTCAATATGAATCTCTGCTGTGATGCAATGGACCTATTGGGTTTTTCTCCTGAAATGCTACTGTCGGGCGATCCCATCGTGGATAATTGGACGGGTATTTCGGCTGTAGATCATATGTTCTTGGATATTTATGGCGAACGGACGCCTTCGGGAATTGAAGAGATGGGACGTTATGTAAGTAGGGACTACCTGTGCTGTTCGCCTCACTACTCAAACAAGACCAACCACGTTATCGAGTGGTTTAAAAGGGCAGATGAGAAACGACGAGCGGAGGTGAAGTCCGTATATGACCTAGCGCATCATGGTCGCGATCTGTTGGGCATCACTTATTCGTTGGAGCTCGAATTGAACAGTGCCGTGCCTGACTCCTCGGCTGTTCGCACAATTGATTTTGCTGTTCTTATAGGAGAAAATCAGATTTTTCTACATTCGGAATTTATGCGAACGTACGTAGAAACCGGTGCTGTTGTAATACAGTGTATGACCTATGAGACGTATTACTTAACAAAATCGTTCGCAGAGATCGCCAAAGGCGCACGCGTACAAATAGCGCGCAGAGTTTGGTTCGGTTCGGACAGCGCTGTTCAACACTTAAATTATAGACCAAGTTTTGCATAGTTGAGATAATCGGTCATCTTAATAGCCAGCTTATGCTCGACCGAGTCCTTGGTCAATTATTTGCAGTCCCCATTTTTTGTCGAGATGGTCGTTAGAAGATTGTACTTCGATTAGCCACTCGTCGAGCAACTCTTTATGGGAACCTTAAATACTCCTCATCTTGTTGATAGGATAGATACGAATCTGACGGGGATGCCAGTTTATTCTCGCGTGACGTATGGTTTTTGTACGATGCATCGCACTACACCTGTAAAACTTGCCAGACCACAGCATTAATAATTCGTCAACGTCGCGGCATAAATAGCACTGGCATCATCATCTTCGATACATGGACTCAGCTCCAGATCAACTTTGTCGCTCCAATGTTGAAGCCATTGCATTAGCTTAGTCACATCATCAGCGTCCCAAATACTGGTTCCGCTGAGACAAGCAAGATCATGCCAGCGGCCCACCATGGTCACGCCCAAAGGTAAGTCGTAAACCGGATTGGTGGAGCTCTCCACGAACCGCGCAAATATCTCATCTCTATTATCTTTCGCAATTTGCCAATCAAGTCTGTAAAGCATTAGAATCATCCATTGATTAATGAAATGTAATGGATCTCTATCTAAATCCAATATGTTAAGATGTATTGCTGCTTATTGTCTTATCGCTGGCTCAATTAGTCTGTAAAAATCATGTCAGCCCAGTTGTGCCAGATAAATAGTCCTCCTTTTCTGACCGATTCGGGGTAATACACTCTATTTTTTGGTAAAGGCCGAAGCTGAGCTGCCACTCCGTTCCAACCTTTTATTTGCCTAAATAAAATAAGAATTGTAAAACAGTTATTAATGCAATTATATCTTATTTTTATTCACTATTAGAGAAATATGAGATGCTACTGTAAACATCCCTTAAAATAGAGGCATGTCATCGTAGAGTTCTCCCGCGTATATTTAAGCGAAAGGAGAATGACGGATGAAGAAAACACGCTATAGTGAAAGCCAAATCGTCAAGGCGTTAAAAGAGGTAGAAGGCGGGCGCAACGTCAAAGCGATCTGCCGAGAATACAGTATTCCTGAAACGACCTACTACAACTGGAAAAGTAAATATGGCGGCATGGAAGCCTCCGATATTAAACGGCTGAAAGAATTAGAGGATGAGAAGCGGCGTTTGAAACAGCTGTATGCCAAGCTTAGCCTAGACCACAAGATGTCTGAAGGATATTGTTGAAAAAAGCTGTAAAGCCAGCGATACGACGGGAGGGAGGTCGACTACGCAAAGATCGCGTATCCGATTCGTCTTCGACGAGCCTGTCGTGTTGTTGCTTGTTTTGCGGGCGTCGTTTCAGGACGCTCAATGTAATTGATGACTTTAGTCGAGAAGTATTGGCCATCGCAATAGACGTGGGCTTGTCCGCCGAGCGAGTAACGCGCGTCTTGGATCGGGTCGTAGCCTGGCGAGGATACCCGAGTAAGCTGCGCATGGACAATGGTCCTGAATTTATCTCAAGCAGCTTGGCCGACTGGGCCGAAGAGCATGCGATCGGCCTGGAATTTATTCAGCCGGGAAAGCCCACGTAACATTCCTATGTCGAATGGTTCAGCACCTATCGAGATGAGATACTGAATATGTATGTCTTTAAAACCTTATCCGAAGTACGCGCCCGCACCGAAGAATGGATCGACCAATACAACGAAGAAAGACCCCATGATGCTCTCGGGGATCTCACGCCATTCGAATATAGAATGGCTCACCAATAGCTGGAAAACTCTAATTTAGACTGCCACTAAAATGGGGGTATTTACAAGGTTGTAGACGCCGCAGGGGATTAGGCTAATTTTTGTTTTTTGCGTTGGGTTTTCTGAGGCCTTCACCACGCCCGCTTTACCAACACCTCCGGCATGGGATAGTGTTTGGTATTGAGGCAGTAAATACGCCCGCCGCTTTGCATTCCCACCGCCGCTAGGAGCGCATCGTTGGCATCGATGCCGTGGCTGGGGTGCCACTGGCGATACAGAACACTCGCCCTGTCGACGATCTCCTGATCCACCACTGCCGTCTTAAATTGCGAAAGAAAAAGCAACGTCGCCTCTTCTTCTTCGGGACGCATAAAGAAAACTACTTCCGCTCGCTGCATGGCTCCCGTCCATAGCTCATACTCGCCGTCGTCACGCAGTTTGCGCAGAAAGTTCAGCGCCTTGCGCTGGCCGCGCAGATGCCAGATAAGCACATCCGCATCGACATAGGCCCTCACGATTGGTGCCTGTTCATAGAATTGCGGAAGGTGCGGCGCGCAGTTTCCACCGTCTCTACGGGCTTTTCGTCGCGCTGCCACGCACCTGAGGTGGCTTCTAGCACGTCGATGCGAGTTTCCGCTCCCACCGTCTCAGCGTATTGGAGAATGGCCTTTTCCAATATTGATTTTTTACTCGCACCCAATTCGCGCGCCAATAAATTCAGGCGACGCAGCACGGCCTCGTCCACACGCGCCGAAAGCACTTTGTCCATAATTTACCCTTTCATCTTACGTAAGAAAGATAACGTAAGAATATAGACATGTCGAGTATAATTGAGGTAAGCAAATATCAGATCCACCTGCGCAAGGTGTGCGCGCTGGCATCAGACCTTTGGCAGAGAACACCTTTTGCCTTTACTTTTGGCAAAAGCCCTTTGCCACGAGGTAATGTACGCCACCTATGAACATTTTATCTGTCGTCGTCCTGTCCGCCCTTGCTCTCGCACCAGCCCAAGCTAAAACCCTAGTAGAAAAAGCCTATGTATGCATCCCGCAAGGGGGGCGCCGGCACAAAGACCGGCGCAGCCCCTGCAAGGGCGGGATGGGTTGATGAGCGAGACCAAGGCGACAGACCTCCACGTAGAGAGCACCGGCCCTTCCGAGGACCGGGCGCCTGTTCCAGTCTTGTTGATTCAAGGCGTTGGATTGACTGGGTCTGCCTGGAAGCCGCAGGTGGATGAACTGGGCGGTGAGTTTTGGCTGGCCTCTTACGACAACCGGGGGATTGGCAAGAGTCCTGGTCGCCCCGGGACCATCCGGCAGATGGGGCTCGATGCGCTTGAAGTAATGGACCGATTGGGGTGGGAAGCTGCCCACTTGGTAGGACACAGCCTGGGAGGGGTCATTGCTCAGCAGGCGGCTGTCCTCGCTCCAGAGAGGGTTCGGTCGCTGTCCCTCTTATGTAGCTTTGCTACGGGCGCTGTCGTGCTGCGACCCTCGCTCCCTTCACTCTGGCGAAACATCAAGACGGTGATTGGAACGGGTGCGATGCGTCGGCGGGCCTTCTTCGAGATGGTCAGCGACCCATCAATCAGCCCGAAAGAGAAGGAGATGGCTGCGCTCGAGGAAGTCTTCGGGCGTCCGCTGCACAGGGTGCCGCCAGGAACGATGGCGCAGGTCTGGGCTCTATCCCGAGCTGACCTCCGAGAGGAACTATCGAACCTCAGCATCCCGACTTTCGTGCTCAGCGCGGAGCAAGACAAGGTTGCTCCATCATCTCAGGGAAAGATGATCGCCGGAGTTTTGGGGGGACGATATGTGGAGGTGAAGGGGGGGCATGCTTGTACGGTTCAGCAGTCCCGAGAGATCAATGAGCTCTTGAGCGGCTTCTGGCGCGCCCCGGAGGACTTTATTTGTCTTAGCAGCGAGCCGGAATGATTAATCGTTGAGCAGCGTGCCCATGCGTCTCCGCCATAGGGCCCCCCTAGCCACCTACCCTGCGATGTATAGGAATTATAAAGGGCCTTTTAGGAGGTTCGGTCAATCCGTATTGGAGTCTTATCGCCCTCTTTCCTGCTGGGGTGCCCGCCTTTAGGGCCCCCTCTTTTAGGGTTGGCTGGCCCGATGGACGAACGGGCTCGTTTTAGATGCTAAGTACAGCTCCACAGAAGTAAGGAAACAAATTCTAATGCAGATCCAGCTCGCGACCGATAAAGGAGTTATCAACCCTTTTTATCGGAGGTGTGCTTATGGCCCGTGGCCGGAAAACTCAACTGAAAGTGATTCTCAATGCGACACAGCGCGCACTTTTTGAATCCTGGCAGCGTTCGACGACTCACTCGGCTGGTTTGGTGCGGCGTGGTCGGCTCCTGCTGTTGCTATCCGAGGGGCTGTCTGTCACCCAGGTGGCGATTCAGGTCGATCTCACTCGCCGCCATATCTATAAATGGGTCTATCGCTTCCAAAGCTACGGGGTGGCCGGCTTGGAGGACCAACCCCGATCCGGCCGACCGCCGGTTTTTCCCCCCCGAAGTCGGACTGCATGTCGTCAAGTTGGCCTGCGAGCGGCCTGAGCAGAGCAACCGCTCTTTATGCCATTGGTTTTGTGTCGATTTAGCCGCCCAATTAATCGCCGATGGCATCGTGCCCTATATCTGCGCAGAGACGGTGCGCCGGATTCTAATGCATCATCAACTCAAACCGTGGCGCTATCACTTGTGGCTTACCCCCAAAAAGGAGCGGGATGCCGCTTTTTATGACACCGTTTCGGCTTTAGCTCAACTCTACACACGCGATCTCTCACCCGAGGAGATCGTGCTGTGTATCGATGAAAAAACCTCCCTTCAACCCCGGCCTCGTTTAGCTCCCACCCGACCGGCCCAACCCGGTAACGTCCCCAATCACGTGGACCATCACTACCGCCGAGACGGGGCCTTAAATCTGTTTGCTGCTTTTGATACGCGAACGGGGCAGGTCTATGGCCAATGCCATGACCGCAAACGGCAGGTCGAGTTTATCGCCTTTCTTGACTACCTAGAGCAGACGATCGACCCCGCCATAGAGACCATCCATATCGTCTGCGATAATATACCGACTCATCACGGCAAAAAAGTGCAACAATGGCGCAAAAAACACTCGCGTTTTCAGTTTCATTTTACGCCCACTTATTGCTCGTGGATGAATCAGATCGAACAGTGGTTCAGCATTTTGCAGCGCAAACGATTACGCTTTGCCGACTTTGTTTCCAAAGCGGATCTACAGACTAAAATCGAACAGTTTATCGCCGAATGGAATCTGCAGGCTCATCCCTTCAATTGGTCATCCAAATCGGTGGCAAAGGTCATGGCCAAAGCGACGAAGAAACCAACAGGTATAAAGAAAGCGGCTTGATTGATTTCGTCCCCTTTCTTAGGGGGAGCTGTACTTAGAAATCCCCATAAACTGCAATAATTCATCAGCCTTATTCCAATCCCAACCGGCGTAGAAACTGGCGAGGAACTGCAATTGCTCGCCGACTTGCATCCAAGTAAAAAGGATCGACCTCCGGCAAATAAGCCGTCTGCCTACGGGTATTAACCCCCAGGGACTCACCCCGTATACTCACATGCCCGCCGGATGGCCGAACCACCCCTGCAAGTATTTTGAACAAAGTACTCTTACCA
>LWDU01033474.1_pt1 | contig 14638 bp, 7 predicted proteins | sample 727161 | NCBI WGS metagenome assembly LWDU01 (sample SAMN04566230, study PRJNA314399) | hydrothermal vent metagenome | isolation source: deep sea hydrothermal plume seawater | place: Mexico: Gulf of California, Guaymas Basin | collected 2004-07-11 | reverse complement strand
CTGTGGCATTTGTAACATTCGCTTACGCGAGTAACGTGCATCCGCTGGCGAAGCGTCCAGGTAGGTTCGTCCGGCAGTTTTGCGTCCACCGTGATGGGAATGTCTGGAATCATGCCGCCCAACAATTTGTAGCGAATCCAGTGACCTCGGCGAATAGGGTCGTTATCGAAATTTGAGGAATGTGCTATGAGCCAAGCAGGATGCGTCAGGACACCCATTCGCTGATCTTTGGGGAAACTCACTGGCCGTGTTGTTTTCTTGAAATCAGGGGGAAGGTTAAAGGTAAGCTGATTGCCCCGTTCTTTATGGCTGTAAAACAAAACATACATGTCGCTGGTGGTCAGCAACGTATGCAATACCTGTTCGTCTTTCTCTAACACGTATTGGATGAGGACGTCTAGATCGTGTACCAGACCAGGTGCCCAATGCATATGTTTTGGAATCTTATCCTTAAAAATATCATTAGCTTTTTCGTAATCGAAGTACTCCTGGAAGAACTGGAGCAGCCGCTGGGGAGCGTAGCGATTGTCTTGAATGAGACGCTCTGCCTGCACTTGGAGCGTTTCGTTGATGGAGGAATTGCTGGACTCAAATGTCGCTAGCAATTCCCTTTCCGGCGGCCTGTCGGTTATTGCATAGGCCAACGCATGGGCGAGTTCGCGGGGCGAAAGCTGAATTAATCCGTTAGCATCCGGTTTAGCAGATGCACCCTCAAACCTAAAAATAGTTTCCGGTTTGAGGATGATCGAGGCATAAGCAGCTTGCAGTCCATAGGGTTCACCAAGTTGCTTGTCGATACGATCGAGTAGTGCCATCAATGAGGACAGTTCCTCATCCGAAGGTGTTCTCCGGAGAACATTTTGGTACTGCTGAATCAGCATGCGTTCAATGGCCTCGCGTTTCGTAGCCCCGCGACCGATGTGCCCCGCGATGGCTTTCTCGGCGACCCCATCTTTGGTCTGATTTTCCGCCGCCGTGATCGCAAGTTCCGTAACCTGTTCCGCCATAATCTCATTGAGCGGATACTTGCCTTTGAAGTCGGTAAAATTACCGAGCGGCTTATCAAAATCGAATGGATTCGTCGTAAAGTTGAACCTCGAGGCGGCACTGAGTTTACTGCGAAGGGTCTCAGGACTGACACGCCAAATCCGCGCGCCAACATCGACCGAACGATTACGCTCACTGGATGAAAACAAAAGTTCATGCGGGACCAAATTTCCATATCCCTCAGCATCTGACTTATCTTCAGGCTGTAGACCATGTTGTGCAAGTGCGGTAGCAATCCATGTTTCGGCCTGACGTGATTCGCCGCGGGTGGGGAAGGCATCTGCCCCAGCGAACGGCATTTCATTGAATTGCAGCGATTCCAGCACGCGATACCAGAGTTTAGCTTCTTGGGCATTTTTGATATTCAGTGTCAGATTATCAAGTCGCACCTCCCCTTCTGCTTCGTCCGCGCCGTGACATTGCAGGCAGTATGTCTTGAGGAAAGTTTTGATGTTTGGTTCAGCCGCGGACGCGTCGAGCACAAAACAACTGACAATCGAGAAGATCGCGGCGAGTGTCCAACGCTTAAAGGGAACGATCATTTGTTTGCCCTCGCAGCTTCTTCCTCGGCTTTTTTCTCGGCGACGAGTTCAGCGTAAGTTCGGGTCATGCGGTTTCCCTGACGAATAACCAATCGTCCGCCGGCGTAGGGCATTGTCTCGTCCCCATTGTAACCGGTGCGGTAGGCAACATTTAGGTTGCTAACGGGGCTACACCAAGATCCACCTCGCAAAACGGCAATGCCACGGTCGCGTGATGTTTTCAGGTGATAGTTCACAGATCCGATCTGTTCGGTGTAGTAGCCAGCACACAGCTCACTAGCATTTCCGAACATGTCATGTATTCCCCATGTGTTAGGGAGATACCTCCCAATGTGTCTAAAACCGTGCGCATAGCCGTCATTAATTTCCTGATGAGCAAAGATGAAATGGACCTCGTCACGGGCGTTGAAGAGACTAAGATCAGCAAAATTCGCATGCTGCCCAAGTTGGTCGATAGGTGACGGGAGAGATCGGGTCGACCCAGCACGGGCGGCATACTCCCATTCTGCTTCTGTCGGCAAGTCGTAGCTCCACCCAGGGGCTGCGATCTTTTTGTGCAGTGGTTCAAGTAACATCTCAATTCGAATAGCACCAGCCGGGTGCATTGGGTCATTCCCGGACTGATTGGAAAAGCCGATATTCATGCGAGCAATATCAAAGCGGGTAAGTTCGAATTTACTGATCCAGAATCCTTTGTCGATCGTGACGGCTACTGGCTGGGTATCAATAAATGCGGTATCACCCATGGTATATTTTCCGGGAGGGCACCAGATGAAATTCATCCCATCCGGCGCAATCCACTGATCGCCGGCCGATCCACCTTTAATCAGCCGCTCCGCTGGGGAAATGACCGACGCTGGTAATCCATGTAAAACAATCGGTTCTGCTGGTTCTACAGAGACATAGGCACTGTTAGAAAATAATGAGCGTAGATCTGTTTTTGGGTCAATCATCCAACTGATGAGCATGTTGGCAAGAGAGTCTTCTTCAGACGCAGATTTGTTAATCACGGCCAAACCGCCACGATTGGTTCCGCCTCTACTGGCAAGGCCGTTCAGAGGGGAACGGAGAAATTTACGTGTATCATCGTCTTCATTGAGAAGATCGAAAAGAATCACATTAAAACGGGCAATATTGTCTTGCTGGAGATCGTCCACTAGGTCGCCTATCACAATCTCTTCACCGGAAAAGTTCCATTTGTCGCCATCTTGATCCACACGACCACGATAGTAGATTAAGTTGAACGCGTGGTGTGGTGTGTTTAACGCACAATCAGCGAGGGTACCCTTAGAAATCAGAAAGCCCCGCTTCTTCAATGCGGACTGTAACTCAATACTCGTATTGCCGACGAGACGAGCGCGACGGAATTGGCTTGGTTCATCACCGTGACATAGGCCGACAACGACTAGGGAGAGCATAAAACCTAATAAGTGTATCAGAAGATGTCGCTGACAAATCACATCGTTTCCTTGTTATGCTAAAAGCTCCGGGCAGGGTCCGGTCTGCATCGTTTTTTCATCGAGGTCCGGATCCAAGCGTCCAAAGGTTTCTTGCGATGCTCCGACGGCGTGCAGTAGGGTTGAATAAAACGACCCAACGGTGCGATGTCCCGGTTTGCCATAACCGGGGTAATTAATATATTGTCCGCCCAGTTTCAGGCGACCGCCCAGGTCGCCAACCAGCAACATGGGCCACTCCATTGCAGTGGAATGATGCGTGTCCGGTGCGTCGCTCATGTAAACGATAAGTGTGTTATCCATCATCGTGCCGTTGCCCTCAGGCATCGATTCTAATCGAGATACCATCTTGGATATTTGAGTCATCACGAAGCCGCGGGATTTCTCATACAAGGGTATCCCGCGTGAATCACGTCGGTTTCCGCCCATATGCCCATACTGATGGTTGGATTCTTCAATACCGATTCCCAAATAGGGCTGTGCGTTAATTTCTCCGGCTGCACTGGTGATCGTGGCAACATTACTCAAGCCACCAATAAGCGCGCAGGATGCGATTTCAAACTGAGCCTCAAGCCGCTTGGTCGCGATGGTTGACGTGAACCGGTCATCGGGACGGGGTGCGGATTTACGAAGTTGATTCTCGGCATCGAGCAACCTGTACTGCCGCTTGGCGAGTGAATCGTAGGCGTCCAGATAAGCCTCCAGTTCAACACCACCAAGAGCGCCTAGTGCTTTTTGCGTGTGTTTTACATCGTCAACCATATAATCCAGTAAATTGCGTTTCAGATGAAAGCGTTTATTTAGATCACCCGCCGCGGCAACGCTGAAAAACGCGTTATATGCTTTTTCCGGATTGAGTGCGATGGCAAGGGGTTTGTGTGGTCCGCGGGCTGAAAAGGAAAGTGTTGCATTCCTTCCGGCATTAGCTGACATGCCCACCCCAATCCAGGGCAGTATTCCAGGAACGGTCTTACCAAGCTGATAGTCAATCGTGATTCCGAGTGGGGCAGTCGTACTTGCTCCGGAAAGGCGAAACTGTCCCAAGGCGCCGCTTGAGGTTGAATGTCCTCCCCCCGTGCACTTGCCTGACAGTCCCTGCAGAACAGTAACACGTTTCTTATGTGCTTCCAACGGTGCCAGTCCATTGGGCAGTCGATGTTCGGTGAGATCCAGTGATTCGAACAATTCTCGGTTAGCGTATGTCTTAAAGGGAATCGTTTCCGGACAAGCTTGAATAGCGTCGAACCCGTTACTCTGCAGGACAAAGACAAAACGTGGCGGCAGAGCGTTCCCCTCGGCATTAGCCATAACACGTTCCGTTAGCGCTCCGAGGAGCAGCGAGCCCGCACCTAAGGATATACCCTTAAGTGACTGTCGTCGATTTAGGACTAACATCTGAAGTTCCCGTAGTTAATAAGAGGATCAACCAACGTGCTATTATTATAGTCATTCTTCGTAGGAACGTCAGCCTGAATATTGCGGCGTTTCAACAACGGACAAGGATCAACGTTTTACCGCAGGCTTTTTCGTGACCGCCTGCGCGTTGGGAACCGCGGGTGCGGGTTGTTTACGTCGATGGAGATTATAAAAATCGAATATCTTCGGCAGCGTATTCCAAGCGACCTCTAGATGACTGCCCCCCGCAATTTCGAGGTAGGAAACCTTCAAGCCAATCGCCTTGGCGTTTTTTACTAGCGTTCGCGTCGCTGCCGTGCGTACCAAGAAATCCAATTCACCTTGAATAACGAACACGGGGGTCTGCGACATTTGCTTCAGGTTTGAGGCCGGCTTAAAGTAGGCCGGAGCAACGACTGCGACTGCCGCAAATTGATCTGGATATTTTGCGGCTAGATATAGGCTTCCGCCACCACCCATTGAATGACCGTAGAGGTAGATCCGACGCGCATCAATTTTCAATTCAGCGCGCGTGAGCGCCAATACATTGAGTACGTCTTTTTCGCTCAGCTCACCTAGGTTTTCTGGAATCGAACCCCCAATCCGCCAACCGAAACTGCCGTACCAACCTCGATCGTTGTAACCCATCGGTGCCACAATAACATAATTGTGTTTCTCGGCCAGTCGCTGCAGGTTCGGGTACCGAATGACTTGTTTAGGGTTGCTGAGCAAACCATGAAGAGCCACGACTAAGGGATATTCCTTGGTACTGTCGTACGATTTGGGTATGTATAATGTGTACTCGAGATCCTTACGCGCCAACGTAAAGTTATACCGTCGATTTAAAACCACGCCCGTTTTTAATTCGCTTGCCACCGAATCGGAAAATATAATCGCGGCAATTAGAATGGCTAATACAAATCGTTTCAAAATAGTAACCTCGGAGAATTAGAAACACGTGACGATTTATCAAAATCCACTGCCCAATGATAACTGTCAAAGAGTTACTGTGCAAAGTCAATTCAGCCAACCGCTAAGTTTTTAAAGTATCGAACCTCAGAGTACGGAGTTTCGCGGGATCCGTGTTAAAATACGGATCAACTGTATTCGCTGAATCCCTTGAATTTGACCCAATACATTTATGAGCCTCCGTCGAGGCAGGACTGGTTCCGTTGATTTTTCGCAAGTTTTTGATTCCGTTTCTACTATGCCTGTTGAGCGCTAATTTAGTCTCTGTGAATATGTCCGCGGAGGACTGGCCTCAATTCCGTGGTACCAATTCTTCCGGCATTGCTTTGGGAAATTCCGCGCCATCGCGTTTTGGACCGGACACAAACGTTCTCTGGAAACTACCGCTGGACCCGGGACATAGTTCTCCTTGTATTGTTGGCGATAACATCTTCCTGACCACGTACCAAAAACAACCGCACTCGCTTTCTGTCCTTTGTATCGATCGCACCCTTGGTAGCGTCCGCTGGGAACGCAAGGTCAATGCAAAATCAATTGAAACTGGGCATCCTTCATTTAACCCCGCCAGCAGCACGCCCACCTCTGACGGAAAGCGAGTGGTCGCCTACTTTGGTTCCTATGGATTGATTTGCTTCGACATGCTCGGCGCCAAACTTTGGGATCTACCAATGCCCCTCACAAAATCCTACTCCGGCAACGCCACCTCCCCCGCCATCTTTGACGATCTAGTCATTCTCTACCGTGGTAATTATGTCGACCATTTTTTGCTGGCAGTGAACAAACAAACAGGGAAGGAAGTATGGCGGATAAAACAGGGCGAACATATCACTGGCGAAATGGCGTGTACAGCATGTCCAATCGTTGTGGACGGAAAACTGATCGTCCATACCGCTCGTGCTGTTCAGGCATTTGAGTTGGCCACGGGGAAACATCTGTGGAAGGTTAATTGTGCAACAACCGCCACCAGTACACCTGTCCTCGCTGGGGAAGAAGTGATCGTCGCGGCGTGGAACAAATTAGGTGAAGAAGCTCTGCGACCACCCTTTCCGGATTTCGAACAACTTTTGAAACAAAATGATAAAAACGATGATCAACAGATTGGACGCAACGAGTTCCCCACGTTTTGGATATTCCATCGGCCCGAAGGTGCGGAAGCACCCCAGAACGGTGCCACAGTCCGATTTCAACAGGTGGATAGCAATCGAGACGGGCAAATTGTCGGGGCGGAATGGAAGAATCAGATTGCGAGGATCGAGCGATATCGCGCTCAAGCTTCTCAGCACGGAATGCTAGCCATCAGACTCAACCAATCAAAGCCAAATGACCCAACCAACGTTCGCATATTGGACACGGCATCCATTCCAGAGGTTCCGTCACCGCTAAGTAATGACGGATATTTGTACTTCGTTAAGAACGGAGGAATCCTGACCTGTCTGGAAATTTCCACCGGGAAACGCATCTATCGCATGCGGACACCTGGCCGAGGAACTCACTATGCTTCGCCTTGTATTTCCGGTGACAAACTATACACCATCTCCGGCGCAGGTGTCATTTCCGTCCTCACGCTCGGACCAAATCCCAAGATTCTCGCAACTAATGACATGCATGACGAGGTTTACGCCAGTCCGGCTGTGGTCGATGGCATTATTTATGTCCGCACTCACGCAGCACTTTACGCTTTCGGCCTTCCCAATAAACGCTAGGGGTTATGCCAGGAATAGCGTTTGCAATACAACTTCGCCCATTATCCATCGGTCTTGTTGGGGTTGAGTTATGCTTACAATCAAGGTAATTTTAAATACAGTATTAGCCGCCGACCCTTGTATATTAAAGGGTTTGCGAGCGTGAACAACAAATCGTTAGGTCAGTTCATTTAAATCGCACGCCGCAGCTGGGGAAGAGCGATAAGCCTATGAAGACTCTTAAGATCGCCATCCTGCTGGTTTTCATCAGCGTCGCTACACTTTTGACTGCCGATGACCCAGAAATTCCCATCTCTATGGAAGCTGCGAGAGATTTGGGGCGAGCAAAGTCCAGATTTCTAAGTGCCAACGAGACGACGAAAACCAAGGACGTCATTCCAAAAGCCAACCTTACCCACTTTAGAAAATCGGTGAGACCGCTGTTAACCAAGAGCTGCCTAGGATGCCATGGTCCGGATAGGTCCGAGGGTAGACTGCGTGTCGATCAACTGAATCCAAACCTGCTCTCCGGTTCTGACATTGGACAATGGCGCGAGGTGTACAACGTCCTAAGTAACTCAGTGATGCCGCCAGAAGACGAACCTGATTTTGCGTTGACCAATGCGGATCGCGGCAATATTGTTGACTGGCTCAGCGGTGAATTAAATAAGGCGTCGCTCATACGTCGCAATAATAAAGATCATTCGTCTTTTCGGCGGCTCACCAAATACGAATACAACTACGCACTACAGGATCTGCTGGGCTTACACTATGACCTCGCCGATAAACTACCGCCGGAAGCAACGACCGAGGACGGCTTTAAGAATAGCTCGGAACTATTACAGATGTCGGCAATGCAGTTTGAAACTTTTCGTGAAATTGGTCTGAAGGCCTTAAAGCGTGCCACGGTGACTGGCGAGCGCCCTGAAGCAGTCACATATATCATCTCGATGCAGCAACAGATGCAGAAGGTAACGGGGGGCAAGGACGACAAGACATTCGATAAAAACGACGCCAACTATGACAAGAACAGGACTCGCCAACATCTGTTTAATCAAGAAACGGGCAAGGGTTTTCATTTCTCCAACGGCAAGATGACACCGGACCCAGAGGCGGTCGCTGGGCAAACACCGGTGGCATCTCCTGTCGTGCTGGTTCTTCCACGATCCAACGAACTAAAGATGGACCTAGGCCGCTTTTTACCCGACGAAGGAATTATGCGGGTTCGCATTAGAGCCAGACGTTCAACAATGGCGACAGACGAGTACGCAGCCTTACGGTTAATTTTCAGTGCGCACACTAGCAACAACGCCAACTTTTCTCAGGTCATCAGTCAACGTGACGTCCCAGTTACAGCAGCAGCCAACAATCCCGAGTTTATCCACTTCGATATCCCACTTGCGGACATCCAACGCAATCCATTCCGCAAACTGACCACAACATTTCCACGTCGTGACGAATTCCTACATATTCGCAATGAATCCAATGCACACCACCGAGAAGAACCCCTCCACGTTCTTATTGATTACATAGAAATCAGTGCCCCTTTCTATGAGCATTGGCCGCCGCAGACACACACTGCGATTTTCATTGAGAGCGATAACCAATCTGACGAAGATATATACGGGCGGGAAGTGCTCAATCAGTTTCTCAGACGCATCTGGCGGCGACCCGCCACCGCGGAGGAAGTGGATCAATTCATGGCTCTATTCGCGACATACCGTCCGGAATTTGCGACACTCGAAGAGGCCATGCTGGAAGTGCTGGCCACCGCGCTGGTCACTCCCGAGTTCCTCTACTTGACCCATCGCGTTAAGGACCACAATACCAAAGGCCCTCAGAAACTTACTGATCTAGAGTTCGCTAGCCGACTTGCAATGTTCTTATGGTCCAGCATTCCCGACGACGAACTCCTTAATCTTGCGGAACAGGGTAACCTCAGGGAACCAGACGTCTTGTCTACGCAAATTCAGCGCATGCTGGCAGATCCGCGTTCAAGTCGCTTCTCTCAGAATTTTGTTCATCAATGGCTTGGTCTCGACGGCATGGATAGCATAACTCACGTCACTGACGATTCGTTGCGAGCCGCGATGCAGCAAGAGCCCATTGCTTTTTTTCACGAAGTATTGAAAAACAACGACAGTGCCATGGACTTCATCCATTCCAATTACGCCGTCGTCAATGAACGCCTGGCGGCACACTACGGGATTCCCGACGTACGGGGACCTCACTTCCGCAAAGTGCCGACTGGAACTCAAACAATGCGTGGCGGTCTTTTGACGGGCGCTGCAATCCTGACGATGAACTCCGACGGTACCGATTCTCATCCTCTAAAACGTGGCGTCTGGATGTTGGAACGTTTCCTGCACGATCCACCGCCGCCACCGCCACCCAACGTTCCCGAAGTCGATTTGACGGATCCAGAAATTCTGAAGATGACACTAAAAGAGCGCATCGCCGATCACCGTGATAAGCCTGCATGCATATCGTGTCACTCACGAATCGACCCTTGGGGCATCGCATTTGAAAATTACGACGCCTTGGGAATTTTCCGAACACGAATTAAAGACGTTCCAGTCGATTCAACTTCCGAACTTTTTAATAAACAGACGCTAGCAGGGATGGATGGCCTGAAGCGATATTTACTAACGGATCGACAGGATCAATTTGCAAGAGCAATGGTGCATAAAATGACCGCGTATGCTCTTGGGCGACCAATATCATTTGGAGACCGCGCCGACATTGACACGTTAACCGCACAATTCAGAACACAAAATGATCGGCTCGGCGATTTGGTCCATCTGATCATAGGCAGTGAATCTTTTAACTCAAACTAAGGTGTAAGTTTCCATTTAGCTTTCATTAAGAAAGAAAGACAAACGATGAATGACAAATCAATGTTGCTAAGTCGTAAAACATTTCTACGTGGCACTGGTGTAGCGTTGGCTTTGCCGTGGTTCGAAACTTTTGCCCAAGGTAACCCTATCCCCGAGACGCCAAAACGTTTTGTCAGCATTTACCACCCCGATGGTGTCGGCCTGCCGCTCAAATCTGATCCTGCGTGGGAGGATTGGAGTTGGTTTCCTCGCGGCGGCGAAAAAGATTTTAGGTTATCCAAAGTTCTCGACGTATTGGAACCATTGCGGCGCGACATAACTATCTACTCGGGACTTTCACACCCTGCCGTCAGACGAGTGCATGGTCATTCAAATGCGGATCAATATTTGACGGGCGCGGCAACGGGTGGTCACGGTGCATACAAGAATTCGATTTCACTCGATCAAGTATACGCAGCGCAGGCCGGTGATTTTACTCGACATTCTTCGCTGGTCATGTCGACCAATGGCGGGGTTGGTGGCCCGCGTGGCGCACAAACTCAATCCTTCAATAGTCAAGGACGTCCTATCCCAGCCATGAATAAGCCAAAACAGATCTTCGACATGCTGTTCGTCACCACCAGTAAAGACGCGGCCGTACGATTGGCAAGAAGCAAGAGTGCTCTAGATCTCCTGATCGCTAACGCTCGTTCCTTGGGCCGGCAACTTTCCCGGCGTGATCAAGAGACCTTCACGCAATATCTTGACGCCGTACGTGACACGGAAGTCAAACTGGCAAAAGCTCAGCAGTGGGTGGATACGCCAGTACCCGAAGTGGACACCCAAAACTTACATTTAACTGCCGAACCCAAAGAAGCCAAACTTTATTTCCAAACCATGTATGAGCTGATTTATCTCGCGTTCCTGAGTGATTCCACTCGCGTAGCGACCTTCCAACTAGGCAGAGAAAACGGCGAAGGTCCGCACGATTTATTGTCCAGAGCGGTCGGTCTTGGCGGTGCCCACGGTCTAACGCATTCCGTCAAGAACCCCAATGGTTGGAAAAATCTGGGTACGTACAATCGTTACCAAGCCGAGGAATTCGGGCGGTTTGTGCAAAAGCTCAGGGATACGGCGGAGCCCACCGGAAACGGCAATATGCTTGATAACACTTTTGCGATGCATGGCTCGGCTTCTAGCAGTTTCCATCTCTCACGAAACTATCCGATTATTTCAGCCGGTGGAAAGAACCTCGGCTTTACAAATGGCCGGTACCTCAAATTCGGCGCAGGAAATGACGACAATCAGGCCGGCGCGGGTATCGTGAGCGATGCTGGTTGGAGAGGTAAAATAGAAAATGAGGAACTTCCCCTCGCTCAGCTATTTGTCACGATTCTGCAGAGGCTCGGCGTCGAGACGGAATCCTTCGCGGGGTATACCGGGCCGTTAAGCAGAGTTTAAGTCTACGATCCGGTTGAAAGTGCGAAACCGTTATCGACAATCGAGCCGGGCACCTATCGTTGTTATGTTCTAACTCAGCAGATCCGTAATCACACGTCCGGGTGTCAAGGAATACGGCCGACCGCTGCGGTCAACTATATGAGTATCCGCTGGTATCCCTAGTAAATGGTACATCGTCGCCGAAAGGTCCCAGGGTCCGATTGCTGCGGTCGTTGGAAATGCCGCGTGTTGATCGCTGGCACCCACAATCGCTCCACGTTTGATACCACCGCCAGCTACCAGGATTGAATACACATCCGGCCAATGGTCTCGCCCGGCATCCTTGTTGATCCGTGGTGTTCGTCCAAACTCCCCCAGCGCGATGACCATCGTTGAGTCCAATAACCCACGATTGTCCAAGTCCGAGATAAAAGCAGACAATCCTCCGTCAAAGGGTGGAAGCAGCTTATCCTTCATCGTTGGATAGTTCTTAGCGTGTGTGTCCCATTCCTCGCGATTGGACCTTGCCCAGTTCACTGTAATTAACGGAACCTCTGCTTCGACCAGTCGACGAGCGAGCAGTAGCGTCTGTCCGAATTTATGACGACCGTAGGTGTCTCTGAGCGCAGGGGCTTCACGATTCAGATCAAATGCTTGACGACTTCGACCGGACCCAAGTAAACCGAATGCACGGCGTTTCAAATCACTCATCCCCTGAATTTCGCCATTGTGGTCAACCGCGGGCAGTCGCCTCTCCAAACGGCCCAGTAAATCATAACGGGATTCAAATCGTCTACCATTAATCTCATTTGGTAATGCTAGTTCGTTCACAGCGAAATCCTTAGCATTTGGATCTTTGTCGACACGGAACGGTTCGAATGCCTGCCCGAGAAATCCCGCGTTTTGGCCCGCCATAGGCGGACGATTTCCTTGGTGCATTACTGGCCCGAGGACCGCCGCGCTTGGAACTGGTCGTTCAGTTGGTTTCAATCGTGCAACGACCGCCCCATAGGTAGGAAAATCTTCTTTTCTGGCTGGTGTGTTCGTTCCGGGCAAAGGATGTGGGTGGCCAGTAAGCGCGGTATAGGATGCGGATCCATGTTCAAAATCAGCATGAGACATACTGCGAATGATGGTGACTTTATCCATAATCTTAGCCATGCCTGGCAAATGTTCACAGATTTGCGTGCCCACCACATTGGTGGAGGTCGGTGAAAACTCTCCTCTAATTTCACTAGGAGCATCCGGTTTCAGGTCGTACGTATCCTGCTGCCCCTGCCCTCCAAATAGAAAGACAATCACACAGGATTTTGCTGTTCCAAAACGAGCTGGCCCGCCCTCGGCGGGAGCACCCACAGACTGATCAATAGCGCCGCTCGCAAGAAAACTCAGGGTTCCTGCGGAAATCCAATCGCGGCGGTTGATCAAAACACTCATGGTACAATCTCGATGGTTGTAAATTGCTCTCTAGGCATATTGTCGTCAAAAGCGACAATGTCCGCAAATGGTGTCTTTTGGAAAAAACATCTATTTTCTTATACGTGTATGCGGCAAAAGCCCTTGCAATCGTTCAACACCCTCAGGGGTGACGCGGGTGTATTGTATCTCCAGATATTTCAGTTCTTTCAATTTCCCAAGTTCGGCAACACTACTCGCGGATATTTTGGCGCCGACAAGGCTTAGATGCTTTAACTCCTTAAAACTTGAAATTGTCGTCGTGCAATCGTCGGTTAACAGTGGTCCAGAAAATCCCGTGTTGTATAAGAGGGATAAGGTCTGCAATCGCTTTAGCGGTGCTAGGGCATGGACACCTTTATCAGTGATTCCTACTAAGCTCAAATCAAGAAACTGTAGATTTGTGAGCTTTGCCAAATCTGACATACTCGCATCAGTTAGCCTGTTGCCATAAAGGATCAACAACTCGAGGTGCTCAAGAGAACTTAAATCCGCTAGCGCCTTATCGGTGATCTTCAACTTCTCAAAGGCCGTTTTTTTAAGATTCAGACATCGGAGTTGACGGAAACCCCCGATGAACGGCATTGAATCATCCGAGATGTTTTCGCACACTTCAAGATCTAGTGACCGCAGGTTTGCCAGATTGGATAACCCGTTAATCGTAGCGTCGGATATGCTCGTGCCTCCGAGTCGGAGACACCGCAAAGACCTCAATTTTCCGAGCGCCTCGACGACCGTCTCGTCGATGCCAGTGCATAATTGCATATCGAGTCCGGCAAGCAGTGGTATCCCGTTTAGTTGCTCAAGTTGCTTTGCGCGCACTTCGTTTCCCGACAAATCAATTACAAACTTGCAGGTAGCCGTTTTGAAGAGGGAAATGACCGCGGGATCAAAGAATCCCTCTGCGTTAGGAGTGAGCCGCACAAATGGCGTCGCAAAAAGGGTTTCGGGTTCGGGTGTGTTATAGAGTTGGCTATAAAAGGCTATGGAGTTGATGTAATCCTCGTCACCACTGGCTCCCAAACTAACATTCTCAGTTTGCAGGGCGTTCAAAGCTGCTTGTATTTTGCTTGAAAAGGCGTTCCCTACCGGCTTGGGGGGCGCGACACTTGGGGCCTCTGTACGTTTGACGTCGTGGGCATAAATCACATTTTGTTCACGAAGAAACAAACAACCATTAGCTACGACCGGATGTGACCAACTGTCGCCACCGGCATCAGGTATCTGAAGTTTTCCCTGAATTGTAAAACCCGACGCATCCGCCTTGATCAACGCGACTACGCCATTTTGGTAACGAAAGATGAATCGGTTATCCACATAAATGACTGCGGCAGAGCCGACTCCAGGACCCCGACGTTTCCAAAGTATTTTACCGGTCGCTAGGTTTAGACAGGTCGGCAGACCATTGTTACTCCCGTGACCACCAAATACATACTCCCCCAACGCGACGACTCCTCCGTGATGGTTTTGAAATTCATTTCCCTGCAAACGGTATATTTCCGTAACAGAAGTACCATCGTCCCCGTCTGATGTAAGTTTTAATAGGACACTTCCGGCGTTGTAGCCATTGGCCGAGAAAACGAGGTTGTTCCTAACAATGGGCGTGGGGATATTGGCGACATCTGCACTGATGTCATTGTATCCCCAGAGGAATCGGCCATCATCGCAAGCAACCCCTATAAGACCTCGTCCAACAAGCTGGACATATTGTTCAATTGTCCCCACCCGAGTTTTTACAACCGACGAAAACGAGGCTCCGTCTCCACCTTTATCGCCGAGCACGGGTGCAGTAGTCTTCCAAACGAGATCGCCTGTGGCTTTGTCTAAAGCCACCA
>LWDU01033671.1_pt1 | contig 14639 bp, 13 predicted proteins | sample 727161 | NCBI WGS metagenome assembly LWDU01 (sample SAMN04566230, study PRJNA314399) | hydrothermal vent metagenome | isolation source: deep sea hydrothermal plume seawater | place: Mexico: Gulf of California, Guaymas Basin | collected 2004-07-11 | reverse complement strand
ATCTAAATTAACTAAAAATCCTGAGTACAATATTAATCTTGGATCATTTTATATAGCAGGTCTTTTGTTGGAATATGATGGAGCTTATCCCTTTGCTATAGCTGCTTATAATGCTGGTCCAAAAAGAGTTAAATATTGGAAGAAAATTAATAAAAATCCGCAGAAAGGACAAATTGACTATGTTAATTGGATAGAATTAATTAAATTCAAAGAAACTAGGAATTATGTTCAAAGAGTTTTAGAAAATTATAATGTTTACAGATATATCTTGGAACAAAAACCGATAAAACTTAAAAACTTCTTTAAGGATGATCCTTTATATTAATGGCGGAGAGGGAGGGATTCGAACCCTCGGATGGATTGCTCCATCGCAAATTTAGCAAACTTGTGGTTTCAGCCTCTCACCCACCTCTCCAAATTCTTAATTTAAATACCTTATATCATGAAGCCTATATTTGTAAAACGACGTACAGATTTGCACTAGACCGCAGATTTAAACAACTTCACACATCTTGATGTTTGTAGCTGTGTACTTGAAGTTATTGAATATTCAATATTAATCAAGTATTTTTGGCAAAAAATGAAAAATAAATACTCAATATTTTCACTAATAAAAAATGCTTTTTCTTACCATGAAAATTGGCAAAAAGCATGGAAAGACCCTTCTCCAAAAAAAGAATACGATGCAGTAATTGTTGGTGGTGGTGGTCACGGCTTAGCTACAGCTTTTTATTTAGCAAAAAAACATAATATGAAAAATATTGCAGTTGTTGAAAAAGGCTGGATTGGAGGTGGTAACACAGGAAGAAATACAACAATCATAAGATCTAATTATTTGTGGGATGCTAGTGCAGGACTTTATGATCATGCTTTAAAAATATGGGAAGGTTTATCTCAAGAATTAAATTACAACGTAATGTTTAGTCAACGTGGTGTTATGAATCTAGCGCATAATCTTCAAGATATAAGAGATTTAAAAAGACGAACTCACGCTAATAGACTTAATGGCATTGATGCTGTTTGGTTAAACACAGATGAAGTAAAAAAATTTTGTCCAATTATAAATACTTCACCTGATATTCGCTATCCAGTTTTAGGAGGTACACTCCAAAGAAGAGCTGGTACTGCAAGACACGATGCGGTTGCTTGGGGTTATGCAAGAGGAGCTGATGAAATGGGAGTTGATATAATACAAAATTGTGAAGTAAAAGGCATTAAAAGAAATACTGATAGTGTTGAAGGCTTAGAAACATCAAAAGGTTTTATTAAAACCAAAAAAGTCGGTGTAGTTGCTGCTGGACACTCAAGTGTTATTGCAAACATGGTTGGCTTAAGATTGCCATTAGAAAGTAAACCTCTACAAGCATTAGTCTCAGAGCCTGTTAAGCCTATTATTGACACTGTTGTAATGTCTAATGCTGTTCATGCTTATATTAGTCAATCAGATAAAGGTGAACTAGTAATTGGTGCAGGAACTGATGATTATGTTTCTTACTCACAGAAAGGAAGTCATCAAATTGTTGAAGGTACATTAAATGCAATACTGGAACTATACCCAATGTTTAGTCGTATGCGTATGTTAAGACAATGGGGAGGAATTGTTGATATTTGTCCTGATGCAAGTCCTATTATAAGTAAAACATCCGTTAAAGGTTTATATTTTAATTGCGGTTGGGGTACAGGTGGATTTAAAGCAACACCTGGTTCTGGAGATTTGTTTGCACACACAATAGCAAATGACGTACCACACAAAATAAATGCTGCTTTTAATATTAATAGATTTGTTAGCGGTGATTTAGTTGACGAACATGGAGCAGCAGCTGTAGCACACTAAATGTTTATAATTAATTGTCCTTATTGCGGTGAAAGAGACCAGAGTGAGTTCAAGGCTGGTGGTGAAGCCCATATTGAAAGACCAAAACAGCCAACCGAGCTTAGCGATGATCAATGGGCCGAGTACCTGTTTATGAGAAAAAATATTAAAGGCATTCAACTAGAAAGATGGAATCACGCACACGGATGTAGAAAATGGTTTAATATGGTTAGAGATACTTCAAACGATAAAATTCATTCAGTCTATAAAATGGGTGAAAAACCACCTAAAAAATAGATATGTCTGAATTCTTAAGAATTAAATCTAGTGAATATATCGACGAAACTTCAAGAGTTTCATTTAAATTTAACGGTAAAACCTATTTTGGTTTTAAAGGAGATACTTTAGCTTCTGCATTGTTGGCTAATAATATTCATTTGGTTGGTAGAAGTTTTAAATATCATAGACCTAGAGGAATAATGACAGCTGGTTCTGAAGAACCTAACGCTATAATTCAAGTGGGCAACGATGAAGCTTTGACCGAACCTAATGTAAGAGCCACTGAACTCGAAATTTATGAAGGTTTAGAAGTCTCAAGTCAAAATTGTTGGCCTAACGTTAATTTTGATATTGGTGGAATTAATAATTTAATCTCTCCATTTATTCCAGCAGGTTTTTATTATAAAACTTTTATGTGGCCTGCTAGTTTCTGGGAAAAATATGAATACTTTATTAGGAAAGCAGCAGGTTTAGGTAAATCTCCAACGAAACCTGATCCTGATATATATGATCATAGATATGTTCATTGCGATGTATTGGTTATTGGAGGTGGAATATCAGGAATTTTAGCGGCTAAAAATGCTGCCAAAAATAATCTTAAAACTTTATTAGTTGAAGAAAAAAATGAACTGGGTGGATCTACTATATTTCAGGACTCTGAAACTTATAAAATAGAAAATCAAAAATCATCTGAATGGTTAAAAAATCAAATTTCTGAACTAAAAAAATTAAACAATCTTGAAATTAAAACAAGAACAAGTGTAGCTGCTTTTCATAATTATAATTTTTTATTAGGAAGGGAAAATTTAACAGATCATTTAAGTAAAAGTGAAAAGGAAAATAAAGTTAGACAAAGACTTTTAAAAATTAGAGCAAAAAAAGTTATTGTAGCAACAGGATCTTTGGAAAGACCACTTATATTTAACAATAATGACAGACCTGGTATTATGCTCTCAACAGCTATTAAAAAATATGCTGATTACTATGGTGTTATCTGTGGAAAAAATGCCTCATTTTTTACAAATAATGATACGGCTTACGAGAGTGCAATTTCACTTCATAAAAAAGGTATTAATGTTGAGTCAATTATTGATATCAGAGAAAAATCTGATTCTAAAATTGTTAATGAAGCTGAGTCTTTAGGTATAAAAATTTATTGGTCACATACTGTAATAGATACAAAAGGTTATAAAAAATTAAAAGAAATTTCTATTATGCAACTTTCTAAAGATGGAGACTCAGTTGTTGGAGGAAAAATAAATATCACATGTGATTGTCTAGGAATGTCTGGTGGATGGACACCAGCAGTTCATTTATTTACTCAATCTGGTGGTAAATTAAAATTTAGAGATCAAGATAAAGTTTTTATACCTAGCATTTATACTTCAAAACAAATTAGTATTGGTTCATGCAATGGTGATTTCGAATTAGATGAAATAATTAAAAATTTATCTTCAAGTTTAAAAATTTTTTTAGAAATTGAAAAAACAGATATTGATAGTTTGAATATTAAATGTTCCAAAGAAACTAATAAAAAAAATATATGGTTGATGCCTTCTGATAAAGTTATAGGCAAAACAAAACCATTTGTTGATTTTCAAAACGATGCAACTGCAAAAGATATAAAATTAGCCCTTAGAGAAGGATTTAGATCAATTGAGCATGTAAAAAGATATACAACAACTGGCATGGGAACAGATCAAGGTAAACTTGGAAACATGCATGCTTTAGGAATAATTGCTGATACTATTGGAGCTAAAATGGGTGAACTAGGAACTACGACCTTTAGACCGCCCTACACTCCTCTATCTTTTGGTACCATTGTCGGTAGAAATGTAGGTGAGTACTTTGATGTGTTTAGAAAAACTCCAATGCATGATTGGCACGTAGAAAACAAAGCTGAATTTGAAAATGTTGGTCAGTGGAAACGTGCGTGGTATTACCCACTGAAAAACGAAAGTATGCATGAAGCAGTTCAAAGAGAAAGTAAGGCTGCAAGAGAAAATGCTGGTATACTTGATGCCTCTACACTTGGAAAAATTGATATTCAGGGAAATGATGCTTCCGAATTTTTAAACCGTGTTTATACAAATGCTTGGTCTAAACTAGCTATTGGAAAATGTAGATATGGGTTAATGCTTAATGAAGATGGAATGGTATATGACGATGGAGTAACAACAAGATTAGGTGAAAACCATTACATAATGACTACTACAACGGGTGGAGCTGCAAATGTAATGAGTAAACTAGAGGATTATCTTCAAACAGAATGGCCAGAACTAGAAGTTTATCTAACATCTGTGACGGATCATTATTCTACAGTTAGTATCTGTGGTCCAAAGAGTAGAAAAATATTAAGCAAAGTTATCCCTGATCTTGATCTATCAGATGAAAATTTCCCTCACATGTCATTTAAAAATGCAAGAATTGGAAAAATAAATTGTAGAGTAATGCGTATTAGTTTTACTGGTGAACATAGCTATGAAATTAATATTCAGGCAAATTATGGAAAATCTGCATGGGTGAAATGTATGGAAGCAGGAAAAGAATTTAATATTACTCCTTATGGAACTGAAGCCATGCACTTACTTAGAGCAGAAAAAGGTTTTATTATAGTTGGACAAGACACTGATGGAACAATGACTCCTATAGATCTACAAATGGATTGGATTGTTAGTAAAAAAAAATATGATTTTATTGGAAAAAGATCTTTATATAGATCAGATACAATTAGAGAAGATCGTAAGCAATTAGTTGGATTGATTACAGAAAATCCAAAAGAAGTTTTAGAAGAAGGCGCTCAAATAGTTTCTGAATTAAATAAAAAACCTGTTGAAATGCTGGGCCATGTAACTTCAAGTTACTATAGTCCAAATCTAAATAAATCTATTGCTTTGGGAGTTGTACGAAGTGGTAAAAATATGATGGGACAGAAATTATTTATACCAATGGAAAATAAAATAATTAATGTAACTGTAGCAGATCCTGTATTTTTTGATAAGGAGAATAAAAGATTAAATGCTTAATTATAATTCAGCTATAAAAGAAAATAAAAATTACAATGATCTAACTATTAAAGAAATTGTACCTATAATGAAATTAAATATTAGAGGTAAAAAAACAGAATTTTTTACTAATGTGAGTAAAATCTTAAATATGATTTTACCAGCAGAAGCAAACACTTCTTCTACAAATGATAAACTTACATCTATATGGTTGAGCCCTGATGAATGGATGATTTATTCAAATGATCCAATAGAAAAAAACAATAATAGCTATGAATTAGAAGAATCTATATATTCAAATATTTCTAAAAATAATCTTGGTTCAATTTCAGATGTAACAGATCAATTTGTAATGATTAACCTAGAAGGAAAAAAAATATTTGAATTATTAAATTCAGGATCTCCTTTTAATTTTAATGAATTTAAAGAAAAGAAAGGCTTAACTACACAAACAATTTTAAACCACATAGATGTTATAATTCATAACAAAAACATTAATAATGTTAATTTATTTGTTAGGAGATCTTTTGCAGAACATCTATGGTCATGGATGAATGACAGCGCTAGATTTCTCTAATCTATTTCTTAAATAATAAAGAACAACTAACAAATATAACAACGAATAAGTCCAATTGAATGAAGCCCACAACCAAAAGAAAGTATTAAAATCTGCAGTTATGTATGTAGCTAAGTAAAAAACCGAAATAGGAACCAGTAGGTTTCTAAACATGTTAGAAATCATAGCATTTCCAGCTTTTTTTATTGACATAAAAAAACCGTTAGAAATAAAAAATATTGGGTAAGCTGGTAAAACAAATGCCGATATTTTTAAATATCTTGTTCCGTAATTTATAACTTCTTGATTGTTTGAAAAAATTCTTGTTACTATATCTGCTGATAGAAAGATTACAATTCCAGCTATAACCATAATAAAGAGAGCGTATTTTAATGCTGTAAAATAAGTTTCTTTTATTCGAATAAAGTTCTTAGCACCAAAGTTTTGAGAGATGATAGATATAATTGCTGTATTGATGCCTAAAACAGGTAAAAATAAAACTTGTTCGATCCTACTAGCTGCACCGTAACCAGCTGTAGCAAATTCACCTGATGTGCCTACATAAGTAAAAATAATAGCAGCTGAAAAACTGTATGCACAAATTGATATGGTTATTGGCATAGATTGAAAAAAAATATTTTTAAAATACAAAAATTTAGGTAAGAAAAATTCTTTATTTAGCTGTTTAACTCTACTATTTTTTAAAACTTTAATTAATATAAAAATCAAGGATACTAATTGTGATATTAAAGTAGCTATACCTATACCCGCAACTCCCATTGCAGGAATAAATAAAAATCCAAAAATTAAAATAGGATTTAAAATAATATTAAGAAAGAAAGATAAAATTAAAATGTTTCTATATGTTTTGGTATCTCCATCAGCATGCAATAAAGAATTTAAAGCAACAACCAAAATAAAAATAATTGCTCCAAAAAAAATAATATTTGTATACTGAAGACCTAAATTGGTAACTTCATTTGTTGAACCCATAATAATAAATATTTTTTCTGAGTAATTTAATCCAAGATAAGTAATAAATATGGAAACTATAATTCCATACATGATTATATGTGTAAAATAATGCTGAACTTTATTTTTATTATTTTCACCAATGCTACTTCCAATTAATGAAGTTCCAGCAACTGTAACACCTATAGATGCAGCTATTATGATAAAATAAATAGGAAAAGATTTGCTTAGTGCTGAAAGAGCTTCGGGAGATATTTTCCCTGCAAAAAAAGTATCAACAATATTATATAAAGTTTGAAATAAAGTTCCAACACTAGCTGGTATTGCAAGTCTTCTTACTAGTTTTGGTATACTGTCTTTTAATAAATCCATTTTTGAAATTTAATATGAAATTAATATTCTTTTTGGAAGATATGTCTCTTACCAGTTTTTTTTGCAAGATTAATTTGCTTTTGCCTCATTCTAAATCTCTCTTTTTGTGAATTTGTTAGAGTATCGTGACATTTTGGACATGATACACCTTCTACATATTTATTCGATTTTTTGTCCATTATAGATATAGGTTTTCTACATCCACTACACATGGAATAACTTCCTACAACTAAATTATGTTTTAAAGATATTCTATTATCAAAAACAAAACACTCTCCTTTCCATGAGGATTCGCTTTTTTTCACACTTTTTAAATAATTAATAATTCCCCCATTTAATTGAAAGATGTTTTTAAAGCCTTTTTTTTCTAAAAATACTGATGCTTTTTCACATCTTATTCCACCTGTACAAAACATAGCAATAGGTTTTTTTTTATCTAATTTTTTTAAGTATTTTGGAAATTCTCTAAAATTACTGACATTTGGATTTATGGCATTTTTAAAAGTTCCTACTGCATATTCGAAAGGTTTTCTAACATCTATTAAAAGAGTATTTTTATCTTTAATTATTTTATTCCATTTTTTTGGATTTATATGACCATTTAATTTTCTTTTAGAGGTATACATTCCCATAGGCACAACTTCTTTTTTAATTTTAATTTTAGCTCTATGAAAAGGTTGAAATTTACTTTTTGATAAACTTTTACTATCAAAATTTACAAAATTAAAATTTCTTTTTATTTTATTTATTATTAAATCCAAATTTTTCTTTTTAGCAGAAATTGTACCATTAATTCCTTCTTTGGAAATTATTAATGTACCTTTAGCATTTTGTTCAATAAAAAAATTTGTAAAAAAATATTTATTTTTTTTAATATTTAAAATTTTTTTAAATTTATAAAATCCAGCAATATAAAACATTATAATTTTCTACAAACAGATAGACCATCACCAAGTGGTATAATTAAATTTTCTGTTCTTTTGTCATTATTCACGTAAGAATTAAATTTTCTTATAGCTAAAGTTAATTTGTCTTGATTCTTTTTATCAACAATTTCACCATGCCAAAGTACATTATCAATGATTATCAAACCATCTGGATTTAACAAACTAATTGATTGATCGTAATAATTTTTATTATTTTCTTTATCTGCATCTATAAAAATAAGATCAAATTTTTTTTTATTTCTATTTAATTCAATTAAACTATCTAAAGCAGGTTTGATAATGGTTTTAATCTTTTTTTCTTGTTTGGCTTTTTTAAAAAAATTATTTGCAATTTTAATTTTTTCTTGACTTTTATCTAAACAAATTAATTTCCCATCATCAGGTAATGCAAGAGACATGGATAATGCGCTTAATCCTGTAAAAGTTCCTATTTCCAATATATTTTTTATTTTTGAAATTTTAATAATTAAATGCAAAAAATGACATTGCGAAACCGCTATTTGCATTCTTTTAATTTCACCTAAACTTTCGTTGTATGAAATTATTTCTTTTTGAATTGGGTTTAATTGTAAGGAATAACTATTAATATATTTTTCAATTTCTTTATTAATGATTAAATTTGATCCCATTCTATTGAAGTTTTTTTCTTAAAATCTCATTTACTAATTGTGGATTTGCTTTACCGCCTGAAACTTTCATTGCCTGGCCAACAAAAAAACCAAATAGTTTATCTTTTCCAGATTTATACTCTTTTACTTTATCTGGATTATCACTGATTACTTTATCTATTAATGTTTCTAATTCTTTTGGATCGCTTTGTTGTTTAAGGTTTTTTTCTTGAACAATTTTATTAGGATCTTTATCGCCATCTGACATTAATTCGAAAACTGATTTTGCAATTTTTCCAGATATAGTTCCGTCTTTTATTAAATTAATCAATTTTGATAGATTTTTGGCGCTTATTGGTGTGTGTAAAATATCTAAATTTTTATCATTTAATAATGCAAATAATTCTCCTGTTATCCAATTTGTAGAAAGCTTGACATCAGAATTTTTAATAACTTCCTCAAAATATTGAGAAGTCTCAATATCTGAAACTAATATATTTGCTTCATAAGATGATAATTTAAATTTTTCAATAAATCTTTTTTTCTTTTCGTCTGGTAATTCTGGAATATCTTTTTTTAAATCGTTAACAAATGTATCGCTCAGCTCTAAAGGTAAAAGATCTGGGTCTGGAAAGTATCTATAGTCGTGAGCATCTTCTTTCGATCTCATAGATCTTGTTTCGTTTTTTTTTGTATCAAATAATCGTGTTTCTTGTTTAATTTTTCCACCTTCTACAATAATATCAGCCTGTCTATTAGCTTCATACTTAATTGCCATTTGCATAAATTTAATGGAGTTTACATTTTTGATTTCACATCTTGTACCTAATTTTTTTTCACCTTTTTTTCTAATAGATACATTGACATCGGCTCTTAACGATCCTTCTTGCATATTACCATCACAAGTACCCAAATATCGCATGATTGATCTTAGTTTTTTAATATATGCATTTACTTCTTCTGGGGATCTTAAATCAGGCTTACTAACTATTTCCATTAATGCTACACCAGATCTATTTAAATCAACAAGAGTGCTTTGTGGATCTATATCATGTATACTTTTTCCAGCATCTTGTTCTAAATGAAGTCTTTCAATGCCGACAGTTTTTTCTCCAGAAGGTAAATCTAAAACAACTGATCCTTCACCAACAATTGGATTTTTGTACTGTGAAATTTGATATCCTTGTGGAAGATCAGCATAAAAATAATTTTTTCGATCAAAAATAGATCTCATATTAATTTTTGCATTTAATCCAATGCCAGTTTTTACAGCTTGTTTTATACAAAATTCATTTATTACAGGAAGCATTCCTGGAAATGCTGCGTCTACTAAACTTACTTGAGTATTTGGTTCAGCACCAAACTTTGTTGGTGAACTAGAAAATAATTTTGAATTAGACAATACCTGTGCATGAACTTCGAGTCCAATCACAACTTCATACACGCTATTATTTCTTTTTATCAAAAATTCAGATTGATTTTTTGTCATTATATCCACCAATCATTTGTTTCATTTTTAAAATTAATTTGCTGCTCCATTGAAAATGCAATATTAAGAATATTTTGTTCATCAAATGCCTTACCAATTATTTGAAGACCTAATGGATATCCTTTTGAATCAAGGCCAGCAGGAATTGAAATTGCGGGTAATCCAGCAAGATTAACAGGCACAGTAAAAATATCATTTAAATACATTGAAACAGGATCATTTGTTTTTTCACCAATTTTAAATGCTGAACTTGGCGTTGATGGAGTTAATATAGCATCAACTTTTTTATAGGCTTCATCAAAATCGTTTTTTATTAGCCGTCTTACTTTTTGAGCTTTTAAATAATAAGCATCATAATATCCTGATGAAAGAACGTAAGTTCCAATCATTATTCTTCTCTTAACTTCGTTGCCAAACCCTTCGGATCTAGTTTTTTCATACATATCTATGAGGTTATCGCCTTCTGATCTAAAACCATATTTTACACCATCATATCTTGCTAAATTTGATGATGCTTCTGCTGGGGCAACAATATAATAAGCTGGTAAAGCATAACTTGTATTTGGAAGAGAAATATTTAAAATTTCAGCACCAGACTCTTTAATTATACTTATACCTTTTTGCCAAAGATCGTTAATTTCTTTAGGCATGCCATCCACTTTATATTCTTTTGGAATACCAATTTTTTTACCTTTAATTGAATTATTTAATTCTTGTAAATAATTACCTCTTTTAAAATCTACAGATGTAGAGTCCTTATTGTCATATGAACTAATTACTTCTAATAACAAAGAGCAATCTTTAACATTTCTTGCCATAGGACCTGCTTGATCTAAAGACGATGCAAAAGCAACAATTCCATATCTTGAACAGGTGCCATAAGTAGGTTTAAGACCTACGGTTCCAGTAAATGAAGCAGGTTGACGGATTGAACCACCAGTATCTGTTCCAATTGTTATTGGTGTTAATTTAGCAGCTAAAGCTGAAGCAGAACCACCGGATGAACCTCCAGGAACTAGATTTTCACCGATAGGGCTTTGTACATTTCCAAAAAAACTAGTTTCATTTGATGAACCCATTGCAAATTCATCACAGTTAAGTTTGCCTAAAAGAATTCCACCAGCATTCCAAAGATTGTCTGTAACTGTAGATTCATATGTTGGAACAAAGTTTCCTAAAATTTTACTTCCAGCTGTAGTTTTTAAATCTTTTGTACAAAATAAATCTTTAACTGCTATAGGTATTCCTGGTAATTTTTTTTCAAAATTTGGATTTTTATCAAAGTTATCAGCTTTTTTTAAAGCATTTTCAAAATCTTCTGTAACATAAGCATTTAATTTTTCTGATAATTGAGATCTATCAACATAAGCTTTTGTAATTTCTTTTGATGATATTTTTTTTTTCTTTATTTTTTCAACTAATTCTACTAATGATAAATCTAATATTTCATTCATTATTCAACAACTTTCGGTACAACAAAAAAATCTTTATTTTCCTCTGGTGAATTTTTTAATATTTGATCTCTTATATTTTTAGATTTTATTTCATCTTTTCTTAGTGGTAGAGTTGTTTCAGCTATTGATGTTAAAGGTTGTATTTTTGATGTATCTAATTCATTTAATTTTTCTATAAATTTAAATATTGAGTTTAAATCGTTTTCTAATTTTTTAGCTTTTTCATCATCTACTGAAATTCTTGATAATTTTGATATATGTTTTACTGTTTTAAGATCTATTGTCATATGATAATTAGATTAAGGGAAAGTATCATTATAATAGAAAATTACAATATGATCACAATAGATGTCTTAAAGAATAAAATAGATAAAAATTCAAGGTTGCTTGGTTTAGATCTTGGCACAAAAAGAATCGGTATATCAATTTGTGATGATAAAAGGTTAATTGCTACACCTTTTAAAACTGTAAATTTTTCAAATATTAATAATTTAATTGAGGAATTAAGATTAATTATTGTTGAAAACAATATTAAAGGTATAGTTGTTGGATACCCAATTAATATGGATGGTTCTTTAGGAAAAGCTAGTCAATCAGTTAAAGATAAAGCAGAAATAATTTCAAAAAAATTAAATGTATTTTTGGTTCTATGGGATGAGAGATTGTCTACAGTTGGTGCTTTTACTCTTTCAAGTCAATTAGACGTAAACGTATCTAAAAGAACTAAAAATATAGACCAAAATGCAGCTGCTTTTATACTTCAGGGAGCTATAGATTATTTAAATAATTAATACTTGCCTAAATAGCGCTTAACAGTTATAGAGTTGGCTTTAATGGCAATATCAAAAAAAGCTATTAAAATCTCACAAAAACACCTTTTAGGAATCCAAGATTTATCTATATCCGATGTCAATTATATTCTTACAGAGGCCAAACAGTTTATTAGCTTAAATAAAAGTAAAAATAAAAAATTAGATATTCTTAGAGGAAAAACACAAATCAACTTGTTTTTTGAACCATCTACTAGAACACAAAGTTCTTTTGAGTTAGCAGGAAAAAGATTGGGTGCAGATGTGATGACAATGAATATTAAAAATTCAGCTATAAAAAAAGGAGAGACTTTAATAGATACGGCAATGACTTTAAATGCAATGCATCCTGACATTATTGTAATAAGGCATCAGGACTCCGGAGCATGTAATTTGTTATCACAAAAAGTAAATTGTGCCGTCTTAAATGCTGGAGATGGAAGAAGAGAACACCCCACTCAAGCTTTGTTGGATGCTTTAACTATAATCGATAGAAAAGAAAAAATTGAAGGTTTAAAAATTGCAATTTGTGGTGATATACTACATTCTAGAGTTGCTAGATCAAATATCTATTTACTAAACATGTTAGGTGCAGAGGTTAACATAATTGCACCATCAAACTTAATGCCAAATGACATAGAAAAACTTGGGGTAAATATTTTTTCTAATATGAAAAAAGGGTTAAAAGATTGTGATATTGTAATGATGCTTAGATTGCAGAATGAAAGAATGACAAGTTCATTTTTATCATCCAATAGAGAATATTATGAATATTATGGTTTAACACCAGATAAATTAGAACATGCAAAAACAGAAGCTTTAATAATGCATCCTGGTCCAATGAATAGAGGAATTGAAATAGATACAAATTTGGCTGACGATATAAATAAAAGTTTAATTAAAGAACAAGTTGAGCTTGGTGTGGCAGTAAGAATGGCTTGTTTAAAAATTTTTTGTGATTAATGAAAAAAAAGTACTTTTTAAATGCAAATATAATTGACCCCTTTAATTCAATTGAAGAAGTGGGTGGATTAATTGTTAATGAAAATGGCAAAATAGAAGCTGTAGGAAAAAAAGTAAATGTCAATAATATTCCATCTAGAGAAAAGTACATAGATCTTAAAGGTAATTATATTATACCTGGTATTGTAGATATGAGAGTTTTTATTGGGGAACCTGGTTTTGAATATAAAGAAAATTTCAGAACTTTAAGTACTGCAGCTTTATCTGGTGGTGTTACTAGTGTAGTTTCAATGCCTAACACAGATCCTGTTATAGATAATGTATCAATTGTAGATTTTTTAAAAAGAAGAGGAAGAGATAAATCAAAAATTAATATTTATCCTACAGCTTCACTTACAAAAAACCTGGAAGGCACTAATATGACAGAATTTGGCTTATTACAAAAAAAAGGAATAATAGCTTTCACAGATGGCATTAAATCTGTCCAAAATTCTAGACTTATGTCTAGAATAATGAAATCTGCATACGATTTAAACTCTTTAGTTATTCAACACGCTGAGGATGAAGAATTGGCAAAAGATGGTTTGGTTAACGATGGAATAATATCAACAAAACTGGGTCTTCAAGGAATATCAGAACTTGCTGAAAAAATTATAATTGAGAGAGATTTAACTTTATTAGAAGACTTTAACTGTAGATATCATATTTCTCAAATTTCATCTAAAAAATCGATAGATGCGATAAAAAAAAGAAAAGAATTTGTTAATTTTACGTGCGGTGTGTCAATCAATAATCTTTCTTTAAATGAAAATGATATTGGTGATTTTAAAACTTTCCTAAAATTGTCTCCACCACTAAGAACTGAAGAGGATAGATTGTCTTTAGTTAAAGCGATAAATGCAGATTTAATAGATGTAATCGTTTCAGATCATAAACCTGAGGATGAAGAACAAAAAAGATTAACTTTTGCGCAAGCAGCTACCGGAGCCTCAGGTATAGAAACATTATTATCTTTATCTTTAGAATTATTTCACAATGGCACTGTAAAACTTAATAAAATTATTAAAGCTTTAACGTGCAATCCAGCAAAAATATTAAAAATTGAAAAAGGCAACCTATCTATAGATAATGATGCAGATTTTTGCATTGTAGATATTTATAAACCTTGGATAGTTAAAAAAGAAAAATTAATGTCTAAATCAAAGAATACATCAATAGACGATAGAAAATTACAAGGAAAAGTAATGAATACCTTTGTAAAAGGTGAAGAATTATTTAAAAATTAAAAGATGGAATTATTTCAAATTATTTTTATCTCATATCTAATGGGATCAATGCCATTTGGTTTTTTACTAACTAAATTTTTTTTAAA
>LWDU01001055.1_pt1 | contig 14639 bp, 13 predicted proteins | sample 727161 | NCBI WGS metagenome assembly LWDU01 (sample SAMN04566230, study PRJNA314399) | hydrothermal vent metagenome | isolation source: deep sea hydrothermal plume seawater | place: Mexico: Gulf of California, Guaymas Basin | collected 2004-07-11 | reverse complement strand
TTAACAACCTCTATAGCTGTGCCTGGTGTTTCTTCAGAAGGCTTAATAATTACTGAGCATCCAGCAGCTAGGGCTGGGGCAATTTTTCGAATAACCAGAGCAATAGGAAAATTCCAAGCTGTGAGACACAAACAAACTCCAAGTGGCTGGGGCTTAATAAAAGTTTTTAATCCATTGTCTCTATCAGCAACCAGTTCATCCTTAATTAATTTTGCATTAGTTCCGTTAAATTTTAAAATAGCAATCGATTGGTTTATTTCTCCAACAGATTCAACAAGTGGCTTGCCTTGCTCTAGAGTCATTACTTTGGATATTTCAGAAGTTCTTTCAGACAAAATATCTGCAGCTTTTAAAATTATCTGACTCCTTGTATCGGGATGAGTATTTTTCCACTGATCAAAGCCAATCTCAGAGGATTTAAGGGCATCATTTAAATTATCTTTAGTTGCATGAGGCAGCCACCCTAAAACACTTTCATCCGCAGGATTTAAAACATCTTCGCCCTTTTCAGCGTCATAAATCCATTTTCCACCAATAAATAGTCCAAGTTTTGTATACATAGTTCCCCAAAGATTTTATTAATTATTAATTATAGAATTTTTTAATTTTTGCATCCTTTCTTTACCTTCTCCATCTATCCAATCTTGAAACTCATCTTTTCCAAATTTGCAAAAAATATCAATAGAATCTTGCCATATTGATCTTCCACATAAGAAACCTAGGAAATTAATTTTTGAAGATTTAGCAAGCTCTAAACTTTGTAAAAAGTTATTAAATTTCATTCCTGCACTTAAAAAAACAAAAGGCGTCGTCACATTCTCAAAACATTCTTGCATTATTTCAGAGCAATTTTCACGACTGTATATGGCAGAAGTATTATCATTTTCAAATCCACTAACTTCAAACTCATTAAAGGGGAACTCAATTTTAATAACATCTACCTGATATTCTTCTTTAGAAAATTCTTTATAAAAACTTTTAATATAAATTGGTTTTTTTAACAAATAACTATGATAATCAATATTGGTATCTTCGTCGAAGTAGAGAAGTGGTTCAAACAAATAAGGCATATCTAAATCTTTACATATAGACCCAACATGCTTAATTAATTTTACTTTTTCATTATTTATTGCTAAATCAGAGTCAGGATTAAAGTACATAAAAAATTTAATAGCAGAAAAATCTTTAATGATTTCGTCACTGTGGTGCATTTTTTTTGGCAGTAAAGTAATGCGTGATTTATTTACTATATTGTATGCATCGTCTTCATATGCAATAATTTTAGTGGTTTCAATGGCCCTATAAGAAGGCTCATTCAAGTATGTATCATGATCAAATAAAATAGAAGAGGCTTTAACTCCAAGATTTAATACTACTTGTCTCTTAAAAAAATAATAATCAGAAGATGTGAAAGCTTTCCCTTTCTTTTCTTTGATAATATCTTTTAAGCTTGTCCCTTGGTCAATAGCTAGAGCAGCAAATTTTTCATTTTGTAAAAGATTGTTAAAGTGTTGTTGCTTATTCATTACAGATGAAAATATGGTGCTGAACTTGGAGAAATCCATAGATTTCTCATTTGTTCATTAGAGTTTAATAAAGATATTGAAAAGCCTGCACTTTCTTGTGTTGTGATATATTCATTGATTAATGGCTTAAAGCATTTAATTTTATATTGGGCTAGATATTCTTCTACATCATTATAGATAATTAATAATTCCATCAAAGTAGTCGCGCCAGAACCATTAATAAAAGGTATGACTACGTCTCCCTCTTTGTACTTATAGTCATTAAATATTTTATCCATCATAAATTTAATTATTTTTTTTGACGAAGAAATTTTTTGCCTTCCATAGCCTGACTCTCCATGAACACCCATTCCAATAAACACTTCATCGTCATCTAAGTGAAATATTTTTTTTCCTGATATGGGAGAGATTCCAGAAGCTATTGCAATAGACAATGTTCTTGTTTGATCTCTTACAAATTCACCTAGACTTAATAAGCTTTCTTTTTTTTCTCCCATTTCTGAGAGTGCTCCTAAAATTTTATAAATAAAAGTAGTTCCTGCGCCTCCCCTTCTTTGATCTTCACTACCCTTCGGGGCAGAAGCAATATCATCGTACATCAATAATAAATCAGCATTAATATTATGCTCTGTTGCTAATTCAATTGCCATTTCTCCATTCATAACATCGCCTGCATGATTGGATATTAAAAGAATACATCCAGCATTTTCTTTAAGCATTTGTATTCCTTCAAAGATTAAATCTCCAGATGGTGCAGCAAAAATATCTCCAACAATATTGGCATCTAACAGTCCTTCGCCGACCCAGCCCATAGCAATTGGCTCGTGACCTGAACCATTACCAATTAATATGGCAGTTTTCTCAATATTTTTTGGTTGACTTCTTAAAATAATCCTTTTACTGCCATTAGAAAACTTTACTCTATCGCTATTAGCCTTAATATATCCACTCAACATATCATCAACTATCTGATCTTTATTATTTATGATTTTTTTCATAGAATTGCCGCGAAGTACTCTCTGAGAATAATTTCAGTAGACTTGGCTCCAGGATCAATAAACCCAAGGCCTTTTTTTTCTAAAAATTTAGCTCTTCCAACTTGAGCTTCCATTTCTTTTGTTTTGGCTAATGAAAGAGATAAAATTTCGTTGATTTCATTTTTCTTAAATTGAAAATCAGAGTTCTTATTTAAAAAACTTAAAACTGGGATATAAATATCAAGAATACTTTTATCTCCAGCTTTTGCTTTTCCTCTCTTCATTATTTTATCTATCGACTTTTCAAAAATACCCACTACTGATGAATTCAAATTCAATTTATCAATTTTTCCAGATTCATCAAAAAATATAGTCATTAAAATCCCTGATGCACCGCCCATTTCAATCCGCATTTGCTTTGAAATAATTGCCATTGTTTCATCAAGAGGTGAAGTTAAATTATTTAAATATAATTGTTGTGCAACTTTTATGCCTTTTAGAATAGTGGACCCATGATCACCATCACCAACAAGCTGATCTAATTGATCTAATTCTACGGAGTGAGAATTGATCTTTTCGTATGAATTTAAAATCCATTTTTGATAAGCACTATGCATTTAAGTGCTCACTTAAAAAATTAAAAGATCTTACAATAGCATCATATGGATCATTTTCAATATTTCTCCAGGTAAATAAATCTTTACTTGTATCGACATTTGCTTGAATAAACATTTCAAGAGTAACATTTTTGTTATAGTTTATTTGTTTCAAAGTACTGAAAATTGCCGTCCAATTAATAGAGCCAGTTCCTGGCACCCCGCGATCATTTTCTGCAACTTGAAAATGAAATAATTTATCTTTGGCCTTTTCAATTGATTGACAAACATTTTTCTCTTCTATATTCATGTGATATGAATCTAGTAACAAGCCTACATTTGGATGATCAATTAACTCACATAATTTTAATCCTTCATCCACGGTATTAATAAAATCTGTTTCGTATCTGTTAAGAGGCTCTATCCCTAGTTTGACATTTTTTTCTACTAACAAGCTTGAAATTTTTTTAATAGAATTAGATGAATTTATAAATTTATGTTCCTTTCCTTCACCCAAAGTATTACTAACACCCCAAGCCGAATGAACAACTCCTGTTAGCAAATCTGAGCTCATAATTGAAGTCATATTTATTGCTTTTTTTAGCGCTTCCACGCCATTTTTTTGTATGTTTGGATCGCTACTGCTTATATCTTCATCTTTAGTTAGGCCCGTTGTACAAGTGAGGGAAATATTTAAATCATCAGCTAAATTTGAAATTTTTTTCGCGCTTTCAGGGGTTTGCCCTAAAAGAGAAACCTCTACAGATTTAAATCCAGCCTCTGCACACTTGCGAATATACGGCGTTACATCTTCATGCCAATTTTTAACAAAAGTGGCTGAATGAACTCCAATAATCATTTTAATTTATCAATTTTTGTGAAAAAATCATAAAATACTGCATCTCTATTTACTCCGTATGCTTCTCTCATAGGGTGAAATTCATTATTTTGCTCCCAGTAAAGCTCATCATTCAAAATAGGTGATGAAACAATATGTGAAGGGATCCACGAAGGGTTAATCATCCAAGCAATATTTATTACATCCCAAATGACCCATGTTCTCCAACTTTGATCGCTAACTCCCCTTTGCTTATGAAGAGGGTTATTTGTATATAACTCATAAAGATAATTCCCAATATCCCCCCTTCCTTTAACAAATTCTTTCATATCGGGAAGAGATAGAGTTAATTGTGCACCAACGTTATAACCAGGGAGATATACATGTGCAACCCCACATTCAAAAAGCAATTGAGAGGATAGGACGTCCTGAACTAAATTTAAAGAATTAGTATTATTGTTTATGCTGTGTGAGGGAAAGCCAGATGTCCACACTACAATTAAATTATTAATTATTTTTGGTTCCATCAATAATGCTGAGGCTATGTTTGTTAAACAACCAATTGCACAGACATAAATTTTTTCATCAGGATATTGAAGGCATGATTTAACAATAAATTCACTAGATTCAGTAATTAAGGGCTTATCAAAACTTGATAAATATTGATCTGACCCTCTAAAAACTTTTCCTTCATAGGGCATTTTTAATTTATCAAATATTTTTATTATTTCTTGATAGCTTTTTTCCACCCCTTCTTTAGGTGTATCAAAATAGACGTCGTTTGGGTGAATATCCGATTCAATTAATCCATTTACCCAATCGCTATAATTATTAACTAAATTAATTTTATTTTTAGAAATTTCTTTTTTTTCTTTTATTATGTCATAAGCCTCCAAAAGCTCTTCTTTATGATGCTGGAAAGAGTAAGGCTCTGCAGTTACGCCCAATAAATCTATTTTGTCCCCAGACAACAAAGTCCAAGCCAAAGCAAATTGATCATCAATTTCGTTTGCAGTATCGGTATCGACTATAACTTTATTTTTACCAGCAGGATTAGATAAATTAATTAATATTTTTTTATTAGATAATTTAGGAAATTTATTCAATATTTCTATAGGTACAGTCATTAAGCTATTTCTTTATCTAATTTAATTTTATTAAGAATAATATTTTTATCTACCAGTATCAATTCATTTGTATGATTATATAAAAGACATTCTTGTGATAAACATGGAATTCCAGAGTCTTTCTTTAAAATTAAAGAATCAGATATAGATAAAGTTTCTGCACCAATTAATTGTGAATTTTTCTTAAAATCATTATTAAATTTTTTATTTAAAATAAATATAATAGATTGATTTGGACCGTCTCCTGAAAAATAATTTTTGCTCAAACCAAAAGCATGCTTATATGAAACGTAGGCGCTACTAATTAAATAAGGCTTCCCATTAACCTTTCTCAATCGCTTTACAAAATATAATTTCTCACCTTTATTAAAGTGTTCAGTATGATTGTTATTTGTAATTTTTATAAAATCTAAAATGACTGACGATGGCGTATCTCCATTCTTAATAATTTTTTGTGTTAATGATTCAAAACAATTATTGGATTGAGGGATATTGCTGGTTACTACTGTTCCTTTACCTCTTTTTCTGACAATCAATCCATCATTAGCAAGTAAACTTAAGGCCGACCTAATTGTTATTCTGCTGACATTAAAATAATCGACTAATTCATTTTCAGAAGGAATTGTTTCACCTGGTGGCCACTTGTCAGACGATATAAAATCTCGAATCTGCGAATAAACATTTTGATATTTAGTTGCTGCCTTATTAAGCATTGTGAACTTTTCTTATAGCTTCAATTATTTTTTTTGTGGAGGGTATATAAAAATCTTCCATGGGAGGACTGAATGGAACAGGAGTGTGGGGTGCGGTGATTTTAATAACTGCAGTTTTCTGATGCCAAAGAACATTTAGGATTTGATTCATCGATTACAATCACTCTTCCAGTTTTTCTAACTGATTCAAAAATTAATTCCTCATCTAAAGGCGAATAAGTTCTAGGGTCGATAATTTCACAATCTATATTTTCCTCTGACATTTGCTGAGCAGCCTCTTCAGCAAAAAGATTCATTCTTTGTATTGCTATTATAGTAACGTCTTTACCAGGGCGTCGTATCCTTCCTTTTCCCAAAGGTATTGGCTCCATATTCTCTGGAACATCACATTTGGTCATATACAATCTTTTATGCTCCATGAATATTACAGGATCGTCATCTTGAATTGCCGATAACAATAAACCTTTTGCATCAAATGCATCATACGGAGCGACGACTTTAAGTCCAGGTATATGTGCATATAAACTGTAAAGTGTTTGTGAGTGTTCACTTCCAGCCCTGAAACCAGCTCCCACAACAGTTCTTACAACCATAGGGACGCGTTGCTTCCCACCAAACATATATCTCATTTTAGCGGCTTGGTTCATCAGTTGGTCAAAACAAACTCCTAAAAAATCAACATACATTAATTCTACTATGGGTCTCAATCCAGTCATAGCGGCTCCTACTGCTGCACCAAAAAAACCAGCCTCTGTAATTGTTGTATCTCTGACTCTTTCGGGGCCAAATTTTGTTAGTAATCCTTGAGTCACTCCAAATGGTCCTCCCCAACTATCTTGAGTTCCTGGATATTTTTCCCTACCTTTTCCGCCCGCTATATCCTCACCCATCAAAATTACATTTTTATCATTTTGAAATGACTCAACTAGAGCTTCATTAATTGCTTCTTTGACTGTTAGCTCTCTCATATTAGTAACTCTCTAGGGTAATTTACATATACATCTTCTAGCGCATCTTCTGGGTTAGGCCAGGGCTGAGTTTCAGCAAAATCAAATGCTTCATTTACTTCATTCAAAGCATCAGCCTGAATTTTTTTAATATCATCAGATGAAAAATTATATTCAGCAGCCATCTCAATAGATTTTTTAATTGGATCATTTTTTTTAGCCTCTTCAATCTCTTCTAATGGCTGATAAAGCTGGGTGTCGCCTTCATATTGTCCTGAAAACCTATAATTTTTAAATTCTAAAAAAATAGGAGTATTTTTAGCTTTTGATTCAATAATTGCATCTCTTGTAATTTGATGAACTTCAAAAACATTATTTCCATCACCTTGATATGAAATCATATCGTAAGCTTTAGCTATATCTTTTAACTCTTTAGTATTGAGATGCCAGTCAGTAGCTGTGGCTTCAGCATATCTATTGTTTTCACATACAAATAGCATTGGTATATCCCAGAGTTTAGCCAGACCTGCGGCCTCATGAAATGCGCCATTGTGAATTGCTCCATCTCCAAAAAAAGAAGCTGACATTTTTGTTCCACCATTAATTTTTTCTTGCAGTGCAGCTCCTAAAACTACTGGGGGTCCTGCAGCAACAATACCAAAGGATCCAAGCATACCTTTATCAAAATCACTAATATGCATGCTTCCACCTCGTCCTTTACAAATACCAGTACTTCTGCCATAAATTTCTGATGTTATTTCTTTTAATTCACAATTTTTAGCAATTGAATGGCCATGATTTCGATAAGTACTTGAAATCCAGTCATCATCATTCAAAGCAGACATTACACCAACACAAATTGCTTCTGAACCAATACAAGTATGCAAATATCCAGGAACTGACTTTTCTTTTGCAATTTTTTTAATTCTCTCTTCAAAAGAACGAATAGTAAAAAGTTTTTTATAAATCCAATCTAATTTATGTTTGTCAATATTCATAATATAAGTTGTTATAACAATTGAAATAAAAAAATGATTACTATCTATAATAAACTATAAAACACTATAGAAACAGTCTATTATTACAGTTACTATGATAATTTTAAAAAAAAAGTAAGTATAACAATTCTATGTGATATGATAACATTTTGGAGATATATATAAATGACTGTTAAATTAAATATTGGTTATGTTGCAACAGCCATCGCTCCTTACTACTCTAAAGAATATAAAGTTAGAGAAAGATCCGAAACTGATTTAAAAAAAATACTAGGCAATTTTGATGTAAATTTTATTCCATTCCACAAAACTATATTTTCCAAAGAAGATTCAATAGAAGTCGAAAAGTTTTTTAAAAACAAGATAGATTTTTTACTTCTTCAAACAAGCTCTTGCAGCTCAGGAGAGCAATTATATCCCTTATGTAACATAACAGACAAAATGGGTATATGGGCAGTTCCAGATATTGAGACGGAGGGGGATGTTAAGTTGCATTCTTTAGTCTCTACTAGTCATTACTTAGCAATGATAAAAAAAGTATTAGCTGATAAAAAAATTACAACTAAATGGTTTTACAATTATGCAGATACTGATGAGTTTATAAATAAATTTTCCATAACCATTAGGGCATTAGTTGCTCTAAAGAAAATTAAACACGCCAAAATAGGCTTAGTAGGTGGAATTGCTCCAGGCTTTGATAATATGGAGGTTGACCAATCAATAATTAAAAAAAATATCGGACTAACAGTAGAAGAGTCAACAATCAAAGAATTAGTGAAGATTGCAAAAGGTTTTGATCAAAAAACTATTGATAGTGAGGTTTTAAAAATCAAAAGTGCAGCCTCTAGTATTTCTGTCTCTAATGACGATTCATTCAATAAGGTAACACGTATTTATTTTGCTTTAAAAAAAATGAAGGAAGATAATAATTGGGATTCTCTAGCTGTTCAATGCTGGTCTCAGATGCAAGAATTATATGGAGTGGCGCCTTGCATGGCTTATAGCTGGATGGGAAGTGAGGACGGTATAGCAGTATCTTGTGAAGGAGATGTTCAAGGATCAATGAGTATGCTTCTTTTGAATTACATCTCAAATGCTGAAAAATCATCCACATTATTAGATTTAGCAACATTTGATAAAGAAGCGGACGCTGTACAAATGTGGCATTGCGGAGTATCACCAAGACATTTTGCAAATGAGGATGGTATTAAATGGGTTGATCATACTACGCTTGGAAGAAAAACTGAAAAAAAATATGGTGTTGCAGGAGATCAAGTTTTTGCTCCTCAAGAAACTACAACGACTTATATAAGTAACAATGCACAAATAAAGGTTTTGATGGAACTAGAGGATGGTTTAGAAATATCCATTTAAATCGAAAAAAAATATCTTCAGAAAATTTAGTAAATACGCTAAATATTGTTGGTCATGAGCATCATTATGCAGTTGGTCAGGGAGATTACAGTAAAGAATTAATAGAATTTGCAGCTTGGAACAAGTTAAAGCTGATTAAAGAAATTCCCTTGGTGGATTATTTATCACCATTGGATAACTAATCAAATATATGTTTATTTGATAATTTGATAACTAAAAAAAGGAGATGTAATGAATAATAAATTTAAATTTATAACCCTTGCTATAGTTAGTTTATTTTTTTCAAGATTAGCTTCAGCTGAAGTTGCACCAGGATTTAACTCCTGGGATGACGTTACAGCTGCTGCAGATGGCGGACAAGTAAACGTTTATATGTGGGGTGGTTCTGATGCAATCAATGGATTCGTAGATGATTTCTATGGAGTGCCATTAAAAAATGATTACAACATTACTTTGAACAGAGTCCCTTTATCAGGAACTGTTGATGCTGTTAACCAGGTATTAAGTGAGAAAGAAGCTGGCGTTACAGGAGACGATGGAAACATTGATTTGATTTGGATCAATGGCGAAAATTTCTGGACTCTAAAGCAAGCAGACCTTCTTTATGGGCCATTTGCTGAAGGCTTACCAAATAGTCAATTCGTTGCATGGGACAACCCTGCAGTAAATTTAGACTTTGGAAGACCAGTTGATGGTATGGAAAGTACTTGGTCAAGTGCACAATTCCATTTCATGTATGACTCAGCTAGAAGCAACTACGATGATATGCCAAGAAATTATGGATTTCTGAGTAAGTGGATTTCTGATAATCCAGGCAGATTTACATATATCAGACCTGGTAAAGGTGGATTTGTTGGAACAAGGTTTGTTAAGCAAATTTTCTTTGAATTAAGTGGTGGTCATGATCAATGGGTTGGACCATACAATGAGGAATTGTATAACAAATGGGCTCCAAAAGTTTGGGCACTATTAAATTCTTGGGAAGCTGATCTGCACAGAGGCGGTGAAACTTATCCAACTAATAATGCTGACATGCATGCTTTATTCGCAAACGGTGAAGTGGATATGAGTTTTACTCAATCTCCAAGAGGTGCAGGACCAACAAACTCTGCTGGAACAACGCCAGCTACTTCTAGAGCTTTTGCTTTTTATGACAACATGATTGGAGATTTTAATTATTGGGCAATCCCATATAATGCTCCTAACAAAGCAGCAGCATTAGTTTATGCTAATCTGGTTCTAGAACCTACTTTACAAGCTGCTCAAGTTCAGCCAGCTAATGGTTTTTGTTGTGGTTGGGGAATAAGCACAGCGAAAGTAACTAGCTCCGAAGGAGTTGCCGCTATTCAAGATGCTCAAAATAATCTTGGTGATGCTGCAGAAGATCAAGGAATATTAGCGAGAGCTCTTGTTTCCGATATTGCTGCAGAATATCAAGATAAAATTGAAGCTGATTGGCAAGCAAACGTACTTCTAAAATAGGCTAAAAAAAATGGGCGGAGATAGATTAAAAATTATACTTTCTCTTACTCCGCCCCTTTTAATTATTCTTACGTTATTTTTTGGAGGAATACTATATGGATTCCTTCAAAGTCTCGGCTATCAGCCAGCAATCCAAAAATATGAAATTAATTTTGATGCATACTATAACGTTATGTTTTCAGAGAGGTATGCGAAATTATTTTGGACAGGTTTAGCTTTAACAGCAGCATTTGCTTTGTTTGGAGCTTTAGCTATTAGAAAAACTTTTTTTGCAAAAAAGTTTTGCAATTTTATCTATTCCTTAAATTTACCGATGCCACACTTAGTTGTTGCCGTAGGAATGATTTTTGTTTTTTCACAAAGTGGATTATTAGCTAGAATGTTTACTCAGATAGGCTTCATTGGATCACCAAGTGATTTTCCAATCTTGGTAAAAGATAAATATGGATTTGGAATAATATTAGCCTATATTTGGAAAGAGTCTGCTTTTTTCTTTATTATCTTGATGTCTGTTCTTCAGTCTCTTGGCGAAAATTTTGAAGAATTAGCACAAAGTTTAGGTGCTAATAAATGGCAAAGGTTTAGATACGTCATTCTTCCCCTGGTAATGCCAAGTCTTTTTTCTGCTTCAATAATTGTTTTCGCCTTTAGTTTTGGAGCATACGAAGTACCAGCTATTCTTGGAGTTAATTACCCACAAATGCTTCCAGTAATGGCGTTTGAATTTTTTCTAAACCCTGATCTGAATGCAAGAAGTGAAGGAATGGCACTTAGCATGATTATTGCTTCGATCGTTATGATCTTAGTTGTTATATATTTTTGGTTAACTCAAAGCAAAATTAGAAAAGATTAATTTTTATGAATGATAATTTAAAAAAAATAAATATTTACGCCATTTATTTAGGTTCTTTCCTCTTAATTCTTCCCTTAATTGCTTTTTTTATTAATGCTTTTTCGTTTAGATGGTTCTACCCACAACTCATACCTAAAGAGCTTAGTTTACAGGCATGGGTAAGACTTAAGCTAATTCCAAAAGAAGGCTTTAGATCCTTGGATGGATTTCTAGACTTGTGGCTATCAAATCCTACAATTATTAAAGCATTGGTCAATAGTGTAACAATTGGCGTAATAGTTACTATTGCCTCAATTATCATTGCATTACCCGCAGCCAGAGTATTGGGTTTACTAAATTTTAGATTTAAAAAACTAATTATTTTTATCATGGTCTCTCCTACCATATTGCCTCCAATTGCATTTGTGCTAGGTTTAAACATTAATTTTATTTCATGGGGTTTCTCAGGAAGCTTCTGGGGAGTTTGCTTAGTACATTTAGTTCCAATAATGCCTTATGTCGTCCTTACAATGACAGGAATTTTTGCTAACTATAATCCTGATTTTGAACATCAAGCAAGAACATTGGGTGCCAATAAATTCAGAACTTTTTATTTGATCACGCTACCTGCAATAGCGCCGGGGATGGTAGTGGCGGCTTTATTTGCCTTTTTGGTGTCTTGGAGTCAATATTTATTAACTTTCTTAATTGGAGCAGGCAAGATTATGACATTGCCACTGCTTGTTTTTTCAACTGCTTCATCTGGAAATCCAGCGTTAACAGCAGCAATATCTATCGTGTTTATCTTGCCGGCAATAGTAATTTTATTCTTTACCTCTAAATTTGTCTCAGGAGATTCTGCGGCAACATCTGGATTTGGAAAACTTTAAACAATAACATAAAAGGCTATATATAAAAATGAGTGATTTAATAATTTCAAATTTGTACAAAAGCTTCCCTGGAATGGACAGGCCGGCAGTTAATAATCTAAGTTTAGATATTAATACAGGTGATTTAATTGCTTTTTTAGGACCATCTGGTTGCGGAAAAACAACAGTATTAAAAATGATTACAGGATTATTTCAACCTGATAGTGGGGATATCATTCTAGACAATGCATCCTTGTTACCAATTGCAACGGAGAACAGAGGTGTTGTTATGGTCTTTCAAGACTATTTATTATTTCCTTATATGAATGTTAATGAAAGTTGATAAAGAGAAAATTGATGAAAAAGTTAAGGACATGTTGGAATTAGTTAAGCTACCAGATATTGGTAATAGAAAACCCAAACAATTATCAGGTGGTCAACAGCAAAGAGTTGCATTAGCTCGCGCTTTAATCTCAAAACCAAAACTTTTATTATTAGACGAGCCATTAAGTAACCTTGATGCCCATTTAAGAGATGAAATGAGAGAGCTCATTGTAACTATTCAGCAAAAATTAAACGTTACAACAGTTTTTGTAACTCACGATCAAGAAGAAGCAGTTTTATTGGCAGATAAAATAGCTTTAATTTTTGATGGAAAGCTACAAAGCTACGCATCGCCAAAAAAATATTATGAATCGCCAATTAACAAAGGAGTTGCAAGATTCTTTGGTGGTGTTAACTTTTTAAAATCAACAATTAACAATTCACAGATTGAAACAGAGATTGGGCCCATAAGTTACAATCAAAAAAATAAAAATGACTTATTGGATAATCATTTACTTACAATCAGACCTGAAAATATAGAAATATCAAAAACTAACATATTTACACAAAATTATTTTTCAGGAATTGTTACTTCTATTATTTTTTCAGGAACAAATACAAGATACAAAATTAAAATTAAGGATACTGTTCTAGAGAGCTCTGTGCAATCTGTGGGGAAAAAAGAAATATCTGAAAATGATGAAGTGTTTATCCACTTGCCCGAAGAAAAAATATGGGGAATGATGAAAGTATAGGCAAGCTTTCTCCTCACATGTTTGGTGCAAATCTTGAGCACATTGGTGAAGCAATATATAAAAATGGTGTTTGGGCTGAGGTAATTGAAAATAGAAAATTTTGTGGCCCAGATAAATTAACTTGGAATACAGGGTTACAACATGATCATTTAGAATATGGAATTATTCAGCCTTGGAAAGGGTGCAACCCTTCAGCCCAACATGTAATGTATGCACATTCAAATTCTGAATATATCGTTAAAGGTGTGGAACAAATAAATAGATTTGGAAGTGGCAAACAATCTCAACAAATTACCATAAGAAAAAAAAGTGAAAAAAATAGAGGTATCAAGCAGTCTATAAATGTAAATTTTATTAATGAAGAGCATCAATTTAGCATAATGCTTAAGGGAAACGGCCAAAAAGTTTATATCCAAATTGGAGCATTAAATTTTGTTATAAAAAGTCGCAAGAAATGGTTTGAATTTAAAAAAAATATAAAATTTAATGATTTAATAACGAAAAAAACCTTATCAATCACAATTAATAGTGACGAAATATTTATTGCCAATTGCTCTTTAATGCCAAAAAATACAATCTTTGGCTTCAGAAAAGATATAACTAAATTGATCAAAGAATGGATTCCTAGTTATTTAAGATGGCCTGGTGGAAATTATTTATCTGGTTACAATTGGATAAATGGAATTGGAGATAAAAATTATCGTCTACCATTTTATGATTTTGCCTGGTATGAGTGGGAAAATAATGATGTTGGAACTGACGAATTCATGCAATGGTGTGAATATATTGGAAGTGAACCAATGATCACAATAAATTCAGGCAATGGAACTCCTGAAGAAGCAGCATCCTGGGTTGAATACATAACAGGATCTACCAAAACAAAATATGGCAAACTTAGATCAAAAAATGGAAGGGACAAACCTTACAACCTTGCAACAATATTTATTGGTAATGAAATGTTTGGAGGCTGGCAAATTGGTCATACAGATGCAAAAACCTACGCTCTCAAATATGATAAGTTTGTAAAAGCAATTAAAAAAGTTAATAAAAACTTAAGGTTTATTGCAGTGGGTGCCTGTTCAGACCACTTTGGGCACTGGAATGAAATAGTATTGAAACATATAAAAGAAAGAATTGATGAATTAAGTATTCATTATTATTCGATAAGAACTGAAAAAGATAAGACCCACCCTCATTACACTTCAAGATATATTCCTACAGTTGCTGCATCTACAGAAGTAGAAATAATGCTTGATAGAACAATAAAAGAAATCAAAAAAA
>LWDU01039171.1_pt1 | contig 14643 bp, 14 predicted proteins | sample 727161 | NCBI WGS metagenome assembly LWDU01 (sample SAMN04566230, study PRJNA314399) | hydrothermal vent metagenome | isolation source: deep sea hydrothermal plume seawater | place: Mexico: Gulf of California, Guaymas Basin | collected 2004-07-11 | reverse complement strand
AGGTCGAGTGTGAGGCCTTCTGAACGGTCCACTCGGCAGAAGGAGCCCGCGCTGATTGTCTCGCTTCCGCGATTGATGCCGGTCCAGGTCGCGCCACGCAACGTGACGGATCCCGTCGCTCCGGGCGCGATCTCGTCGATTGCTTTCGCACGGGCGCCGTCGACACCCTCTTGCACATCGCCTTCTGCGGCCGGTCGGAGCAACTTGTAAAGTCGTTGGCGAAAGATCACGAGGGACCCAATCGCGAGAGTAGCAAATACCAACCACTGCACCCAAAAGGGAAGGGGAATGCCGGCGAGTTCAAGCATTCCTGTGATCAGCGCGGAGAGTCCGAGAAAGACCAGATAGAATTCGAGATCAACAAACGTCAGTTCGGCGATGAGCAGCAAGGCACCGACTGCGATCCAACCCCACCAAGGCATTTTCATTTCCTCCCGGTGCACGTTAATTGATGTTGAGTTCCCAGGAAAAGTCCAGGGAGATATGAGAATAACACAGGCTAGCTAAGCTAACGGCGCAGGCCGCAGGAGAGATGTATGGGTCTGCCTGCACGTTGGGCCAGGATCCAACTTGCGCTTGCGAATGTTCTGTTCCCGCGAATCCTGTAGCATGGGCACTTCCGGCGCACGCCGGAAGCGAGAGCTTATTATTCAATTCCATTCAGTTCCATTTAGCCCCATTCCATCCCATCTCATCCAGCTCCGTCCCATCCCATCCAATCCCATCCAATCCCGCCCCCGATCTTTCCACTCAGTCTTTCCACTCACCGTGTCCACTCTGTCTTCCACTCAAGGGGATCTCCATGCAACCAGCCAACTGGTTTGTGCTCGTCTCACTGGCCATTCTTGCCGCGCACCCGATGGCCGGGGCCGCCGCCGACCCTGCCGCCGAGCCCGGCGAAGTAGGCCTCGCCCAGCGCCTCGCAGGGGGCGACCGGGCCGAGGCAGACAAGCAGCGCGACCCGGGCCGAAAGCCTGCGGACGTTGTCGCGTTTCTCGGCGTCGAGCCGGGATCGACCGTCGTAGACCTGATCGCGGCGGGTGGCTACTACACCGAGGTGCTCTCGCTGGCGGTGCAGGGAGGGGGCACGGTATACGCCCAGAATCCTCCTCGCGTCCTGGAGTTTCGCGATGGCGCAAACGACAAGGCGATGACCAAGCGGCTCGAGGGGGATCGGCTTCCGAACGTGCAGCGTCTGGATCTGGATCTCTCGGAAGTGAAGCTGGCGCCGGGCACGGTGGACTTCGCGATAACGGCGCTGAACTTTCACGACATCTACAACGGCTCGGGCAGTGCGGAAGCGCAAGCCTTTCTCGCCCACGTATCGAAACTCCTCAAGCCGGGCGGCGTGCTTGGCGTGATCGATCACTCGGGTTCAGCGGGCAACGACAACGCAAAGCTGCACCGGATCGAGGAGCAGAAGGTGCGCGAGGCCGGGAAGCAGGCCGGCTTCGAGGTAGTGGAGGGCAGTGATCTGCTGCGTAACCCCGCGGACGATTTGTCTACGGGCGTCTTCGACCCGGCCATTCGCGGGCACACGGATCGCTTCCTCCTCAAGTTCCGCAAGCCGATGTAGCCGCAGAGAGCGGTACCGCGTGGCCACGACCAGCCCGTGTGTGGCTTGCGGGGCCTGGCCTGCTCTCGAGCTCCGCTGTACGCATTCTTTAGCCTGTTTCCCGCTTAGCCAAGGGTGTAGAATGGGCCATTGGGAATTTTTATTCGCCGGGGGAATCCCGCCGAATAGGGAGCGCCGAGGAGGACTGGATTCGCATGTTGATTAGAACCGTACGAAAGACGGTATTTGTTTTCGCGGCGCTGGTTGGCTTTGGGGTGTCATCGGTTGTCGCGCAGGTACCGATGCCTGTCGATTCCGTGTTAGAGGACACCGGAAACCGGATCTGGACACGTGTTTTCGAATCCGAACCGTTTGTGATCGACCAAATCTATCGTTCGATGGAGGGGCCGAAGGCGACTGCAGCAGTCAAAATCACGCACGGAGCTGCCGACGAACTCTTTTGGCTCCTGTCGTACGAGACGAAGATCGTCGATGTATCGACCGGGGAAGTGCTGTCGGATGAATACATGTGCCACAACAATGCAAATTTTAAAAACTTTGAAAAGCATCGAAAACTCATCGGAGCGAAGCCGGTGCGAGGGGCGAGGCGGCTATTCACTCTCTCTCAGGGCGTGATGGATGTGACTTTTCCGAAAGGGTTTGGCATTCCGTTTCGAGCCGATGAACCCATCTCGGTCAACACGCAGGTCGGCTCCATGTCCGATACCGCACCACGGTTCGCTATGCCGTCGACTCCCAACTTGTTCAAGAGATTACGCCCCTCTATCAGTTTGGGATGATGGGGCTGAAGCTGACGAAGGGCGAGAAGGGTTACCCCGGCGAGGAAAACCCAAACGTCGAGCATCACGGAGAGAGCTGCTCGGTTGGCGAGGTCGCCGAAAGCGGCAAGGAGTACCCCCTTGCGGATGGGAATACCTATATCAAGCACTGGGTCGTCGAGCCCGGCCGGGAAGAGAACCACACGCTGGTTACGCCCCGACTTGGCTTGACCGAGGATACCAAAGTCCACTAACCCGTTCGCGGAGTCTCTCGAACTGCGTGACCTCACCGCGAAAGAGACGGTTTTTATTTCGCATGCGACCAATCGCAAGGACAGTATTGGGCTCAAGGAAGTGGAGTCGTACTCGAGTACCGAGGGCCTGACTCTCTTCAAGGATCACGAGTACTCCCTTATTAGTGTCTACGATAATGACTCGGGCGAGCGACAAGACGCGATGGCCAGCATGTTCCTCTACATGGTGATCTCGGGCCGCCTGCGGGGTCTCGGGATGTCGCGGTTAATCCCATTGCATGTCGTTCACGGTACCCATATTTGAACGGATTCGACGGAGTGCGGTTGTCAAGCCAAATTCAGGCTCATCCAGTTTCAACGAGCCATCAGTTCCATCGAGCCATCAGTTTCAACGAGCCCTCGAGTTCCGCCGTGCACTCCTCGTTCTTTCCCAGACCGGCAGCGATCGGATCACTGTGTCCCATGCTTGGCTGCTTCAAGAACCGCTGGGCCGATTCGCCGAGCCACCCAAGCCGCCTCCGCTGGAAGGAAGTGAACACCGTCCCTACGAGCTAGGTCGATATCACCCAGTTCGTGGGTAAATACACCATCGGGGCAAACTGCTTCGAATAGATCGAAGCTCGAAGCCATCGTGGGGCGTGCCGCAACGATGCGAGGAAGGATCGCGGAGTTGAAGTGTTTCGTTCGCGCTGGATCGAACGCAGGCGTATTGACGAAATCGTAACGTTTGGCGATCTCACCTATGCAGGGTGATGTCAACCATATGATCTTCGCCCCCCCCGCTGAAAGCGTGTCACTCACGCGTATCAATTTCTCCACCATCCAATCATCATAGAACGGGTCTCCCGGTTCCAAGAAGTCATCGCGACCCGGAAGGCGCCGTGAGGCTAGATCGTAGACACCGCTCAGGAGAACGACGACGTCGGGGTCGACGTCTCGAACCATGTCTTTCCAGCTCTCAGCCCACGCGATGCACGGATCATTCTTCTTTTCCTTCTTGATTCCAAAATGCGTCACAAACTCACCCCCGCGAAGCAACCCGCAGCCGAACACGGATTGATCAACGACGGCGACATCATGTGGCTCTCCCCATACTTGAAGGCCATAAATGAGATTCTTGGCAACGGAGTTGCCGACCACAACCAGCTTGAGGCGCGCGTCGTCGACACCCAGGGCCCAATTTTGATCTCGCGGGCCCTCCGAGTCCGCCGTGACAGGTGTCGCGACGTTCGTGGACAAAAACATTATCGACGTAGCAAGGCCCGCGACGGCACCCATGGCGACAATGGGCAGCATCCAGCGTCTAGGGCCAGTAAACCAGCGCCGATGTCGAATCGGCAATTCGATGAAGTGGCTCGAGGCGGCGGCCGTCAGTCCCGTGGCCGAGAGCTTGAGGAATACGATCTCAGCAGAAGAAGCTTGTGGGCCTATCTGGTCCAGAAACAGATAGATCGGCCAATGATAGACATAGAGTCCATACGAAATTCGGCCTAGATGGGGAAGTGGAGGAAGAGACAGCAACCATCGAACAGGTCCGGGCCTAATGGCGGCAGCGATGACCAATGCCGTAGCAATCGAATAGGCGAGGGCACCGCCTCGATAGAACCAGAGCTGCTGCTCGGATGTCGTCAACCAGAGCACGACGCTTAGCATGAGCGCGAGCAGTCCGGCAGCCTGCACTGCACCACGAAAAGTTCTTCCCCGGCGATTGGCCTCGTTTCCAGGACCCCACCACATGGCCAGCAAGACGCCGATCAAAACCTCGGCTGCCCGAGTGTCGGTTCCGTAGTACGCATGCCCAAGCGGTGCACCGTCTTCGCGCGAGAGGCCCAATGCAAGAGTCGAAGCGGCGACCAGTAGGCCGATCGCGAGTGCGAGTCTCGTTCGAGATCCCCCGGAAAGCAGTGCGGCCAGCATTATGGGAAAGACAAGGTAGAACTGCTCCTCGACCCCCAAGCTCCAAAAGTGTTGTACGGGCGATGCCTCGCTGAACAGCACGTCATAGCTCTGGCCCGTCAATACGAATCGCCAGTTGGGGACATAGAACACTGCGGCCAGAACATCGCCCGCTTGTCTGTGGAGCGTTTCGTTGTCTGCAAAGAACAGCGAATATGACAAGGCGAGCAGAAGCGCCAAGGTCGAAGCCGGCAACAGGCGCCGAATTCGCCGCTCCCAGAAACCAGGCAGGTCGATTTTTCCCGTGTTCGAGTGCTGGGCCAGGAGCTGGCTGGCAATCAGATAACCCGAGAGCGTGAAGAACATGGAGAGTGAGAGAAATGCTCCGCTCACCACGCCAACATCGAGGTGGTAGAGCAACATCGCGGAAATCCCGACTCCCCGTAGGCCGTCGAGTGAGGCTTGGTATCCGAGTGGTCCATGGGGAGTCGGATTGAAATTCGCCACTGCAAGAGACCATACCACCTGAAGGTCACCGAGTACGACCAGGATGGGCTCATGGGGACATCCCGCATCCCTGCTGCAATCACCGGCCGTCGGATAACCGCCTACGGGTGGGAACCTAGGCAGGTCTTGAATCCCGTGTGCGCATTGTCTGGGCCCAGGGGTACCAAGGGGCGCCGGCTCCCGTCGGTGAATTGATCGAAGCTCAACCGGAACACCAGAGGGAATCGCCAGTCTCGGAAAAACTTCTAACTCTGTGGAATCGCCAAGGTCCGCTCGTAGGCGCGAACCGGGCCGATCTGGCCGATGGGGCTGTAGTTGGCCCAGATCGCTGCGAAGCGGGGATCGCGTCGTAGGAACGTCAGAAGGTCGAAGTCGCTGGGTCCGATACCCTGGAGCCAGCCCGGCAAAAAGACGAAGACCAGGCCGGGTGGCCGCCGCTCGAAATCCTCGGCGAGGGTGCGGCGCAGGTAGTCCTCAAGGGCGTCGGTCTCCCGGTCGTCCAAGCGGCTCGGGACTGCCGGGTCTCCAGCCCGCGCGCGCAGGAGGGCGGGCAGGGGCCAAAGGCATGAATGACGAAGGGTCCAATCAGCCCCGACGTGGGTGACCGCGGGAAAGCCCGGCGGTACCGACGTTGAGAGCACGACGGCTGGCGCCCCCCCACCACGAACCCGGATCACTTCCTCGATCTGAGCGCTGAGTCCCGTGGTGCCATGATCGCCGGTCGCGCGAAGAATGCGGCCACTGGCCGTGGGCGAAAGGGTGAGCGCTGCGAACACGATCGCCGTGGCCGTCGCTCCATGAAGCAACCGGCCCGGGACCGATAAGGCCACTGTCCCCCTAGGCAGGCGGGCGATTATGGGCGCCAATAACGCAAGCCCGATCAGGCCGCGGAACGGAAGCAGGTGGTAGGACCACGTCGTTCCTCCCAGGAAGTACGCCGCGTAGGCGCCAAGGGAGGCCACCAGGAAAACCGTGGCCAACGACCGCCCAGGGTCCTCGGCCGGGACCGCCCGTACCGCCAAGATGCCCAGCCCCACCAGCCCAATTGGGACAATGCCGATCAAGTCGGTCCAGGGTACTTGGTAGGCCCAGTAGGTATTCAAGGCCAGGGGCACAGCGGTTCGGAAGTAATCCGGCGCCGTCACCCCTACGAGTAGGAGGTAGAGGATACCCACGCATGGGACCGCGATGGTCTCGGCGCGCAGGATGCCTCGCACGTCGCGCTGCAGAACGAAGCCCAGGGCCTCGACCCCCAGCCAGACGGCGGCATAATGGGGCTTCATCGAAACCGCCAGGCCCATAGCGACTCCGGCGCCCCACCCTCCGGCGAGTCCCACCGATCCGCCCCGCAGCCGGATGCTGACAAGGATCAGGTAGGGAAGGCAGAGCAACAGGATCCAGTGCTCACGCTGGGCATAAGCAACGGCTTCTGTGCCGAGGTTCAGCCCCGGTGACACGAAGAACACGAAGGCAAGTCCCACGAGCCACCAAAGTCGGGGCAACGAATCCGAAGCACCGTAGACCCGGCGTAGCAGTGCCGCGCACGCGGCCAGAACCAGGATGGAGAAAAGCGCGGTCTGCAGGCGGACGGCGATGGGTTCGGATATTCCCGATGCCGAAGCGAAGGCGCTCGCCGGCGTCAAGGCATACACGGCCAGCGGGGGGTTGACGTCGACGAAGTCGGGGCCATAGAGCGCCGCACCGCCCAACAACCGACGCGCACCGGTCATCAACCAGGCAACGTCATAGTTGAGCCGAGACCAGGAGGAGACCAAGCAGCCCGCGACCGCGAATCCGAGCATACAGCCCATAGGTGTTGCGGGGTCGCCGAACCACCGTGCGAACCCGACGCCTCGGCGCGTCGGTTCCTCGGGGGCACCCGCGAATCTTCCGTCTGCCACGGCTGAGACGCTAACAGAGGTCTCTCGCCGGATTCAAGCAGGCTGATCCGTGAAAAAAAGGCCTTTCCCGACTCGAAATTTTCGCTTTGTCCCGCTTCTATCTGCCCGGGCGCTCCTTATCGCCAGGGCACGTCTATAATGAGGCAACTTTCGGGACGGGGTGTTTTTGTGGCGGAAGCGATCGCAGGGAGGGACGGTTCCGCATCGGATCCCACGGTGGACGCCGTCTCGGCGCGCTGGCTGCATGGCCCATTTTGGGACATTTTCCTCGGCTGTGGCCTCCTTTACGCCCTTCTCTTCGTGGCCCTCGGCCTGATCGGTCCAGGGATCACGACGAGCGTTTCCCTGGGTGCGCTGGCGGTGGGGGCGATCGCGACCGGGGCGCCCCACTATGGGGCCACACTGCTGCGCGTCTACGAACAGCGTGAGGATCGCCGCAAGTACGCGCTCTTGGCCGTCTGGTTCAGTGGGCTGCTGGTCTTCCTGTTCGGCGTATCTCTCTACTGGCACGCCCTCGGCATATTCTTCGTCTCGCTCTATTTCATCTGGAACCCCTGGCACTACTCGGGTCAGAACTACGGCCTGGCGATGATGTTCCTCCGGCGCCGGGGCATCGAGGTGACGCCGGTGGCCCGTCGTTTCTTTTACGCCTCGTTTGTTTTGTCGGCCTTTCTTGCCGTGGTGGCCATGAACGCACCGCGCCCGGCCTCGGCCCAGGAGACCGCCGCGGGCGCCAAGCTCATCGCGCCCTTCTTCCACTTCGAGCCCATCGGCCTGCCCGTCCCCTTGATGACCACTCTTCTGTCGTTAGGCCTGATCGCGTACGTGACCTCTCTTGTGATCGCCGTGGTCTCGCTCTTGCGCAAGAGTACCCTGGCCGACATTCTGCCTTCGCTGCTGCTCGTGGCCACCCAGTCGCTCTGGTTCGTGCTCCCCGTTGCAACCCGGTATTGGGGCCTGCTTCAGGATTTCCTGCCCTTTGATGCCCAGCACGTCGAATACACGTTCCTCTTCATCGCCATCGGCCATTCGGTGCAGTACCTCTGGGTCACCTCGTATTTTGCGAGCAGGACGAAGACCTACCGGAGCCACTTCCGCTTCTGGCTCAGCTGCGTCCTTGCAGGATCCGCGCTGTGGCACGTGCCGCCGCTGTTCCTGGGCGGCCTCGCCCTGGGGACCGCCGCCTACACCGAGGGCCTGGCGATGCTCGTGGCGACCTTTGTCAACCTGCATCACTTCGTCCTCGACGGCGCGATCTGGAAGCTCCGGGACGGCCCCATCGCTCGCATCCTGCTGCGCGAGTCCCAGGGCACTGGCGAGGCGGGGGAGCGCCCCCCAGTGATTGGGACGCGCGAGAAACGTCATTGGGGACGCATGCTGGTCAACGCCCTCGGAACCCTCGGCGTCAGTGTCGCGTTGATTTCCTGGTGGGAGAACGAGTTCGGTTTCGTGTGGGCGAGCCAGCAAGGCGATGAAGTGCGGATGCAGGTCGCCGCCGATCGACTCGAATTGATCGGCCGGCCGAATGGCAACTATTATCGGCACCTGGCCCAGATGGCCCGGAGCAAAAAGGATCCGGGCCGCGCCCTCGCCGAACTCGATAGGAGCCTGGCGGTTCGGGATCACCCCAAATCCCATTTTCTCAAGGGCCACATTTATCGCGAGCAGAACGACTGGGACGCCGCCGCGGATGCCTACGAACGGGCTTACGCCATCGACCCCAAACCCGCCTTGCTCGTCTACCGGCTCTCCCAGGCGCTGATCCACGTGGGTCGCTTGAACGAAGCGGACGAAATCCTCCGCAAGGGCCTGAAGCTTCACCCCGGCAATCGCCCGCTCCGGGATCAGGTGCGGGCCTTGAAACGCGCCCGCACGGGAGCCGGATGAGCCAGCGCGTCCGGCTTCGTGCAGGGGTGGGGGTCGTTCTCGCTCTCTATATCGCTTTGGGGGTGAGCTTCATCGCGCGTACCAGCTTCGACACCCCGGACGGTCGCGTGTACTGCCTCTGGGACGACGCAATGATTTCCATGCAGTACGCGCGCAATCTCGCCGAAGGCCACGGCTTGGTGTGGAACCCGGGCGGGGAGCGGGTCCAGGGAATCTCGAATCCGGCGGTCACGTTCCTGATGGCCGGGTTGCACCTTCTGCCCTTCGGCGACCGGTCGATCTCCCTGGCCTTTCAGTTGCTGAACCTACTGGTACTGGTGCTGGCCCTCGTCGCCACGTTCGAGTTGGCGCGTATTCTCGTGCCCGGGCGGGCCTCGGTCTGGTTCGGTGCCCTGCTCGCTACAGCGCTCTCCGGACCCCTGGCCGTGTGGGCGCTTCGCGGGTCGGACATGGGCTTCGTGACCCTCTGGTTGCTGGTGGGTGTGCTCGGCATTGCGCGAGCCGAGACGGGACAACCCGGCCGGCTGGCCCTGCGTCTTGCCCTTCTGGGTCCGGGCCTGTTGATGCGGCCCGACGTCGCACTCTTCTATGGGCTCCTGATCCTGGCGGCCCTGGGCCTGGGCGATCGCCGAGCCGCGGCGGTGGGCGCTGGGGTAGCGGCAGTGGTCCTCGGGGGCTGGATGGTTGCGGGCCTGCTCTACTATGGCGATCCGCTGCCGAATACCTACTACCTCAAGGCCACGGGTCATCCGCGTGGGGCGGTGCTCTCCAAGGGCATCGAGCTCATCGGGTTGTGGGTTCCCTACCTGATCCTGCCCTTCGGCCTGGCGGGCTTTGCGGTCTGGAAAAATCGCTTCCGCCCCACCTATCAACTCTGCGCGGCCATCGTCGTCGCCTCCCTCGGCTATTCACTCTGGGTCGGCGGGGACTGGATGGCCGGCCACGGGATCCGCTTCATGGTGCCCATGCTCCCGCTGCTCGCGGTCTTGATGGTCGAGGGCGCAGCGCGGGCCATCGACGGCGTGGCGGGCGCCGGGGCCACGGGGAACAGGCGCTCGGCTATTGCCACCCTCGCGGCGGCCTGCGCGTTGGGCGCTTTGGCGAATCCGCCCGCCGCTCGCGCCGAATGGCTCGCCGGGGAACTGCCGGAGCTTCTGTCCTACAACCGGGGCAACTATTTCTTTGCCCTCTACGTGGCTCAGCATACCGACCCCTCCACGTCGATCGGCGTACGCTGGGCGGGCGCCCCCATCTACTTCAGTCGCCGGCCCGGCGTCGATCTCCTGGGGAAGTCGGAACCCCATATCGCGCGGCTGGTCGTGGACAGTTTTCGCCCGGGTCATTCCAAGTGGGATTGGGACTATGTCCTGACCCGGCTACACCCGGACATCCTGACCGATACCTCCCTCGGACTCGGTGAGCACGATGCCTTCCGCAGGGACTATGTGCGGGTCAAGAAGGGCAATCGGGACTTCTACATGCGGCGCGGCTCACTGGCGAAACTTCGGGACCCATCGATTCGGCTGATCGATCTTGAAACCGGCCGGCCGATCAGTCGGGCCGAGGCCGGGGCGGGGTCCCGGTGAGGGTCCCGGTGATGCTCCCGGTGATGCTCCGACCCCGCGGATAGTCCAGCCAGGCGAACGCTGGGTGAAGCCGGGTGCCCGCATCACCTGGGCGGTGGCCTTGGGGTGTTCCGAAGGGCGGGTGCTGCTCTTCGGAAACCCCATCGTCTCGGGCGAGGGCCCGGGCATCAATGGACGAGCCGCTAGTCGAAAAAGGCGAGGGTTCGCACCTCGATGCTCTGGCGGGGGGGCGAGGAAGGCGGGGAATTCGGATCGCGAATCGCCGTGTGGGCGGTAAAGCGCGAGCAATCCGCTGCCGAGTCGTAGCATTTGATGAGCAGGGTCTCGTCCGGGGTCATCTCCGGGTAGTAGTACCAGCGGTGCGCATCCGAATAGGCGAATGAGTAAATTTCTCCCGTGCGGTCGGGATAGCGAAGATCGGTTTCGATCCTGTCCTCCGGGCGAATCGTCTGGGCGTCGCAAACCGCCAGAGGGGCCTCGTAGACCGGCGAATGAATGGGCTTCCACACGTTGATGATCGCGAAGCGCCGAGCCAGCAATGCCTCGGCTTCATCCGGCACCAGGTCGCGCACACGCTGGGGGCCCGACGCCTCGGAGTAGTCGTTGTGAGCCAGCCAGACCGGGGGCTGAAGCGGCGTCCCCTGGGTCATGTCCTTGCTGCTGCTTCGGAGATTATGATCGAAGGCATGAACGCGCTGAGCGCCCGTGTGTTCGCGCACCAGCGCCTCGGCCCGGGGATAGAAATCGCGCTGGAAAGCGGCCTCGTCGCGCTCGGCGCCGGGCACATCGCTCCAAGCGACCAATTCAACCCCCTCTTTTTCGAGACTGGGTTGGGGAACGCGCAAGCGAGCGTCCTCGACTTCGACGTTCCGGCGGTCGCCCCGGGCGTTCGACGGCGCTTCGCCCTCGGGCGTGCCATGCAGGTAATAGTAAGCCCGGCCATGGCCGGACTCGAGATAGCTGATTTCCGCCTGAATATTCACTTCTTTGACCCTCCGCGAAGGCCCACTTCATCGTACTCGGTGGCGGCGCCCTCGCCCCCGCTCCCGAGACGCCCCTGCTCTCCGAAATGGCCCTTGCCGGGCACGTGATTCACTTCCACCCGGATCCCGTCGGGGTCCTCGAAGAGCACCGAGTAGTAGCCCGGTGCGAAATCGCCCTCTTCGGGGGAATGCACGATACGCGCGGCCTCTTGGGCGGATACGAACTGATGGACCTGGTCGACGTCCTCACGGTTTCGCGCACGAAAACACAGGTGATGAAGGCCGGCGGTGTCCTGATCGAAGCTTCGCTTCTTCTTGTCCGCAGGCGCCCCACGCACCAGAACCCCGGTGCGGCTTCCGATGCAGTAAACGATCTCGTCCGCGCGAATCAAGGTCTTCATCCCAAGGAAGTGACAGAGTTCCTCCCAAAAGGGAATGCCCTTGGCTGGGTTGTTGATCGTCATCTGGATATGGGCGATTCCGTTGACTTCGATGCTCATGAGAATTTCTTCCTTTGGGCCCGGGCCAGCGGGGTTCTCCCGCGCTGGCACAGAGGGCCGGTGGCAGTATAGAGCCTGGACGGAAGGCCGCAGGACAAAGCCAAGGCGAGACCTGAGGCACGTGAAGGTGTCCGGGAAATCGGGTGAAGCGCTACAGCCACGGATCCAGGGCCGGCCCGGAGCGTTTCTCCGGCGAATCTGCGACGATTGCGACGGGAGGGAAATACAGAGATGACTGGGCCCGATGATCCAGGCGGCGAACTCGAATCCGAGCAGCCGCCGCTTCCCGTGAGTCGCACACGGATGAGGCACGAGGCCCGGGAGATCACGCAACTCGGACTTCAACTGATTGCGCTTGCCCCGGGTGCCCTCGACCAACTCGGGCTTCCGCCGGAGTTGCGGGAGGCCATTGGGCTGTGCCAGGGCCTGAAACTCCGGGGCCGCAGCCGTCAGAAGCGATTGATCGCACAGCTGTTGCGAGGGGAAGACCACGACGCGATTCGGCGCAGCATGGAGACGCGCGGCGGGACCCCTATCGACGGGATCACCCGGGAAAAGCAGAACGAGCGTTGGCGCGCCCGTTTCGTCGAAGAGGGTGATCCGGCCCTGCAAGATTTCATGGAGGAGTATCCCAATGCGGATCGCCAACAGCTGCGTACGTTTGTCCGGGGCGCACGCCAGGACGCTGAAGACAAAAAAACCAAGCGCGCCCAGCGCGAACTGCTTCGTGCGATCCGCTCGATCCGCGCGGCGCGAACCTGAGCATCGCGGGAACCCTCGATCAGCGCTTCCGGCGACGGCGGTTTTAGATCGAGGGCGCCACTCACTCAGCCGATTCGGTCGAGCGGGAACGATTCCGTCGCGCCTCTCGGGTCCCGATTTTCTAGGCGAGGCCGTCGCCCAGGGGGCGCCTAGCGTCTACATTCTGCGTGTATGCAATCCGAGACCCGGCGTGCCTTCGTGATGAAAGCCTCATTCCTTAGGGAGCTTATTTCGGGAAGGGCACCCTCGTGGCGCGTATTTTCATTGGCCATGGGGCTCGCCGTCATGGCAGGACTCCCGGGGTGCACCGAGGAGCCCGAGCGCTTCCTGGTGCAGCCCGCCCAGCGCGGACCCATCGAGGCGACGGTCAGCGCTACGGGAACCCTCAACCCAGTGCACATGGTCGAGGTGGGCACCTACGCTTCCGGGCGTATCGAGAGCGTCGACGTCGACTACAACTCTCCGGTCACCAAGGGCCAGTTGGTGGCCAAGATCGACCCCGCCAATGCATTGGTGCGGGTCCAGAAGGCCCGAGCGAACGTCTTGTCCGCTCAGGCAAGGCTTCGCGGTGCCGGGGCCGACCTGGGCCTCAAAATCGAGCAACTCCGACGCCAGCAGGCCCTGCACGCGGAAACCACGGTTTCCCGAGACCGCTTTGAATCCGCCGAAACCGCCCACGCCCAGGCTTCAGCCCAGGTGGAAATCGAGCGCGCCCAGTTGGCCGAGCGGGAAGCCGAACTTGAGGATGCGAATGTCAACCTAACCCACACCGAAATTCGCTCCCCGATGGACGGAGTCGTGCTTTCCAGAAATGTCAACGTGGGCCAGACCGTTGCTGCGAGTTTTCAGACCCCGACTCTTTTCCTGATCGCCCAGGACCTCGCCCAGATGCAAGTGAATTCGGATGTTTCCGAATCCGACATAGGCCAGGTGGGTCCGGGGCAGTTGGTGCGATTCAGCGTGGATGCGTTTCCCGAGCGGGTTTTCGAGGGGCGGGTACGCCAGGTTCGAAACGCGCCGACCTCTGTCCAGAATGTTGTGACCTATGACGTGGTGGTGGACTTCGACAACTCTGAAATGCTGCTTCGTCCGGGTATGACGGCCACCTTGTCCATTGTCACGGCCATGCGCGAGAACGTCCTGAAAATTCCCCGCCGTGCCCTGCGCTTCCGCCCGCGCGGTGAGCGCCCGGCCCCCTCCAAGCAAAACCTCCGGCGCATCTGGGTGGAGAGGGACGGGGGAGAGGCCGAGCCTCTTGATCTTCGCGTGGGCCTGGGCGACGACGAGTTCGTCGAGATTTCAGGGGCCGGACTCGAAGAGGGCGATCCGATTATCGTCGGTTACCTGCGAGAGCCATGACGGATGTCATCGAAACGCGCGGCGTAGAAAAGGACTTCGTGCGCGGTGATCATCGGGTCCGTGCCTTGAGGGGGGTTTCTGTTTCCATTGGTCGAGGCGAATTCGTCGCCATCGTGGGCAAGTCGGGCTCGGGAAAGTCGACTTTCATGAACATCCTGGGCTGCCTCGATCGTCCGAGCCAGGGAAGCTATTTCCTCGACGGTCAGGACGTTGCGGAGCTCTCCGCCGATCAGCGTGCCGAAGTGCGCAGTCAGAAAATTGGTTTTGTCTTCCAGGCTTTCAACCTGATCCCGCGCACCTCGGCCCTGGAGAATGTCGAGCTGCCCCTGGTCTACAGCGAGGTTTCGCGCGCCGATCAGGCTCGGCGCGCCCGAGAGTGTCTCGACACCCTCGGTCTTGGCGATCGGGCGGATCATCACCCCAGCGAACTGTCAGGGGGCGAGCAGCAGCGCGTCGCTATTGCGCGCGCTCTGGTCAATCGGCCGAAACTACTCCTGGCCGATGAGCCCACGGGCAACCTAGACACACGCACCAGTCTCGAAATCATGGCGATTCTGGAGGAACTCAATCGAGGCCAAGGCCTTACGATCGTGCTGGTTACCCATGAGCCCGACATCGCGGCCTGCGCGGATCGCGTGCTCACCTTTCGCGATGGCGAGGTCGTGGAGGATGAG
>LWDU01041674.1_pt1 | contig 14645 bp, 12 predicted proteins | sample 727161 | NCBI WGS metagenome assembly LWDU01 (sample SAMN04566230, study PRJNA314399) | hydrothermal vent metagenome | isolation source: deep sea hydrothermal plume seawater | place: Mexico: Gulf of California, Guaymas Basin | collected 2004-07-11 | reverse complement strand
GTAGGTGTTGTCAGTACTTCCAGAAGCCGACATAATTCCTGCTATTACTGTAACTTCACTGTAACTAACAGAAAAGCCCCTGCATTTCTGCAAGGGCTTCTCAGTTTGGTTCACTATGGAGCGGAAGAGGAGATTCGAACTCCCGACCCTCTCCTTGGCAAGGAGATGCTCTACCACTGAGCCACTTCCGCTGGTGCATTCAACAGTAAGCACTCTGGGGCATGGGGTCAAGGTGTCGAGAGCGGATTTAGTTCCAGTGCGTGAGGCCGTCGGGGTGAGCGGTTTCTGATTTCCCGACTCCTGCGGAGGGATCTTCGGTGCCGGGGCGCTGTCGGGTTGCCTGAGCTATCGCGTGCCATCCCCAGATCCCTCGGCTTCGCTGACGGAGTTTATCCCGATGGAAATCGGGACACGGAACACGGAACACAACGCACTCGAACACTAAAGCCGTTTGAACAGTTCCCAGCAGGCGGCTGTCGGGTGGTAGTCGGTTTTTGAGGGTGGGCTTTTCAGATCGTCGTAGCGCTGGTTTTGCGAGTCGAGAATTCGGTACCAGCCGCCGTGCTGTTGATCGACCAGATTCGCAAGCGACCATTCCCACGTTCGGTCATACCAATCCCAGTACGTTTGCTCGCCGGTGCGTTCGGCGAGCAGGCCTGCCGCAGCGATGGTTTCCGACAGCACCCAGTAGTAGCGGTCGGTGTCGATGACTTCGCCACCCCCCGCGGGCAGCCCAAGTGCGGAGGCACGCCCGGCGTCGATCACGGGACTTATCGAGTAGTTGAATCCGCCGTTTTCGTCGTCCCAGCCCTGATCGACTGCAGCATCGAAAAGCCGTTTAGCCTGCGGCAACATCCAGTCCTCAGGGTTGTGCTCTTCGAGGATCAACAGGAGCTTGGCCCACTCGGTCCAGTGCCCTACGAGATAGCCGTAGGGTCGGAACAGGTTTTTCGGGTCGTCGATGTTGTACTCCCAGTCGATCGACCAGTCCTCTTTGAAATGCTCCCAGACCATGCCGTTCGACTGCCCGGCGAGATCGACACAAACCCGTTTTGCCAGCGTCGTTGCCCTATCGATATACCGTTTATCGTCGGTGGCTTCGAAAGCAGCGATCATCGCTTCGCAGGTGTGCATGTTGGCGTTCTGGCCGCGATACGGATCGACTGTTGAAAGATTGGGCGTGATCTCGTCGACGTAGAGTTGGTCGTTTGGACGCCAGAAGTGGCGTTCCATCAAATCGAACGTCTCAGCCAGCGGTTCTGCTGCTTCGGTTATCCCCGCTTTTAGTGCTGTGGCGTATGCCAGCAACACGAACGCATGGCCGTAGCAGTGGTTCGTGGCGTCGTTGATTGCGAGTCCGTCGAGAACCCAGGCATAGCCGCCGTTTGGTTGACGATGGTGGTTGAGCAGGAACTTCACACCGCGTCTTGCTGCTTCGAGATACTCAGGCTTTTCGAGCATCGTTGCTGCGGTGGCGAACACGTATATGAATCGGCAGGTGCCGACGAGGTGCTTGGTTGTGGCGTCGTAGATCGAGCCGTCGTCACGGAACTGGTTTATGTAGCCGCCGAGTTCGTTGTCGATGCACGCGGGGTAGTAGAAGTCGACGATGCTTTCGACCTGTGATTTCAGGAAGGTTTTGGAGCGGTAGTCGCTACGTTGTGTACTCATGGCTATTGGCGTTCCCCCTCACCTAAGTCCTCTCCCTAATGGAGAGGACTTGAATGGAAGTGTTCGGTAATCGCGTCCCCGCCCCAGATCCCTACCGTTAGCTCCGGGCGTGCATTCGCACTTGGTCGCCAGCGCATGTTTGGGGAGGGAGAGATTAACTATGCTTCGACTACTCGCTGACTTTTACGAGGAGTTTGCCGAAGTTTTTGCCGGCTAGAAGTCCGATGAACGCTTCCGGGGCGTTTTCGAAGCCGTCGACGACGTCTTCCTTGTACTTGATGCTGCCGTCTTTTATCCAGTTGGAGATTCGGACACGGGCGATTTCGTGCTGTAGTTCGAAGTCGTAAACGAGGAAGCCTTCGACGGTTGTGCGTGTGCGTATCAACGCCCCCATGTTGCGAGGACCCTGCGGTGGCGTTGCCGCGTTGTACTGCGAAATCTGACCGCAGATTGCTACCCGTGATTTCAGCGCCAGATTCTCGAATACTGCGTCGGAAACTGGTCCACCAACGTTATCGAAATAGCAATCGACACCCGTTGGCGATAGGCGTGCCAGCTCGGCTGAAACGTCCTGAGTCTTGTAGTTGATCGCACCGTCGAATCCGAGCTCATCGACTATGTATTTACATTTTTCGTCACTACCGGCAACTCCGATGACGAAGCAGCCGTTTATCTTGCCGATCTGCCCAACAACCGCGCCGACTGCACCTGAAGCAGCCGATACAGCCAGAGTGTCGCCAGCTCTCGGCTTTAGCACCTCGAGTAGTCCGAAATATGCGGTCATACCCGGCATTCCGAGTATGCCGACGCCCGTCGAAACTGGCCCCAGATCGGGGTCTACAGGCTTTGCGATGTGAGCGGGTATTGCCGCCCATTCCTGCCATCCGATTCCCGCTCGAACTGTGTCGCCGACTTTGTGCGAAGGCGATTCGCTTTTCTCGACCACGGCCACCACTTCGCCGGTCATCACTTCGCCTTCCTGGAGCGGTGTTGCGTACGACGGGCCCGAGCGCATACGGCCTCGCATGTAGGGGTCGAGGCTCATGTAGAGCGTTCGAATCAGCACTTCGCCGTGCTTTGGTTCGGGGATTGGCGATTCGACGATCGCAAAGTTTTCAGCGGTTGGCTCGCCAGATGGGCGACTCGCCATGGTCCATGCTCGGTTCATTGCTGCTTCTTGGGCCACGATTTTCTCGTTTCTGGTTGGTCGGGTCGGGTATTCAGGTGTTTTTGCGGGTGAATATTATTTAGCTGTTGTGTTCGATGCTCAGATTACCGAATTGATCGACCGTAACTGTCCACGACGGTTGGATCACGGCAGTGGCGTCTGGCTCTTCGATGATCGCGGGGCCGTTGAAAACAGCACCAGCAGGCAGTTTCGACCGATCGTAAACGACGGTCTGGACGATGCCTTTTGTTTCGGGCGTTTCTGCGAAGTAGACGGGGCGTTCACCTTTTGAGGCGATTGAGGCGTCGGTGCCGGTAGATTCGAGTTTGCGCATTTGGGGTCGGGCGATTTTGCCGACGGTTGTCAGCCTGAGATTCACCAGTTCGACCGGTTCGTCGTTCGCCCGGAAACCGTAGGCGGTTTCGTGGGCATCGTGGAACGACTCGGTTAGTTCGTTCATCCATGCCTGGTCGATTTCGTCTCTCGCAGGTGCCGGAACGCTGAGTTCGAAGCTCTGGCCCCAGTAGCGCATTTCGATGGCGCGTTCGAAGATCGGATCGCCCGATGCCGAAGCTGCGACATGATGGGCTTCACGCCCGGCGTTTTCGAGTCGTTCGAATTCGCTTGAAATTTGTGACAGTTCGATCTCGTCTGATCGCACGATCAGCGTTGACGAACCCTCCATTCGCATGTCGGTTACCAGCAGACCCAACGCCGAAGCTGTTCCAGGGCCGAGTGGAATGAGTACTCGGGGAATGCCCGCCTGCTCGGCGAGCCGGACGGCGTGGGCGGGACCGGCGCCGCCAAATGCGACGAGCAGGAAATCTCTGGGATCGTGTCCGCGCTGAACTGATACCAGCCGAAGGGCGTTGACCATCGCTGTGTTGGCGATCTCGATGATGCCGTGGGCGGCTTCCTCTGTAGTTAGCCCAAGCGGTTCGGCGCAGTGATTGCGAATTGCTTCTTGTGCTGCCGCGAGATCGAGCGACATTTCACCGCCGGCAAAGTAGGTGGGATCGAGTCGACCCAGCACCAGGTTCGCATCGGTAATCGTCGGCTCTTCGCCACCGAGTCCGTAGCAAACGGGACCGGGGTCTGCGCCAGCGGAATGCGGCCCGACACGAAGCGCTCCACCCGAGTCGACCCACGCGATCGAGCCGCCGCCAGCACCGATTTCAACGAGATCGACGACAGGTGTTCTGATCGGGTAGCCCGAAGCCCCGCCGAACGCTCCGGTGCCGCTCTGGGCAGCACCGCCAACGCTGTAGTCCTTGGTGATGTTCGGCTGGCCGTTTCGGATCAAGCTCGCCTTGGCGGTGGTGCCTCCCATATCGAACGAAATCACGTTCGGGAAGCCGAGCGCTGTGCCGAGCGATGCGGCTGCGACGGCTCCGGCAGCGGGGCCCGATTCGACCATGAAGACCGGGTTGTCGGAGGCCGCTTTGGCAGGGTAAACGCCGCCGCTCGACTGCATGACGAGCAGTTCAGAAGTTATGTCTGCGGCGTGGAGTTTTTCGGTGATCGACGCAAGATAGGTGCTGACGATTGGCGCCACTGCCGAGTTGATGACGGTAGTTGAAGCCCGCAGATATTCTCGGAATTCAGGAACGACGTCTGACGACAAAGAGATGATGATGTTGGGCAGTCGCGCGGCGATTGCTTTGCCGATTCGCTGTTCGTGGTCGGGATTTCTGTACGAGTGAAGGAGACAAACGGCGACTGCTTCTACTCCCGATTCGGCGATGCGTTCGACTACTTCTGCGAGGGCTTTTTCGTCGAGAGGGGTTACTACTTTGCCTTTGGCATCGAGTCGTTCAGGCACCTCGAAGCACAGTTGGCGCGGTACGAGTGGTGGTGGCTTTTCGAACTGAAGATCGTACAGGGAAGGTCGGATTTGGCGGGCGATTTCGAGCATGTCTCGAAAGCCTTCGGTCGTGACGAACGCAGTCTTTGCGGTCTTGCCTTCGATGATTGCGTTGGTTGCAACCGTGGTCGCGTGGACGACGTGTTCGATGGCGTCAGGGCGCACGGTGTCATCGAGATCAAGCAGCTTTTGAACCGACTGTATAAAACCCGTTGCAGGGTCCGAAGAAGTGGTGAGAACTTTCGACGTGGTTACCTGACCGGTGGTCGAATCGACCAGCGTCGCGTCGGTAAAAGTGCCGCCAATATCGACGCCGATTCTGAATTGGGCGTTAGCTGTACCGGTCAATTTGAAGTCCTCGAGCTTGCTAGCTTTTCTCTTGCTTTGGTTGTTTCGGTTTCGTTGACCGAATCGGAGTTTTCGTCGATCACCACGCCGTAAAAATCTTTAGCGCGCTGCCTGTTTATCTTCTCGCCAATTACATCTTTAAGAACCTTCTGGGGATCACGTTCGATTGGTGATCCGTACCCGCCGCCGCCCGGTGTCTGGAAGCTCACGGTATCGCCGGGTTCGAGTTCGATAACGCACTTGGAGGTGAGTTCGGAAGGCTCGGCGTTGGGGTGGTCTGGATTCAATATGTAGTACGCCTTGCGACCTGCCATTCCGCCGAAAATTCCCTGTGGACCCTGAATGTCTCGGTCCGACAAAACGGTGAACGTCGCCGGATCGTCAGGAAAGTGGTAATCGCGCCGCATGCCGAGTCCGCCCCTGAACCGTCCTGGACCCTCTGAATCTTCGATTAGCGAAAGTCGTGAAACGCGCATTGGGAAGTGCGATTCCACTTCTTCGACCGGTGCGTTTTCGGTGTTCTGGCCATGCTGTTGAACAGCGTCGGGTCCGTCTGAGGTTGCTCTCGCTCCGTAGCCGCCGGCAAGTGCTTCGTAGTTGCAGTGATACTCGCCGTTTTCACGGTCGATGATGCCAAAACCGGCCTGGGCCATCATGGCTTTTGTCGATGAGGCGATTTTGGTTGGCATGCCGGGGGCAAACGCTCGGAACAGCATGTCGTTCACCCGAACCTGAGTCTCCCAGCCGCCAACGACGGGAGCAGGATGGACGGCGTGCACAACGGTGCCGGGTTTGGCGTTCATGCGGACGTGGCGATAGAAGCCGGTGTTGACGGGCATGTCGGGAGCCATAAGTGCTCTTAGCGCGTACGCACATGCCGAGAAAGTCATCGCCTTTGTCGAGTTCACGGGCGCCCGGCGCTGCGGATCACAGCCGTCGAAATCGAAGAAGACAGTTTCGCCCTCGACCGTGATGACGACTTTGAGTTTTACGGTTTGATCGGTGAACCCGTCGTAGTCCAAAAAACCTTCCTTGCTATAGACGCCATCGGGAATGTTGGCGATTTCAGCGCGGGTACGGCGATCTGTGTAGTCGACAACCGCAGCCACGTACTTGTCGAAGTCTTCTGCACCATACTTTTCGACGAGATCGACGAGTCTGCGTGCTCCAACGGTGTTTGCCGCCACCTGCGCACGGAAGTCGCCGGTCGTGACTCGCTTTGACCTGATCTGAGCGAGTAGAAGCTTGAAGACATCCTCGTTCATTTCACCGTTTTTGACGAGCTTCACCGGCGGGATGATCACACCTTCCTGAAAGATCTCCTGAAACGGTCCGATGGACGCTGGAGCGCCACCGCCGACATCGACGTGATGGGCGAGCGAGGCGACGTAGCCAACGAGTTTGCCATCGTGGTGAACCGGTCCAAACACGGTTACATCGTTGAGGTGCGAGCCGCCCCCAAACGGATTGTTCACAACCAGCATGTCGCCGGGGTTCAGGTTTTCAGCTCCGTAGGTTTCGACCGAGGTGGGAATCAGCTCAACGAACGATCCAAGGTGAACTGGCTGTGTAAAAGCCTGCGAAATTGGACGACCGTCGCGATCGAAAAACGCACAGGAAAAATCCTGACGAGTTTTGACGTTGGTCGAGTAGGCCGAGCGCCTGAGGGCGACTGCCATCTCTTCCGCTACTTGGGTGAGTGCCGAACGAACGACCTCGAACTGGATCGGGTCGATGCGGTGGCTAGCCACTTTTTTATCCGAGTTATTTGTCAACACGATGGTCCCGTGTTCTCGACTCATCAACCAGCTGAGCATCAATGTCGATCTCAACGCCATAGTGTTCCCGCGCTCGCTCAACAGAAATCTTGTCCTGAAGGACGTCGGCCAGCACCCGTTGTGGATCACGTTTGAACGGCTCGCCGTATCCACCGCCGCCAGACGTCCGATAGCTGATCACGTCGCCGGGCTGAAGCTGCACTGTCGTTTTTGACGATAGACGCTGTTCTTCTTCGCCGTCCTTGATGATTGCGTAGACCGATGTGCTGCCGGGGTCACCGCCGAAAAGTCCTCTTGGCCCGAACTTGTCACGATCGGCCAACACGGTGAAAGTTGCCTCTTCAGGGAACATGTAGTCGCGCCGCAGGCCGAGTCCGCCCCTGAACTCACCAGGACCCTCTGAATCAGCCACCAGTTCGTAGCGGGTTATGCGCACGGGGTAGTTGCTTTCGGTCTCTTCTATCGGGGCATTTTCGGTGTTTTGGCCGTGGGTCTGAACGGCGTCGGGACCATCAGATGTCGAACGTCCGCCGTATCCACCCGCAATCGTTTCGAGGAAGCAGTAGTACTCGCCGGTTTCGTGGTTTTCGCCGCCAAACCCGGAGTGGCACTGCATCGCCTTTGTTCCCGCGCAAATAGCGTCGGGCATGGCCGGAGCGAGCGCTTCGAAAATCAGATCGTTGAGGCGAACGTGGGTCTCCCAACCGCCAACGACCGGGGCAGGGTGGACGCAGTTGGTTACCGTGCCTTCGGGAGCGTTCACGTGGACGTAACGGTAGAAGCCGTCGTTTACTGGCAGATCCTTGTCCATCAGCGCCCGTAGCGCGTAGGCGCACGCCGAGAAAGTTTGGGCGAAGGTGGAGTTGACCGGGGCACGACGTTGAAGGTCGGATCCGGTTGTGTCGAAGCGCACACCGTCATCGTCGATGGTGATCTTCACTTCGAGCTTTACTACATCGTTGGTGAAGCCATCGTTGTCGACGAAGCCTTTAGCCGAGAACACGCCTTTGGGCAGCCTTGCTACTTCGGCGCGGGTTCGGCGGTCGGTGTACTCGATGATCTCGTCGATGTAGCGGTCGAACTCACCAAGCCCGTATCGTTCTATGATTTCGTTGATGCGGAGTGCGCCAGTTCTGTTCGACGCCATCTGCGCTCGGAAGTCGCCAGCGGTTTCGCGTTTTGAACGAATCTGCGCCAGTACCAGACGGAACAGATCGTCATCAAACTCACCTTTCGCCACGAGCTTTATTGGTGGAATTATGATGCCTTCCTGAAACACCTCTCGGAACGCACCCACCGAGGCAGGCGCACCGCCTCCGACGTCGACGTGGTGCGCAAGGCAGGCCGTGTACCCGACGAGCTCGTCACCCCAGTAGACCGGTCCGATCAGCGAAATGTCGTTGAGGTGAACACCTCCGCCGTACGGATCGTTCGACAAAATCATGTCGCCGGGTCCAAGATTCTCCGGGCCGTAACGCTGCACCGCAATTGGCACGTGGCGCACGAACGATCCCAGATGCACCGGCTGAGTGAACGCCTGTGCTACCGATCGCAAATTCTTGTCGAAAAAGGCGCAGGAAAAATCCTGTCGTGTCTTCACGTTCGTCGAATAAGCTGACCGCCGGAGTGCGATAGCCATTTCTTCCGCCGCCTGAGTCAGCGCGTTGCGGATTACTTCGAACTTAATTGGATCGATTGCAGCCTTAGCCATGATCGGCAGATGATAGCTGGAGAGACGCCATGTGTGTGCGGTTTAGGATCGTATTCCCGAGCAATCGGGTTACTGGCGATTTGGGCCCGACTACACAGGTTTCCACACGCTCTTTCCGCCTTCGGACACCACGTTACCAATGCTAGAGCCGGTAGCGAGGTGGCCGGTGAACACGATCCAGCCTTGAGACGAAGCGATTGACAGCAGGCTGCGCCGTGACTGAGTCGACATCGTCGTGTTCCAGTCGAACACCGGACACCATGCCTGCTCGGTTACCTGCGCAACGCTGTGAAATAGATCGCCAGTTATGACTCCGGTCATGCCGCCAGACTCGATGAGTACGCACTGGTGACCCGGTGTGTGGCCGTTCATTGGCAGTGTGGAAATTCCGGGTGCGAGCTGTTCGACTCCCCCGATTAGCTTCAATGCACCCAGTACTTCGAGCGGTTTTACCGATTTATCGAAAGCCGGGTTGTCGTTTTCAGGCTTGGAGTAGTGCTCCCAATCTCGTGACGCGATCCAGTGGGTAGCGTTCGGAAATGTGAGCGATGGAGTGTCACCGTCATATGCCACGTTCCAGCCGATGTGGTCGCCATGGCAGTGAGTTGTCACGACGATATCGATGTCTTCCGGATGAACTCCCAACGCTGCGAGACTCTCCAGTAGCTTGCCACTCTCGCCGGTGTGTTCATGAACAACATCCCCCATGCCCGCGTCGACAAGAATTACTGGGCCTTCGCCGTTGGTGGCTCGGATCAGATGGCCGCGCCAGTCGGGCTCCCACTTGCCATCGGCGTTCAGTGCGATTGAGCGATACGGGTCCCACTGTTCGGGAGTCACGGTGGTGAATATCGTGGCGGGATCACGAGGCACAGACGGCCCGTCGAAGACTGTAGTTACTTCGTAATCGCCAATCGTCAGTGATGTGGTCATAGGCGTTCAGAGTCCTCGTTCTTTCTTCAGCTTGCGCCACTCTTCGAACGATTCGGGCTGGGGCGGGTAGTACTTGCCGGGGGCTACGTTTTCGGCTTCGATCTTGGTCTTGATGTAATTCTCGACCTCTTCGTGCTCGGTGGCATGTTCAAGAACCGCTGCCGCCATCCAAGACGGAACAACGATTACACCGTCGTCGTCGCCAACCATCACGTCGCCGGGGCGAACGAGAGCGCCGCCAACGTTGATCTGAATACCTTCTTCGGCAGGGCTGGCGGTTGGGCCGCCGTGCAGGCTTCGGGCTGTGGCGTAGACGATCAGGTCGTAGTCCTCGTCACGCAGTACGTCGAGATCACGAATAGCTCCGTCGATCACCACGCCATCGGCGTTGTTCATCTTTAATTGGAGCAGTTTCACGTCACCTGCAACGACTGTTTGCACGTCGCCAGCGATGTCGGCGACTAACACGTCACCGGGGCCACACTTACCCATCGCAACGTATTCGGGCGAGCCTTCGCCGGGGGCGGTATCGGCTTTCAGGTCATCTCGGGGCGGGAGGAAGCGGAGGGTGCGTGCTCGTGCTGCCATCTTCTGACCCGGTGTAAAAATCTTGATGCCTTCGCACACGCAGAGTGGTGATCCAAAAGACCTCACGGCGCCGTAGACGGTTGCGGTTGGGAGCTTTTTGAAGCCTTCGAGTACCTCATCTGGCACGTGAACTGGTTTCATGTCGAATGTTGGTTGGTCGGACATCGTTTTGGGATCTCGTTTTAACTAGTGGTCAATCGGTGGTCAACTGGGCGAGATATTACTCTCAGAATCGAACTTGCCGCAACATCGAAGCATCGTTGCGAATGCGATTACGAGTATGCCGAGCAATCTATTCATTACTGTCGAATCACAGGCGAATCGGGCGATATTGCTCGCCGGGTGGAAGCATTCGACGTTTGACCGTTTCAGGTGTGGAGAACCCTGCGCACTGGTCAAAGCCGTAGTAGGGTTTGCGACGATCAATGATCTCGCTGCTAACGATTACAAAAAGAGGTTCAGCATGTTGCGACCGGGCATGCCGCTTTCGCGATTCAAAGTTCTTGACCTGACACGGGTGCGGGCAGGCCCGACCTGTGTGCGGCAGCTTGCCGACTGGGGTGCCGACGTAATCAAGATCGAGGCTCCACCCGATGGCAAGGAAGCGCTCGGTGGCGATCGCGATAATTCCGATTTCCAAAATCTCCACCGCAACAAGCGCTCACTCACCCTGAACTTGAAATCGAGCGTTGGGCGTGAGGTGTTTTACAAGCTGGTTGAAGACGCCGACGTTGTGGTCGAGAACTATCGACCCGACGTGAAGTACCGTCTTGGTGCCGATTACGAAACACTTTCGAAGATCAACGAACGAATAATTCTCGTCAGCATTTCCGGATTTGGTCAGGACGGACCTTACGGTGATCGAGCCGGGTTCGACCAGATCGCTCAGGGCATGGGCGGTCTTATGTCGATCACCGGTGCGCCCGGCGAGGGGCCGATGCGAGTTGGAATTCCAGTTGCCGACCTGTGTGCCGGAATGTTCGCCGCGCAGGGAACCATGTTGGCTTTGCTGGAACGTGAAGTATCTGGAAAAGGGCAGTGGGTACGCACTTCTCTGCTTGAGGCGATGGTTCAGATGCTCGATTTCCAGGCGGCGAGGTATCTCAAGGAAGGCGAGGTTCCGAGTCAGGCGGGTAATGATCACCCGACAGGTATCCCGACCGGTGTATTCCCGACAGCCGACGGCAGTATCAACATCGCAGTCGCAGGTGCCGCGATATACGAACGGTTCTGTCATGCGCTTGCGCACCCAGATTGGATCGACGACGAGCGGTTTGCGACTGCAGCAAAGCGATCTGAAAATCGTGTTGACATGAACGCTGTCATAGGTGAGGTCACGAAGACAAACACCAGTAAGTATTGGATCGATCTACTAAACGACGTCGGGTGTCCGGCGGGTCCGATCAATTCGATGGACGAAGTGTTTGCAGATCCCCAGGTGAAATATTTGGAAATGTCCGTTGAGGTCGATCACCCTCGGATGGGTAAGTTCGGCGTTGTAAACCAGGCGATCAAGATGAGTCGAACGCCATCGGCGGTTCGAACTGCCACACCGGATCAGGGCGAGCACACTGACGATATTCTGGGCGAGCTCGGGTACGAAGAATCGGTGATCGCAAAGATGCACGCCAGTGGCGTGGTTTAGATTTGGCTGCTTGTTCGGTTGTACGAGAGTGGCGCGAATCAGGGTAACGATTGAAAAGGATTAACAAGATGAGGCAGCTTCAGCTGCGGACCGAAAAAATGCTAGCGCACGTCGAGGATGGCGTTGGCTGGATCACGTTCAACCAGCCGAAGAAGCGCAACGCTGTGTCGTTGGCGATGTGGGAGGCGATCCCGGAGATTATCGAGGATTTCATTTCAACCGGCGATGTGCGGGTTGTCGTGCTCAAGGGCGCAGGCGACAAAGCTTTCGTCTCTGGTGCCGATATTTCTGAGTTCGAGGAAGTTCGAAATACGCCCGAACAGATCGCTGTGTACGAAAAGGCGACCGGTGCATCTCATGCAGCTTTCCAGTTGCTGGAGATACCAATGATCGCCATGATCCGAGGGTTTTGCATCGGGGGTGGAATGGCGATCGCTCTGTCGGCCGATCTACGGATTACCGCTGATGACGGGCAGTTTGGTGTGCCCGCTGCGAAGCTCGGGCTGGGCTATGGCTACGGTGGCATCAAAGAGCTGATGAACATCGTTGGGCCGTCGTTCGCCAAAGAGATTTTCTTTACGGGCGGGCGGTTTAGTGCTGCTGATGCCGAAACGATGGGTCTGGTGAACAGGGTGGTGCCGGTAGCCGAGTTGGAGGCGAGTGTTACGACACTGGCACAGACGATTGCTGACAACGCACCGATGACGGTCAGGGCCGCCAAGGCTGCGATCAACGAAGGCACAAAAAACCCCGATGACCGTGACCTGGAAAGCGTCGCGGCGATGGTTAAAGCTTGCTTCGACAGCGAGGACTATAAAGAGGGACGCCGGGCGTTCATGGAAAAGCGCAAACCGCAGTTCCAGGGCCGGTAGGCGCACGGTGAAATTACCTTTTTGTGCCGTGGGAGCAGATCGAGCGGCGACTGGACGCTGTGGCGGGTGCTGACATGGTGATTGCGCTCTACGAGCCTTCTAGCCGGCATCGGCCGGGTCAACTGGGAAAGGCGCAAGAAGTGTTGCTTCGTCATCGAGGTGCCGGAACGCCGGTTGCCGTGGCGCGTGAAGTGAGCCGTGACGATGAGACGATCAACGTGACCACTCTTGCTCAGATGACAGAGTTCGCACACGACAAGCGCACTGTGATCATCGTTGGCAATTCGACCTCGCAGCAGGTTGGCGACTGGATGATTACGCCGCGGGCTTACGCCGAGTAATCGTTAGCTAGTTGAGTTCGGCGATGAGGGCTTCGCAGGATTCAATCGACAGTTCGCAAAGCATCACAACGTTTCCGACTATTGCGAAGGCATCGAACCTTAGTGGCGGCCGCTTACTGTATCCAACCGCGCCTTTTCCAACGGTGATTTCGGCTGGTTCTAAGCCATGATCGAGCGCGGCCTGATGCGAATCGTAGAATCTGAGTTCGTAGTCTTTTTGGCTGTAAAACCCGTACCAGGCGTCGTTCGCGCCGGGCAGCGTTTCGAGATCGAACTGGGTTACGTTTTTGTAACCGACAGTTTTGAAATCATCGATCGTGTATACGCCGCCATTGTCGACAATCGTCGAAGCAGTGGCTTCGTTCGATTCAGCCGAAACGGAACTGTCGTTTGAATTGGAAGGCTCATCCGTGCTCGCAGCTTCCGATCCGCATGCAATCAGCAACGACATCGCAAAAATCACAACACAAAGCGATATGTATCGTCGGTTCCGCAATTACTGGCCTTTCCTGATTCTTTGACCGCACTGTAGCGTTCTTCAGGCGATGATGCCGCCTTCGACGGGGAGCGATACTTCAGTAATCCCTGGAGCGAAATCAAGCTCTAATGAATTATTGCCTGAATCAGGCTGGTACTGCGGAACGGAATTCTTCGAGACGTCGGATGTGGGCGTCGGCACCTTTGAGTCCGTCGTTCATAGTGACAATGCTCATGTGAGTCGCACCGGCAGCTTCCCATGCCGCAGAACCTTCTGCCCAGGCGTCGCTGTTTTCTGCTCTCAGCGGAAGTCTGCCGTCGAGGCCTATGTCGGAAGGATTACGACCGAAATCTCTTGCCATGCCGTGAACCCGTTCCAGCTCCGCGAGGCTCTCGTCGTTCGGTTGCCACTGCGGCATCCAGCCATCGGAGATTCGGGCGATGCGCCGTAACACGACATTAGTTGCGCCACCACCCAGCCACACAGGAATTGGTTGCTGGATCGGCAGCGGGGCGATTCCTGCGTCGGGAATCGAGTGCCATTCGCCTTTGTAGTCGACTGGCTTGTTCGACCACAGCGCTCGCATCACTTCGATCTGCTCTTCGGAACGCTTGCCCCGGCTTTTGAAATCTTCGTTCAGCGATTCGTATTCGATTTCGTTCCAGCCGGTGCCGATTCCGAGTCGGAAGCGACCCTCGCACAAAATATCGACTGTGGCCGCCTGCTTCGCAACGAGCACTGTTTGTCGTTGGGGCAGAATCATGATGCTTGTCGAAAATCCAAGACTTTCGGTCACGCCGGAAAGGAAGCCGAACAGTACGAGTGGCTCTTGGAATTCCGAGGCAAGCGTGTAGTTCATCATCTTCCAGTCGGGGCGGTTTTCGAGGTTGGCTCCGATTACGTGATCGAACGATGAAATGTGAGTAAATCCGAGCGATTCAGCGGCTTGCCCGAATGCCTTCACTCCACCTCGATCAGCACTTATTTCCATTTGCGGAAAAACGATTCCAATATCCATGATCACCTCGTTACTCGGATACGATAATTCGCCGAAGATCAGCGGCTGGTATCGACGTCTGGTCTTGGACCGCGACCTATAAGTGTTGGCAGGGGAACGGGATTGTAGTCTTCCGTTTCCAGCAGCCAATCGACAAGCAGGCCTCGCATGTTCGAGATCACACCAACGTTTTCAGCTTCGTGAGCAACGTTCGTGAGTTCCCATGGATCGTTCTTGAGATCGTAGAGTTC
>LWDU01041441.1_pt1 | contig 14647 bp, 11 predicted proteins | sample 727161 | NCBI WGS metagenome assembly LWDU01 (sample SAMN04566230, study PRJNA314399) | hydrothermal vent metagenome | isolation source: deep sea hydrothermal plume seawater | place: Mexico: Gulf of California, Guaymas Basin | collected 2004-07-11 | reverse complement strand
TGGGCCACTTGAGGCGATGGCCGTGGACCCCGACGGTGGCGTCTCGTGGATTCCGGTACCCGACCCGTCGGGAACCGTGGCCCCTACCCGGGTGCAGGCAGCCGACGGCTTCGTGACGCCCGTGGGGGGTGGCGTCTGGGTACATGACGGTTCCCTTCTCTTCACCACGGCCCTGGACGACCGGGTCCACGCTGTGGACCTGGCGAACCAGCGCCACTGGATCCTCTGGGACGGCTCCGGCCACCGCCAGCCGTTGGTGGGGATCGGTGACCTGACCGTCGCACCCGCTTCCGGCGACCTGTTCGTCGCCGAGGATCGGGGAGACATGGAGCTGGTACAGATCGGCATCGAGGGCCTCGTGGCCCCGTTCTGCCGGATGGTGGGCGACGACCACCGGCTCTCGGCCGTTACCGGCCCATGCTTCGATCCGTCCGGAACCCGCCTCTACATCAGCTCGTTGCGTGGCCGGGGCGAGGCCCTGGTGCGTGACGTGGTGGAGGCCATCGACTGGGGTGATGGTGTGGAGGGCCGGCACGTCGGCGTCACCTACGAGGTGTCCGGACCCTTCCGGTCCGGTCCACCGCTCGACGTTGCATCCGTTTCCACGACGACCGTGCAGCCCACGGCCTCGCCGGCCACGACGGTGGTGCGTGACGCAACCGCGATGACGGCCGGGACGACCGCGCAGACGGCGGTCACCACCTTTCCACCGACCGTGCCGCCGACGACCACGTTGGACCGGGCATCAGGCCAGGTCGACATGCCCGCTTCCGGGACAGGCGGGGCGGCCCTGGGGTTGGGGGCGGTGGCCGTACTGGCGCTGGGCGCCGGCGTGGTGGCCCTCCGCCGCCGGAGTAGCGACGGGTCGGGAGGCTGAGCCGGACCCGTCGGGGCCGGACCAACCCGGGTACCTGAGCCGGCCTAGAACTCCTCGTCGAAGGCGACCGCTCCCTCGACGCCCGTCTGGTAGGCGACGACGGTGCGCTCGAAGAAGTTGGTCAGCTCCTGGACGTCCTGCAACTCCATGAACCCGAAGGGATTCCTGACGTTGTAGACCCGGTCCAGGCCCAGCTGTGCGAGCCGCTGGTCGGCCACGAACTGGAGGTACTGCCTTGTGTCGGCGGTGGACATCCCCGGCACGCCCTGACCCAGGAGGTCCTCGGCGAACCGGTACTCGCACTCGATGGCCTCATCCATCATGGCGTAGATCTGGGAACCGAGTTCCTCGTCGAACAACTCGGGCTGCTCGGCGCGGACCGTGTTGATCACCTCGAAGGCGAAGTTCATGTGGCAGCTCTCGTCGCGGAACACCCAGTTGGTGCCGGCGGCCAGGCCGTTCAGCAGCCCCTTGGAGCGCAGGAAGTACACGTAGGCGAAGGCGGCGAAGAAGAACAGTCCCTCGATGCAGGTGGCGAAGCAGATCAGGTTCAGGAGGAAGGTCCTGCGATCGGCGTCGGTGTGCAGTTCGTCGAGGCCGTTCACGGACCGCATCCACTTGAAGCAGAACTCACCCTTACGGGCGATCGAATCGATGTTGTGGATCGCTGCGAAGGCGGCTTCCCGCTCCTTCATGTCAGGGATGTAGTTGTCGAGCAGCGTCAGGTAGAACTGGACGTGCAGCGCCTCCTCGTAGAGTTGGCGCGACAGGTACATCCGTGCTTCGGGTGCGTTGATGTGCTGGTACAGGTTCAGCACCAGGTTGTTGGACACGATCGAGTCACCGGTGGCGAAGAATGCGACCAGCCGGTTGATCAGGTGCTTCTCCGCCGGCAGGAGCTTGCGGTCCAGGTCGACCAGGTCGTCGGAGAAGTCGATCTCGTCGACAGTCCAGGTGTTCTTGATGGCATCCAGGTACATCTCGTAGAACACCGGGTAGCGCATCGGTCGCAGCGTCAGGTCGAAGCCCGGATCCAGGATGTTGGCCCGGTGCGTGGTCGGAGCGGGCGTGGGTGCTGCTGCGTCAGACGACGCCTCGTACGGGACTTCTGCCAGGGCCATCAGTTGCACGCCTCACATGACTCGGGGTTCTCCAGCGAACATGCGGCGGCCTCCTCGTCGGTGAAGGTCGGCTTAGGCAGCGTCTCCCCACCTCCGGGACCGTCGATCGGTCCGCCGGTCGTCGTCTTGTTGATACGGGTGGCCGGTCGGGAACGCAGGTAGTAGGTGGTCTTCACCCCGGACTTCCAAGCGTGGAGGTACATGGAGCTGAGCTTCCCGATGGTCGGAGACTCCATGAACAGGTTCAAGGACTGGCTCTGGTCGATGTAGGCGCCCCGTTCGGCGGCCATGTCGATCAGCGACCGCATCGGCACCTCCCATGCGGTGCGGAAGATGCCCTTCAGGTCCTCCGGGATCCCATCGACCTCCTGGATGGAACCCTCCGACAACTTGATCTGGTTGGCCATCGTCTCGTTCCAGAGGCCACGGCCCTGGAGTTGGCTCACCAGGTACCGGTTGATCTGCATGAACTCGCCGGAGAGCGTCTCGCGCTTGAAGAGGTTCGACACCTGCGGCTCTATGCACTCGCAGCAGCCGGCGATCGACGCGATGGTCGCCGTCGGGGCGATGGCGATGAGCAGGGAGTTGCGCAGGCCGTGCTCCGAGATGCGTGCCCGGAGGGTCTCCCAGCGGGCCGTGTCCGTCGGCTCCACGCCCCACAGGTCGAACTGGAGGTCGCCACGGGCCGCCCTGGTGAGGCCTCCGCCAACTCGGTGGATGACCAGAGGGCGTTGAAGTAGATCTCCTCGGAGATCCGCTTGGAGAGCTCGCGGGCCTCGGGCGAGTCGAACGGCATCCCCAGCTTGAAGAACACGTCCTGCAGCCCCATCAGCCCCATGCCCACTGGGCGCCACGCAGAGTTGGAGGTCTGGGCCTCCGGGGTCGGGTAGTAGTTGATGTCGACCACGCGGTCCAGGAACGGCACGGCCAGGCGTACGACCTCGGCCAACCGGTCGAAGTCGAACGCACCGTCCACGACCAGCGAGCTGAGGTTCACCGAGCCGAGGTTGCAGACGGCGGTCTCCGACTGGTCGGTGACCTCCAGGATCTCGGTGCAGAGGTTGGAGAGGTGCACGACACGCCCCTCGGTTCCGGTCTGGTTGCACTTCCTGTTGGAGGCGTCCTTGAAGGTCATCCAGCCGTTGCCGGTCTGGGCCAGGGACCGCATCATCCGGCTGTAGAGCTCCCGTGCCGGGACCTGGCGCTCGTAGATGCCCTCCTCTTCGGCCTTCTGGTAGGCGGCCTCGAACTCGGCGCCGAACAGGTCGGTCAGGTGCGGCACCTTGTGCGGGTCGAACAGCGACCACTGCCAGTCCTTCTCCACCCGTTCCATGAAGAGGTCGGGGATCCAGTTGGCCAGGTTCAGGTTGTGGGTCCGGCGGGTCGGGTCGCCCGTGTTCTCCCGGAGGTCCAGGAAGTTGTCGATGTCGGCGTGCCAGGTCTCTAGGTAGACGCAGGCCGCTCCCTTGCGGCGACCGCCCTGGTTGACCGCGGCGACCGAGCTGTCGAGGGTCTTGAGCCAGGGGATGATGCCGTTCGAGAGGCCGTTGGTTCCGCGGATGAGGGAGCCCTTCGACCGGATGCGGTGCCATGCCACGCCTATGCCGCCGGCGAACTTCGAGAGCTTGGCGATGTCGGTGTAGCGCTTGTAGATGCCCTCGAGGCTGTCCTCCGGGGAGTCCAGCAGGTAGCAGCTGGACATCTGGGGGTGGACGGTGCCCGAGTTGAACAGGGTCGGGCTGGAGGGCAGGTACTGCAGGGAGGAGATGAGCCGGTAGAAGCGGATGGCCTCGTCCGGGCAGGTCGAGAGCCCGCAGGCCACTCGCAGGAAGAAGTACTGGGGGGTCTCGGTGACCATGCGGTTCTCGGGGTGCCGCAGCAGGTAGCGGTCATAGACGGTGCGCAGGCCGAAGAACTCGAAGAGGTGGTCCCGGTCGCTCTCGATGGTGTCGTCCAGCTTGCGGGCGTTGGTCGCCACGAACTCGGCCACCTCGGCCCCGATGATTCCCTGCTCGAGTCCCATGCCGACGGACTGCGAGAACGAGTGGATGCCCTGGTTGCGGACCTCCTTGTCGATGACGGTGGCCAGCAGGCGGGCGGCCAGCCGGGAGTAGTTGGGCTCCTCGATGATGAGGGCCGCCGACGTGCGGATCGAGAGCTCGTCGAGCTCCTCCGTGGTGGCACCATCGCAGAGGCCGGAGATGGTTCGGGTGGCGACACGCATGGGGTCCACGCCGGGCAGGCTGAGGGCGCACCGCTCCACCGCCTTCACGATCTTGTTGACGTCGACCGGTTCCAGGTCGCCGTTGCGCTTGCGGACCCGCATGGGGGTGGCGCCAGCCGGTTCGGTGTCAACTCCGCCGATGCGGTCCTCTGTGAGTGCCATCTTCTTCCTGTGTCCTCTTGTTTCCCTGGTTCCCGCCGACGTCACCCGGTCGGCCATCGTCCTGTGGCCTCACGGGTCACCCGGGTGAAGCACGTTCGACCGTCCGGCCCATCTCCCGATGGTCTGGTCGGGGAGGTCGCACGAACGTCCCGGGTTTGAATTGCATGCATGTAACTACACGGATGTCAAGAGAATCCGCGTCGTGTTTGGAAACTTTTCGTAGGTCGCGCGTGGCGTGGTCGGTTCCACGCTGATATCGCCGGGATTCGCGCTCCGGGTGGCCGGATGCCCGGGACCTCCGGGCCGGACCTGTTGGCCGCCCGCCAGCACCCCTGGGCCTTCGAACAGGTCGTCCACCTGACCTGTCGGCGTAACGTGTCCGGGTGACCGAACCCACCCTTTCCCGAGAGCCGCCGATCCTGGACGTGGACCTCCCGGCGTTCGAGAAGGGTGATGCGCCCAGCCGACGCGCCATCGTGGATGGCACCATGCGCAGCCTCGCCACCGGCTTCGTATACGTACGCCACGACCTCTCCGAGGATCTGCTGGACGATGCCTACGGGCGCCTGAGGGACTTCTTCGCCCTGCCGCAGGAACGCAAGGACCGCTACACGGTGGACGGCGCCAACGGGCAGACCGGCTACACGGGCCTGCTGGTCGAGACCGCAGCGGTCTCCGACGTCCCCGACTGGAAGGAGATGCTCAACTGGAGTGCACCTGTACCGGTCGGCCATCCACTCCGCCGCCGCTTCCCCCACCGTTACGGCAATCCCACGCTGCCCGACGATGACCTGCCGGGCACGACCGAGGTGCTGATGGAGTTCCACCGTGTGACGCTGGACCTGCAGCGCAGGGTGCTGAGGATCCTGGCCGTGGGACTGGGCATCGACGAGGGCTACTTCGACGTCATGCTGCGCGACGGAGCGGCGCTCACCCGCGCCCTCCACTACCCGTCCATGGACCTGGCCCCCGGTGACGAGCACGTCTGGGCCGCCGAGCATGGCGACATCAACCTCATCACCGCCCTTCCGCGCGCCACGGCCTCGGGCCTGCAGGTGAAGACCGACGACGGTTGGATCGCCGCCATCCCACCCGACGGCCACGTAATCGTGAACACGGGGATCATGCTGGACCACCTCACGAACGGCCTGATCCCGCCGGGCATCCACAGGGTGGTCTCGGATGCGCCCGGCGAACGCCACTCGGTGGTCCAGTTCTGCCACCCGACGCCGTGGACGATGCTGGCGCCGTTGCCGACCTGTGTGACCCCGGAGAACCCGTTGCGCTATCCGACGATGTCTGCGTCGGACCGCCTGGAGCAGGTCATCTGGGAGATCAACATGGTGGAGGCCGGTCGCCGGGTGGATGACTGAGGCGACGGCGGCCCGGGTCGAACCGGGCGCCACGGGCCGATCCCATGGGTCGGAGTAGGCGGCTCGTCGCCCGGGGTCAGGTGACGCTCAACCTGAAGCGCAGCTCGGCACCTTCGACGGTGGCAACTACCGCACCGTCCGAGTCGCCATCGACCGGTTCGTAGACCAGCTCGGTGGCCAGGACCTGACCGGCCACGTGGTCCTCGTGGACCCGGACGGCATCCAGCAGGGCGTCGTCGCCGTCCAGCACCAGCCTGATCCTGTCGGTCACCACCAGGTCGGCGTCGCGTCGGGCCTGCTGGACCTGGCGGACCACGTCGCGCGCCAGGCCCTCCCGAGACAGGTCCTCGGTGACCTCGGTGTCGAGTACCACGACAGCGTCGCCGCTGCCCAGGGCCGCGGCCGTCACGCCCTCGGGTGACTCCACTCCCAGGGTGAACTCGTCCGGCTGGAGCAGGTGCCCGGCGACGGTCGCCGTGCCGTCTTCGTGCAGCTCGTAGCTGCCCGATCGCGCCGCACCGAATACGGCCTGCACGTCGCCTCCCAGACGGGGCCCCAGCGCACTCCCGTCGGGTCTCATCACGAACCTGGCGTGGTCCGCCAGGTCGTCGGTCAGCACCACGGACTTCACGTTCACCTCGTCCACCAGCAGGTCGACCAGGTCGGCCAGGGATTCGGAGTCGGCGCCGGCCACGATCAGTGAGGACAGCGGCAGGCGTACCCGCAGGCCGTGGTCCTCCCGGAGGCGCAGGGTGGTCGAGGCCACGTCGCGCAGGCGGTCCATGCGCGCTACCAGCGCCGGATCGGACGGCAGGTCGCCGGTATCCGGCCAGTCGGCCAGGTGGACGCTGGATCCACCGGTCAACGCAGTGTGGATCTCCTCGGAGACCATGGGGAGCAGCGGCGCGGCCACCCGGCAGAAGGTCACCAGCACGGTGTAGAGCGTGTCGTAGGCGTCGCGCTTGTCGGCGTCGTCGGTAACCGTGGACTTGCTCCAGAAACGGTCCCGACTGCGCCGGATGTACCAGTTGTTGAGGGCATCGATGAAGCCCTGGATCTCCTGGGTGGCGCCGGGCAGGTCGTAGGCGTCCATGTGGTCGGCAACCGCCTCGACCAGCATCGAGGTCTTGGCCAGCAGGTACCGGTCCAGGAGGTGCCCGGAGTCGGAGCGCATGGTGGCCCTGTGCCCGTCGACGTTGGCGTACAGAGTGAAGAACCCGTAGGCGTTCCAGGTCGGCAGCAGGACCTGGCGCACGACGTCGTCGATGCCGGAGTCGGAGATGCGGAGGTCGCCGCCCCTCACGATCGTCGAGGACATCAGGTACCAGCGCAGGGCATCGGACCCCTGGTTGTCGAAGATGACCGATGGCTCCGTGTAGTTCCGCAACTTCTTGGAGAGCTTGGTGCCGTCCTCGGCCAGCAGGATCCCGTGGCAGATGACGTTCTCGAAGGCCGGGCGGTCGAACAGGGCGGTGGCCAGGACGTGCAACGTGTAGAACCAGCCCCGGGTCTGGTTGATGTACTCGACGATGAAGTCGGCAGGGAAGTGCTCCTCGAACCACTCCCGGTTCTCGAAGGGGTAGTGCACCTGGGCGAAGGGCATCGAACCTGACTCGAACCAGCAGTCCAGCACCTCGGGAACCCGTCGCATCGTCGACCTGCCGGTCGGGTCGTCGGGGTTGGGTCGGGTCAGCTCGTCGATGAACGGTCGGTGCAGGTCGTCGGGTCGGATTCCGAAGTCGCGTTCGATCTCGTCCAGGCTGCCGTAGACGTCGATGCGCGGGTACGTCGGGTCGTCGCTGCGCCAGACCGGGATGGGCGAGCCCCAGAACCGGTTGCGGCTGATCGACCAGTCGCGCGCTCCGTCCAGCCACATGCCGAACCGCCCGTCCCTGACGTGGGAGGGGACCCAGTTGATCTCCTGGTTGGTCTCGATCAACCGGTCCCGGATGTCGGTGACCTTCACGAACCACGATGAGATCGCCTTGTAGATGATCGGCGTGTCGGTTCGCCAGCAGTGCGGATAGTTGTGCTCGTAGGTGTCGTGTCGGACGACCCGGCCCTCCTCCTTGAGGTGCCTGATGATCTCGGGGTTGGCGTCGAACACGTTCAGCCCGGCCCACGGACCGACCTGGTCGGTGAACCGCCCCAGGCCGTCCACCGGGACCACCTGTCCGATGGGGATGCCGGCCGCCTCGCAGGTCGTCTGGTCGTCCTCGCCGAAGCCGGGGGCCATGTGGACCACGCCGGTGCCTTCCGAGGCGCCCACGAAGTCGGCTCCGAGGATCCGGAAGGCATCGGTCCTGTCGGCGAAGAAGTCGAACATCGGAGTGAAGGAGCGGCCCACCAGGTCGCTGCCGAGGAGCGTGCCGACCTCGGTGGTGCCCTCCAGTTGGGCCGCGTAGCGCTCCACGGCCTCGACCCCCAGCACGGACACCGTTCCGTCGGCTGCCTGCCTCAGCGAGTAGGACACGTCGGGGCCCACGGCCAGGGCCAGGTTGGATGGCAGGGTCCACGGCGTGGTGGTCCACGCCATGATCCGCATGGGTCCCGGGTCGCCGTCCACCGGCACCAGGTCGAAGGTCACGGTGATGGCGGGGTCCTGCCGGGGACGGGTGGCGTCGTCGAGGCGGATCTCGAAGTTCGACAGCGGGGTCTCGGCGCCCCAGGAGTACGGCATGACCCGGAACGCCTCGTATACGAGGCCCTTGTCCCAGAGCTGCTTGAAGGCCCACATCACCGACTCCATGTAGGAGAGGTCCATGGTCTTGTAGTCGTCCTCGAAGTCGACCCACCGGGCCTGCCTGGTGACGGTCTTCTCCCATTCGCCCGTGTAGCGAAGCACCGACTCGCGGCACTGGGCGTTGAAGCGGTCGATGCCGTACTCGATGATGTCGGCTCGTCCGGACACCGGGAGTTCCTTCTCGGCCTCCATCTCGGCGGGCAGGCCGTGGCAGTCCCAGCCGAACCGGCGGTCCACCCGTTGGCCCCGCATGGCCCGGTAGCGGGGGATCACGTCCTTCACGTAGCCGGTCAGGAGGTGGCCGTGGTGGGGCAGGCCGTTGGCGAACGGCGGGCCGTCGAAGAAGACGAACTCGTCGTCGACCGGTCGGGCGTCGATGGAGTCACGGAACGTGCCCTCGGCCTTCCAGCGGGCCAGCACGCGCTCCTCGATCGCCGGGAAGTCGGCCCGACCCGCCTCCGGATACGGGCCGACCGGCGTGCCGGTAGCGGTGGTGTGGTCGTCGGTCATGGTCGGGAGCAGGCTACCGGCGCGCCCTGACGGGCCGTAGGGAAGGTGGCGTGGCGAGCGGTGCGGAGTCCGTGACGCCCACCCGGGTCCTGCGCCGTCAGGTCAGCCGTCGGCTGCTGCCCGTTCCCGGAGCTCGAACTTGAGCACCTTGCCACTGGCGTTCATCGGCAGTGCGTCGACCACCTGGATGTGACGCGGGGCCTTGTAGTTGGCCATCTCGGCCCTGCACCAGGCGATGATGTCCGCCGGGTCCGGGGTGGTGCCGGCGGCCGGGACCACGAAGGCCATGCCGACCTCTCCTAGGCGCTCGTCGGGCACGCCGATGACGGCCACCTGACCGATGTCGGGGTGGGAGTCCATCAGCTGTTCGACCTCCGCCGGGTAGACGTTGAACCCGCCGTTGATGAACATGTCCTTCACCCTGTCGGTGATGTCCAGGTAGCCGTTCTCGTCCATCACGCCGATGTCGCCGGTGTGCAGCCAGCCGTCCGGGTCGATGGCCTCGTCGGTCTGGTCCGGATCGTCCAGGTATCCGACCATCACGTTGTAGCCGCGGACCACCACCTCGCCCGCCTGGCCGGGGGGGCACTGCGCTCCCTCCGGGTCCACGACCCGAACCTCCACGTCGTCGACCGGCGATGAGGGCCGGGTCGTCGTCGTGGCGGCACATCGTGGCGATGCCCGACGACTCGGTCAGGCCGTAGCCGGTCACCACCTTCTCGAAGCCGAGCCGGTCGCGCATGTCATGGATCATCTGCACCGGAATCGCCGCCGCCCCGGTCACCGCCAGCCGCAGCGAGGACAGGTCGAAGCCGTCGATCCCGGGGTGGTTCAGGATGGTCTGGTAGATGGCGGGTGGGCCGGGGAACATGGTGATTCGCTCCTCGCCGATTCGCCGCATCACCGCCGGCACGTCGAAGACCGGGTGGGGGACGAGCGTGACGCCCCTCATGAGGCAGGCCAGGATGCCGGAGTTCAGACCGAAGGCGTGGAAGAAGGGGTTGACGACCAGGTAGCGGTCCCCGCCCCGGAGCCCGATGACGTCACTCCACGACTCGAAGGCCCGGCAGATCGCCGAGTGCCGGAGCATGGCACCCTTCGGGGATCCGGTGGTGCCCGAGGTGAACATGAGGTGGCAGAGGTCGTCGCCGTCCACCCCGGCCGATCGCGCGGCCCGGTCGGCGTCGTCGATCGAATCTCCGGCGTCCATGAACTCCTGCCATGACGTACAACCCTCGGGGACGGCGCCCCGGAGCACCACCACCTCTTCGAGGCCGGTGCCCTGGTCGGCGTCGCGCAGCAGCGCTACGTAGTCGGTGTCCAGGAAGTCGGTGACCGTGAACAGGATCCGAGCCGACGTGCGGTCCAGGAGGTGCCCGGCCTCCCGACCCTTGAAGCGGGTGTTGATCGGGACGAGGACAGCTCCGGCGCAGTGGGCGCCGATGGCAGCCACCGCCCACTCGGCCACGTTCGGGGCCCACACTGCAATGCGGTCACCGGGTCCGATGCCCCTGGCCATCAGGGCCCTTGCCGCGGCGTGGATCTGGTCCCGGTACTCGGCGAACGTCCAGCGCAGGTCGCCGTCCACGAATGCCTCGAGGTCGCCGAACCGCTCGGCGGCGTCGTCCACCAGCCGGGGGATCGTGGACCACGAAGCGCTCATCGGTCGGACCCTAGGGGTCGGCTCCAGACCAGTGGACACCCGGGATGGTCGACGACGGGGTCGCCGGATCGGACGTCGGCGTGGTGGGGCTTGGTGGGTGCTCCGGGCCGGATCTCGTAGCGGACGCCATCGCCGCAGTAGCGCACCGAGACGGCACGTCGACGCATGGTGGTCGACCGGTTGGGTCCGGCACCGTGGAGGGTGGCGGCATGGTGGACGATCACGTCACCGGGTTGGGCGGGAATGTGTGTCAGCCGGTCGTCCTCCGGGTGGATCGCCGGGACGGCTTCGCCTTCGGTGTCCGGGAGTGGATCGGGGGTCACGAACCAGTTGGGTCGGTACACGGTCCCGGAGCGGTGTGAGCCGCGTACGTAGACCATGGCACCGGTCTGGATGGTGACCGGATCGAGGGGAACCCAGCAGGTGCAGATGCGTTCGCCGGAGAGGTGGAAGTAGCCGAGGTCCTGGTGCAGGGCCGTGGCCTCTACGGTTCCCGGCTCCTTGACGAGCACAGAGTCCTCGTAGAGGTGTATCCGGCCGGCGTCCATGAGGGCTGCGGCGATGGCCGGCAGGGGCGAGGTGGTGGCGAAGGCGGCGAAGGCCCGGTGGCGTAGCCAGTGGTCGACGCCGGACAGGAACCGGCCGCCATCTGTTCCCGGGTCTCGGGTTCCGCCCAGCCCGGCGCCGAGCGCTGTCATGTCGACGGTCGTCGTCAGGTCGGCGATCGTTTCGTCGACTGGACCGGTCAGGTGGTCCAGCCAGGCGGTGGGGAGGATTCCCGGCAGGTGGACGACGCCGTCGGTGACGAACCTGGCGACCTCGTCATCGGTGACCGGCCTGAGGGGCTCAGCTGACGGCACCGACATGGTCCGGGGTCCTACTCCTCTTCGTCGGCGGGAGCCTCGTCTTCGGCAGCATCATCGGCGGGTGCTTCGTCGGCGGGAGCCTCGTCTTCGCCAGCATCTGCGGCCGGTGCATCCGCGGCGGGAGCCTCGTCTTCGGCAGCATCGTCAGTCGGTGCGTCATCGGCTGCTTCTTCGTCCGCACCGTCGTCCGCAGCCTCGTCTGTGGCAGCGTCTTCAGCCGGTGCTTCCTCGGGGAGTTCCTCGCCGTCTCGCAGGCGCTGCCAGGTGTCGACGGCGGCCCGCCATTCGGCCTCGGCGGCAGCAACGGTCTCGGCACCAGCGCCCTGGACCTGCTTGAGGGCGGCTGCGGCCTCGTCCTTGGCCTTGGTGGCCTTCACCAGGTTCCGCTCGGCCGCTTTGGCGGCTTCGACAGCCTCGGAGCGTCGATTGAAGAGGAGCAGTGCCTTCTGGGTGTCGTCGTCGATCTTGACCATGGCCCCATGATCGCCCGTCAGCGGCCGACTCGCACCCTCCCAGCCGCAATCTCTCTCTTTTCGGTCAGGAGAGGCTGGTCGGTCTCCCTGCTCGGTTCAGGAGGAGGGTCTGCCCGTTCCGGTCTCGGTTCCGATCGCCGTCCCGGTCAGAGAAGTGGCCGGACCTGCTCGCCGAAGGCGGCCAGTTGGTCCAGGTACTCCTCGATGGTGCGCGCCCGGAACTTCAGGTGGAAGGCGTTCGCACCGACGGCGCGGTCCGCCCGCAGCTCCTCGGCGATCTTCTCTGGCGGGCCGGTCAACCAGGCTGGCGGTAGGTCTTCGGGTGGTTCTCCGATGTAGGCCCAGCCCGGCATGATGCCGATGTCGAATCCGACCCCGCCACGCCCGGCCTCCTCGGCTGCCCGTCGGATGGTGGCGATGATCTCCGGGTACTGGTCGCGGGTCGCTCCCATCGGGATGTAGCCGTCGCCCCTCCGGCCTGTCCGCCGCCATGCGGCCGCCCCCGAGCCACCCACCCAGATCGGAAGGTCCCGTGACGCCGGAGCAGGGGAGACCCCGACGTCGGCGTATGGGTAGGCCTCGCCGTCGTGGCTCACGTACGTGTCCGCGTAGGCGCCACGTACGGCATCCATGCACTCGTCCAGGAGCCGGCCACGGCGGTGGTAGTCCACCCCGAGCGCGTCGAATTCGGCCTCTACGTGCCCGGCACCGACGCCGAGGATGATCCGATCCCCGGTCAGGTGGGCCAGGGTTCCGAACGAGCTGGCCGTCAGGAGCGGGTGGCGGTAGGCGGCGATCCAGACGACGGAGAGGAGGTGGATGGATGTGGTCTGTGCGCCCAACCAGGCCAGCGTTGCCACCGGGTCGTACCAGGTGGTCCGCATGCCCGCTGCGTACTCGTTGTCCGGGATGGCAACGTGGTCGCAGACGCCGATGAAGTCGAGGCCTGCCGCCTCGGCTGCCTTCGCCACCCGGACCAGGTCGTCGGGGGTGGCATCGTCCTCCCACGGATCGGCCAGTGTGCGGGTGAGGGTCTGGATAGGCAGCTGGATGCCGTAGAAGGCCTCACCCTCCGGTACGAGGTTCGCCATGGTCTCCTCCTGGTTCGGTGGGGTCGGTGAGCGGTCGGCTGGGTCGGCTGCGGGCGTCAGCCGGCAACTTCGGCCAGCAGGGCACGGGCACGGCGGGCAACGGGTTCGTCGACCATTGCTCCATCCACGGAGATGGCGGCATCGCCGCGGGCCAGCGCCTCCTCGTAGGCGTCGGCCACCTTCCTGGCCCATACCAGCTCCTGATCCGACGGGCGGAAGGCGCGATCGGCGAGGGGGACCTGCGCCGGGTGGATGCAGAGCTTTCCTGAGAACCCGAGCGCCCGGGCCTGTTCAGCCTCCCGGAGGAACCGCTCCTCGTCGCCGAAGTCGGCCACGACCATGTCGATGGCCGGGATGCCACCCAGCCGGGCGGCCTGGGCGACCTGCGCCCTGGCGGTCTGCACCTCGAGGTTGTCGGTCCGCCGCACGCCACCCAGGTCGGCGACGTAGTCCTCGGCGCCGAAGTAGCACCAGCCGACGCGGGGATGGGTGGTGACCGTCCGGGCGTCTACGACGCCGGCCACCGTTTCCAGGCCGGCGACTATCGACAGGTTGGCGTGACCGGCGGCATCCAGCGCGGCCACCACCGTGTCGACGTCGGCCGTCGATGCCAGCTTCGGGACGACCACGCCGACGAGGCCTTCGGGCAGTCCATCCAGCATGTCGTCCAGGAAGTGGATGGTGTCGGGTGCGTTCACCCGGACGAAGAGGCGGACATGGGAGACGAGTGCCGGGGCCACCTGGTGGGCGACCGCCCGGGCCTCGACCTTGCGGTCCGCTGGGACGGCATCCTCCAGGTCGATCACCGCAGCGCTGGGGCTGGACCTGGGCAGCTTGGCGAGCACCTCGGGGCGGTTGCCGGGGGCGAACAGCAGGCTGCGCATGGCGAAGGCAGCTGGTGCGGACACCTGAGCGACGCTACCGGTAGCCGGACTGTGGGTCTCGACCCGGAGGTGCTGGTCCTGTGGTCAGACGCCGGTCATGTCCCTGACCACCTCTGCCACCTCGGCCATGGCGGCCGGGAGGTCCTGGATGTCGACCTCGACGGCGCCGTCTCCTGAGAGGAAGCAGAACACGACCCTCTGGACGGTCAGGCCGGTGGATCGTTCGGCTGCCAGGGCATACGTCGCCCCCTGGAGTCGGTAGCGGGAGGCCTTGGCGATGCGGTCGGCGTCGTCGACCACGGCATCGGTCTTGTAGTCGACGATGACCAACTCGGGTTCCTCGGGCCCGCAATCCAGGTAGGCGAGGTCGATGAATCCCTCGACCACCGGTGAGCCCGGGTCGTCGACAAGCGGAGCGGCCACGTACAGCTCCCGCCAGTGTCGTGCCCCGGCGGCAGCTCGGACCACGTCCGAGGCGAGTGCCGCCCGGATCAGGGTCTCGACCCGCGGCACCTCCTCGGCCACCCCTTCGTTGATGGCGTGTTCCCTTGCCAGGGCGCTGACGTCGGCGTCGTCGAACGGGGCATGCTCAAGCGCACCGTGGACGGCGCGCCCGACCGCTGTTCCGTGTCGCCCCGCCTCGCCGGGTCGTGCCCGGTC
>LWDU01032692.1_pt1 | contig 14647 bp, 25 predicted proteins | sample 727161 | NCBI WGS metagenome assembly LWDU01 (sample SAMN04566230, study PRJNA314399) | hydrothermal vent metagenome | isolation source: deep sea hydrothermal plume seawater | place: Mexico: Gulf of California, Guaymas Basin | collected 2004-07-11 | reverse complement strand
ATAAGTTTAATTTGAAATCTTTATTCATTTGCCAATAATTCCAAAGTTGTGCACCCCACGCTCCGTCAAGAGGTCCAGGTAAATAAATAGGGATTTTATTTTTCCAAGCCCAATAGATTATTGTATTTTCTGCCCCCTTTTCATTTTGGATTGCTTCTCCGAATGCCCAAATTAATTCATGAACGGACCATTCTTTTCTTCCAGCATGTAGTTTTTTTATTATTGGTTGAAGGTTATCTTCTAGAACTTCACCATAGCATTCATTTGGAACTAGAACATTTCCAAGTCGGTTGATTCCCTTCTTGTGTAATTTTTTATCATCCATCATAAATGAACCTTGGTAATAATCTTTCCACATTCTTGCAAGATCATGATCAATAGTTCCACAAGTGGTCATGATTGCGTCAATTTTTTTATTCTTAACTAAATCTCGAATTAATCCTCTTGTTCCTGTTGAAACAATACAAGCAGGATGACTTAAAATTTTGAAACAATCTTTGTCAGATTGCATGTTTTTAATTATCTTTGCAGCCTTTGCAACTTTTGATGCAGAGAATCCACCGGCTTCAGAAAATTGACTAATTAGTTCTTTGATGGTCGTGTTCTCAGTTATGTTTAAATCGTTGACTGCTTTCATAGTCTTTCCTCGTAAAGTTATTTAAAAACGTGTCTATTTGACCTTTCTTAATATTGCATGATATTGATCACCTTCAACGTTTGTAGTTGAATTTGGCATTACTTCTTGGATTATTTCGAATAAATCTTGATTTCTCACTGCAGCATATGAGTTATTTAATTCTGCAACCTTTCTATCAAAAAATTTCGGATCAAAATTAGGTGAACTCTTGTTTAATTTGTCAGGAGACCAACCAGCGGGCGTTGGCGTTGGCTCAAAAACTACGAAATAACCGCCAGAGTTTAGTGAATTATATACGTTCTTGAATGCACCATCTTTATTATCTTCAAAATGTAGAGAGTTAGATGAAATTGCAATATCAAATTTTTGATCAAAAGGTATATTTAAGAAACTTCCAACTTTGAAAGTAACTCTATCTTCAAGTTTAAGTTTTTTCAAGTTTATTTTAGCTAATTCAATAGATTCAGAATCGATATCTAAACCACACCATTGGTTTACAGATTCACTTAAGTGTGCTGCAAGTCTCCCGGTCCCACAACCAATATCTAATACGTTACTATTTTCAAGTAAAATATGTTCTTCAATAATGGATTTGTATCCGTTAGTTATTTCCTTATCAACCGCAAGATTAGTTGTATATGATACATAGGGTTTTGATTCCATCATTTTATTCAGAATTTTGTTCTTCTGATTTTTCAGAAGGCTTTTCTTCTTGTTTTTGAGTGTTGGATTCTGTGTGTCCAGTTACACCACAATGTTTTCGGTTTTTATGTACTGCCATAAACAAACCATTATCTTTTGGTGATCGAGGATTTTTTCGGATTAGTTCTCCATCTTTGACTTCGTAAAGTTTCCATCTTTGATATGCTGGTTTCTTTTCGTTGTCTGCCATTATTCAGTTGATTCCTCTTCCTTTGTTTCGTCAGATTTAGTTTCTGTAGCTTCTGCTGCTGCCTTTTCTTCAGATTTCTTAGTCTTAGCTTCTTCAGCTGCTTTCTTTTCTGCTTCAAATGCCTTTTCTCTTCGAGATGCAAAGTGTTTATTTTCAATTTTTGAAATTACTTCAGCATTTTCGTAAATATAGAATTTTGCTAAGCTTTTGTTTGATCCGAATCCAGTTTTCATTTTCTTCAGAACAATTTGCTCAGCTGGTGCTTTGAATTTAACTGACATGAATTTGTATAATTCTGTACGAGAAGGAGTTTGAAATTTATTGTGATCAATTTCTAGATTAATCTCTTTACGTGAGAACAATTTATTTTCTGTTTCCTGTAATACTTTTGTTTTCATTATCTTAATCCGTATTCTCCGGGTTTGGAGATTTTAGCCTTTTTAGCTATTTCTGATTCTTCAGGATGAAATACAACCAATCTACCTTTCCAATTTTCTGATTCTTTCAATCCCTTTGAAATTATTGGTAATTTTTTCTTTGCCATTTTTTAGTTAGTGTTAGACTCAACTTTTCTGATGTCATCAAGCCACTCAGATTTTCCAAGGTATGGTTGACGCATAGTCATACCAATTTTTGGTTCTTGTGTGTTTTTGATGCTTACAGCAATGATTCTTGCCCGGACTTTGTCCTTGACTTTTAGTACTTTCTTTGAGTCTTTTCCAAGAAGAGTACCTTCTTTGCTGAAGGATACGAAGTCATCCATTGTTTGTGAGATGTGAATCATTCCTTCGAATGGTCCAAAGTCAACAAACGCTCCGAATTTTGCGATGTCTTTAATCTCACCTTCAATAAGATCGTTTGTTTCAGGCAAATAGTGAACAACGTTAAATGTTACGTTGTGGAATGCTGCTCCATCACCGTGAATTATAATTCCATCTTCAATATTTTTTATTGATTGAATTGCAATTACTCGCCCAAGTTGGTCAATTACTTTGTTTTCGTAATTTTGTCTAAGTTCGTCAGTTATAACCCTTTTTAAGTCTTCACTAAATCGACTTGGATCAACTCTAACAACGCCTTCGACTACGGATTTGTAATACATCGTAGTTTTGATGTGATTGGTAGCTTTTTAAACGTTTCTAATCAGTTTTTTGCTAATGGTGAATATTTGTACAGATTCAGCCTTTAGACGTTTTTTGAGTATCTTGTCGTTTGTAAGCACGGAAAAATTTTTAGATACTGCAAATTCTAATATTTTGTCATCTGGATGACCCTTTCCAAGATAAATTGTATCTACTTTTGAGAATTTACTTATTTGAAGCGCTAATTTTGCTGCATTTTTATCTGCACCTTTTTGTTTTTTGTCAGTTTGAATAACTTCTAATTCTTTCAAAACTTCGTTCGGAATTATAATTTTTGTGAAGCCCATTCTTTTGAGTTCTGAGATTACATCTATTTTTTCTTTTGCTGCGTAAATTAATGAATTCGTATCAATTACGATTTGCATGAGTATAATTTTCGAATGTCTTATTAAAACGTATTGATATGACTTGTTATGTTGAAGGCGATTAAGGCAAAAGAACTTTATGATAAGACTGCAAAGTTATATAATCCTCGCTATCGAAGAATCCAATTTGATAAATATAAAATCGCACTACATGATCAATTACTTGACGGGGAAATTTTAGATCTTGGATCTGGTACTGGACTCTTATCAAAATTTTTAGGAAAGAGAATTCATCAAGTTGACGTTTCTAAAGGCATGTTACTTTTGAGCCGAGGCCGAAGAGTCCAAGCAGATATTTCGAAGTTACCGTTTAGAGCAAATAAATTTGATTATGTTTTGAGTTTTTCTGCTTTAATGAATGCTGAAAATCCTGAAGCAGCGGTAAAAGAAGTTAAGCGAGTTTTGAAACCAGGTGGAACTTTTATTGTTACGTATCTGAAAAGTTTTGATTTCACTGATATACTAAAAAGACATTTCAAATTAATTGATTCGCGTGATTGCGGAGAAGATGTATGCTTTATTTTGAAGAATTAAACACGAACAAATAATTTGTATCGGTCGCCATCATCAAGTTCAAATAGAATTCTATCTATAATTACCTTTTTTGGATCTGGAATTGCTTTGACTCTTTCTTTAATTTCATCAAAAGATTTGAAAGGTTCAATTGTTCTTTGTTCTAAAATTTCTCGAGAGTGTCTCTTTCCAATTCCTGGAAGCAATTCAAGTTGATGAGATCTAAGTGAAATTGGTCCAGAATTGTTGTAGAACTTTAGATATTTTTCTTCATTCTCTGAAACTAATTTTTCAACGATAAAGCTTAATTCTCTTTTTGCTGTTTGAGTTAATTTAACTGTTTGTAATGCGCCTTTAATGTATTCAATATCTGGACGATCATCATCACCAATATAAACTTCATCATGAGGTTTGAAAATTTTACCTGGTTTTGAAACTAATTCTAAAAGTACGAAATGATCTTTTCCAAGTGCTTGAATTATTGGCTCTTTTTGATGAAAAGGTCTAGAATCAGAAGAATAACCGTTCTTGAGAAAATCGAGTACTATTGCTTGTTCTTCCTTTGCTCTGCGTGGTCTTTCTTGATTCATTTTGAATTTCTCCTATTGTTTTCATTGGGTTTTTATGATGTTAAGAATCTTTTTTAGATTCTCTTTTGTGACTGTGATTTGCTTTCCAGCGAATACAGTGTTAAGTTCACCGTCGTTTTTTGGTAGCATGTTTGCAATTTCAACAGCTGCCTCTTCAGTCATTCGAGGAATGTCTGCTGATCTCAGCTCCTTGACTAACTTAGTTGCTGAAGCTTTATCAAGTTTGTTAAACCGTGTTGCAAATTCCTTTATCTTTTGCTGACTGCCGCTTAATTCACCTTTCTTTTCTAAAGAGTCAAGTGTTTCTTTGACTTCAGCAATCGTCAATGGTGTTTTACTTATGATTTCTACTTTCATTTTATTTTTGTCTTACCAAATGTACTGCACGTGCAATAACTTTCTTAGGTTTATTACCGTGTTTGATTTGTAGTAAGTATGAGTTTGTTCCTTCTTTTGATAGGATTTTTCCAATCAAGTTTCGGAATCTTGGATGTGGCATTCCTTTTTGAACTGCCGGTTCTTGGATTATTCTAACCTTTTCTCCAACTTCGAATTTTCTCAATAGTCGTGAGATAGTCACTTTTCCGTGCGTTCCTGCACTTTTCCTTAGCTTGCTTCTGGTTCCTGAACGAAATCCGCCCTTTCTACCAGTTCCTGCTCCTGCCATAATTTATTCTACGTTAGTGTGTTTTTAAAGGTTTCGAGATGCTTTTTCTAAAACATTCCAGGCATTTTTGGCATACCTTTATTTCCCATTAATTTTTGCATTCTTGCAAACTTCTTTGATTGCCCAGAGAAGGATTTCATCATTTTTTTCATCTGTTTATATTGTTTGATTAAATCTCGCATTTCTGTTTCAGCTCTACCTGAACCTTTTACAATTCTTTGAATTCTAGATTCATTCATTAAAGAAGGATTATCTTTTTCTTCGATAGTCATTGAATCCATTAAATATTTCCAAATTTTCATGTTCTCTTCTTGTTCTTTTAATTGATTTTTTGGAATATTCATTTTTCCCATTCCGGGAATCATATTTGCAACTTGTCCAAGAGGTCCCATTTTTTTTAGAGCCTCCATTTGATTATACAAATCAGTGAAAGAAATGTCGCCCTTCATAATATTCTTTGCAGTTTTTTCTGCAGTTTTTTGATCAATTGCTTCACTAGCTCTTTCTAAAAGAGTTTCAAGATCTCCCATTCCTAATATTCTAGAAACAAAATTCTTAGGTTTAAATTCTTCAAGAGCGTCAAGTTTTTCTCCAACTCCAATGAAATTTACTTTTGCTTTTGTTGCTGCAGCTGCTGAAAGCGCTCCACCACCCTTTGCAGTACCGTCAAGTTTTGTAACAATAACTCCCGTTACTCCAACTGCTTTGTGGAAGGATTCTGCTGTTTTTTGAGCTGCTTGTCCAATATCTCCTGATAAAACTAAAAGTTTAGTTTGAGCTTGAACTGCTTTGTCAATAGATTTGATTTCCTTTGTTAGTTCGTCATTTAATGCGTCTCGACCTGCCGTGTCGATGATTACTAATTCATAGTTTTCTAAATCTTTCTTGACTGCGTTATATATTTTTACTGGATTTCTTTCTTTTGCATCACCATAGAAATCAACTTTCAAAACATCAGCTAACTGTTTTAATTGAGCATAAGCTGCCGGTCTCCAAGTGTCTGTTTGAACAAGTGCGATTTTTTTACCACGTTTCTTGTATAATTTTGCAAGTTTCCCTGCAGTAGTAGTTTTACCTGAACCGAACAGACCAACTAACATAATTTTTGTTGGTTTTAATTCAGTTGGAATTTCTTCAAATTCCTTTCCTAAAAGATTAGTTAATTCCTCATAAACAATGTTGACTGTATGTTCTCTCGCAGTTAATCCACCAGCTACTTTTTCTTTAAGCGCTCGCTTTTCAATCCTTTTTGCTATTTCTCGAGCAAGTTCGATTGATACATCTGCTGAAATCAGTGATTTCTTGATTTCTGAACAGAGTTCTTGTACTGCTTCCTTATCAACTTTACCTGAAGTTAGCTTTTTTAGAGCATTCTTCAAGGAGTCAGATAACTTATTTAGGACCATGTTTATCTCGGATTTTGGGGCTTTTTAAGCGTTTAGATTATAAAATTTGTTTAATTATGTCGTCAGCATTGAATTCTTTCAAATCCTTATATTCTTGACCGGTTCCAAGGAAAAGGATAGGTTTTCCAGTCTCATGTGCTACTGAAATTATTGCGCCACCTCTTTCATCAGCATCGGCTTTTGTTAGAATTACTCCGTCGATACCAATTTTTTCTCCGAAGAGTTTTGCTTGGTCAACTGCATCATTTCCAGTTAGAGAATCAACAACTAAAATTGTAAAATCTGGTTTCGAGACTCTTTTTATTTTTTCAAGTTCCCTCATTAAGTCTTCATTAGCATGACTTCTTCCAGCTGTATCAATTAAAACGTAATCCAATTTCTTTGCCTTTGCGTGTTCAATTGCGTCGAACGCAACTGCAGCAGCATCAGAACCATAACTATGTTTTATTAGCTTGATTTTAAGTTTGTCAGCATGTGCTTGAATTTGCTCAATTGCTGCTGCTCGGAAAGTGTCTCCTGCAGCCATAACAACTTTTTTCTTTTTCTTCTGAAGATGTGATGCAAGTTTTGCAAGAGTTGTTGTTTTACCAACACCATTAACTCCGATAAATAGGAGTTTAATTGGTTTTTCACCTTTGTAAATATCAATTGCCTCTGCTGAGAGAATTTCTTTCAATTTTTTCTCAAGAGTTTTCTTCAATTCTTTGGGTTTGGATTCTTTGATGGTTTCCTTTAATTCTTCAGTTACCGAATAAGCTACATTATTTGTCAATAATTCTTCTTCAAGCTCTTCTAGAATCTTTTTGAGTTTAGATTTCTCTAACTTTTTGATAATGTTTAATTTATCTACAAAAGAAGGTTTCTTTTCTTTCTTTGATTTTTCTTGTTTAACTGGTTTTTCAGTTTCCTTTTCTACCTTTTTTCTAACTTTTGAAAAAACAGATTTCAGACGTCCCAACATATTTTACCTCTAATTCTGAGTTTAAATTACTTGTTTTCCTGCATAATTTCTTTCTGTATATTTGTTTGAAGTTCAATAATCCTTGATTGAAGTTTGTTTAAGTTTTCAATAGTTTCCTTTTCTACCTTTTCCAGATTTTCTTTTTGAACCTTTACAAGTTTTTGAATTTCAGACTTACTTTTTTCTACAAAGTTTCCTGCACCCACATTAACCATGAATTTTAGTTCGTCAGTAATCTTTACGTTGTAATAAATTCCTGCACCCAGTGGAGTAAATACTTTTTTATCTTTATCAAGATTTTCAATTGTTTCAACTAAATGTTCTACTTCCATTTTTTGTTTCTGAAAATGTTGTAAATCTTCTTGAAGTTTCTGCATTTGCTGCCGAATCATTTGAAATTCCATTTGTTCATTCATTCTATTTACCAATAAATCCTAGGCTTTCGTCAATTCTACCGATTTCGAAACCAGATGAATTGCTACTCACAAGGAATCCGTTTGAGTTTGCGATTACACCCGAGCTAACAATTGAACTTCCAGTACTAATAGTTCCAATTCCAACTTCAAGTTTTAACAATTTTTCAAGTTCCTTCACACTTGGATCTGAAGTTATTGATCCGAACATTCCACCTTTGTTTGTTAGAATTCCATATGCTCCTGGAACGTTGCTCTCTGCTATTTTGATTTTTTTAATTTTGACATTCAATTCAGTGGCAAGCTTCTTTGCTTCAGCATCTGAAAAATCATCACTAATAATTGCATGTTTATCATTTACTAAGATCGTATTACCTAATGCAGTATTGATGGTCTTGAATTTTTTAACTTTAACAATTCCTTTCAATTGTTTTTTTATTGATTCTAATTCTTCATCAAAAATTATATCTGGAACCAATAGCATGTTTTTGTTTGCAGCACAAAATATTCCTGCGAAAGGTGTTCCGTAAATTTTTGAAGTAATTACTGGAACTTGAAGAACTTCTTTTAATAGTTCCGTTTGCTTCTTGTTTAATTTTTCGCCTAGAAGAACAAAAGAATCTGTTGCTACTGCGTACAGACCGATGTTTGGATCTCCTTTAAAATTTGTTTTGTCTACGTGAACCATTTATTCCTTCTTTTTAGATTTAGTTGAGGATGATTTGGTTGTAGTTTTTGTTGCTACAGGTTTTTTTGACAGTGTTTTCTTGGTTGTAGTTTTTGGTTTTGTTTCTTTCTTTGCTACTGCGTTCTTCACTGGTTTTTCTTCCTTCTTCTCTTCGACCTTTTCTGGAATTTCTGCTGGTTGTTTTTCTTCCTTCTTTGCTTTTCGAGGAAGTTCTGAAAGCTCGACTAATGCATAGTCATCTTCTTTCTTTACGTCAACTCTAACTCGTGAGGGCGGATTTTTTGCTCCCCGCTTCCAAATTGCTTCATTAAGCCATCTGCCAACTTTGACATCTTCAGCTTTTGCGTGTTGAACTACAAAACTTCTGACTGTGTTTACTGCCTTTTCAGCTCTTCGCCATCGTGCAGTCTTAAGAAACTCCTTTCTCAAAGGAATTGTGTATGTCCGTGTTTCTCCAGCCTTCATCATTTTTATCCTCGTTGAATGTTACCTTTCCGCCATCTTCGTTTTTTTGATGTTGCTGCGGAAGGATGTACTCTTTTACCTACTCCGAATTTCTTTGGAATAATCCAGAAAGGTGCCCATCTAGTTTGGCGACCTGCTGTAATTAATCGATTTTTTCTTCCGGAAGGTTTTCTTGAACTCATTTTGCTTTCCTCATTTGAACTGCAGTTTTGTCAAGTAGTGATTGTCCCTTTGAGGAGATAATTCTACCTTTGTTTACAGTTTGTGATTTTTGAACTAAACCAGCTGTTTCAAGCTGTTGTGTAATTTTTCTTAGAATATTTCCGGAAGCTTTTGTAAATCTAGAAGGTTTTCGTCCACGGTTTTTTCGTCCACCGTAACGAGAACGCATTTTTGAAACGCCCACTGGGCCATGATTATAAATATTTTTTAGAACTGATGCCGCCCTAATGTGCCACCAATCTGGATTTGCTGGAGGTCGCATTCGATGGTGTCCACTCTTAACAAATTTTGCCCATTCCGGAGGTGAGAGTTCTTTAATTTTCTTGAGTTCTCCAGCTAGCGCGTTAATTGCTTTTTCCGGGTTAATATCATTGACTGATGTCATGTTTATCAACGGGATATCAGTTTTAAAAACCTTTTGATAAGAGTCCAGCAATGATGAAAATAAGTGATTGTGTGCTTGCCTGTTTTAGTGCAATTCGAGGGTTTTGGTTGGTTGTGTTTAAAGAGGAGTAAATTAACAATATTGCAAAGATAGTTAGCAAAATTGTGTTTGAAGGATTTGGTCCAAGCGAGATTCCTGCCAGAGTTGCGATAATATATCTAAATCTTCCAAACTCTTGCTTGGTTTTGTTTCTAAACCAAACGAATTCTGATTTTGCGATTCGATTGAGTAAGAACCCCAAGAAATATGCGGTTGAAATTAATAGGATAATTATTAGTCCATTTAGCATATTTTTTATAGGAGACTTAAATTTAAAACAATAATGGAATTGAAAGATTCAGAACATGTTTATTCTCCTCGTGAGGATTCAAAATTGTTACAGCGTGTTGTTGAGGAATACATGAAAAAGTTCAAACCTAATCGAGTTTTGGACATGGGAACGGGTTCAGGAATTCAAGCAATTGTTGCTAAGAAATCTTATGCTGATTCTGAAGTATCCGGAGCTGATATTAATCCAATGGCGATTGACTTGGCTAATGAAAATGCGAAACTTAATTCTGTAGCAATAAAATTCTTTGTCTCAGATTTGTTTGAGCGGTTTCAAGATCAGAAGTTTGATTTGATTATTTTCAATGCACCATATTTACCTCCTGAACCTCCACTTGATCCAATTTGGAGTGGCGGAGAGCAGTTTATTATGAAATTCATTAAATTGGCACGCGAGCATTTAAATCCTAATGGAAAGATTTTGTTTGTCTATTCTTCAAAATCTCCAGTTAAATTCAAGCACAAAATTGTTGCTGAAACGAAGGTATTTTTTGAAACGCTTTATGTCGCTGAGGCGTGATAAGGTTTATATTAAACCTGTGTATTCTTGATTTAAGAAGACGGGGCTAACCTTGTGAATCACTTAAAGTTAAGTTTCAACTCTCGCGAGTGAAGCTATAAAGAGTGATACGGGCAATAAGGGCAACTGTTAGTAGCTTGAGACGACGATTGGGATAATAGGCCGCGATATGCGAACCCTTTTCGATTCGTTTGATCCCTCACTAACATCTCTTAATGTCAGAAGAGGCTATTGACTGAGCTGTTTGAGCTGAAGAGTTCATTAAGAATTCATTCAGGAGGGCAACAATTTGGCCGTGGACCTTTTCCACACGGGCCTATACGTCTTCTAAATTATCAAGTTTCGGGTGGTTTTTAAGTGTTAATGCTAAGACTATAGTCCCATGTTAAGCGCATATGTATTAATAAAAACTCAAGCAGGTCAAGAGAAAGAAGTTCTTGAGATTTTAAATGCTGATGATAGTATTGTAGACGTTAGTATTGTCTATGGACAATATGATTTGATTGCGAAAGTTTTCCTGAATGATATGATTGATTTACCAACATTTATTATGGAAACAATTCGACCAATTAAAGGAATTACAGAAACTTCTACTTTGCTTGCGGCTTACGATCCTTCAAGTGCTTAATGACTACGTTTTTCATTAAGTAAGAATTTGGAATCATCATGGTGTTTTTGCTATCCATAGCAAGGTATGTATCGAGCAAATCTATTTTTATAACCTTTCCATCAAAATCTTTGAATTTTATGAAATCACCTTTCTTGATTTTTTTAGTTCCAATCAAGTAAAGTCCTGCGAAAATATTTGGCATGAAATCTCTTAGCGCCAAAGTGAACGAAATTAATAGGATTCCGCCGAAGATAATTAGGATAAAATTCATAAGTGAAATTGCGACTCCGACTTGAATTATTGCTGCAATTATTGCTACACCAATTATTGAATATTTTACAAAATTTTCTGCAATCTTTTGAGGTTTAGTTTTAATTTTGAGCGCCTTTCTCAAATTTCCATTCAAGTTTGCTTTCTTTATTGTCCGACTTGCTAATTTTCCAAGAATTCGCCCTAACAAAACTCCAGTTATAATTATCAACAGTGCTGAACCGAAAGTTGCTAGAATATAGAGTGAAACCTTGTATGCTAAGGTTAGTATGTCCTTCATTGCTCATTAAGTCCAATTTTTAGTAATTTAAAGGTTTTGTTTCTGTTAAATAGCTAAACTATTAAATCCTGGTTTTCAGAATTAAACTATGCCAATGAATGTTGGGTTTGAGTATGTTAATGCTGAACAAGAATACAACGAAGCTAAAACAACTGCTGAAAAGGTTAAGGCTTTGAAGAAAATGTTGTCAATGATTCCTAAGCACAAAGGAACTGAAAAGCAGCAGGCTCAGATTAAAAAACAAATTAAAAAACTCCAAGATCAGGTTGAGTTTGAAAAGAAACAAGGAAAAGGCGCAAAATCTTTCATGATTAAGAAAGAAGGCGCAGGCCAGGTTGCAATTTTTGGAAAAACAAACACTGGAAAGTCAACTCTTTTGAAAATGCTTTCTGGAAAGAATTTAAAGATTGCCGAATATGAATATACAACTTCTGAACCAGTACACAAAATGATTACTTTTGAGAATGTTAAACTTCAAGGAATTGAGATTCCAGGAATCTACGAAGGATTTTATGACAGTAAAAATGGGCGTCAATATTTGAGTGTTGTTCGAAATGCAGAGGTTGCAATTGTGCTTGCAGATAGTAAAGCAGATTTTGATATGATTGCTACTGAACTTGAAAAAGCGAGTATTATTTTGACAAAAACCCGAGAGCGACCGGAAGGTTTCGAAGTTAGAATTCCTTATATTAAATTATCCAAGAATAAATTTTCAATAGATTTAATTCCAAAACTATGGAAGAAGATGAACAAGATTAGAGTTCAGACAAAAACTGATGGAAGGATTGCCCCAAATCCAATTGTTCTTCCAAAAAGTTCAACTGTTGAAGATGTTGCGCGAATGATTCACCAAGATTTTGTTCGAAAATTTAGGTATGCCAAACTTTGGGGTCCATCTGCAAAGTTCTCTGGACAGCAAGTTGGTCTTGAACACAAATGTAAAGACGGAGATATTGTTGAGGTTTTTGTTAAATGAAAGCAAAAGGATCGAATGCCGAAAGAGAACTTGTTGCTAAATTTTGGAGCGAAGGATTTGCTTCAATTCGTGTTGCAGGTTCAGGATCTTCTCGGTTTCCTTGTCCAGATGTTTTGGCAAGCAATAGTCAACGAACGATTGCGGTTGAGGCAAAAGCGACGAAGAAAGATGTTCAATATTTCAGAGAGAAACAAATTACTGAATTGATTGAATTCTCAAGAAAGTTTGGAGCTGAACCGATTCTTGCAGTTAAGTTTTCAGCTAAATGGTCTTTCTTTGAATTATTCAAACTGAGACAAACACCCAAAGGAGATTATGCAGTTTCTAAAAAAGATGTTGAAGAATTGGGAATTAGTTTTGATGAATTAATTTCTGGATAAAAAATCTGCGATTTCATTTGCCGTTTGTTCTTCACCTACGAAAAGCAGAGTCAGGATTAATATTAATGAGAAGAGTGTTGGAGACGCAATGAGGTAGGTCCAAGAGAGGTACGCAGTTCCCTGCACGGATTGATAGAAAATATAAGTCATATAAGAAAATGCTGATAAAACTGAAACACCCAGAAGCAGTATAATTAGATAAACAATTTTAGTGTTCTTCAGGACTGTTTCTTTTATATTCATATTCTCCTCCCTAAATCTTTAAAGAACGCAGAGGCTATAGATAAGATTATTGGTCCGATAATTACTCCAATTAATCCCAACATACTCAATCCTCCAAAGACGCCAATGAAAATTATTAGAGGATGGATGTTTGCCTTTCTTCCCAATAATAGAGGTCGTGCTGCATAATCAAGAATACTTCCAAGAACGAATCCGTAAGCCAGTATTCCAATTCCTGCAGTTGCGTTTCCACTGAAAATTAGATATGCTCCGACCGGTCCGTATAAGAAATATGGTCCGACAATTGGAAACAATGAAAGTAGTCCTGCTACGGCTCCTGCGAGGAAAGGATACTCCAATCCGAAAATTAAAAATCCAACTCCAGCAATTATTGCTTGAATTATTCCGATTAGTAAAGTTACATGAACAAATGCATCAACATTTTGTCTGATATGATTAATGATTTGCATTTTCTTTCGTCGAGGAATTGGAAGTGTTGTTTCGAGCCAGTTTGTGAATCTTTCTCCATCACGTAGAAAGTAGAACAATGAAATAAAGAAGATGAAACTTGCGATGAATAAACTTGGAATCTTTGAAACTAAATTTGATAATCCAGTTATTATGTTTGTTGCAATAAAACTAATTATTTCTTGCATATTTGGACCTAATGAACTTGATACACCTGCAACTCCTAAATAAATTTTCCAAACTTCAGTTCTCATAAAAGCCACACCGTAATTCAAAATAACGAGTAGCAATGCTGCGAAGAATGCACAGATAAGCATACCTGAAAGCGTTCCCCCAAATTTTTCCTTAAATTTTAAGTAAGCAGGATATGAAAAGTATGCAAGAATTGATGCGAAAAGTAAAGGCGTAACGAAATTCCATGCTACGAAAACAGCCAAGACTCCTACAAAAATAGTTAGGCCTAATTCAGCAAGCCTGTTATCACTAATACTCATGTTTTTATAGCGCCCCCAGAATTTATATAAGTTCTGTTAGTTCTGATAAATCCTTTACAATTATGTCAGGATATTCCTTTAGAAGGTCTTTGTAGGTTCTAGTTCCAACAATTGCAATTGCCATTACGTTATAGTTCTTTGCCATCTGAATATCTGTTTCAGTATCACCAACTACTGCTTTGATTTTTGAACCTAATGCTTTCTCTAATTTTTTTAGAGGTTCAGTACTTGGTTTGCGATGCTTTACATTATCCATACCAACAATGGCTTTGAAAAATCTAGGATTAATTTCTAACTTTTGAAGTGTTTCTACAATTATTTTATGTTCTGCGTTTGAAGCTATTGCTAAAGTGTATTTTTTGTTTAGTTCGGCCAAGGTTTTTACAATATTTGGTTTTGCTTTGGCTTTAGTTATGTCCAATAGTTTACTTTGATCTTCTGCGATTTTTTGAATTTTTCTTTGTCCAAGAGATGGATAAATTTTATGAATAATTGTCTCTCGAAATTTTCCCAGATGTCGTTTTATCATTCGTGCTGGAACTCGGTATAGATTGTTCTTGGTAAAAGACTCATTATATGCGTCAACAATTTCTTTTTCTGAATCAACGAGCGTTCCGTCAAAGTCGAATAGAATAATTTCCTTTTTCTTAATTGTCACCATTTTATTCTTGAAATTTATATCTTAATTTAGCAA
>LWDU01038522.1_pt1 | contig 14649 bp, 10 predicted proteins | sample 727161 | NCBI WGS metagenome assembly LWDU01 (sample SAMN04566230, study PRJNA314399) | hydrothermal vent metagenome | isolation source: deep sea hydrothermal plume seawater | place: Mexico: Gulf of California, Guaymas Basin | collected 2004-07-11 | reverse complement strand
GTTGATGCCGACTTGGTCGAGTTCCTGGATTCGGAGATCAATCTTGGCGTCCTCGCGGTAAGTGTAGGAATTGGAGCCGCGGGATTTAGTGACCAATTCCACGGCGCGCTGGAGGTTGCCGTGCTGGGTTTTGGCAAGTCGCTCGTAGCGCGTGGAGAGCAGCCGGAATTCCTGCTGCAATTGCCAATCGAGATAAATTTGCTTGAGCGAAACGATGACTTGTTTTTGCCCAGAGAACGCGCCGATGGCATTTTCGCTGGCGCGCTTGGGGTTGGCGCCGATGATTTGCGCGGCCTTGAGTTGCTTCACCACGCCGGCCACTTCCGCGCCGGTGAGTTGGTTGAGCATCCCGCGAAAGCGCCGCAGCGTGTCGACATCGTCGCCCTCCAAACCGTTGCGGGTATACTCGGTGATCACCGAGTCGAGCTGGCTCGCCACGCGTTGGAGGCTGATGCCGATGTTGTTTTGCTTCACCTCCTGTCGGAGGAGACCGGAATTGGGTTTTTGGGCGGGCGCGGCCGCGGCCAATAATGGCGCGCAAACCACGGTAACAAGGATGATGCGGTTTAGCTTCATAAATAATTCTCCAGTGCGCTGGCCGTTTTGGGCAACGCTTTGCTGATTATGTCCATTTTGCTGCTTTTAGCAACGTTCATCTGACCGCTATTCGGCCAAACTTATTCGTTTTCACGCGGCCCCGATTCCCTTGGGACGGCCCGCGCGCGGATGATTTCGCCGAGTTCGCGATTGAGTTTTTCCTGGTCCTCCGCCGTTTCGTTCACGCCCGTGATCGAGTCGGTGGCGCGGTTTTGGAGGTCCGCCCGTTTTTCGTCATCCGTCACCACCGAGGCCAGCAACTTGCGGCTTCGGCCCACGCCCGCCCTTGGGGCGCACGCGTCGGTCGCTTCGATCCAATATTCCATCCGCTCGCCCACGTCCGGCTTGAGATCAATGATCCGCCACTCGAATGGCACCCGCGCTTGTCGGCCTAATTTTTTCTCCGGCTCCAGCGGAATGCTCTGCACGAAGCCATTGGCGTTGGTGTATTTAAGCACGAGCTTGGCCACGCCATAATCGTCCTTCACCGAAACCATAATCGGTAGGCGTGCGCGTTGGGTCACTTTTTCCTCCTTGCGCACCGGCCGCAGCACGCGCACCACCGGCGGTTTATCCGGCAGCATGGTCACGCGATAAACCGCTTCATCGCGTGAATCAAAACCAAACTCGTCCAGCAACTTGACGCTGAACCCCGTGATGTCCAGCTTGCGCAACGGCACCGTCCCTCGAAGCTCGTGGTCACTCCCGGTTTTCCCCAGAGGATATTCCGTGGCCTTGCCCGTTGCGTGGAACACCGTGACGTGGCCGCCGGCCACCGGTTTGTTGGCCTCCACTTTGATCAACAGCTTGCCGCCCACGAGCAACACGAGATCGCCGCGCCGCCGATTCTGCGATGGCAGCCCCGTNNGCGTCATTAGCGCGCACTTCGATTCCAAATGACTCGCGAACATTTTCCAGTTTCAGGTGATATTCGCTCGGATACGAACCCGCCTCACGCTCCACCGTATACGGCACCGCGCGATCGGCATTATCGTATTTGATATTGATGACGACCGTGTCGGGGCTCACGCGGCTGATGGATTTTAAGGTGACGATAATTTCCACATCATCCCCGCGCGCGAGTGTGGCTTGAGGATTCACGCGCACCGATTCAATGTGAGTAAAACGCGGCACCGCTTCGTTGGAAAGAAACGCGCGCCGCAGCAGCGTGCCGGTGTCCGGCTGAAAACGGTCAAAGGCCAACCCGCCCAAGCCGCCGAGCAGCAGCGCCATCACCGCCGCCACCGCGAAGGCCTCGCCCGGCACAATCGCTTTGAAATTCACCGAACGCGCCATCGTCTCAGTTTGCTTCACCAACGCCGCCACGAACCCTTTTGAAGTGCCCACCGGCATTGTGCCGCCCGCGAGTTGCGTGGACGCGATCAGGCGGCTGCGAAATTCCGGCCGCGCTTGTTCCACTTGCAGCGCCACCGTTTCGTCGTCCGCTTGATTGATCAACGGCTGCGCGATGTGCCGCGCGGCGATGATGAGCAGCACCAGCGCATCCAGCGCCAGCAACGCCTGCCGCGCGCCGTGGGATAAATCCCATTTCCAATCCACCATCATTCCCGCACCGAGCAGCGTGACGGCTGCCACCGCGAGCCACGCCACGCCCGTGCCCAGCGCGAGCGTGAGGCGCTTGCCCCGCACGCCGGCGAGTTTGGTGGTTAACACGGTGCTGGATTCGGCGGTGTTCATTTCAGGTAAGACCATTTGCGCAACACCCATTCGACGGTAACGACGAACAGAATGAGCAGAAAATAAAGCGGCGTCGCCCAGAGTTCGAGTTCCAAACGGCTCCCCACAGTGGCCGGTTTCGAGGCGATGGTTTCCACCAGTAAATGCAAATTTTCCTCGCGGAAAAACCGCCCGTGCGTGAGCGTGGCGACGTCCTGCATCAGCTTGGCGTTCATCGCGGTCTCGGCCATTTCGAGGCTGTTCTCGGCCACGGTGAAATCGCGTTTTTGATCCGTTGCTTCTTGAAGGTGAAATTGATACTGCCCCGCTGCGGGCGCGACGAATTCACCAAAGAATAATCCCGGTTGGCCGTCCACCACTTTGAGCGGCACCTCCGATTGGCCGTCGCCATCACCGGCCGTGGTGACCACGCCGCGCAGAACCTCTTCCTGCGAAGGCTCGTAGCCTTCCTGATACAATCGCGCGTACACCCGCACGCGGTCGCCCACGTTGTAGTTTTGGTTGTCCAAGGAAATCTGCACGCGCTTGTCCGCGCCAATGAATCGCTGCTGCGCCATTCGCTGGTTCACTTGGCCCCAAAACCGCGTGTAATATCGGTCGCCCACATTGCGCCGCCAACGCCACGTGTTGTCGGTGCCCACATATAAAACCTGCCCCAAACCATATTTGTGCTGGGCCATCACGGGGAGTTTTCCTTGGCGCGTGTCGCGCGCGGGATCGACCATTAACACCGTCGCGCCCGGCTTGGCGGTCACCGGCGCCACCCAATAAATCGGCGGCATCGCGGCCCACATCGCGTCGTTGCTTTCGCCTTCGCCGGCGAGGTTAAGCATCGGATCGCCCCTCCCGCGGGCGGTGAGCTGCACGTGGATGGGTTGATCAAATTCCGGCTCCGCGCCGCCGACCGTGGCGCGCTCGAACTCCACCGGCAACAAATCTGCAATCGGCGTGTCGGCGTAATCCTGCGGACTGTGCCGGCGACCGGCGATCATCACAAACGCACCGCCAAAGCGGCTGACAAATTCGTTGAGATTTTCCATTTGCGAAATGGAGATGCGGCTGGGATCCACGTCGCCAAACACCACCACGTCGTATTCAAAAAGCTCCTTTTTGGTTTCAGGAAATTTTTCGAGGTACGGCGAGTTTTCCTCCTGCGCGATGGAAGGATCGCCTTCGAGCAAAAGCGTTTTGACCTCCACGCGGCGGTCGCGCATCAGCACGGCTTGGAGGTAGCGATAATCCCAGCGCGGCGCTTGCTCGACAAAAAGCACGCGGATTTTTTCGTCCACCACGCGCAGGCGGCGGGAGGCCTCGTTGTTGCCGGGGTCAGTTTCGTCCTCGCGCGCGGCGATGTGGGCGCGCAAATCGAATTCGCCAACCACGTTGGTTTTGAAACGCAACGGCCAGCGCCGCTCGCCGTCCTTGCCGAAGGGGATGGTTTCTTCCGCCACGGTTTCGCCATTGAGCGTGAGAATCAACCGCCCGTTTTCGCCCTGCAATCCTTGCGACCGCACGCGCACGTGCACGAGCAATTCATCCTCGAGAAACGCCGTGGGCGGCGCATCCATTCCGACGATAATAATATCGCGCGGCGAAGTGATGCCGACGCCATAAAAATAAACCGGCACGCCCGCGTCGCGCAGAGTTTGCGCCACCACGCGCGGTGAATCGCCGGAATTGTGCGCGCCATCGGTGAGCACCAACACGCCCGCGAGCGCTTGGCCGCGCTTGCGATTGAGCGCTTCGCGCAGGGAATCGCCCAACGCGGTGCCCGCGTGTGGCGCGCCGAGCGTGTCCACCCACGGGAAATCAGCGAGGGTAAGTTTGCGCGCGCTGTCGGGGTCGTTTTCGCTTGATTCAATTTGACGCGCGCGCGGCAGCTCCCGCACTTGGCCGCCGAGACCAAACGTGAACGGCACGACCTCGAATTTTTCCGAAAGCGCGGGCAGCAAATTAAGCCGCTCGTTTCGCAGCACGGCGCGCAGCACATTGGTCCGCGACATCTCGCGCAGCTCGGCGGTCTTGCCTTCGTCCAGCGGCTGCGCCAAACCTTTTGTTGGATCGAGCAATCCCTTGGCAATGGCCGCGCGCTGGATGTCCTCGGGCGCAATGCGCGGGTCGGCGAGGGTCATACTTTGGCTGGAATCCACCAGCACCAAAAGGGTTCGCTGGATCTCGCGCGACATCGTCAGCACTAAAACCGGCCGCAGCAAAAGCCCGAGCAACAGCGCGATGAACAGCCCGCGCAAGCCGATGAGCATCACGCGGCGCGTGCGGCTCAGCTCCGAGGGCAGCCAGCGATACGAAAACCAAATCACCGCCACAAACGCCGCCGCCAGCAAAATCATCCAGCCCCACTCCACGCCCTCGTGGACGCGCGGCGTCATATCCACCACGGTGCTGCCGGGTTCCACGGTGGCGCCGGTAAGTTTGAGAATCCAATCGTGCATTTTATTTTGACTGACTGAATTTCTGCGCGAGATAGGTTTCGAACGCCACCATTGCGAGCACCACCAGCAAAATCACCAGCCAATACTCAGCGCCCACGCGGGCTTTTTGCACCTGCTCCTTGAGATCGGTATCGGCTTCCCAATGAATGAGCGTGGCGGCGGAGGGCAACTCGCTGTCGTTCACTTTGTGCAGATCGGATTCGCGTTGATCCGGCTGCACGGCAAACAGCGTGGCGCGTTCGTCGCCATCCAGTGTAAATTCATAAAGCCCTGCGCGATGGGTGCCCTTGAATTGCAACACCGGCCGATCGCGCAGCACCTCGGCGGAAAGCCGGTTCGTCTGCGCCAAGCCGGGCGCCACCACCCTGCCCTGTTGATTGGACTGATGCGGGGCCAGCGGATGCAGAAACGATTCGCCCACGCGGAGGTTCAAGCCCGCATCTCCCTGCGCCTGTACGTTGCCGAGGATGCGGTAGAGCACCGGCACCACCGAGGAAGCGCGCACGGCGAAATCGCTCCACGCGGTGTCGGCGGTGGAGCTGAATTGAAACACGCGGCCCGCGCCCCAATCGCGTTCCATGATGGCGGGATCGCCCAGCGAATCCTCCGCATCGCGCGCGGTGGCATAGCGCAGCACCACCTTCACCGGGCCGGCTTCTTTTACGCTGGAGACTGCCGGTTGTTTTTCCAGCTTCAAATGGCGGAAAGTGCGGACATCATCGAGCTGGCCGAAGTCCCGATTGTTCCACGGCGCGGTGATGGGATGCTCGTAACCGCCGGGCTGAAACAGCGTGTACACATCGTCTTGCTCGGCGTCCCCCACCGCTTCGCCCCACGGCGATGGCAGCAATCCGTGTTTCTCAAACAGCTCGTTGTTGTAAAAATTCACGTCCACGCGGTCGCCCGGATACACGAGCAATCCGCCGCCTTGTCGCAGGAATTCCTTGAGCGCGGAAATCTGGCTTGGGGTCAACCGCTCGACGTTCGCCAGCGCCACGGCGGCGTAGCGATTGAGTACGTTGCGGGCAAAATCGGCCGGCGGGGTGACATCCACCTTCACGTAATGATCGGCCACGGGCGCAAGCGCGAGCTTGAGAAAATAACTTTCGTGTTCGCGCGGGTCGCGCGCTTCGGTGTCGCCATCCACCAGCAACACCCGCACCTCGCGCACGGCGCGCACCACCAGCAAATTTTGGTTGTCCGCCTCAAGGCTATCGAATCGTTCCGGTTGATCAAACGAAGCGCGCACGGAATGATAGCCCACTTTGGCAAAGCGCGCGTACAACGGCACCGTGCGCGTCGCGCCGGGTTTCACGCTGGGAATCATCACTTTGTCGACCGGATTTTTCCCGCCATCGAGGTACAGCCCCACGATCATATTCGTGGCCGAGTGCGCCGCGTGGTTGGCCACCGTCACGTCAAAGCGCAACGGATGATCCACCGGCGTGAGGCCGGAAGCCACGTCGAGGCCGGTGATGGCGTAATTCGCCGGCGGCTTTGCTTCGCCCACGCGCAAAATGTACACGCGAATGTCATCGCGGTTTTCGTCGATGAGCTTGCGAATTTCCCCTTGCTGCTGCCAACCGCTCGCCTGGCCATCGGTGATGATATAAATTTCCTTCCGCAACGCCGCGCGGCCCTTGAGAATTTCCACCGCCCGATCCACCGCCGGATATAAATCGGTGGCGTGATGGCTCACCTTCGCGCGATCGATCACCTCGTGCGCTTGGCTCAATGCCCGCGTTGGGCTGATGATGCTGTCCTTTTCCTGAACCCTATCCGAGGCCAACAGCACCGAGACATACGAGCCCGAAGGCATTGCGTTGATGGCTTCCTTGGCGGCGGCGCGTGCTTTTTGGAACGCGGATTTTTTGTCCAACCCGCGCAAATCCATGCTGTACGAATTATCCAACACCACCACCGCCGTCACCTTCGTCTGCCCAAGCACATCCGTGCCGGAGGTCTTCAACGCCGGCCGCGCCAACGCGAAGGCCAACAGCGCCAGCAACGCGCAACGCAGCAAAAGCAAAAGCAAATCTTCCAGCTGCATCCGCCGTTGGTTTTGTTCCACGCTGAGCTTGATGAATTTCATTGCGGCCCACGTGACCTTTTTGAATTTCCGGCGGTTGAGCAGATGAATGATAATCGGCACCGCCACTGCGGCGGTTCCGAAAAGCATAATGGAATTGAGGAAGGACATCGGTGCTCTAGTGCTGCTTACCCTTCGCGGTGCGGAGGCGGAAGCTGAGGTAATCGCTCAGCACGCGGGCGAGCGGTTTGCTGGTGTCCACGCGGACGTAATGCACGCCGTTCTTTTCGCAGCCTTCGCGAACGCGACGCTGGAAGGATTCAATCTCGCGCTGATACGTGCGGCGGATTTCCGCCGGGCGCGTGAGGATTTTTGGGAATTTTTCGAGCCCGTCAAATTCCACCAAGCCGTTAAACGGAAACTCCAACTCAAACGGATCTAACGTGTGAAACACAATTACCTCGTGACCGCCAAAACGCAGATGTTGGATGCCCTCCATCACCGCTTCCTCTTCGTCAAAGAAATCGCTGATTAAAATGAAGATGCCCTTGCGCGTTGTTTGCAGCGCCATGTCGTGCAGGTTACGCGCGATGTCCGTGGCTTGCTCGCCCTCGAACGCCGCGAGCCGCCCCATCAACGTGTGCAGCGTGGCGCGGCTGTTGCTGCGCGGCGCGTAGTCCCGCATCCCCTCATCGAAAATTCCAAGTGCCACCGCATCGCGTTGGTGCAGGATGAGATACGAAAGCACGGCCGCGATCATTTTGCCATATTGCAGCTTGGTGTGCCGGCCCGAGCCGTAGGTCATGCTCTCGCTGCCATCGAGCAGGATGTTGGCCACGTAATTGGTTTCCTGTTCGTATTGCTTGATGAAGAGGCGATCGGTGCGGGCGTTTACCTTCCAATCAATGTGGCGCACATCATCGCCCGGCGAATATTCGCGGTGCTGCGCAAACTCAATCGCGAAGCCGCGGTAGGGTGATTTGTGTTCCCCCGCCATGTAACCCTCCACCACATAGCGCGCGTGCAAGCCGAGGGCGTCCGCCCGGGCGATGGCCTCGGGGTCCAGCAAATCCGCTGCGTGTTCCACATCCATAGTGTAACCCGTCGGCGCGTTTAGCTGAGCTTCTCGTCCAGCGGCACTTCTTCGAGAATGCGCTCGATGATGTCATCGGGCGTGAGCCCTTCGCTGGTGGCGGAGAAGTTGGGAATGATGCGATGCCGCAAAACCGGCCCCGCCATCTTGGCCACGTCGTGACAGCTCACATAAACCTGACCGTTCAAAATCGCGTGCGCCTTGGCGGCCATAATGAGGTTCAACCCACCGCGCGGGCCGGCGCCCCAGCTGAGCCATTTTTTGCAAAGCGGCAGCGCCTCGTCCGTGGTCACGCGCGTGACGCGCACCAGCTTGCGCGCGTATTCAAACACATGATCCGCCACCGGAATCCGCCGCACCACATCCTGCAGCTCGATGATTTGTTCCGCGTTCAAAACCGGTTGCGGCTTTTCGGGCACGGTGCCGGTCACCCTTTTCATGATCTCCATTTCCTCGTCGGCATCGGGGTAGTCCACTTTGATCATAAAAATAAAGCGGTCCAACTGCGCCTCGGGCAGCGGGTAAGTGCCTTCCTGCTCGATGGGATTTTGCGTGGCCAAAACGAAAAACGGATCGGGCAGTTGATGGTCCGTGCCGCCGGTGGAAATTTGCCGCTCCTGCATCGCCTCCAACATCGCCGCCTGCGTCTTGGGCGGCGTGCGGTTGATTTCATCGGCCAACACAATGTTCGCGAAGATGGGGCCTTTCATGAATTTGAACTCGCGCTCGTTGGTGACTTTGTCCTGATGAATCACCTCCGTGCCCGTGATGTCGCTCGGCATCAAGTCAGGCGTAAACTGAATGCGCTTGAACTCAAGATCCAGCGTCTCCGCCAGCGACGACACCAGCAGCGTCTTCGCCAAACCCGGCACGCCCACCAACAACGAATGGCTGCGGGTGAAAATGCTGATCAACACCTGATCGACTACGTTGTCCTGGCCGATGATGACCTTGGAAAGTTCCGCGCGGATCTTGGCCCGCGCCCCGGTCAGTTTCTCCACGGCTTGGAGGTCTTGCCCCTCCAGTTGCGCCGAATCAATTGTGGTCGTCATAAATATGTCTGCTGTGATGACGCAGCGTGGGTTCAATGCGTTACCCGCCGCGCGTCGTTTTGCTGGCGGGACGGTACGAAGCCAGCCCTACAAAGCCAACCAAAACCATCCCCAAGGGCGCGATTGGAATGCCACACGGGCCCGTTTATTCAAGCAATAGCTGTCTTTTTTGGGCATCCCAATTTGCCGCCGGCACGTATTTTGTGTATCCTCGCCGCAATGAAACACATTCAACACATCTTATCCGCACTGTGCGTCTGCGCATTCACAGCCTCGGCGCAGGTCACGCTGGAATTTAAACAAACGGAAAAATCCACCGTCACTGTCCAAAGCGACGTCAATCTCAAACAAACCCTCCAAATCGCCGGACAGGAAATCCAGACGCGGAGCATCCAGAAATTCACCACCGAATCCGTCACCGGCGACCGTGAGTCCGATGGCACCGTGAGCACCCGCGTCACGTTTAAAAACTGGAATGGCAAATGGGCCTTCCCCGGCGGCATTGAAATGAAATTCGACTCCGCCGTGCCTGATGCCAAAGCCCCCGTCGAACAACTCGAACCCATCCTTGATCTGCTTCGCACCATGATCAAGCACCCCACCACACAGGTTTACAGCAAGGAGGGTTCACTCAATAAAGTGACCATCCCCGAGGCCGCGCTCAACAGCTTGGAAGGCCCCTTAAAAAATGAATTCAGCGCCAAACAGATTTCCGAAGGCATCAAGCAGGAAAACGCACGCCTTCCCAACAAAGCCGTTTCCAAAGGCGATACTTGGGTACGCAAAGAAGTGATGCCCCTCGGCAGCGGTCAGGTTTTGAATTTCCGCGTCGACTATACCTATGAGGGCACCGTCAAAAAGAACGGCCGCATGCTCGATCGCATCACCGGCAAAGTCACCGACGCCGCCTACGAAATGAACGGCCCCGCTGCCGGCCCGCTCGCGGTGAAAGACAGCGACATCAAACCCGCCAAGTCAAAAATCGATCTCCTCTTTGACCGCCAACTCGGCCGCTTCGTGGAAACCAAAAACCTCATCCAAGTCAAGGGCGACATGACCTTCGTAGCTAACGGACAGGAACTCCCCGGCAAACTCGACCTCACCATCGAGCAAAACACCACCGAGTTGCCCCCGAAGAAAAAGTAGCCCCCACTACTCCGCCAACCACTGCCACGCCTGCAACTGCATCCGCGGCAAGTGGAACGGGCCTTTCCATAAATTGCCCTTTAACGGTACGGACACACGGCCGTCGCGATGGAGGTAGCCGTACCACTCGCCGTGCTCCGCATCCGGAAAATGTGAATACGCCCAGTCGTGCACTTGGCGGTGCATTGCTTCGTAGCGCGATTCGCCCGTGAGCAAATGCGCCAACAGTGTCGCCAAAATTGCTTCGTTGTGCGGCCACCAAAATTTCATGTCGTGCCAATACTCCTGCACCGGTTTTCCATCCACATCGCGGAAATAAAAAATCCCGCCGTGTTCCTCATCCCAACCGCGCGTCCACATCCAGTCGAGCATCTTGCAGCCCAATTCAATAAGCGCCGCATCGTTCCCTCGCAATCGCGCTTCATTCAAAATAAACCACGCCCCCTCAATCGCGTGGCCGGGATTGAGCAAGCGCCCGTCAAAATGGTCCAACAACTGCCCCTTCGGCCCCACCGTTTCCATCACGCACTCCAGCTCCGGCTTCACAAAATCGCGCTGGATTTCCGCAATGCATGTGTCGATGTCCGCATTAAACGAATCGTCATCCAAACACGCCCGCATTTCCTGCGCCGTCACCAGCGAAATCATCGGCGCGCCCATCCCTTTGCTCGGCCGCGTGTCCGTGAATTTTGCATCCGCCGAATCCGCAAATCCATTTTTCGCCAAAGCATAAAGTTCCCGCGCCTTGTCCGCCATCGCCCGGTGGCCTTCGCGCACCCCGCAAACGCAATCGCGCCGAACGTCTCCGTGAAAAAATACCGCCGCTTGCGAATCGGCGCCCCCTCGCGCGTCACGTGAAACCACATCCGCCCATCGCCATCAAAGCCGTGCTTTTCAATAAACTCAATCCCGTGCCGCGCCGCCACCAGCCATTCCTCGCGCGGTTCCACGGTATTATATAGTGTGGCGAGCAACCACGTGAACCGGCACTGCTGCCACATCCCCTTGTCCGTATCGAGCAAACCGCCATCGCGATCGCGGGCAATCATAAACCCGCCGTGCTCCTCATCCACACAACGCGGCAACCAGAAGGGCAAAGTGTCCTCCAACAATCCGTCGCGGTAAACCGCAATCAATTCCTTGCGCCGTTCTGCGTTCATTCGTTATGCCGTTGCGTGTTCATCAATCCATTCAAAAAAACCAATCGCCTCCAACTCGCCGCGCAGTAATTCCAATTGCTCCGGCGATTGCTGCGGCAACGGCGGCCGCGCCGGCCCGCAGTTCACCCCCACCCAACCCATCACCGCCTTCGCTGACTGCATGAAGCCGTGCACCGCGATGATTTCAACCATCTTCAACGAGCGCGCCTGCCAACGCCGCGCCTCGTCCAAATCGCCCGCCGCGTGCGCCGCCATCACCCGATGATAAATCGGCGCGGCAAAATTATAAGTGCTGCCCACCGCGCCGCGACAGCCCAATTCCCAGCCCTTGAGCAATTCCTCGTCACACCCAAAAAGCATATCCGGCGCGCCATCCATTTCCAAAATACGCTGCAACTGTTCGCGGTCCGTATTGGTATATTTCACCCCCGCAAATCCCGGCAACCCATCCGCCGTGCGCCGCACGAATTCCGCCGTGTCAATCGTCACGCCGGTCATCAGCGGGATGTCATAAAAATAAAACGGCAACTCCCGCGCCGGTTCCGTGATGCGCGCAAACCAATCCACCATTGCCGCCGCATCCTTCGGCTTGAAAAAATTCGGTGCCATCGCGCTAATCGCATCCGCCCCCGCCCTCTGCGCCGCCACCGCCAAGGCCCGCGCGTCCGGCAAATTATTGTGCCCGATGTGCGCGATGAACTTCACCCCGTGCGCCCGCGCCGCCTCGCCCCACGCCGCGAACAACTCCACGCGCTCATCGGTCGTCAGTGAATGGCACTCGCCCGTCGTCCCCACCACGAACGCGCCCGACACCCCCTGCGCCGCCAAGTGCGCCGCCTGCTCCGGCACGCAATCGAGGTTAAGTGAAAAGTCACCGTGAAACGGCGTGTGCGGTGCTGCGATGAGTCCTGTTAATTTCATTATGTTTACGTTTTGCAAAAGTGTTGGTTTAATTGGCGAGCCACGTGTTACACATATGATTACCCAAAAAATAATCACCGCCGCCCGCGACTTGTCCGCCGCCTGCGACGCCCTCACCTTCGCCGATCCCGTGGCGTACGTTTACAATCCCCTCGACTACGCGTGGCCCGCGCACGAGCAATACCTTCGCCTCGCCGCCACCACCAAAAAACGCGTCGTGTTCCTCGGCATGAACCCCGGCCCCTTCGGCATGGCCCAAACCGGCGTGCCCTTCGGCGAAGTCGCCGCCGCCCGCGATTGGCTCGGCATCAACGCCCCCATCTGCAAACCCGACCGCGAACACCCCAAGCGCCCCATCGACGGCCTCGCCTGCACCCGCAGCGAAGTCAGCGGCCGCCGCCTTTGGGGTCTCTTCAGCGAACGCTTCGACACGCCCAAAAAGTTTTTCGCCGATCACTTTATCATCAACCATTGCCCACTCGCCTTTATGGAAGACACCGGCCGCAATCGCACCCCCGACAAACTCCCCGCCGCCGAGTCCGCCCCGCTGATGACCGCGTGCGACGCGCACCTGCGCCGCGTGGTGGAAATCCTTGAACCCGAATGGCTCATCGCCGTCGGCGGCTTCGCCGAAAAACGCGCGGCCGAGGCGCTCGATGGCATTGACGTCCGCATCGGAAAAATCCTTCACCCCAGTCCCGCCAGCCCCGCCGCCAACCGAGGCTGGCCCGAACAAGCCACCGCCCAAATGACCACCCAAGGCGTTTGGTGAAAACGTGCTGCCGGCATCTTGCCGGCAGACCCGCTGTTTCCGCACACCAAAATCCTGCCGACAAGGTGTCGGTAATACTTCACACACAAAAGGCGCAGCCGGAAGACCGGCCGCATTCACCAAATTCAAACGCGGTTCCGGAAACGGAATCCAACCAAACCGAACCTCCGTTGGATTCACCAATCCATCGGCAATCAATTCAACCATACCATCCACGATGCGCGCCTTGGCAGAAACCCACTTGCCCTTGCCTTCACCTTCGCGCATTTCAAAACCCGTTGGCAATTTCCCATCACGCGTCTGCAACCCATCGGCAGATTCGAATTCCACAGTCACACGCTCCCGATCGCTTTGTGCAAAATGCACCACCGGTCCAAAGGCTACCACCGTTTTCCCATAAACCTGCTTTGCCGCAATCAATGCCAGCCGTTCGCCAACCGGCTTCTTCTCACGCGGATGCACGTTGGTGGGATGGCCGAGGTCAATCGTCACCGCCATGCCGGTGTGTGGGAGAGCGTCGTTCACGCGCTGTTGGCTGGCGCGGAAAGCCGGCCAATGCGGGCGCTTCAGCGCGGGGAGTTGCACGAATAGAAATGGTAGCTTCGGGCGATTCCATTGCGCGCGCCAATCGGTCACCAATGTTTTGAAAATGGCGTTGTGTTGCGCCACGCGCCATTCGGTTTGGGCGTTGGACTCGCCTTGATACCACAGCACACCCGCGATGGGCAGCGACCGGAACGGAGCCACGGCGGCGTCCCACATGAAAGCGGGCTTGAAGGAATGGTTGGGGCCGAGGTCGTCGCCGGGGATCAATTCGTTGTCCGCCAGCGCGCGTTTCAAATTGGATGCGCCCCGCTCGCGGCACCACGGCCCGAGCGATTTGTTTTTGAGCCAATTGCCGCGCACCATCGCCGCCAATTGCGGATGCGCGGCCAACGCCTCGCGGCGCACCCACGCTTCTGCCGGTGTGCCGCCGATGGAAATGTTGATGAGCCCCACGGGCACGTCGATTTCGGCGAGCAATTTTTGGCCGAAGAAAAATCCCACGGCCGAAAACGGTGCAGCATTTTCCGGCGAACACACGCGCCATTGGCCTTCGCAAAATCGTTCCGGCGACAAGCGTGCGATTAGTTCCGGCGTGTAATCGCCGCTGCCACCGCGCGCGGCGCCCACGAAGTTAAACAACCGCAAGCGCGAATGTTTTGCGGCGGGAACGGCGGTCTTCGCTGTGGCGGATTTGGAGAGCGGCCATTCCATGTTCGATTGTCCCGCGCACAACCACACTTCGCCGACGAGAATGTCGGTAAGCGTGGTTTTGTTCCGAGAGGTTGTGGCCGTGAGCGTGAGCGGTTGGCCAGTGGCTTTCAGCGCGGGGAATTTGACTTTCCATTTTCCTGCCGCATCGGCGGTGGCGGTTTGTTTTTGAGTGCCCAAGGTGACGGTCACTTTTGCAGCGAGCTTGGCCGTGCCCCAAACGGGAAGCGGTTGGCCCTGCTGCAAAACCATATGACTGCCAAAGGCGCGCGCAATACGCGGCGGCAAGTTCAACCCTTTGCGAAGCTGACGCGAAAGGCGCTCGGCAAACTCCGCGTGCTTTGGCTGCTCGGCAAGGTTGGTGGTTTCGCCGGGGTCGATGGCGTAGTCGTAAAGCTCGCGCGCGATGACTCGGCCGTTTTCAATCCACTCGGTGTAACGGCGGCGCTCGGTGCGGATCGAATAGCCGGTGGCTTT
>LWDU01034430.1_pt1 | contig 14653 bp, 15 predicted proteins | sample 727161 | NCBI WGS metagenome assembly LWDU01 (sample SAMN04566230, study PRJNA314399) | hydrothermal vent metagenome | isolation source: deep sea hydrothermal plume seawater | place: Mexico: Gulf of California, Guaymas Basin | collected 2004-07-11 | reverse complement strand
TGGATGCTTAACTTGATTCATAGCTTTTCTTAAACCAGCAATATCACTTGTAACGCCTGTTGCTGTTTCATTATGACATGCAACTACAGCTTTAATTTTTTTGTCTTTGTCTGCAGCAAGAATTTTTTTAAATTTTTCTACTGGCACACCTTCGCCCCATGGAGTATCAACTAATTCAACTTCTAGGCCAATTCTTATAGCAAGGTCATACCATAGATGGCTAAACTGTCCAAATCTTGATGTTAGAATTTTATCACCTGGTGACAGAGTGTTAGCTAAAGCAACTTCCCAACCGGCTGTACCTGTTGCTGGAAAAATAAATGGTGTCCCTGTAGTTGTTAAAAATATTTTTTTTAGATCTTTTAGTATAGGTTTAACTAATTCTGGAAAATCTGGAGCTCTATGATCTTCCATTGGAACATTCATTGCATTTTGTACTTCAGTAGGTATATGTGTAGGACCTGGAGCAAATAAATAATTTCTTCCAGGGAATCTAAGTTTTTGACCAGGCATAATAATTTTCCTTTTAAGTTGTTAAATTTGTTATTTTTTAATGAAATCTATATTCTATTAAAATGGAATAAAGGCGTAAATAATGCCACAGCATCATATGCGGCTCAACCTTTAATTGTGGCTGCGTATAGATATTATATTATTTAGGCAGTATACCCTGAAGTTGAGCTGCTTTCATGGTATTTTCGAGTAAACAAGCTACAGTCATTGGTCCTGTGCCACCAGGCATAGGAGTTACAGCCTTAGCTATTCCATCAACACTATTAAAATCAACGTCTCCATGTATTCCATTTTCATCGCTGCTAATCCCAACATCAAGAAGAACAGCATTTTTCCTGACATTTTTAGCATTAATAATTCCAGGCACACCAATTGCTGGAACAACTATTTCAGAATCATTTATAAGTTCATCTAAATTTTTAGTTCTTGAGTGAGCTAATGTTACTGTACAATCTATCCCTTTAGTGCTGAACATAATTACTTGAGGCATTCCTACTAATCTTGATCTTCCTATTACTAACGCTTTTTTCCCTGATGTTTCTATATTGTAGCGCTCAATTAATTTCATTACACCTAGAGGTGTACATGGTCTTAAAATATCATTGCCAACAATTATTTTACCAAGATTTTGTTCTTTAAGACCATCAACGTCTTTTTCTATTGGGATCATTTCTATAACACTATCTTCATTTAATCCTTTTGGTAAAGGCATTTGAATAAGAATGCCATTTATAGACGGTTCTTTTCCTAGCTCTGAGATTTTATTTTCTAATGCATCTTGAGATATGTCTTCGGGAAGATTTATATGCACAGATTTTATAGAAGATAGAGTTGCTTGTTTATGTTTATTATTAACATAAAGCTTACTTGGTTTATCTTCACCCACCAAAACTGTAGCAAGCGTAATCTCAACATTAGAATCATCTATTGTTTTTTTGATGGTGTTCTGTATTTCTTGAGCAACAAACTTACCATCTAATATTAAAGTTCCTTTTTCAGTATATTTCATGACTAATTATTAATTTTAATTTTATTTCTATGGTTGTTTATCTGGATGAAGGTATATAAAACTTTTACCAAGTTTTCCATTATAGTTTCCAGCAGAAATCATTAATAATCCTTCAGTATTTTTTGAAGCTTCTATGGCTGCTTGAGTTGCTATAATAATAGATTCCATATCCTTACCATTCATAATGATTTCCATTACTGAATTTACACCTTTTGGTAAGCCTGCTTCAATATCTGGATGATCTTGAAGTAAGGGGCAAAATTTTTCATATGTGCTTGCAATAGTAAAATCATAATCGCTCCCTGCTTTAGAACCGCTGCTAGCAATTCCCCCTGGGAACGTTGTAATTACATTTGGTATAGGAAGTATTGCTTCTACTCCAAGCTCGGCTGCAGATAAAGCAGACTCTGTATCTTTTCCGAAGTACCATAAATTACCGCCCATAAGTCCATCAGAATATCCTAGGCGTCTATCAATTATAAATTCACCACCAAGAATAGGTATCCACCACATTTTTCTGCCGTATCTTTTTATTCTTTTTTGATATTTGTTTCCAAAAAAGGCAACTTTTTTTCCTAATTTGAAATAAGATTCATTATCTTCAATAAGATTGAAACATGAAGCTGTAGGACAAGTAAGAATATTCTGACTTATTCTCACTAGCGCTGCTTTTTCTAATTTTTTTGGGTCTTTCCAAAATTTTGGAATATGTAATTGTATTATGGCGCCTGGTCTACCATCAGGTGTCTTTATGTTTTCGTCTCCACCTAGCCCGACATATCTGTCTAAACCAGCTTCACAATCACATAAAATACTACTTGATGCATTACCTGTTGCAGCATTTATAGCATGATTTAACCATTTTTTATTAATAGCTGTTATTAAAACTTCTGAATACATGCTTTTAAAAGCTTCAGCATAAGTATCATCTATAATGGCAGTCATAGATTTACCCTCTCCCTTTTCCTTTATAAATATCAGTTTCTGTAACAACTTTATCCATATAAACGTCGTGAGGAGCTACAAGAATTTCATCAAAAAGTTGAGATTCATAACATAGAGCAATTAATGAGCAATCTGGTCTAACTTGTTCCATTGTTCTATCATAGTAGCCTTGGCCGTTACCCATTCTTCCTCCGCTTTTGTCAAAACCAGTACCTGGAACCATTATCATGTCAAGTTCTTGAGGTGTAACTTCTTTTTCAGGGTTTCCCCATAACTCTTTGGGTGGTTCTAAAATATCCCATTTCCCAACTACCATTTCTTCAAGACTAGTCATATGCCATAAACCAAGTTTATTTTCTCCATTTTCATCTTCTGTGCAGTAAGGAACGATAATTTTTTTTCCTCCTTTTTTTACTTCACTAATAAGCTGAGGTTTTGTTCTTGTTTCAGATCTGCAATCTATATACCACATAATAACTTGAGCACTTTTATATTCAGGAAGAGACATAAATCTTTCACAAGCTGCAGCACTTACTTCATCTTTGTTTTCCTGTGCAGCTCTCCTGTCATACGCTTCTCTTCGCATGCCAGACTTTTTTTCCATAATTTTTTCTAATTCTTCTTTAGATATAGACATTTTTAATTCTCCTGACTTTTATTAAGTATTTATTATTCTATAGTTTGATGCAAACAGCTATCTATTTTTTATTTGATTTAAAAAAAGCATAAAAATTAAGAAAAATAACGTAGTTATTATAAATTAAGCACCTACTTTGCAATATATCTTTTATTATTGCTAAATGTGATAATTAATTGTTTTTTATATAATTCTGATATAGAAAGAGCGGGGGTAATAGATGAGTTATTTGCCATTATTTATTGATACGACTGGCAAAGCATGTTTGATTGTTGGCGGTGGTAAAATTGCTAGCAGAAAACTTGTGCCAGTTTTGAAATCAAAAATGTCTGTAACAATTATTTCCCCTGATATTATTGACGAAATAAAAGAAAATACAATAAATGTTAAAAATTTTAAATATATACAAAGAAAATTTGTAGAAAGCGATATTAATAATCAATTTCTTGTTGTTGCTGCAACTAATGATAAAAAAAATAATTCTTTGATAGCAAAAATAGCAAAAGAAAAAAATATTCTTGTAAATATAGCTGAAGATTCCTTGAGCGGGGATACTCTTATACCTTCGGTTGTAGATAGAAACCCTATAAAAATAGCAATATCATCTGGCGGAGCTTCTCCTATTTTAACTAGACTAGTTAAAACAAAGTTAGAGACAGTGATTCCCTATTCTTTTAGTAAATTAGCAGAAATAATGATGGAATATAGAGACAAAGTAAAAAATAGTTTTGTAAAAATTACTGATAGAAGAAATTTTTGGGAGATTTTTTTAGACGGTCCAATTTCAGAAATGGTATTGTCTGGACATATTGATAAAGCTAGAAAAGCATTAGATGAATCCTTGAAAGATAAAAAATTGTTAGAAAAAACTGGAGAAGTTTATCTAGTTGGAGCAGGTCCAGGTGATCCTGAATTATTAAGTTTTAAAGCTTTAAGATTAATGCAGAAAGCTGATGTTGTAATATATGACAGATTAGTTTCAGATTCAATAATGAAATTAATTAGGAAGGATGCTGAAAAAATTTATGTTGGAAAGCAGAAAGCAGACCACACTATGCCTCAGGAAAATATTAATCAGCTTCTTGCAAGATTAGCTCTGGAAGGTAAAAAAGTTTTGCGTCTTAAAGGAGGAGATCCTTTTATTTTTGGGAGAGGCGGAGAAGAAATAGAAAGTCTTATTAATGATGATATACCTTTTCAAATTGTTCCAGGAATAACAGCAGCGTCTGGTTGCGCAAGTTATGCTGGGATACCTCTTACTCATAGGGATCACTCCCAAGCTTGTATTTTTGTTACAGGTCATTTGCAAGATGGCACAGTAAATTTAAACTGGAAAATGTTAGCGCACGAAAAACAAACATTAGTTATTTATATGGGAATGCATGGGTCAAAAATTATATGTGAAGAACTTATAAAGCATGGATTAAAAAAAATGACGCCAGTTGCTTTGGTGGTAAAAGGCACAACAGTTGATCAAGAAGTGATAATTGGAAATTTAGAAAACATGCCAGAAATTATAATGCAAAAAAAAATAATCCCACCAACACTCTTAATTATTGGAGATGTTGTTAATCTTCATAGTAAACTTAAGTGGTTTGATCCATTTTCTGCAAAAAATAAAAATATTTTTTACTTGTAATTTATTTGATAGAAATTGCAATAGTTGTTTATACAGCAATTTTTACAGTTTGGATTTCTAGCTGTGCAAGTGTATCTACCATGTAAAATTAACCACATATGAGCATATTTTATATATTTTTTTGGTATAACATTTAGCAAATCTGTTTCAACACTTAATTCATTTTTTCCATTAGATAATCCAATTTTTCTTGATACTCTGAATATATGAGTGTCAACAGCTATTGTTGGTTCGTTAAAAGCTTCATTTAGAACAACATTTGCAGTTTTTCTCCCAACACCAGGTAATTTTATTAGATCATTAAAAGAATTAGGAACTATATTTTTATATTCTATATTTAAAATTTTACAAGTTTTAATTATATTTTTTGCCTTTGTGTTATAAAGGCCAATAGATTTAATATGTTTTTTTAATCCGTTTTCACCAAGTTTAATAATACTTTCAGGTGTATTGTTTTTTGCAAATAGTTTAGATGTAGCACTATTTACAATTATATCTGTTGCTTGTGCAGATAATATAACTGATATCAGTAATTCGAAATTATTTTTATAATTTAATTCAGTTTTTGGATTTGGATTATTTTTTTTAAGTTTTAAAAAAATTTTATTTATATCAATATCATTTTTCATAAATAAATTATTAAATTATTTTTTTCAATTGATTCGCGATACTATTCAAATAGTTTTTTTTAGTATTTTCTACCCTTAATTTTCTTCTTTCAAAATTATATTTTACTTTTTCTTTTATATGAGATTTGTCTTGCTTGATCTTTTTTATCTTAATGCAATCTGTTGGGCATTTAGTAATACAGATTTTACATCCAGGGCATTCATTGAAGTTAACTCTATGGGAAAAGTTTTGCGCACCAATTATTGCATCAAACGGACATACATCAATACATATCGTGCAACCAATACAGTTATTTTCTTCTATATATGCGATTGGTCTTGTGGTCATGTTATTTTAGAACCATTTGCTATTTTATTATTTGCGCTTATTATAATAATTTTACCGTTGGAATTAGCTGCTAAAACCATCCCAGATGAGGTTCCAAATTTCATAGTTTTAGGCTTTAAATTTGCTACTACTATAGTTTTTAAACCAACTAAATCTTCAGAATTATAAAATTCTTTTATCCCTGCAAAAATTTGTTTTTCACCAAGATCGCCAAGATCGACTTGAAGTTTGATTAATTTATCAGCTCCTTCAACATTTTCTGCTTTAATTATTTCTCCAACACGAAGGTCTATGTTTGAAAACATATTATAATTAATTTCATTTGTCATATTACTTTCCTCTTTTTTTTTAATTATATCTTTAAAAGATAATAATTCTTTTTTTAATTTTTCAGTATCTTCTTTCTGAATTCTATTTTTTAAAGGTTTAAACTTATTAATTTTTTTATTAAGTGCTGGTGATTTACAGTTTTCCCAATTTAAATTTTTTTCATTTAATAAATTTTCTGTTTTTTCTAGTAAATCAGGCATTACAGGCGATAAAAGAATTACAATAGTCCTAAAATAATTTATACCTTGAGTTGCGATTTTTTGGATTAGATCTTTGTCATTCAAAGACCATGGTTTTTTTTCGTTTATATATTGGTTAGCTTTATCTGTCATTAACATTATTTTAGATATAGCGTTACTATATTTTCTTTGTTCATAAAAATTTCCTATTTCTTCTATATTTTTAATAAAATCATTAAATTCTTTTTTATTTTCTAATTTTTCTGATAGCTGTAAATTTGAATTTTTTTCTATAAATGTAGAGCATCTGCTTGCTAGATTAATTAATTTTCCAACTAAGTCGCTATTAATTTTTTTTGTTAAATCATCAAAGTTAAGATCAATATCCTCTATTCCATCATTCAGCTTACTTGCATAATAGTATCTTAAAAATTCTGGGTCTAAATATTTTAAATAGTCTGATGCTTTTATAAATGTTCCTTTTGATTTTGACATTTTTTTTCCATCTACCGTCAAAAAACCATGGCAAAAAATACTTGTTGGAGTTCTGTATCCTGCGCCTTTTAAGATTGATGGCCAAAATAGTGCGTGGAAATATGCTATATCTTTTCCGATGAAATGATATATTTCACCTTTATTTTCATCTTTCCAAATATCATCAAAACTCTTATTAGTTTCTGAGAATTCTTCAAATGATGAAATATATCCAATTGGAGCATCTAACCAAACATAAAAATATTTATCTTTTTCATTAGGTATTCTAAAGCCAAAATATGGAGCATCTCTAGTTATATCCCAATCATTTAAATTATCATTTAGCCATTCATTTAATTTATTTTTAATTGATGATTGGAGATTATGATTATTTGTCCATTCCACGAGGTAATTTTTAAATTGTTTTAAATTAAAAAAATAGTGATTGGTATCTTTAGTTTTAGGTTCTGTATCAGATAAAATTGATTTAGGATTTATCAGTTCAGTCGGAGAATAAGTTGCTCCACAATTTTCGCACGAATCACCATATTGATCATCAGTTTTACATTTTGGACACTTGCCTTTTATATACCTATCAGGTAAAAATATTTTTTCTTTCTCATCATAAAATTGAGAGATTATTTTTTCGCTTATATATCCTGATTCTTTAAGTTTAAGAAATATTTCTTCACATAGCTTTTTATTTTTTTCTGAATTTGTAGATGAATAATGATCAAAATTAATGAAAAATTTTTTAAAATCTTCTTCATGATTTTTTTTTACCTCAGAAATTAATTGTTCCGGAGATATTCCTTCTTCTTTAGCTTTTAACATTATTGGTGTGCCATGCGCATCATCTGCACATATATAGACAACATTGTTATTTATTAACTTTTTGTATCTTACCCAAATGTCAGTTTGTATATATTCTACAAGGTGCCCAAGGTGAATGGGTCCATTCGCATATGGTAGCGCACTAGTTACCAATATTTTATTTTTTGTTTTCATGTATTCTCCAAAACTTAAGAACTAGTATATAATATAGTTCGTGAAGTAAACAAAGTATTTAAAACTAAGGAGAGAGTAATGTCTTTGACTGAAAGTATGGTCGTTGAATCGTTAAAAAAGCTAATTGATCCAAATACAGGGAAAAATTTAGTTGAAACTAAATGTATAGAATCGGTAGATTTAGTTGACGATAAACCAAATTTAAAAATATGTTTAGGTTACCCAGCAAAAAATTTTGCTAAAACATTAAATAATTTAATTATTGATCATTTATTGCTAGATGATATCGTTTGCGGTTCTATTGAATTGACTTGGAAAATTCAAAGTCATTCTGTTCAAAAAAGCCTTCAGCCGATGCAAAATATAAAAAATGTTATAGCTGTTGCATCTGGTAAAGGTGGTGTTGGTAAATCAACAACAGCAGTTAATTTGGCTTTAGCATTAGTTGCAGAAGGAGCGATTGTTGGTATATTGGATGCTGATATTTATGGACCAAGTCAGCCAAGAATGCTTGGGTTATCCGGGCAGCCAGATTCTCAAGATGGCAAGTCTTTAGAGCCAATGGAAAGTCATGGACTTCAGGCCATGTCTATGGGGTTCTTAATAGATGAAGAAACACCAATGATATGGCGTGGGCCAATGGTAACTCAAGCTTTAGAGCAATTATTAACAGATACACAATGGCGTAATCTTGATTATTTGGTTATAGATTTACCTCCTGGAACTGGTGATGTGCAATTGACTTTAGCGCAAAAAATACCTGTAAGCGGAGCTATAATAGTTACAACACCACAAGATATTGCTTTATTAGATGCTAGAAAAGGCTTAAAAATGTTTGAAAAAGTTGAAGTTCCAGTTCTTGGTATTGTTGAAAATATGAGTTTACATATATGTAGTAATTGCGGGAATGAGGAAATTATTTTTGGTGAAGGAGGAGGGGCCTCATTAGCAAAGGAAAGTAAAGTTGATTTATTAGGAAAATTACCGTTAGATATATCGATTAGAGAGCAAACTGATTCAGGAAAGCCGTGTGTTGTATTTGAGCCAGAAGGGCGAATAGCTGAAATATATGGAGAAATAGCGAGAAAAGCTGCTGGAAAATTAGCAGCACAAGCGAAAGACTATAGTTCCAAATTCCCAAAAATTGTAATTGATAGCAGTTAATTTATTATGACAATAAAGTCTGATTCGTGGATAAAAAAAATGGCTAATGAAGAAAATATGATTTCTCCATTCGAGCCTAATCAAGTTAATTCTTTGTCTGGTGATAAAGTTATATCATATGGAACCTCAAGTTATGGCTATGACGTTAGATGTTCTAATATGTTTAAAGTTTTTACGAACATAAACTCTGCTATAGTTGATCCAAAAAATTTTGATAAAAATAGTTTTGTAGATTTTCAAGGAGATGTTTGCATTATCCCTCCAAATTCTTTTGCTTTAGCTAGCACTGTTGAGTATTTTAAAATTCCTAGATCAGTTTTAACAATTTGTCTTGGAAAATCAACTTATGCAAGATGTGGAATTATTGTAAATGTTACTCCCTTAGAGCCCGAGTGGGAAGGGCATGTAACTTTAGAATTTTCAAATACAACACCGCTTCCAGCAAGAATTTATGCTAATGAAGGAGTTGCGCAAATGATTTTCTTTGAATCTGATATAATTTGTGAAACATCATATAGAGATAGAGATGGCAAGTATCAAAAGCAAACAGGAGTAACTTTACCAAAATAATATATGACACTTGATATACTGTATAAACAAATAAAAAGATTAGCTATATTTTTAATAGGAATTTCTATTGTTTTAATTGGTGGTGTTCTTTTTTTTACCCCCGGCCCTGCAATTATTGTAATACCAATCGGATTAGCAATTTTAGCAACTGAATTTATATGGGCAAAAAAACTATTAAAAAAATTTAAAGAAGCTACTTTGACAATTTCTCAAACAGCAAAAGATGCTTTATCTAAAAAAAAGGATTTATAATATTTAATTATTATAATAAAAAAAATGTTCCTAGAGCTAAAAAAGAAAAAAATCCTATTACATCTGTAATAGTTGTTAATATAACCCCGCCAGCAAGGGCAGGATCCACACCTATCTTCTTAAGAATTATAGGTATAACTACACCAGAGAGAGCTGCAAAACCAAGATTAGCTATCATTGCAATTCCAATTACTATTCCAATTAAATAATTATTAAACCAGTAAGATGATAAAACCCCGATCACGCTTGCCCATAAAAGACTATTTAAAAGACCAATTAAAATTTCTTTTATTAGTAAAGATTTTGAGTTAGCTGAACTAATATTACCTAATGCTATACCTCTAATAACTAATGTAAGAGTTTGAGATCCAGCAATACCGCCCATGCTTGCAACTATAGGCATTAATACTGCTAAAGCTACTACCTTTTCTATAGTGTCTTGAAATAGGCTAATCACACCAGAGGCAATGAGAGCCGTAATTAAATTTATACCAAGCCAAATAGCTCTTCTTCTTGCAGATGGTAAAATAGGCGCAAAGATATCTTCTTCATCAGTTAGTCCGGCCATATTTAGAACTGTACTTTCACTTTCTTCACGAATTACATCAACTACATCGTCAATAGTAATTCTTCCTATTAGTATATTATTTTTATCTATTACTGGCGCAGATACTAAATCTCTATCTTCAAATATACTTACTACATCGTTAGCAAAAGCATCTGATTTAATTGATATATAATCTTTATTCATGGATTCTAAAACAGTTTTTTCGGGTTCCGCACATAAAAGATTAGTGACAGATAAAGTGCCTAAATAATGATTATATCTATCTACAACAATAATATTATCTGTATTTTTTGGTATTTCTTTTCTTAATCTTAAGTATTTTAATACGACATCTAAAGTAACATCTGGTCTTATAGTTATAGTATCTGTATTCATTAAACCACCTGCAGTATCTTCATCATAATTCATTACTGTTTCTAATCTAGTTCTGTATTGATGATCCATGCCTTTTAATGCTTGTTTGACTACTGTATCTGGCAATTCATCAAGAAGGTCTGCAAGATCATCTACATCTAACCCTTTAGTTGCAGCCAATAAAGATTCTTCATCCATTGATTCCATTAAATTATTCCTTACTTCTTCACCAACCTCTAATAAGACTTCCCCATCATTTTCATGATCTAACATTTCCCAGATTAATCTTCTCTGTCTTGTAGGAGAACTTTCCAATAATCTAGCAATTTCGGCAGGATGCAGACCATTAAGAATTAATTTAGCTTTAAGCATCGCCCCTGAATTTAGTGATTCAGTTATGGCATCTAATTTTAGGATTTGACTCTTTTTTGACATTATAATTTCTCATGTTTATGTCTTTATGAATAATATTTATATTATAACCATCTAAAAATTATTTACTTAATTTTTCTTTTGTCTGAAGATTCGAAGTTAAGTATATTTTGTATTTCTTGGTTGAGGTCTATAGCTGATAATTGCAAAAGTTTAATTGCGTATTGTAGTTTATGTATTACATTTTAAAATTTTCACCCAAGTAAACTTTTTTAACTTTTTCATTATCTAAAATTTCTTCGGATACCCCTTCTGCAATTATTTTGCTATCGTTTAAAATATATGATCTATCACACACATGAAGAGTTTCTCTAACATTATGATCGGTAATTAGTATTCCAATATTATTTTTTTTTAGATCCTTGATTATACTTTGTATATCTATTACAGAAATTGGGTCTATCCCTGCAAAAGGCTCATCTAATAATATAAATTTTGGATCTGATGCTAAAGCTCTAGCTATTTCTGCTCTTCGTCTTTCACCACCTGATAAACTTATTCCTAATGTATTTTTAATGTGCTCAATATTAAATTTTTTTAATAAATAAGTTAATTTTTCCTTTATTTGTTTTTTACTAAAATTTTTTCTTTGTTCCAGTATAGCCAATATATTATCTTTGACACTTAACCCTCTAAATATAGAAGGTTCTTGAGCAAGATAACCAATACCTAAATTTGCTCTTTCATCAATTGTAAGAGCTGTAATATTTTTTTTATTAAGGTAGATTTTCCCACCCTCGGGAGCTATTAATCCTGTAATTATATAAAAACATGTTGTCTTACCAGCGCCATTTGGCCCAAGAAGCCCAATAATTTCTCCAGTGTTTACAGCAATAGATACATTTGAAACAATTTTTTTTAAATTGTAATTTTTAGAAATATTTATTATATCTAATTTATTCATCATTTTTTTGTGGCTCTAAAGTCATTTTTACTCTTGATTTACCTTTGTTATCTCCGGCTATAATATTTTCACTATCTGTTTTGTAAATAATTCTATTACTTTTAACAATATTATTAGCTTGAGTTAGTATAGCTTTATCTAAAAAAATTATTTTAGATTGATTAACAAAATATTGAATTTTTTTTGCTTCACCATTAATTATTTTTCCGCTATCTGTTTTTTGTCTATATGTTGATTTTTCACCAGTAATTACCATCTTATATATTTCATTATCTCTTGAAAGCACTATTAATAAATTACCAGTTAAAAGCATAGATCCTTGAGTAACCACAACATTTCCTCGATACGTGCTTTTTTGAGAAGCCTCATCCCATTTAGCAGAGTCTGATTCTAAAAATATTGGTTTATCTTTGTCGCCATCATAAGCAAATGAATTTATGTTATATACAATTAGTATAAAAATTAGAAAAAATTTATTTTTTTTCAATGTATTTTCCTCTAGTTTCTTTAAAAAGTATAAACTCACCCTTCAACAGACTGCTTTTCATACCAGTCCCATTTAAATAAGAGTTATTTTTTTTAATAAAAACTCTTGAGTCAGTCACAGCTAACTGTTGGTCGAGATAAACGTATATTTCATCTGTGCTTAATTTTAAAAATGGATCAAGAGATTTTTCTTGAAAGTACATATTTACATCTCCAAATAATTTAATATTATGCCTTTTATATGCAATGGATCCATTTTTAGAAATTATTTTAGTAGGTAGTTTTCCTTTTCTAAATAAAAGTATATTGGGGTTATCTGCTTCAATGACTTCATTTTCATAATATTGCTTCATTCTAGGGCTTGAAACTGTATATAAAGGATCGCCATTATTATCCATAGCTATATATTGAACTTTATTAAATATATTATCTGGCATTGTTTTTAAATCACCTGATTTTATATTTAAAATATCTTCAGCATTATTATTTATAATTAAAATCGCAGCACATCCGAAAATTATAATAAATAAATTTAAAAAATTTTTTTTAATATTAGGCACAATTTTAACTTACACCTGCGTCTATTAAATTATGCATATTTATAGCTCCAATTATTTTATTTTTATTATCTAAAACTGGCAAAGAATTTATTTTTTTATTGTTCATCATGTTAAAAGTTTCCAGAGCATAGTTATTTTCGTTACATAAAAAAAATTTTTTTGTCATAATTTTGTCTATTGGAGTTTTATGTATATTAGTATATTTATTGATTGACCTTCTTAGATCACCATCAGTAAAAAAACCTACAGCTTTATTATTTTGGTTAGCTATTATGACAAATCCCATATTTTTTTTTGTCATTTCAATTAGCGCATCTTTTAGCATTTTGTTATTTTTTATAATTGGAATATTACGACCTTTTTTCATAACATCTTGAATTTTTAAATTCAAATTTTTTCCAAGACGACCACCAGGGTGGTTTTCTCCAAAATCTTTAGACTTGAAGTTTTTCATTTTCATTAAAATTACAGCAAGTATATCTCCTAAAACCAATGTTATTGTTGTGCTAGATGTTGGAGCAAGATTTAGCGGGCAAGCCTCTTTTTCTACACTTATATCTAGTGATATATTGGACTCCTCAGATATTTTTGATTTTTTTGATCCGCAAAGACTAATTATTAAGCAACCAATTTTTTTTATACTTGGCAATATTGAAATAATTTCTGGCGTGTTTCCAGAATTAGATATAATTAAGATAATATCCTCTTTAGAAATTACTCCAATATCCCCGTGCATAGCTTCACTTGGGTGCATAAAAAAGGATGGTGTTCCTGTGCTGGAGAATGTAGCTGCCAATTTATTTGCTATATGTCCAGATTTTCCTACTCCTGTAATTATTAATTTACCTTTGCAGGAAAAAATTTTTTGACAAGCAAGATGTAAATTCTTGTCTAGGGTTTTTTTAAGATTATTTATAGCTAATATTTCTGAACCTATAACATCTTTTGCTATTTTTAAAGTATCATTTTCACTAAATTTTGACATATGTTTTTATTATAAAAATGTTTATATAATTATATAAGATAATATAAATTATATCCCGTAAATTATTCAAGAATGCTGATATAAAAACAATATAATGATAATATGTTCCTATTATAAGTATTTCAACAAACACAATCTATGAAGATCATTAGCAGATTAATAAGTTTTTATGACTATTTGATAATAAAAAGACCATATCAGTCTCTTATAGGGCTATTATTAGTTATAGTATTTTTTTCTTTTAGTATACAGAACTTTAAAATGGATGCTTCTGCGGATTCATTAGTATTGGAAAATGATCAAGCATTAAAGTATTTCAGATCCATAAATAAAAGATATTCAACAGAAGATTTTGTGGTACTAACATTTAAGCCAAAAAATGGAATTTTTAATGAAGTTTCATTAAATATATTGGATGAATTAGCAAAAGATTTAAAAAATAGCGTTAACGATATTAGCAGCGTTTTAACTATTTTAGATGTTCCCTTATTAAATAGTCCAAAAATTGGATTTACAGATTTAATGAAAGAACAGAGGACTTTAAGGACAAAAGATGTTGACTTAGATTTAGCAAAAAGAGAGTTTTCTACAAGCCCTTTGTACAAAAATCTTTTGATGAGTATAGATGCTACAACGACTGTAATAGTTGTTAATTTTAAAAAAGATAATAAATATTTTGATTTACTC
>LWDU01037439.1_pt1 | contig 14663 bp, 16 predicted proteins | sample 727161 | NCBI WGS metagenome assembly LWDU01 (sample SAMN04566230, study PRJNA314399) | hydrothermal vent metagenome | isolation source: deep sea hydrothermal plume seawater | place: Mexico: Gulf of California, Guaymas Basin | collected 2004-07-11 | reverse complement strand
CGGGGTTTTCTTTGACATCGGACCGGCGCAGGACTGATCGCCCATGGCCTTTGTCGACCTTGATGACTTTCTGGCGCGTGGACGCCTGCGCCTTGACCCCATTGAGGGCGAGGAACGCCTGTCTGAGGGCGGCGATATCGAATTTCTGGATGCGGACGGCATCGCGAATATTCGCCGGGCGGCTGTGCTTGTGCCGATTATCCCGAGGGATGGAGGGCCGACCGCGCTGCTGACACACCGGCCAGATACGATGAAGGCGCATCCCGGACAGGTCGCGTTTCCGGGCGGCAAGGTCGACCCGGTTGATGCCGATGAGATCGAGGCGGCGCTGCGCGAAGCCGAGGAAGAGGTTGGCGTCAATCCTGATGAGGTAAAGCTGATCGCACGGGGGGCGCCGTATATTACAGGCACGGGCTTCAGGATCGTGCCGGTGCTAGGCGTTCTGCCTGAAGGCTTTGTCGCCCGGCCAGACCCGATCGAGGTAGACAGCGTATTCGAGACGCCGCTTTCCTTCCTGATGAAGGCGGCAAACCACCAGCGGCAAAAAGCCAGCTGGAAGGGGCAGGTGCGCCACTATTATGAGATGCCGTATGAAGGCCACCGCATCTGGGGCGTGACGGCAGGGATCATACGCGCTTTATATGAAAGGCTGTATGAGCCCGGGGAGGAAATGGTTTGACCTACAGGATTATCTTTCAGATCGTGCTGTTTTTGCTGCCATTCTTCGCCTATGGCGTCTGGCGGCTGGCACGGCAGGAAGCCATCGAGGAAGGTCGAAAGCCCTGGCCGATCACCATTCTGTTCGCAACAGGCGCTGGTCTGGCCGTACTGGCCTGGATCGTCCTCATCTTCGTGGACCGGGGTGGGCGCGACATGTGTATCCAGCGCTCCTATACCGACCCTGAGACCGGCCGGATTGTCGCCGCGCAGGAAGTGCCTTGCGAAAAACGCCGCGACGAGCTTGGCCTGCCTGCAAGCCGTGACCCGGGCAGCCGCGCGCCGGGCCTTGGCGGGACAGACCCTGCCAGACCGAATGAACCGCCCGGCCCGCTTGACCCGGAAGCGCGCGATGATGCAACGGCGCTGGAAAGCGAAACTGCGGAAGACAGGACGACCGGCCCGCAATGACTGAACTTTCAAAGACTGACTGGATCGACGCGCCCACAACGCGCGCCGTGATCGACGCCTTGCACGCTGTTCGCGCTGATTGCGCGCGCTTCGTCGGCGGGTGCGTGCGCAATTCCATCATGGGCCGCGACGTCGATGATATCGATATCGCCACGCAGCTGGAGCCGCAGGCGGTCATCGACGCGCTGGAAGCGGCTGGCATACGCGCCATTCCAACGGGGATCGAGCATGGCACGATCACCGCGGTCATAGAGAGCAAGCCTTTCGAGATTACGAGCCTGCGCCGCGATGTGGAGACAGATGGCCGGCGCGCCGTGGTCGCCTTTACCGAGGACTGGGCCGAGGATGCCGGGCGGCGTGATTTCAGGCTGAACGCGCTTTATGCTGACGCCGGTGGAAAGATCTACGACCCGATTGGCGGCGGGCTTGAGGATGCGGAGACCGGCCGCGTCATCTTTATCGGGGATGCCGATGAGCGCCTGCGCGAGGACTATCTGCGCATCCTGCGCTTCTATCGCTTCAATGCCTGGTATGGCGCGGGGATCGACGCTGAAGGCCAGGCGGCCTGCGAGCGCCAGAAAGAGGGCCTTCGACAGATCGCGGTCGAGCGCATCTGGAAAGAGCTGCGCAAGCTGCTTGCCGCGCCGGACCCGGTGCATGCCGTGGTCGCCATGGAAGAGAGCGGCGTGCTCGCGCTGCTTCTGCCGGAATGTGAAACGCTGGACGGGCTGCATGATTTGCGGGTCAGCGAAACGCTGGTCGGTGTCGGGGCTGACCCGATGCTGCGGCTGATGGCACTGATCGACCGCAGCGCGCCGTCTGTCATGGCGGTGACCAAGCGGCTGCGCCTCTCAAACGCGGAGGCTGACCGGCTGACCATGTGGGCGGCGGACAATCTGCCGAAGATCCCCGGCATGAACGGAGCAGAGCTTCGTCGCACGCTCTACTGGCATGGCAAGCAGGCCGTCGTGGACCGGGCGCTGACCTCAGGCGAGAATGTGCGCGACCACCTTTATGCGATCCGCGCCTGGAAGCGGCCTGAATTTCCGGTTGGCGGCGATGATGCGCTGGCCGCTGGCCTCAAAGGCCCCCAGATCGGCGAGGCGCTGCGCGCACTTGAGGAATGGTGGATGGGCCAGGACTTCCAGCCAGAGCGTGACGAGCTGCTGGCGCGGCTGAAAGCCTAGTTCGCGTAGACGATGAAGCCGTTGAGATAGGCGGCAAAGCAGACCCATGCGAGGTAGGGGACCTGGAGGATGCCTGCGATGATCGAATGGCGGTTGAAGGCGCGGATCATCAGCACGATCAGGACGAGCAGTATTGCGATGATGACGAGCGCGATCAGGGGCGCCTGAAAGCCGAAGAATATCCAGCTCCATGAAAGGTTCACGGCAAGCTGGGTGAAGAAGATGCCGAAGGCGGCGCTGGCGGCGGCGAATGACTTTGCTTTCAGCCGGACGATGATCGCGCCGAGCGCCATCAGGGTATAGAGGACGGGCCAGACAATCGCGAACGCGCGGTCAGGCGGATTGTAGGGCGCCTTGTCGAGTGCCGCATACCACGGGTCCTGGCTGCCGCTCGATACCAGACCGCCAAGGGCCGCCACAGCTGCCGTCAGCGCGATGATGGCGATGATGATCCGCCAAGGGCTGTTCTTGCTCGTCTCGCTCATTTCGCTGTCATATCAGGGGTCTGCAGGCGGGTCACGGCCATTTTACGACCGGAGGCATGGACGACAGGATCGAGTTGACGTTGCCGCCGGTCTTGAGCCCGAACGTGGTGCCGCGGTCATAGAGCAGGTTGAACTCAACATAGCGTCCGCGCCGGACGAGCTGTTCTTCGCGCTCGTCGCTGGTCCAGCTTTCATTCATGCGGCGGCGGACGAGCGTCGGGTAGATGTCGCGGAAAGCGCGGCCGACATCCTGCGTGAAGGCAAAGTCAGCCTCCCAGTCGCCTGTATTGTGGCGATCATAGAAGATGCCGCCCGTGCCGCGTGGCTCGTCGCGGTGCGCAAGGTGGAAGTACTCGTCGCACTGCTGCTTCATGCGCGGATAGAAGCTCTGATCGTGACGGTCGCAGGCGTCTTTCATGGCGGCGTGAAAGTCGACGGTGTCAGGATAGTCGGCTTCGCGTTGATAGGTCAGCAGCGGGGTGAGGTCTGCGCCACCGCCAAACCAGCTCTCGCTGGTGACGAGCATGCGCGTATTCATATGAACGGCAGGCACGCGCGGATTGCGAAGGTGGGCGATCAGCGAGATGCCGGACGCCCAGAAACGGCCGCCGGACTTGTCTGCGCCGGGGATCTGCGCGCGGAAGGCTTCTGAAAAGTCGCCATAGACGCAGGAGACATGCACGCCGACCTTCTCGAAGACCTTGCCCTTCATGATGGCCATGGTGCCGCCGCCAAGGTCTTCCGTACCGTCGCCGCGCGTCCAGGGCGTGCGCACGAAAGTGCCGGCCGGACCGGTATAATGTGGCGGCTCGGCTTCGGCCTCTATCGCTTCGAAGCTGTCGATGATGTCGCCCTGAAGGGTCTCAAACCAGGTTCGGGCGCGGGTCTTTTGTGATTCGAGGTCGTTTTCGGTCATGCTTACCTTCTTTGTACGCAGGCCTTAGTCCATGTGCGCCGGTGGGAAAACCGGCATTCGCCCGACTTCATTGACGCACCCCGGCTGGTTGTAACTGCCCGCGCCGCTGCGTCGCATGCGATGACGCACATGCGCGCCTTGCAAACCCCGCGCGCCCGCGCTAACCGCAGCGCAGATATATGCGGGGAGGTGCATTTCGCGGCGTTGCGCCGCAATGATTTTCCTCACCAATAATGTATGCATCTCGGAGAAATCCTTGGCCAGAGGACTGGAAGAGTGAGCGACGCGCAAACCAAACCACACGAGACGGTCGATGAAGACCGTCGCGATTTCATTCACATTGCTACGGCAGCGACCGCTGTCGCAGGCGCTGGTGCGCTGGCATATGTGTTCGTCGACCAGATGAATGCCGCCAGCGACACGAAAGCGGCATCGAGCCTTGATGTCGACGTGTCGAAAGTGCCGGTCGGCGGTGAGATCCGGGTCCTGATCGGCGGCAAGCCGTTCTTCATCCGTCACCGCACCCCGGCAGAGATTCGCGCCGCACAGAGCGTCGACCTGTCGTCCCTGCCGGACCCGCAGAGCGATGAAGAGCGCCTCGTTCCGATGCAGAGCGGCGAGTACAATCCTGCGATCCTCGTGACCTCGGGCAGCTGTACGCACCTTGGCTGTGTCCCGGTTGGTCCGGCACAAGGCAATACGGGCGACTTCGGCGGCTGGTACTGCCCTTGCCACGGTTCGCACTATGACACGTCCGGCCGCATTCGCCGCGGGCCCGCTCCGGCAAACCTTCCGGTGCCGGACTATAACTGGCTCAGCGCCGCCGTGATTAACATTTCGCTTTAAGCAAGAGGACGTAACACAGCCATGAGCGGACATGCCTCTACATACGAGCCGAAGACCGGCTTTACGAAATGGCTCGATTCACGCCTGCCGGTTGTCCGGCTGGCCTATGACAGCTTTGTCGACTTCCCGACGCCAAAGAACCTGAACTACTGGTACACATTCGGTGGCATTCTTGCCGTCTGCCTTATGACGCAGATCCTGACCGGTGTGGTCCTGGCCATGCACTATACCGCAACCGTCGATGGCGCGTTCGCGTCGGTCGAGCGGATCATGCGCGACGTGAATGGCGCGTCGATGTTCTTCCTCGCGGTCTACATCCACATGTTCCGTGGTCTCTATTACGGTTCCTACAAAGCCCCGCGTGAGATCCTCTGGATCCTCGGCGTGGTGATCTTCCTGCTCATGATGGGCACGGCTTTCCTCGGCTATGTTCTGCCATGGGGCCAGATGTCCTATCACGGTGCAAACGTTATCACCGGCCTGATCGGTGCAGTCCCTGTCATCGGCGACAGCATCAAGGCGTGGCTGATGGGCGGACCGTCGATTGGTAACCAGACGCTGCAGCGCTTCTTCTCGCTGCACTACCTGCTGCCATTCATGATCGCAGGCGTTGTGATCCTCCACATCTGGGCCCTGCACGTGCCTGGCAACAACAACCCGACCGGTGTTGAAGTCCGCAAGGACAAGGAAGGCCTGAAGCAGGATACCGTCCCGTTCCACCCGTACTATACGGTGAAGGATGGCTTCGCGATCGTTGTCTTCCTGATCATCTTCGCGGCTTTCGTCTTCTACATGCCGAACGTTCTCGGCCACGCCGACAACTATATCGAGGCCAACCCGCTTGTGACGCCGGCGCACATCGTGCCTGAATGGTACCTCCTGCCATTCTACGCCATTCTGCGCGCCATCACGTTCAACCTCGGCCCGATTGACGCCAAGCTGCTCGGTGTCATCGCGATGTTCGGCTCCATTGCTGTGCTGTTCTTCCTGCCTTGGCTCGACACCTCGAAGGTGAAGTCGATGCGCTACCGTCCGGTGGCCCGTCAGTTCTTCTTCGGTTTCGTGGTTGCTGGCCTGCTGCTCGGCTGGTGCGGCGCGGCAAACCCGGATGATCCAATCATCCCGATGGGCTCTGACAAGCTGGTCGTCAGCTATACCGACGCAAACGGCAATGAAGCGACCCAGACCTATGAAGAGTATGAAGCTGCTGCGACGTTCCGCGAGCAGAAAATGAGCGAAGGCGTCGAGGCGATCATTGCTGTCGAGAAAGCGCCAGCTTTCCGCTTCGTGCACCTCGCACAGCTGCTGACGCTCTACTACTTCGCCTACTTCCTGGTCATCCTGCCGCTTCTCGGCCTGCGCGAGAATCCGAAGGATGAGCCTGCTTCAATCCACAAGGCAGTTCTCGGTCATGACCGCGCTGCCCCGGCCCCTGCCGAATAAGAGGTCAAAGCACATGAAATTCCTGCGTTTTATCTCTGCTGGTCTCTGTGCGGCTGCTATCGCTGCGACGGCCCATGCCGCCGGCGGCGCACTGCACCCGCATGAGCCAGAAGGCGGTTGGGCGTTCGAAGGCCCGGTCGGTGAACTCGACATGGCCAGCGTCCAGCGCGGCTATCAGGTCTACCGCGAAGTCTGCGCCTCGTGTCACTCGATGCGCCTTCTGAGCTGCCGTAACCTCGGTGAGCCAGGCGGCCCGTTCTACGATCCGGAATATCCGAACGCGAACAACAACCCGCTGGTGAAGTCGTTTGCGGCCCAGGATGAAATCCTGAGCACCGAACCAAACGATGTCGGTGATTACGATTACCGACCGGCCCGCACCTCGGACCCGTTCAAGTCACCATACCCGAACGCGGCAGCTGCCCGTGCGGCCAATGGCGGCGCGCTTCCACCGGATCTTTCGGTGATCACGAAAGCCCGTGCCGGCGGCGCGAGCTATGTCTACAGCCTGATCTCCGGCTATCCGACGGAAGACGCGATCAGCACGCGCGAAGTCGAAGTAGAGGACATGCCAGCGGCAGAGTCCGAAGCGGAAGCAGAAGGTGAAGGCGCCGAAGCGGTCGAAGCTGGCGAAATGGAAGCTTCCGAAATGGCTGAGGGCGGCGAAGAAGCTGCTGCAGCCGAAGGTGAAGCCGCAGAGGGCGAGGCTGAACAAGCCGCTGCGCCAGCACAGCCGACCATGGAAACCGTGATCGACGTGTCTGCGGTAAAAGCGCTTTCCCATGGCGACAGCCACTATGAAGGCGAGCTCGTCCAGCCGGTTGGTCAGTACTACAATCCTTACATGGCCGGTGATGTCAGCGCGCAATGGCGCGGCGATCCACGCCATACGCCTCCGGGTGGCTTCCTTGCCATGCCACCGCAGCTGTCTGACGGCCGCGTGTCCTACATGGACGGCACGGAAGCGACCGTCGAACAGATGTCGATCGACATTGCAAACTTCCTGCAATGGGCAGGTGAGCCAAAGCAGAGCCAGCGCAAGTCCACCGGTCTTGCCGTGATGATCTACCTTCTGATCTTCGCCGTGCTGCTCTGGTTCTCGTTCCACCGCATCTGGCGGAACGTGAAGCACTAGGCTTACGGCCCGCGAGCACATCGTGGAAACCAGATTGACCATCCGCTCAGCTAGTCTGGCGGATGGTCTTTTGATTCATGAGCTGACGCAGACGATCTGGTCCGGCCGGGTATCGCCGGAATCAACGGTGTTCAGGGAAACGCCCGAGACGGTCACCACACAGATCGCCAAAGGCGGGGCGGTTATCCTTGAAGATGCGGGCGAACCGATAGGAGCAGGCCGCTTCGTCTTTGTACCGCCGCCGATATCGGGAGAGACACGCTGGATCGAGATCAAGCGGATTGGTGTCCTGCCGGGGCGCCAGAAAGCCGGGTTGGGGCGGATGATCCTGTCATCGCTTGAGGCGGCCGGTCGCGGCGAAGGCGCCGCTGGGGCGCAACTCGCCGTGCGGACCGATCAGCCCCGGCTGGTCGATTACTACCTCGCTTGCGGCTATGAGCTGGCAGGGGATGTAAAGCTCACGACACCGAACCCGCGTTCGCCTGAGCCGACGGGCATGCGCAAATGGTTCGACCGCGCCTAATCGTCCGGGAAGCGGTGGCGCAGCGACTGGACGCCGGAATAGATGCCATAGGCACCGATGGTTGCACTTGCCGCGATGAAGAGCGGCAGGCCGAAAGGTTGCGTCCTGATCCAACCAAGCGTGGCGGCGAGGCCTTTTACGTCTGATGGGTCTGCGCTTGCCGCGCCGAGTAGCAGGAAGAGGCCAATAAGGCCGAACAGGACACCGCGTCCGGCAATGCCGAACTCTATGACTGGCTTGGCGCGTTGTACCCAGCCCGAGAGGTCGAGGCTCTTTTTCCATTGATTGGATTGCGTGCGCCAGATCTGGGCGGCGCCAATGCCGAGAAGGCAAAGGCCAGCGAGCCCGACCATCCATGAGCCGAAGGGCTGTTCCATCAGCCATTTGGCGGTTTCTTCGGTCTTGCCGCCTCCGCCGCCATCATCGGCATCAAAAGCGACTGCCCCTGCTGCGAAGCCGACGAGGGCATAGCTGGTGCCTGACGAGAACATACCGAGACGTGCGAGTATACCTTTTGCGTCGGTACCCTGGTCGTCCGTGTCGAGAGCCGCCTGCTGGTAACGCCAGAGCGCGTAGAGGAAGAGGCCGAGGGCGAGACCGACGAGCAGGATCCGCCCGCCTGTGGTGGCCTCGATCATGCGGAACGCCTCACCTGGGGTCGCGCCATCATCTTCCTCGCTCGTGAAGGCAGCCTTCAGGAGCAGGAAGCAGACAGCGAAGTAGACAAGAGCGCGAGCGCCGAGGCCGAGCCGGGCGAGGGGGCCCGAAACAGGGCGGTGGGTGTCGGTTGCGTTCATAGGTCAATGACGCGCGGCAGGGGTGACGTGTTCCCGCGCGGCATCTGTGACAAGGCTTGATTTAAGCCGGGCGGGCTGCTTTCAGCCAGGGAGATAGTCAGGAGTATGAGACGATGAGCGAATGGGTGATCGGCGTTATTGGCGGTTCGGGCCTTTACGATGTGGAGGGCTTTGAGGACCGCTGCACGATGCGCGTCGAGACGCCCTGGGGTGAGCCGTCGGATGAGCTGACCACCGGCCGGATCGGCGATGTCCGCTTTGTCTTCCTGCCGCGTCATGGCCGCGGCCACAGGCTGACGCCGACGCATGTACCCTACCGCGCCAATATCGATGCGCTGAAACGGGCCGGGTGCACCGATGTGCTGTCCATATCTGCCTGCGGGTCCCTGCGTGAACGCTATGCGCCGGGTGACTTCGTCATGGTGGACCAGTTCATCGACCGGACGTTCGCGCGTGAGAAGAGCTTTTTCGGGCCGGGCATGGTCGCGCATGTCTCTATGGCGGATCCGGTGTGTGAGCGGCTCTCGCAGCTGGCTGGCGATGCAGCCGAAAAGGCTGGCGTCACAGTCCATCGCAGCGGGACGTATCTCGCCATGGAGGGGCCGCAATTTTCCTCGCGCGCCGAAAGCTATCTCTATCGCCAGTGGGAATGCGACGTGATCGGCATGACGAATATGCCCGAAGCAAAGCTCGCCCGTGAGGCAGAGCTGCCTTACGCGACGATGGCGATGGTGACGGACTATGATTGCTGGCGCGACGCGAGCGAAGCGGTATCGGTCGCGAATGTGCTTGAGATCATGCAGTCGAACACGGCCGCGGCGAAGAAAGCGCTGTCGGAGCTGGCGAAGCTTCTGTCTGGTGTGCCGCGCACCGCCTCCCCGCAGGCGATCGAGACATGTCTCGACTATGCACTTATCACCGCGCCGGATGCCCGTGACCCGAACCTACTGGCAAAGCTGGACGCGGTGGCGGGGCGGGTACTTGGCTAGGTCCTGCCCTCCAGTGTGAGGGCCGCCTTAATTCACTTAAGACGCGAACTTGTTCGACCCCGTCATTTAACTGGGTTAACCTCCCCTGACCTGGGGTAGGGGTTGAGTAGAATGACAGAAGAAAATCTGGAAGTGTTGCTGGTTATCGCCGGTGCCATTGCGGGCATCGTCGTCCTGATGATCATCTGGTTCGTGTTGAAGAGCCTGCGCACACGCGGGCGCGCGCTGACGATGGCGCTGGACGGGGTCGGCCACGAGTTCAGGTTCAATCTGCAGCGCGTCCTGTCGGAATTGCGCGATCTTACGGGCAATGGCGACGCAAGAGACGAGCTTTCCGTTCCGCTTGGCCGCCCGCAACTCGATAGCCTGCTGACGCAGCCAGCGGTGAAGGACAAGCGCGCCCTTGAACGGCTGGATACGACCTATCGGGCGCTCGAAGCGAGCCGCGATGAAGTGCGCACGCAAGGCCAGTCGAGCGAGACCATAGAGGCATACAAGCGCAGCGCGGTCGAGGCGATCGCGATCCTTTATCTCTGGGAGCAGCACAAGGGCGGCCTGCCGGAGAAGGCGCCGTCGATCAGCAGTTCTGCGGTTCGCGACTGGATGAAGTCGCTGGGCTTTTCACAGACGCTCATTCCCGGAATGGCGTTGCGCGACGAGGTGATCAAGCATCTGCGCCGTCTGCGCATGCCCCTCAAGCCAAGCGAACTCGGCATGAGTGCGCAAGACTATTACGGCCTTTCGGCGAAGGACGAAAATCGCGCGACAGGCGAGCTTGCCGCCGGCGTTCCTGAGACGCCAGAGCCGACCAATATGGCCGAGGAAGCCGCTCAACAGGAATTTGAGCCTGAGGTTGAGTCGGCTCCAGCAGAAAATGAGCAGTTGGAGCCAGAGCCCGAAGAAGCTCCAGCGGAAGTGCCGCGCGAGGCTGAACCTGCAGTAGATAATGCAGTTACGGCGCGCGCGTCCACGCCGCCCGCAGGCGATCTGGCACAACCTAGCCGTCGCCGGAGGCGTAGACGCTAGCTTTTGGACTTTCCGCACGCGGATAAACCCCGCTAAAGTGGCACATGGATTTCAAATCGACCATCAGAACCATTCCGGACTATCCTCGAAAAGGGATCATGTTCCGGGATGTGTCGACGCTGATGGCCGATGCAAAGGCGTTCGCAGCGGCCGTTGAAAAGCTCTCGGCGCCATTCGAGAAATTCGAGATTTCCAAAGTTGCCGGGATCGATGCGCGCGGCTTCATCCTGGGCGGGGCGATCGCGCTCCGGCTGAAGGCGGGGTTCCTGCCACTGCGCAAGCCGGGCAAGCTGCCTTACCGGACATTCAGCGAGTCCTATGAGCTGGAATACGGCTCTGATGCGCTTCACATGCATGTGGACGGTGTCGAGCCGGGCGAGCGTGTGCTGCTGGTCGATGACCTTATCGCGACGGGCGGGACGGCCGAAGCCGGGGTAAAGCTGCTCCGCCGGGGACGGGCCGATATCGTGTCGGCTGTTTTCCTTGTTGACCTGCCTGACCTTGGCGGGGCGCGCCGGGTGCGTAATATGGGCGTCGAAGTCAAAGCACTGGTCTCTTTCGACGGAGACTGACACGGCCGTTTCCAGGGGGACAAACAGATCATGAAACGTATCTCACTCGGGGCGACGCTCGTCCTGTCGACCTATCTCACAGCTTGCGACAACCCTCCGCGCGTGCCGGAACTAAGGCAAGGAGATGGGCTGTCCGGCCCGGAAACCTCTGAGGGCGGCGTGTCCGGTTCGACAGGCTGGAGCGAAAACTTCGCTGCCTTTGAAGCGTTCGAGGCCGAGGCCTATGCCGATCCGGACAGCAGCGAAGCAGATCTCTCTGAGATCCAGGGCCTGCTGCCAGACTTCGTCAGCGTCAGCTGGGACGAGCAATCCTATGACGAGACGACGGGCGCCACAGCCTTTGAGAATCTGCGGATCACGATCAATACAGAGCCTGCCTTTGGCGTTGCGATGGATGAGGCGCGCGTCTGGGGTTTTGAGGATGACCTGCTGATCGCGCGCCTAAACGGTGAGCGCTTCGAAGAAACCGGCAGGGTCTTCGACCGGCTGGAAGCTGACGGCTATTCGCTGTTCGGTGCGGCAGGCGCCATGGAAGCGGTTTTCGACGTGATGGAAGCCCAGATGGGTGCGGACGCGCCGAGTGAAGTCGCCTTCGGTGTCAATCAGTTCGACATGACCGTGGAGAGCACGGTGACTGGACCGCTGACCCTGCGCCCATTCGAGTATGTTCCTTTGAGTGACGAGCAATATGCCCAGCTCACGGGCATGCTCGAGATCGAAACGGAGGATCTTGAGGCGGAGGGGACTGACGGTCTCCAGGTCCTGCGCCTGGCGCAGCAGGTGATCGCTGTTGGCCGCGCTGTCGAGATCGAGCGCGGATCGGCGCGCAATATGGAGATGACCCTCGAGATCGATACGCCTGAGGTCAGTCAGAGCGTCTCCTACACGCTGGATTTCTATGGCTATGAAGGCCTCTCCGGCTATGACATGGGCGGGATTTATTATTCCGGGATGCGCCAGCAGCAGGGCATGTCGTTTGACGGCGAGGCGCTGGAGGCCGAGGGGGTCTATCCGGACGGACTGAATGTGGATCAGCTGGTGACTGCCGATTACATGTCCTATGAGGATATCCGCCTCGACACGCTGGCAGGGTTCTTGGCACGCAGTGAATTTCCGGGACTGGACCAGCGTGACCTGATCAGCCTCGGCCAGAGCGTGGTCAGCAACTATTCCTATCAACTGGGCGGGTCGGACGTGTTCCGCGTCGCCGAGATGAGCGTCAAGGCAGACGAGTTTGAATGGCTGCTGCCAGAAGCGATCTCAGTCGATATGCAGGGCGTCGCCGTCTATCCGGGCGAGATCGGCGAAACCGTACTGTCCTTCCTGCCATCTGGCGAGGATGAAGAGATGGAAGCGGTTCGCAGCGATATCGCCGCCGGTATCGACCTGCTCGATGAGCACGGCTTGAGCGAAATCCCGGCAGATATTCAGACCGCCATGACCTGGAACAAGGACAGCGGCGAAACGGAGTTTTCCTTTGCGGCCCAGGCGGAAGGCTTTGGTGAGCGCATCGCCCGGCTTGGTATCACGCTACCGCCTTATGATCCGATTGCAGCGGCCGCTGAGCAGGGTGAGCTCGACTCAGCGTTTGAGGGTCTGTTCGAGACACATTTCAGCTTCAATGGCGCGCGCCTCTACGAGTCTGATGATGGTGGCTATGACAAGCTGTTCGCCTATCTTCATGCGCTCGGCCAGCAGCATGAGAGTGAAGGATGGGGCGCAACGCTGGCGGGCATGCCGCCAGAAGACCTGCGCCAGTTCATTGCTGTCATGACCCGCTCGGCTAAGGGCCGCGTGCAAGACCAGTTCCCGCAAGCGGTCGACTGGATCGAGGCCGTCGCGGCTTATTTCGAGACGTCTGGCGGTAGCCTGGATATTCGTCTCGATCCGCCATCGCCGCTGACGCCGGACGATATCGAAGAGCTCGCCCGCGCCAATGACATGGAGGCATGGGTCGAGCAGTTCGGTATCAGCGTCACGCATACGCCGGAATAGGTGAGTGAGGTGCTTGACCATAGCGCTGGCGCGCCTCACCTATGGCATCTGATTGAATGCACGGGAGACGTCATGTATCGCCTCGACGATGAGACCGAACAGAAACAGCAAACTGAGCCGAACGCCTTTCTCGAAGAAGCGCTGTTCAAGGCCAGAACCATCATGCTCACGGGCGGCGTGGACGACAAACTGGCCCGGCGGGTTTGTGAGCGTCTTCTTGCGCTCGACTCTGAAAGCGACAAGCCGATCCTTCTGGTCGTTTCCTCACCGGGCGGCCACGTCGAATCCGGCGACATGATCCACGACATGATCAAGTTCGTGAGCGCGGACGTGAAGATCCTCGGCTCTGGCTGGGTCGCCTCTGCTGGTGCGCTGATCTATTCGGCCGCGAAGAAAGAGAACCGTTACTCGCTGCCGAACACACGCTTCCTGCTTCATGAACCGCGTGGCGGCTTTGGCGGACAGGCGTCCGACATCGACATTCAGGTGCGCGAGATCGTGCGTATGCGAGAGCGCCTGAACAAGATCTTTGCTGAAGCCACCGGTCAGACGCTTGAGAAGATCAAGGCCGACACCGACCGTGACCACTGGATGAGCGCGGAAGAAGCCGTTTCTTACGGCCTCGTTGGCAAGATCATTACCAGCCGCAAGGACCTTGCCTGATCAGTGCAGGGCGCTGCTTTCAACAGCAGCGGGCATCGTTTCAACGACAGAAGTCCGGCCCAGGAAGGGCCGGATTTTTTGTGCCGTCAGCTCTGGTTTCAGGAAGGGGAAGAGATGTCCGCCATCTTCAATCCATTCCTGCCGCGAGCCGGGAATAAAGGTCGATAGCTGAAGCGCGTTTGATGGCGCGATGATGCTGTCGCGCGTGCCGGCAATGACCAGTGTCGGCGTTGCGAGAAAAGGCAGGAAAGCGAGGCTGGACCAGCCCGTGAAGCCCAGAAGCTGACGTGACATCGCATCGGGCGGCGCAAAGGCGGCGGCATTTGTCGCGGTGTGCAGCTTGCCGAGGTCGCGCTCCAGCTCATTCCAGAGTTTCAGGAGTGGGAATGCCGACGAGAACAGGCCCGCTTCGCGCCAGTCATGTGTCAGCATTGTAAAGCCGCTGCAGGTCGCAGCTAGGACGAGGTTTGCCACTTCCTTGCGGTATTGAAGTGCCACCTGCTGGGCGAGGACGCCGCCAAGTGAAAAGCCCATCAGGTCAAAGCGGTTGGCGCCAAGCGCTGCGCAGGCCTGAACCACGAGGCGCGCAAGCAGGATTGGCGAATAGACGATATCGGTTTCCGGGGTCTGGCCGCTGCCCGGCATTTCAATCGCGATGAGCCGGGTATCGGCAAACTGCGCCGCGAAGGGAGGAATCATCTCTAGCGGTGAGCCGATGCCATTCAGGAAAACCAGGGGTCTGCCGGGGGCGTCATCGTTCCAGATATGGATGCGGAGCCTGGTAGACCCGGAGTGATGCCAGACTTCGACGGGCGCAGTGCGGAGAGGATCGGGCAAGTGGTCTACCAGTTTGCGGTGCTAAATAGGGCCAGTAAGCCTCGCAATAGTTGCAGACAGGCTAAGCCGCGTCAAAGACTGTCAGTCGCTGGAATGGAAAAAGGGAGACCAAATTGGTCTC
>LWDU01000638.1_pt1 | contig 14664 bp, 20 predicted proteins | sample 727161 | NCBI WGS metagenome assembly LWDU01 (sample SAMN04566230, study PRJNA314399) | hydrothermal vent metagenome | isolation source: deep sea hydrothermal plume seawater | place: Mexico: Gulf of California, Guaymas Basin | collected 2004-07-11 | reverse complement strand
ATGTTCAGCATCCTGCCAGACTTGGGACAAATTAGTATCATGTCCCCCGGCCCCGCCACCAACTATCCCTCCTTTAGAGCTACTTCCTTTTGAAGGGCTCTGTCCGATATCTTTTGAAAAAAAATTTTGCATGGCTAATCCTAAAACAAGCACTATAACAATACCTGTAAAAATCCCTATCAAAAAATCTCTTTTTTTCATTTTATTTGGAGTATAGTAGGTTATTTAATTCCTTCTATAAAACCTATTCAAAATAAAAATAAAAATCATCATAAAATCGACAATAAAACAATTAGAACATATTTTTTTCAAAATAATCACTTGTAATATTATGAAATAAATTGCAAAAAAACATCCAAGAGTTATCATGAGATTAAAAGAAGGATAAAATTTTTTATCAAAATAAAAAGTATAAACTCCTGCAAATAATAATAATAAAAATGCGAAAAATCCTAAATTTGTTATGGAAATTCCAAAAATTTCACCATATTTAGAAAATTGAACTTGATCACATGTTAGAGAATCGTTCAGAATGCAAACTCCGTCTGAAGACAAAGATGATTGCATCATGAATCCAACAAAAATCACTTCAAACAAAATAGCTAAAAGCATTATCTCTTTAAAGTATTTCATAAGAATTCATAAAATAATTCATTAATAAACTTAATCTTCGGTAGTTTTTTATATCTTCTAAATCTTTTTCGAATATGAAGAAAGAAACATTTTATGTAACAACTGCAATAGACTATGTCAATGCCGAACCACATATAGGTCACGCATACCAGAAAATCGTAGCAGATGCTTTATCCAGATGGAACAAATTGAATGGGAAAAAAGTTTTCTTTCTAACCGGAACTGATGAACACGGGAAAAAAGTTTCCGAATCAGCTAAAAAAAGGGGAAAAACTCCGAAAGAATTTGTTGATGAAACATCAAAAAAATTCAAAGAAGCTTGGGAAAAACTAAACATAGATTATGATAGATTTATCAGAACAACTGATAAAGATCATAAAAAGATAGTAGAAAATTTCATAAAAAAATGTTATGAAAAAGGAGATATTTACAAAGGAGAATATGAAGGATATTACTGTACCGGTTGCGAAGCATATTATACTGAAAAAGAAGCTGAAGAATTAAAATGCCCAATTCATAAAAAAGAATTAGAAAAATTAAAAGAAGAATCCTATTTTTTCAAACTTAGTAAATATCAAAAATTCCTCTTAGGTTTGTATAAGAAAAATCCAGATTTTATTCTCCCAAAAGAAAGAAGAAACGAAGTAATAAATCGTGTTAAAGAAGGGCTCAGAGATTTTAGCATTTCTAGAACTAAAATTGATTGGGGGATTCCATTTCCACTAGATAAAAAACATGTAACTTATGTATGGTTTGATGCTTTAATTAATTACTACACTGCTACTAGATCGTCAAAAGAACTAAATAAATTCTGGCCAGCAGACATTCATTTATTAGGAAAAGATAATACTTGGTTTCATACTGTATATTGGCCAGCAATGCTTAAATCGGCAGAAATTGATTTACCAATTAAAACATTCAATCATGGTTTTTTAACTTTCAACGGACAAAAAATATCAAAATCGCTTGGCAACTCAATATCTCCAATAACTTTAGTTGAAAAATACGGATCAGATACAGTAAGATATTTTGTTCTGAGACAATTTCCTTTTGCTTCAGGAGACGATGGAGATTTTGATGAAAAAGCATTAATTGAAAGGCATAATAATGAACTGGCAAATAAAATAGGAAACTTGGTATCGAGAGTCTCAACATTAGCTGAAAAATATGGAGTAGAAAAAAATAATTCTTCTCTGAAATCAAAATCTGTTTACGACAAAGTGTCTAAATTAATGGAAAATCTGGAATTAGACAAAGCATTAAATGAGATATTTGCATTTGTAGATGAAACAAATGAATACATCCAACATAAAAAACCTTGGGAAACTAAAGATAAGAAAGTAATTTATGAATTAGTAAATGCGATCAAAGATTCTGCAATACTCTTAAGTCCTTTTATTCCAGAAACGTCGAAAAAAATTGCAAAAACATTTAATTTTAAACTAGCAATAAAAGATTTACAATCTCCTATAAAAGAATCAAAAATTAAAAAACCGGAAATATTATTCAAAAAACATGGATAAAAAGATAACAATAAAAATTAGAAGCAAAATTAGTCAATTCCTACCAAATAATCTTTTTAACAAACCAGGTTCTTTATAATCTATATCAGCTAATCTGGCAGCAATTCTTTTATAGGCCCTAGAAGCTTTTGAATAAGGGTACACATGAACTAAAGCATCCTTATGTCTAACTGAAGATTGTACATTTTTATCTTCGGGAACTATTCCGATTAAAGGAGTTTCTAACATATCTCTTATATTATTAGGAGACATTTCATTTTTTGAATTTCTAACTCTAGTGATTATAACTCCTCTTACTTCTTTTCCTAAATTTTCTGCAAATTTTATAGTTTTCAAAGCATCTGTAACTGCAGGAATTTCTGGATTTGTAACTAAAATTAATTCATCAGCTGCTTCTATAGCTGCTTTAGCTTCTTCTCCCAATCCGGCAGCAGAATCAAAAATTACATAATCTGCCATTTTTTTTAACTTGGCACCAACTTCTTTTAATTTGGAATAATTTAATCTTTTAAGTTCTTTTACAGATAAAGAACTAGGAATTATTTTTGTTCCCGATTCATGCTCATAAATGGCATCAGAAATTTTAGCTTTTTCAATTAAAACGTGATTTAAGTTTACTGGAACTATTGGAGCTCCTAAATGTAATCCAATATTGGGAGTTGTAAGATTGGCATCTAAAATAATAACTTCTTTTTCAAAAAAATTCAAAGCGGCACCTAAATTAATGGCAGTAGTAGTTTTACCGACTCCACCTTTTCCAGAGGTTATAGTGATTAGTTTCATTTGAAAATATTAAATAGCTTAGAAAACTATTCATAGAATGAACTTATTTTAAAGAACTTATAAATCTTTCTAAAATTTCAGAATATTCTTTTAGTTTTTCTAAATTGATATCAATTATCTCTCCCTTCTGGTCTACTTTTAAATTTACTCCCTTTCTAAACTCATTTTCTCTAACCTTATCTAATTTTTCTATATCTCGAAAAAGTTCATACAATTTTAAAACTTCCATAATTAAAGGATCAGCAGAATAAATTTTTTTTAATTGAATTAATTTTGCTCTTGGGGCATCTGGAATTGATTTCCATTTCTTTTTCTTTTTTGCACTGTCTATTAATTTTTCAATCCCTAGATCAATCATTATTTTCCATCTCAAAAGTAAATTAATAATAACATCACAAGTTTTTGTATATTTTAGACTCACATAATATAGGTGATCTGCGCTAATTTTTTCCTTAATAATCTCATCCATTCGTAATAATCTTCTCAGCAAAACTTAGAAGTATGTTCCTAAACATCAAATTAGTATTTATACCTTTCTAACTTATAAAGAACTTAATTTTAATATAGCTTCTGCTATATCTCCTGTTTCTTCTAAAGCTTTTTTTGCATCTCCCTCTGATTTTCCTGTTTTTTTGACAATTAAATCAATATCTTTTTCAGAATTATCCTCTTCTGTAGAATTTCCGGTTATTTGCCAACTTTCTTGTCCTTGCATTACAATTTTTTGAACATTTGGATTATCTATTATAATTTTTCCATCAGATTTTTCAATAATAACTCTTTCTGCTTCAATTTCATCTTGCTTTATACCCATTTGCTTCATCATTGCTTGCATTTTTTTTGGGTTTATGCCCCCTAATCCTGGAATCATAACAGTTCCCATACCCTTCATTTTAAATAGTTTTCTACACAATTATCAATATTAAAATAGGTATATATTCGATAAAGCCAAAATTTCAAGAATTCCTTTATCCAATAAAAAACTTATTTATAAAATCCAAGAATCACAACGGAAAGAAAATTTTAATCGCAATTACAAATAAAATTAGAGCTACAATAAAACCCATGACTGATGTTGGAGAAAACATAAATTTGCTTTCAAACTCAGAATCATATCTCATTAAACCGCCAAAAACACCAGGCATTTGGACTTTGTTTTCTACCATATGCTTCTAACAAATATACACTATAAAAATTTATTGTTTAATCAGTTTATTCCAATTCAGTTAACAATCTCTCCTTGTCTCTTCCTGGAACATCCTTTCCCCATAAAACAAAAATTCTATTTATTTTTTTCCAATATTTTTTAGGAACTAACATCCTTAGTTCCATTTCAGTTTTATTTGGATTATTTGTTTTCACAAAACCGAAAACATTAGAAATTCTATGAACATGAGTATCAACACAAATTGCATCTTTCTTAAAAACCTCTCCCAAAACCAAATTGGCAGTTTTCCTACCAACTCCTGGAATTTTCACCAATTCATCAATATCTGCCGGAACTTTTCCCTTAAAATCATCACGAATAAATTTAGCTGCCATAATTACATGCTTCGCTTTAGTCTTATTATAATTCATACTTTTCAAAATTTTCAACACATCACTAAATTTAGCGTTTGCCAATTTATCCAATGAAGAATACTTCTTAAACAAATTCTCAGCAATCGGAATCGTTGTTTCATCTCTAGACTGTGCAGACATAATCGTAGCCACTAACGTCTTCCACGCAGGGCCCCAGCTCTCGCCAGCAAGCCTTTTCCCATATTTTCCATATTTTTTCTCAGCCTTTTTGAAAACATTTATGAAATTTTCTTCATTTCTCATGAAATATATAATCTAAAGGTGCTTAAAAATCTTATTTTAAAAAAAATCTCTTGCAAATCTTTAAAATATCTTCCTTCTTAAAGAAATAATGAACTTAGATATAAAAAAAATTAAAAATTGGAATTTAGAAATAGAGAAATATCTTACAACTAAATGGAAAAATTCTAATGAAAATAAGTTTAATGAAAAAACTAATAAACTAATTTATTCCATAGATACTCCTCCACCATATATTAATGCTCCAATTCACATGGGTCACGCAATAACTTATTGTTACATGGATTTTTTTGCCCGTTATAAGAGAATGAAAAATTTTGAAGTATTATTTCCATTAGGTTTAGATAGAAATGGGCTTCCAATAGAAATGGGAGCAGAAAAAAAATTTAAAGTTTCTCCATTTAAAATAGGAAAAGAAAAATTCATTGAATATTGTGAAAAACTTTTATCAGAATCTTCTGAAGAATCAATTGATTCTTTTGATAGGAGATATTTATGAAACAGATTCACCTGAATATAGAAAATTAACTCAAGATACTTTCATAGATTTATTCAAGAAAGAAATGATATACGAGGATTCAAGAGTAAATAATTGGGATACTAAACTGCAAACAACTGTTGCTGATTCAGAAATAGAATACAAGGAAATTTCATCAATATTTAATAATGTTAAATGGAAAGTAAAAGAAACTGGTGAAGAGATAATAATTGGAACAACGCGGCCAGAATTAATTTGTACATGTGGAATGGTAATTTTTAATCCCGAAGATAAAAGATACTCTCACCTAGATGGGAAAACTGCGATAACTCCTATGTTTGGAAAAGAAGTGCCCATAAGAGAACATCCTTTTGCACAAATAGAAAAAGGAACTGGACTTGTTATGATGTGCTCAGCTGGAGATTTAACAGACATTCAATTCTTTAGAGAAATGGGATTAAAACCTAAAATTGCTATAAATAAAGAAGGTAGAATGAACGAAAAAGCTTCTTTTCTAAAGGGATTAAAAGTTAAGGAAGCAAGAGAAAAAATAATTGAAGAGTTAAAAAAAATAAATTTAATAGATAAACAAGAAAAAATATTTCATAGAACTCCAATTTCTGAAAGGTCGGGAGCTGAAATAGAATTTATAGAAATGCCTGAATTTTATTTAAAACAAATAGATTTTGTAGAAAAATTAAAACCTATTATTAACAAAATAAATTTCTATCCTAAAGAATCTAAAAAAATATTAGAAAGATGGATGGACTCTGTAGCAATAGACTGGCCAATTTCTAGGAGAAGATTTTATGCAACCCCAATCCCCTTATGGAGATCAGATGAATATTTAGTAATTCCAGAAAAAGGATCTTACCATCAACCATGGAAAGAACCGGTTCCAAAAAAAGCAGATGTTTACCTAAACGGAAAATTAATGGGAAAAATATCTAATTTCAAAAATAAAAAATGGATTGGAGAAACAAGAGTCTTTGATACTTGGTTTGATTCATCCCTCTCTGAATTAAATGTAATAAAATTCTAAGGCCTCAAGGAAAGGAAATAATTAGGACCTGGTTATATTATACAATATTAAGAGGATATTATGAAACAAAGAAACCTGTTTTCAAAGATGTGTGGATAAATCAGCATATACTTGATAATAAAGGAAGAAAAATGTCTAAATCTCTTGGAAATATAATTGATCCGAAAAAAATAATTGAAGAAGAGGGCGCTGAAGCTCTAAGAATTTGGTCAGCAATTGAGGGAGATTTATCAAAACAAGATATTTCTTGTTCCAAAGAAAGAATAAGGGGGGAAATAAAAACACTAAATAAAATGTTAAATGTATCAAAATTTATTTCTCAATTTAAAAGGCCTGATAAAGTAAAATTAACAAAATTAGATAAATTATGAAAAAAATTATGATAAATATGATTTTCATCATCCAGCATTAAAATTAAGATACTTTTTATGGGAAATTTTTGCATCTCATTATATAGAGTTAATTAAAAATAGAGCATATAATGAAGAAGAAAAATTTACAATAGAAGAAATGCATTCTGCACATTATACATTACATTTTCTAATGGAAAGATTTCTAATCTTAATCAATCCAATTATACCTCAAATTACTACAGTGATCTCAAACTCTTTAAAATATAAAATAACTGAATTTCCAAATACGAAAAAAACAAACGAAAAATTAGAATTAATCGATAAAATAACTAATTTTAATAAGGAAATTTGGAAAAGAAAAAAAGAAAAAAATATTTCCCTTAGGGCTCCAATAAAAGATATCAAAATTCCGAAAGAACTCCAAATCTACGAAAAAGATCTAAAAAATTGTCATAATTTAGAATAAATATTTGAAATGCCCTTTGACTAAACCCAACCTTTATTAATTAGTTGATTTTTCTCCGTATATGGAAGAATTTTCAGATAAAAAAAAACTAGAATTGGAAGAAAAAATAGAAGAACTAGAAGCAGTTAGGGGGAAACATACTGAATTGGTTTCTGTTATGATTCCAACTGGATTCAACATATCTGCAGTAGTGAGACAATTGGAATCAGAAAAATCCACTGCTTCAAATATAAAATCAAAACAAACAAGATCTGCGGTAATTGATTCTCTGGAAAGAATAATCAGAGAACTAAAAAATTACAAAAAAACTCCAGCAAATGGTCTTGCATTATATTCTGGAAATATCTCGAAAAAAGAGGGAGTTCAAGATATTGGATTATGGGCTATAGAGCCTCCAAAACCGTTAAAAGTTAGAATGTATAGATGCGATCAAACTTTTGTAACTGAACCATTGAGAGAAATGCTTGTAACAGAAGAAATATATGGATTGCTTGCGATAGATAGACAAGAAGCGACTATAGGACTTCTGGAAGGAAAAAGAATAAAAGTTCTAAGAAAATTAAGTTCTGGAGTTCCTGGAAAAATTAGAGCGGGAGGTCAATCATCACAAAGATTCCATAGAATAACAGAGGGATTAGCAAAAAAATTCTTTAGAAGAGTTGCCGAAGAAATGAAAGAGCTATTTTTTGATATGCCGAGACTTAAAGGGTTTTTAATTGGTGGCCCAATACCTACAAAAGAAGAATTCATAGAAGAGGGGCACTTAGTTACAAAACTAAAAGAAAAAATAATTTCAGTAAAAGATATAGGATATGTAGATGAGCACGGATTAGACTTATTAGTAGAGGCGTCATCTGAAGAGATCTCTGAACAAGAAATAATAAAAGAAAAAAAGATAATAGAAAAATTCTTTGACATACTTGGAAAAAATCCTAGCAAAGCAGTTTATGGAATAGAAAAAGTGTCCTTGGGCCTAGAAAGAGGAGCAATAGACACTCTTTTACTCTCTAAAAAATTGACTAAAGAAGAAATCTTTGAATATGAAAAAAAAGCAATTGAAATAGGATCAACAGTTATTTTAATTTCAGACGAAACTGAAGAAAGTGATCAATTCTATAGTATAACCAAAGGAGTTGGCGCTATATTGAGATTTTCGCTAGAGTAATTTACCATCTAATAAAAACTTAGCAAGCTTTTCTGAATCATGTCTAATCAACACCGGGGCACTGGTCAAATCTCCTGAAATAAAATTCATATCAAATTTAGAAAAATTTTCCTTATCCATTCCGACAGGATATGCTTTTTCTAACTCATAAGAATTCAATAATTCCTCATCATAATTTCCTTGATTATAAATGACTGTATCAATAACTTCTTTTCCGAGATATTTTTCTAATTCAGTCACAAAATCTGTCACCTTAAAATTATTGGTTTCTCCATTTTTTGTCATTAGATTACAAATGTAAACTTTTCTTGCCTTTGAATTTGCAACAGCTTCAGAAACTCCTCTAACCAAAAAATTTGGAATTATACTAGTATAAAGATCGCCAGGCCCAATTATTATAAGATCGGCATCGGAAATTACATCTAAAACTTCCTTAGTTGAATCTACTTCAGGGTATAAAAAAATTTTCTTAATTTTTAATTTTGAATTATGTCTAGGGATATCTATTTTTGTTTCTCCAATTATTAATTGCCCATCTTCAAGTTCTGCACATAATTTAATATTTCCTAGTGTGACTGGCAAAACCTTTCCCCTAATTTTCAATATTTTTCCCGCTTCCTTGATAGACAAACCATCTTCTCTGGTGATTTCTTTCAGGGCGGTAAGAAATAAATTTCCAAAAGAATGTCCTTCTAATGATCCATGTGAAAATCTATATTCAAATAACTTTTTCATAAGGTCTGAGGAATCAGATAAGGCGACTAGGCATCTCCTGATATCTCCTGGAGGTAAAACTCCATATTCGTCTCTTAATTTACCTGTAGATCCACCATCATCAGCCATCGAGACTATTGCACTTAAATGAACTGGATAATTTTTTAAACCTTTCAGAACAGTATAACTCCCAGTCCCTCCACCAATAACTGCTATTTTTTTAATATTCCCCTTTGTTTCAATCATGTTCCCCTATAGATTCTGATGATTTTATAATCTTTTTGTAATAATAGAAATAAAATCTTACTTCTTATTACAATAAACAATTTAAAGAAAAACCTTATTAGAATTATATGGATATGAAAAAAGAGGAATTAGAATTCGAATGTAAAAATTTCTTTGAATCTTATAAAAAACAGATGAAAGAATCTCTAAGGGACGAAAATGAAGTAATAAAAATATCTTTTTCTGATCTATCGAAATTTTCTCCAATAATTTCTGAAAAATTAGTGGAAACTCCCGAGGAGATCATTGCTCTTCTTGAAAACTCTCTAAACGAAACTGAACTGACAAAGAATTGCAGAATAAGATTTAAAGACCTTCCAAATTCTTCTAAGATACAAATAAGAAAAATAAGGTCTAAACATCTTGACCAGTTAATCTCTGTTGAAGGGATAGTTAGACAAGCATCAGATGTATTGCCCCAGGTAGTTAATGCAAGATTTGAATGTCCAAGTTGTGGAGCTATTCTATCAGTATTACAAATTGACAAGAAATTTAGAGAACCTTCTAGATGCTCTTGTGGGAGAAAGGGACTTTTCAAACTACTATCTAAAGAAATGGTTGATGCTCAAAGATTAGTTATTGAAGAATCACCTGACATGTTAGAAGGCGGTGCACAACCAAGAAGAATAAATATTTTTCTGAAAGAAGATCTTGTTGATCCTAAAATGGAGGAAAGAACAACTCCTGGAAGTAAAATAAAAGTTTTTGGAATCCTAAAAGAGGTGCCAGTACCATTACAAAGTGGATCCATATCGACTAGATTTGATATTGCAATTGAGGCAAATAATACTATTCCTATGGAAGAAAAATTCGAAGACTTGCATGTTACAGAAGAAGATGAGAAAAAAATAATAAAACTTTCAAAAGATCCTAAATTCTTTGAAAAACTTTCAAGAAGTATAGCTCCTAGCGTCTATGGTTTTGAAAGAATAAAGGAATCCTTGCTCTTACAATTATTCTCTGGTGTAAAAAAAATTAAATCTGATGGAGTAGCTGCAAGAGAAAGTATCCATATTTTATTAGTAGGAGATCCCGGAGTTGCCAAATCTGTCACACTAAAATTTATTTCAACAATAGCTCCTAAAGGAAGATATGTTTCTGGAAAAGCAACAACTGGAGCAGGTTTAACTGCTGCTGTTGTGAAAGATGAATTTCTAAGAGGATGGTCTCTTGAAGCAGGAGCAATGGTATTATCTAACAATGGGTGTGTATGCATAGATGAGATAGAAAAAATGAGTGAACAAGATAGATCAACAATGCATGAAGCAATGGAACAACAAACTGTTACCATATCCAAAGCAAATATTCAAGCGACATTGAAAGCTGAAACAACAGTTTTAGCAGCAGGAAACCCGAAACTAGGAAGATTTGATCCCCATTCACCAATCCCTCAACAAATAGATATCTCTCCTGCGCTATTAAGTAGATTTGATGTAATATTTATATTGAGAGATTTACCAAACAAAATCCAAGATGAAGCAATAGCAACTCATGTACTGGAAGAACATAAAATGGAGGTAATCAGAGATGTTTTAGATCCAGAATTTCTAAGAAAATACATTTCATATGCGAGGAAAAACTTTAAACCTAAACTGTCCGAAGAAGCAATTGAAGAAATAAGAAATTTTTATGTGACTCTAAGAAACAAATCTATAAATACTGACTCCGGCATAAAACCAATGCCTATAACTGCAAGACAGCTTGAAGCAATTATTAGGCTCTCAGAAGCTTGTTCAAAAATGAGACTAAGTAATATTGTATCAAGTGAAGATTCAAAAAGAGCAATAGATTTATTAAAATATTCTATGATGCAAGTCGGTTACGATGAAGAAACAAAAACTTTTGATATTGATAGAGTGACAACAGGAATACCTAGTTCGAAAAGGGGAAAAATAAGAATTTTAAAAGAAACAATATTAAAATTAGAATCAAGACTAGGAAAATTGATACCTGTTGAAGAATTAGAAAAAGAAATTGGTAGTTCAATGTCGAAAGAGGATTTAGAAGATTCGTTAGATCAATTGAGCAAATCTGGAGAAATATTTAAACCTAAAAGAGGTTATATACAAAAAATATAATGGAAGAAAAAGAATTCAAAAGGCATATTGCATACAAATTAAAAATAGGGGAAATATTAGAAGGAACTCCTTCTTTAGAAGAAGAAAAATTAAAATTTGTAGAAATTTTAGGAAACAGAGTTTCAAGAATAAATTTGATAGCCAATATAACTGATAAATTTATTCAAGAAGGTGAAAAAAAATTTGGATCAATTACGTTAGATGACGCATCTGGCCAAATAAAAGCAAAAGTTTTTGGAGATGAAATAAATAATTTTTCAAATCTTGAACAAGGAGATACTTTAATGTTAATTGGACTTTTAAGACACTGGAATAATGAAATATATCTTACACCTGAAGTAATAAGGAAAAAAGAACCAATTTTTCTATTAATAAGAAAAACAGAATTGGAGTTTATGAAAAAAGATCCTAAAACTTCTGAAGAAATAAATGAGATTAAGGAAAAAATTATAGAAATAGTGAAGAGGGAAGAACCGAATAATGGATCTGAAATAAGTTCTATAATTTCAGAATTAAAGTCTCCTGCTGAAACAATAAATAATGAAGTTAAAAAACTTTTAGAAGATGGAACTATTTATGAACCAAGGCCAGGAAAAATAAGATATCTTGGATAAATTATTTCCAAAATTTAAATTTTCTTTTATCTTTATTCAATCTTAAAGCGATCCAAATTAAAAAGATTAAAGAAATAACAAGTAAAAGAAATCTAAATATATTTCCTAAATATCTCCAATTTCCGACAGATCCCATAAATATTGCTCCAATACCTGAGGCTAGTAGTGAACTACCAACAGGTTCGGTGGCTAAAAAGGCATAGCCAATAAATAAAGTGAAAAGGCCGGCAATTATTGAAATAATAAAAAATATTTTAGAATGCTCGCTATCTTTTTCTTCAAATTTTAAATTACATTCATCACAATATCCGTCAACTGCACAACCTTCCCCATTATATTCCAATCTAAAAATAGCTCCAGCAGAATTACAAGAAGCTTCTTTAGAATACAAAGCTGGACTAGATTCACATTGGATTTCTTTTAAAGGCCTATGCCCATAATAGCCACCTTCACAATAATCTTCATAATTTGGAGAAGGATAGAATGCCTCAATACCGTAGGAAAGAGTCAACAAATAAACCACAAATATCCCGGCACCCAAAATAAAATTTCTAATCTTCATAAATATCCTAAATAGTCACTGATATTTAAGATTAACTAAATTTAACGGCAGTCCCGTAAACTAACATTTCAGCACTACCTTGCATAACCATTGAAGTCATAAACCTCATTCCAATAATTGCGTCAGCATCTTTTTTAATAGCCTCATTAACCATCCTATTATAAGCCTCCTCTCTAGCTTGTCTTAACAAATCTGTATAACTCTCTATCTCTCCACCAATAAGATTTTTCAAACCTGCAGCAATATCCCTTCCCAGATGTTTAGCTCTTAAAGTACTTCCCTTTACAACACATATTACTTTAGAGATCTTTTTCCCTGGAATTTCAGTTCCTGTTGTGACAATAATTTTCATTTTTTTATTAGTTATCGCTTCTTTTTAGTTTTTTTGGTTGATCTTATTGATTCAATGTGTTCTTGCTTTCTCAAAGTTACCAGTGTAAAAATTCCAAAAAATAAAAGAATACTTCCCCAGATTAAGTTGTAAAACAATACTAAAATTCCAGATAAGATCAGGATAATTCCAGACCAAATTGACAGGACATCTATTTTTTCTTTCATGAATTAAAAACAATAAACAATTTTATAAACCTTCTTGATTGTCAAAAAATATGGAAAATTATGAAAAACTATTGGAAGAAGCATACAGTAAAGTTAAAAGTATAAAAAAAGATTCAGAAAGATTTGAAATACCTAAAGTTAAAGGATCTGTTTCAGGAAAAAATACCATCATTACTAACATTCTCTTAATTGCAAATCAAATTAGACGGCCAGTTGAACATTTAGTAAAATTCTTACAGAAAGAATTAGCTGTTTCTGGAATTTTAGAAAAAGAAAGATTAATATTAAAAACTAGGCTTAATTCTTCAAGAGTTAACGAAAAAATTGAGCTATATGTTAAAGAATTCGTTCTTTGTCAAGAATGTAAAAAACCAGATACGGAAATTATTTCTGAAAAGAGTATAAAGTTCAAACATTGTCTTGCTTGTGGAGCAAAATCTCCGATAAAAAATAAAATCTAATAAAGAAACATTTATAATATAGAAAGATCATATTAAAAACAATAAAGGGAGGTTCTAAATAAAAATGGGCGGAACACAAGGTTATTGCGTTAAATGCAAAGCGAAAGTTGAAATGAAAGATCCAGTAGAATCTAAAACGAAAAGAGGTACCAAAATAGCAAAGGGAAAATGTCCTCAATGCGGTACTACTGTTTGTAGAATGGGCGGTCTTCAAAAATAAATCTTTTAAAAAATTATGCTAATTAAATTACATAGATCTTATCGTACTGTAGTTACAGTTTGCGATTCAGATCTTATTGGTAAGATATTTGAAGAAGAAGGAAAACAACTTGATCTCAGAGGAGATTTTTTTAAAGGAGAAGAAAAATCTTTTAAAGAAATAGTCGAAATATTAAAACTGCAAAAAAAAGAAGATTCAACTTTTAATATCATTGGGAAGGAATCAATTGAAGCTGCAAAAGAAGCTAACTTAATTTCTAAAGATGGAATAATGAAACTAAAAAATATTCCTTACGCTTTAATCCTTTTATAAAATAAATGAATCTTTACAAAATATTTGGAATAATTGGTTTAACTTTATTAATAATAGGCATATTAGTAAAATCTGAAAAAAGAGAAATGAGGAATAAGATTTATATTATTGGAGGAGCTTTTCTTCTATTATATAGCTTATATATAAGGGATACGATATTTATTTTTCTTCAAATAATTTTTATTTTTGTTTCTATTTATGATTTACATAAAATGAAAAATTAATTTATAGTTAGTTTTAAAAAACAAATTTTCTAATTAATTCTATGGAAAAACAAGATTTTGGAGATTTCGAAGAAATAAAAGAAGAATCAGATAAACATAAGCAAACAGGATCAACTGAACAAAAATTCCCTTCAAGAGTTAGATTCCCAAAAAAAAAGGAATTGATAGGAATTATAGTCACAAGACTAGGTGGAAATAGAATGGATATAAAAACAACGGATGGAAAAACAAGAAATTGCAGGGTTCCAGGAAGGTATCGGAGAAGACTTTGGCTGCGTCCAAAAAATTATGTAATAATTGTTCCTTGGGAATTTGATGATACCAAAGGAGATATAATTTACAAATATAATAATTCTGAGGTAAATCAATTAA
>LWDU01040069.1_pt1 | contig 14666 bp, 12 predicted proteins | sample 727161 | NCBI WGS metagenome assembly LWDU01 (sample SAMN04566230, study PRJNA314399) | hydrothermal vent metagenome | isolation source: deep sea hydrothermal plume seawater | place: Mexico: Gulf of California, Guaymas Basin | collected 2004-07-11 | reverse complement strand
GGCGTTCATCAGCGCGGGGCGGGATATGGTGCGACACGGAGCGGATGGGATCACCACGAACTGCGGATTCCTTGCACTCTTTCAGGATGAGGTGGCTACGGCGCTTGGCGTACCCGTGGCCACCTCATCGCTTATGCAGGGGCCCTTTGTGGAGCGCATGCTGCCTGCAGGCAAGCGGGTGGGCGTGTCCTCCTCTCTGACCGCTGATCACCTCAAGGGCACAGGCGTTGCCCTGAACACTCCCATCGTCGGCACCGACTCCGGACGCCACTTCAGTCGCGCCATTCTTGAAGACGAAGCTGAATTGGACGTGGAAGCCTCCCGGCTCGATCTCCTTGATGCCGGTCAAACACTGCTCCAACGTCATCCAGACATTGGAGCGATGGTGCTGGAATGCACCAACATGGTGCCCTACGCCGCCGATTTGCGCCGGACGTTTGGCTTGCCCGTGTACTCGATTTACACGCTGCTGACGTGGTTTCAAGCGGGCTTGCTGCCGCGCCGTTTTTTGCCTCAACTCGACGACACGCGCCCGTAAAGAAAATCGTTCTGTACCCCAACCTTTTTTTTCTACAAGGTTTCGACGTTGCCACAAACGCTGAGCGCTTGTCCGGAGATGTTGCGGCCCAGTGGGGAGCAGAGATAGAGGGCGGTGTTCGCCACATCTTCCTCCGTGACCATCCGTCGCAACGATGTTTTTTTCAGGTAGTTCTGCTCAACTTTCGCATAGGTTTTTCCCAGCGACTCAGCACGGGCAGAGATCACGCCCTGAAAACGCGGACCTTCCACAAAGCCCGGCAGGATTGCATTGACCCGGATGCCTTCCGGACCCAACTCGATCGCCAGGCTTTTTATCAAGCCGATCACTGCCCACTTGGTCGCCGCATAGGGGGTGCGTCGGGCATAACCCAAACGTCCGGCCACCGACGAAATACAAATCATTGAAGCTTGGTCTGAAGTTCGCAGCAGATCCACCCCGTGATGGGCGCAGTAGAACTGCCCGTTGAGATTCACGTCCACTGTGCGCCGCCATTCGTCCGGAGGGATGTTTTCCACTGCTGAAGTGGGGCCAGCGATTCCAGCGTTGTTCACCAGCACATCCAGCCCACCCCAAGTTGTGTGGATGTCTGCAAAAAGCGCAGCGACTCCCGGTTCATCTGCCACATCACAGCGGGAGACGTGGTATTCTGGATGCTCTGCTTGAACCGCCGCCAGCGCCGTTTCCGAGACATCGCAGACCCAGAGTTTTGCTCCACAGTCCGCAAAGGCATCCGCGATGGTGTGACCAATTCCGGACGCACCTGCTGAAACAAAAACCCGGAGCCCTTCCGGAAGGTTACAGGAATTGGTCATTTGTGTTTTCCTGTTCCCTAAAAGTTGACGTTATCTGCACCCTTGAGCGCAAGCATAGCGCGTGCGTCATCCGGCGTGGCGATGTCAAGCGACAGTGCTGCCAAAATCGTGCGGATTTTGCTGACTTGATCGGCGTTGGTTTCCGCAAGTTTTCCGGGTTCAAGCCATAACGAGTCTTCCAACCCCACCCGGACGTTTGACCCCATCGCAGCGCCAATCGTTGCGAGTGGAATCTGATTGCGTCCTGCTCCAAGAATGGACCATTGGTAATCACTGCCAAACAACCGATCTGCAGTGCGGCGCATGTGCATCAAATCCTCCGGATGCGGGCCTATTCCACCCAGTAATCCGAACACCGACTGCACAAACAACGGAGGCTGCACCACTCCACGATCCAGAAAATGCGCGAGGTTGTAGAGGTGACTGATGTCGTAGCATTCAAACTCGAAGCGCGTGCCGTTGTCCCGGCAGGTTTCCAAGATCATCTCGATGTCCTCAAAAGTGTTCTTGAACACCAAGTCCCGGCTATTTTCCAAATGCTGCCGTTCCCATTCGTGCTTGAGTTCCTTGAAACGCCCCAGCATCGGAAATAGTCCAAAATTCATCGAACCCATGTTGAGGGACGCAACTTCCGGAGCAAATTGTGCGGCAGGACGCAATCGCTCCTTTGGTGACATTTGCGGACCTCCGCCAGTCGTGATGTTGACCACCGCGTTCGTCGCTTGCTTGATCTTGGGGAGAAACTTTGCGAAGACCTCTGGATCCTGCGTCGGGTGGCCGTCTTCGGGATCACGGGCGTGCAGATGGAGGATCGTCGCCCCTGCTTCCGCAGCGGCAATCGCGGCATCCGCAATCTCTTCCGGGGTGACTGGCAGGTACGGGGACATGGACGGCGTGTGGATTGATCCGGTCACCGCACAGGTGATGATGACTTTGCGTCTGGGCTTAGGCATGGATGCTCTCGCAAAATGGTTATTGAGAAGTTCCGGAGCAAACGCCGCCGGGAGGTCCGAACATCGTTCGCCACGCACTTGCAAAGCGCAAGCGGCTCAGGAAGCCTTGAGGAGTTCCGCCTGATGGTGGGTGAGGAGGGCATCCACCACGGGGTCAAGCCCGCCGTCAAGAATTTCCTCCAACTTGTAGAGGGTGAGGTTGATGCGATGGTCCGTGAGCCGACCCTGCGGGAAGTTGTAGGTGCGGATGCGTTCGCTGCGGTCTCCAGAGCCCACCATGCTGCGGCGTTGCTGTGACTCCTCAGCCTGTTTGGCCTCAACCTCCTGTTCGTAAATCCGCGCCCGCAGCACCTTCAGTGCCTGACTCTTGTTTTTGTGCTGGGATTTCTCGTTTTGACAGGTGACGACAATTCCGGTGGGCAGGTGGGTGATACGGACGGCGGAGTCGGTGGTGTTGACATGCTGCCCTCCGGCTCCACTAGCGCGGTACACGTCAATGCGGAGATCGGCGGGGTTGATGTCGATTTCCACGTCCTCTACGTCCGGAAGCACTGCGACCGTGGCCGCCGAGGTGTGGATGCGCCCCTGTGTTTCAGTGCGTGGAACCCGCTGGACGCGATGCACACCGCTCTCGAACTTGAGACGGCTGAAGACATCCTTGCCCTCGACCGAGACCGTGATTTCCTTGTAGCCACCAATGTCGGTTTGACTCTCGTTGAGGATCGAGAACCGCCAGCGACTGCGTTCGGCATAACGTCCGTACATCCGGAAAAGATCACGGGCGAACAATGCCGCCTCATCACCTCCGGTGCCTGCACGGATTTCAAGGATCGTGTTGCGGTGATCGTCCTTGTCCTTCGGCAGCAGCAGCATTTTCAGTTGCTCCTGCAAGGACTCCAGTGTTTCCGCCAGTTCCAGGTTTTCCTGACGCGCTAGTTCGCGCAGTTCCTCGTCCTCCTTAGAGTCGGTGGCGAGCGTCTGATTTTCCTCGATGGTTTGCTGGGTTTTCTGGAAGTCCCGGAAGGTCTGGACGACCACCTCCATATCGGAATGCTCGCGGGAGAGTCGCTGGTAGCGAGCTTGATCCAGCACCACGTCCGGATCGGCCAGCGCCTCGTTCACCTCATCGAAACGCTGACTGAGTTCGGCCAGCTTATCCAGCATGGAGGGCTAGCTGCTCTGGTAGCGCCGCTTGAACTTCTCGATCCGTCCGGCGGCATCCACGATCCGGGCTTGTCCGGAGCCCGTGAAGAAGGGGTGGCACGCCGAACAGATGTCCACATGCTGCTCGCCACCGAGGGTGGATTCCAACTCGCGAGTTGAACCGCACGAGCAAACAAACGTGGTGGTGACGTAATTGGGGTGAATTTCTGCTCTCATGATTTTGAATTCGGTGTGGGTCGTTACTTGTCCATCATGCTAAGAAACTCACTATTATCCTTGAATTTGCTCATCTTGTCCAGCGAGAATTCCATTGATTCGACGACGTTGAGCTGGGACAGCACCTTGCGCAGCACCCAGATGCGGTCGAGGTCAGCCTTCTCGATGAGTAATTCCTCCTTGCGGGTTCCGGATTTATTGAGGTCGATGGCCGGGAACATGCGTTTCTCCACGAGTTTGCGGTCGAGAATCAGTTCCATGTTGCCGGTGCCCTTGAATTCCTCAAAGATCACCTCGTCCATGCGGCTTCCGGTGTCGATGAGTGCCGTGGCGATGATCGTCAACGAACCTCCTTCTTCAATGTTCCGGGCGGCGCCGAAGAAGCGTTTGGGCTTATGCAGAGCGTTGGAGTCAACCCCACCGGAAAGGATCTTGCCACTGGGCGGGATCACTGAGTTGTAGGCGCGGGCAAGGCGAGTGATCGAGTCGAGCAGGATGACCACGTCACGGCGATGCTCCACGAGTCGCTTCGCCTTTTCCAAGACCATCTCGGAAACCTGAACGTGCCGGGTTGCCGGTTCGTCAAAGGTTGAACTGACGACCTCGCCCTTGACCGAACGTTGCATGTCCGTGACCTCCTCCGGTCGCTCGTCAATAAGCAGGACGATGAGGTCCACTTCCGGGTGGTTGGTGGTGATGCTGTTGGCGATATTCTGGAGAATCATCGTCTTTCCGGTACGCGGGGGGGCGACAATCAAGCCACGCTGCCCCATGCCGATGGGCGAGACGAGGTCGATGACCCGCGAGGTCATGTCCTTATCGCCTCGTTCCAGCTTGAGACGCTGCTCCGGATAGAGTGGGGTGAGGTTGTCGAAGAGGATTTTGTCGAACACCATGTCCGGAGGCTGGAAGTTGATTTCTTCGACTTTCAGCAACGCATAGTAACGCTCACTCTCCTTGGGGGAGCGGATGTGTCCGGCAATGCTGTCGCCCGTGCGCAGGTTGAAGCGGCGGATCTGCGACGGAGAGACGTAAATGTCGTCCGGCCCCGGCAGGTAGTTGTAGTCCGGCGCCCGCAGAAAGCCAAAGCCGTCCGGGAGGGTTTCCAACACGCCAGAGGCGTAAATCACTCCACCACGCTGAGATTGGGCCTGTAGTAGCTCAAAAAGCAGTTCCTGGGGTCGGAGGCTGCTGGCATTCTCAATGTTGAACTCGTTGGCGATGCTCACCATCGTTCCAATGTCTTTTTTCTTGAGTTCAGTGAGGTTAAGCGCCTCCGGAGCATTTTCGGAGGGAGGAGCAGTAGGGAGGTCGCGGGTTTGGCGGTGGTTCCGGCGGGTGGCGGTTTGGGCACTCATGGGCTTCTGGATTGGATGATGGAGTGGGTCGCGTGAATCCCAGCAAACCCAAACAGGGTTTGGTGAGGTCACACTTCAAGCGTCAAGGAACGCCAAGGATTAGGAGTTTGGATTCAGAATCTGGAAATGATCAAAAATGATAAACCAAGGCGTGGTGCAGTGGCAGGCTCTACTCTAGGATTCCACACCTATGGTCAGGAGTCAAGCATTTTCTAGGCCACTATTTGCGCTCATGCACCACGGGATTCCCTACCAGCAAATTGCGGAGAAATTTTCGGGCGAGATCCACTGGTACGATGATGAAGGCAAAACCCAGCACATAGAGCCATTCTTGCAGGGTCAAGCCCACGGTGCGCAGGATTTCTCCTCCAAAGTAAGTGAAGGAGATTTGTAGGATGAAGATGAGGATTACGACTCCAATGAAGTTACGGTTCTCAGTGAGGTGTTCAAAGAGATTCAAACCTTCGGTGCGGGCATTAAACTTGTTGAAGTTGTTGACAAACACAAAGAAACCGAAAAACGCGGTCAGCAGCACAATCTTCCCGTCGGGGTCCCCACAACGTTCGTCGCAGGGGAACAACCCTTGGACAAACGATGACGTGAGGAAGAAGAGGCTCAGCGTGGCAATGGTGAGACCACCGACAATGATCGCGGACCACATGTCTCCCGTGATCAGCGAAGCGTCCTTGGGCACCGGTTTTTCGTGCATGTAGCGTGTGAGTGCCGCTTCTCCTGAAAACGCGAAGGCCGCCAGCGTGTCCATGACAATGTTGATCCAGAGCAACTGGGTCATCGTCAACGGCAAGTCGATGCCAAGAAACGGCCCCAGAAACGCCACAAGGATCGCGGCCACATTGACCGAGAGTTGGAAGATGAGAAACTTGCGGATCGATTTGATGAGAGTGCGTCCGTACAGCACCGCATTGGTGAGGGAGAGGAAGTTGTTGTCAAGGATGATGATGTGTCCGGATTCCTTGGTGAGGTCTGTGCCGCTGCCCATCGCAAAACCCACGTCCGCGTTCTTCACTGCCGGAGCGTCGTTCACGCCGTCGCCAGTCATGCCGACCACCCAGTTCATCTCTTTCGCGAGTTTGACGAGTCGGCTCTTGTCCGTCGGCAGCGCACGGGCGACCACCCGGAGGTTGGGCAGCGCCTGTTTCACCTCATCGTCGGATAGCCCTCCGAGTTCCTTGGAGGTGATCGCCAAATGGTCGTCGTCCTCTAAAATGTTCACCTCCTTGGCGATTGCCACGGCGGTATCCTTAGCATCTCCGGTGATCATCACGACTTGAATCCCTGCTGCATGCGACCGTTTCACGGCAGGTTTGGATTCCTTGCGCATCTCGTCACGCAGCCCAAAGATCGCCACCAGCGTCAAACCCTCCGGAAGTTCCGGATCACGACCCAATGCCTGATCGGAGACTGCGAGTCCGATGAGCCGCATGGCGCGTCCGGAGAGTCCCCGCATTTCCTGCAAGAGGGCATCTTTACTGGGTAGTTCCTGACGATTACCTTGCGTATCAAGGTAGTGGGTGCAGTCGGCGAGGATGATTTCCGCCGCGCCCTTGACGAGCGTTTCCGAGCGGTCGCCCTGCACCTGCGCTGCCGAGAACTTGTAGGCGCTGTTGAAGGGGATGCTGGCGATCTGCTCCACGTTGTCCTGCTCTGCGAGCTTCGGCCCCAAAAACTGGAGCAGTGCTTTTCCGGTGGAGTTCGCTCCCACAATCAGCGGGTTCTTGGGATCGGACGCATCCACAGACGCGCTGGTGTTGTTGCGTAGTGCAAAGACCACCTGCTGTTGCAAAGCCTCCGGGATTTCGCCCAAGCCTTTGTAGTGTTGGGCGTCGCCGCCCACAATCTCGGCGACCTGAAGGTGTCCTGCGGTGAGCGTCCCAGTCTTGTCGGTGAAGAGGACGGTGAGGCTTCCGGAGGTTTCGATGCCAAGCAGCTTGCGTACCAGCACGTTGGCCCGCAACAGTTTGCGCATGTTGAGCGAAAGCACAACCGCGATCATCATCGGCAGCCCTTCCGGAACCGCAACAACAATGATGATGATCGCCAGCACAGTGGCCGTCACTAGATGATAGGCGATCTCCCCGCCTTCGTGAGCGGCAAGGTAAGTGCTCCAACCGCCGCCTTCGAGAAAGATGTGATTGAACATGAAGGAGAACGCGATGAAGAGCGCCCCAATGTACCCGAACTGGCTGATGCGCTGTCCTAGGACAGCAAGTTTTTCCTGGAGTGGAGAAAGTCGGGTTTCAGCCTCAGCGATGTCTTTGACGCTGGCTCCGTAGCTCGTCTGGTCACCAACGGCGGTGACGCGCATCACGCCTTCGCCATCTTCCACCAGCGCAGCCCGCGCCAGCTCGTTCTGTTCCGGGTTGAGCGTTGCCCCCTCGGCGAGGGGTTGTTTCTTGACCGATTCGGATTCTCCTGTGAGTGCAGATTCATTGAGTTCCAGGTGCCCCTCGATCAGCACTCCATCTGCTGGAACCGTGTCTCCGGGCTGGAGCAGAACCAGGTCGTTGACCACCAGATCGTCAATCAGCACCTCGTCCAAACGTCCGTTGCGGAAGGTCTTCACCTTGATCTTGGATGCTTCCTCCATCAGGCGTTGGAACTCATTCTCGTTGCTGAACTCTGACCACGTTGCTACCATCGTCGCCATCACCAAGGCAATCGCAATGCCCATGCCTTCGTACCACGGAGCAAAGCCCAGCACTGCGAGCAACACCGTCACGCCCAGTGAGGTTGCTCCGCAGCTTGTCCAAGAAAGTCTCAACGTGCTGCTGGGTGAGGGCGTTGGCGCCGTTCTCCCGGCGGGATTGATCGGCTTCGGTCTGAGTCAGTCCCGTGTAGTCAAACTTCATGGTTCAGTGCTACAGTCGTGTGTGAAATTTTTCTGATTTTACGAAAAAACGCTACCACAAGCAAGCCCAATGAAAAAAAGCAGTTTCCATACCCATGCACTTTCGTGAACGCTCCGGCTTCACTCTGCTGGAGGTCATGACCTCGGCGGCACTGGTGGCTGTGGCTGTGGCAGGCTTGGTGCGAACCCTCGATCAGGGACTCTCTCAAACCGAAACCCGCCGCTGGAACGCCAGCCTTGCCGGACAGCTTGACGCTTGGGCTCACACCCGACTCAACACGGAGTTCTACGGAAGTGAATTAGCGGTCGGTGCCCACACCACAACCGTTGTGCTTGATGGTGAGTCTGCGACCCTTCGATGGATCGTGACCCAAGCAGCTCCGGGTTTGAAGCAGTTGGTCTTTCGGCTGGAACCTGTGAAACCGACACGTCCGGTGATCACCTGGCAAGCGGCACGGAGTTACTGATGGGAAGGACTCTGCTGCGGGCTTTCACCCTGTTGGAACTGCTGATCGTGCTTGCGGTGCTGGGGATTCTTATCGGTGTCCTGCTGCCCTCGGCCGCTCAATTTCCTCGGATGTTGGTGGGCTTGCAGGAACACACTTTGCGGGAGGGGGAGTTTGAGCGTTTCTTGATGATGCTGAAAACTGAACTGGTGCAGTCCGGTTACGGGCTGGACTCCGGAGCCGTTGCCACGCCATTGGAAGTCACGGATTCCGAGATCGTGCTGCGGGCAGATTTCAACCGCGATGGCGACACTAGCGATGCACGAGAACACCTGCGCTACCGTTTCCTCCCGGACTCCAACACACTGCAACGCCGTTCCGGAGCCGGAAATTACCAAACCCTGATCACTCCACTGGAGTCTCTGCGCTTCTCCGATTCCAGCACACTGCCGGGCTGCGTCACCTTCATCTCCAAACTCCTGCCCGATTCCCCAGAGCAGCAAACCACGCTCTGCCGTCTGCGGCTTTGAAGCTCACGGGATTTGGAATGCCCTGACGCTAGTGTCGGCGTGTCGGATGCAACTCAAGTTTTGGTCTCTGTTGCCGATAAGGGAGATGAGTAGGAAAAATTCAGATCCGAACCATGCCACGTTCTCGTCTCACCATTGCCAGTTTCATTGCCAGCGCAACTCTGGTTGCGAGCGTTATTGCCAGCTTTGGTTTTGCCATTGGCTGGGACAAGCAGGACGTGCGTCGCCAGAACCAACTGCTCCGGCAGATCATCCGTGACCGGACAACGGCCCGAAAAAGCACCTATGCTCCCAAAACCGAGCGCCGGGTCGCACCGCATTTGCGGAAAATGTATGCAAGGGAGGGAGGGGCGATTCCCGGAGAAAACAACTCCGGGGTGCGACCGGCGCGTCCGGTCTTCGGGGGTGGGGATGTGCCCAGCCGTGCCGATGATGCGACCCGACCGACCCACGTCACGAAGCGCGAGTCGCGGGCACCGTTCATGGGAGACGCCAGTGCCCGCACTCAAAATTACCGCCTCAGCAGCGGAAACCTCACCCCAATTTTCTCGAACAACCCCTCTTCCGGGGTGCGGCTACATGTCATGAAGGTCGGTCAGCGCCAGCACCTCCAGCAGACCAGCTTGCAGCTTCAGCAAATCATCCGCAACACGATGTCGCGCTGACGGCGTCAACGCCGCCGCCGCAGGATCGTCGGCAGGTGAAGTTGGTCGCTCTTGTAATCTCCCGCCAGCAGCGCCATCATCAAATTCACATACAACCGCAGCCGCACCTCGTCCACCGGCGGATTGCTGTCCACATGCAGGGGCGAATGTTTGAAGCGGAACCAGCCCCACTTGGGCGCAGTGTTGAGGAGGAGCACCGGGCGTTCGTCCAACTCCAGCAGAAAAATCGGGGTGCCTCCCGAACCCAGCAGCATCCGCTTTCCGAGTAGGTAGAAGCTAAAAGAGAGCGTGTGCCCCCGGTGCAGTGGACTCCAACTGGTGCCGGGATAGAGCGCACGCCCCCATGCCCGCCACGCCTTGGAACGATCCGGACCTTTCGGACACGCATCGAGGAACAGCGTTCCTCCTGCCGCAAAGAAATCCCGCCAAGCAAAACGCTCTTGCTGGGATAAATCCAGTGGAGTTTGGCACATCTCCAGATGCAGGAACGGATACTCCACGAGTTGCATAGGCTCGTAGCGGACCCACTGTTGTTGAGGATGCAACCGCAGAGTGGTGCGCCCCTCAATCGCGGCACGAATCCGAGGGATGGGTTCTGGTGGTGGTGGCATTTTAGTGCCAAACCAGAGCGTGCGCCACTCCATCCGATCCAACGCCACCATTGCCTCCGGAGTCAACGCTTCGGGGGGTTGCACTTGTGCGAAGGCAGAAACTCCGGAAAACAGCAGGCCAGCTATGCACAATAGCCGTAGTGCGGAACAAGCAGAGCGGTTCCACAACAATAACTGTCCGAGTTGCACAACTGCTGCTCTCCCTTCACTCATTGGTCATCGATTCGTGAGTTGCAATCCCCATCCAGCAGATCAAATGGATTTCATCAGGTTCAATGGGAGGCAATGGCTTGGGAGGCGCGCACGGTTCTAAACCTTGCTGCTCTAATCCCTCGAAGCTAGGCAGGAAATAATCGGGGGACATCGGGTTGTGTATCTCAGCAGTGTGGTGTTGGGCACGGTCTAGCGGCCTATGCCCAACCTATCCTTTGTTCACAAGATTGATACACTATTATCTATTCCAACAGAAGACAACTTCTATTCGGCAATTTCTAGGGAAAGAAAAAACGTTATGCATTTTGATTATCGACTCTGGGCATTCACTCAAGGGGTTCGGGGGCGAATCGTCTGCTCGGTTCTGATCGGGTTGGTTGCAACCGGGCTAGGGGTGGCCCGCCTCGCCCTCTTGGGTTGGCTGATTGGCCTTATTCTTGTCGGCAAAGAGGTTGCTGAGCTTGTTCTGCCAATCACAGTTGCCGCCTCCGTAATGCTACTGCGGGGTCTCTTTGAACACTGGCGGACGGTGATTGCGCACAAAACCGCAGCGCTTGTCCAGAAGCAACTGCGCCGTCGCCTCTATGACGAGATCATGAATCTGGGTCCAGGTTATGCGGGTCGGCAAAGGTCCGGGGAACTCGTGCTCTCGCTGGTTGATGGGGTTGAGCAGTTGGAGACATATTTCGGACAGTACCTGCCCCAACTGATGGTCTCGGCATTCACTCCGGTGCTGATTTTTGGTTTTGTCGCGTTCCTTGATTTCCCGGTCGCCGCCATCCTGCTTGCGGCGGCGGTCGTGGCCTTGGTGGCCCCTGTTGCTTGGCACAAGTTCGACACTAAAAAGTCCTTGGGCCGCCAACGGGCCTATGCCGCATTTGCCGCAGAGTTCTTGGACTCCATTCAGGGGCTAGCAACGCTCAAGGCCTTTGGACAAAGCCGTGCCCGCGCAGACCTCCTGACAGAACGAGCTCGGGAGCTTTTTCGCAGCACCATGTGGGTGCTAGCAACCAACTCCCTTGCGAGAGGCATCACTGATTGCTCCATCGCCGTCGGGGCGGCCACTGCGCTGGGGTTCGGAGCCTACCGGGTGACGGTCGGCGAGATGGGACTTACAACGCTGATTATCATCCTGATGATGGGCGTTGAAATCTTCCGCCCCCTGCGTGACCTCCGTACCGTGCTGCACCAAGGGATGGTCGGACTCTCGGCGGCGCAAGGGGTGTATCGGATTCTTGACGCCGAGCCGGTCGTTCGGGACGAGCATTCCGGAAAAGTGCCGTCCCGCTTGGACCCTGCGATTGCCTTTGAATCTGTGAGTTTCCGTTACCCCGGACACCGACGCACGGTGCATGATCATCTTGATTTCAAAATCATGCCGGGCGAACGTGTCGGCATCGTCGGATCGAGTGGTTGTGGCAAGTCCTCGATCGTGCGGCTTCTGCTGCGGTTCTATGATCCTATCGCAGGGGGTGTGCGGCTGGGGGGACACGACCTGCGGGACTTGTCTTTAGAGGAGATTCGCAAGGAGGTCTCGGTGGTTCATCAAGACACCTTTCTGTTCCACGGAACGGTCGCGGAAAACATCCGGATGGGGCGTCCTAATGCAAGTGAATCGGAAATCGCCAATGCCGCGAGATTCGCCAACATCCATGATTTTGTGGCGGCGCTGCCCGATGGGTACGACACGATCATTGGCGAGAAGGGCATCAAACTGTCTGGAGGACAGCGTCAACGGGTGGCGATTGCGAGAGCTTTGCTACGGGATTCCCCCATCTTGGTTTTGGACGAGGCCCTCTCCGCCGTTGACGCCGAGAATGAAGCCGTCATCCAACAAGCCCTTGATCGTTTGATGAAAGACCGGACCACTCTGGTTTTGGCTCATCGGCTTTCAAGCGTGATCAATTGCGACCGCATCCTAGTGCTGGATCAGGGAAGGGTCGTCGAATCTGGAACTCATGCAAGCTTGATGACACAGGAGGGGATTTACGCGAGCCTCATGTCCGAACAGGTTCGCGAAGCAGATTCTGCAGTGCTTGCTGTGAGAGACGACCCCCTTCCAATGAATTCCGGGACGACAGAGGACGCTCTAGCGACTGTGCTACAAACACCGACCGAGGGCATCGTCAAGGCGGAGGGGCTGAACTGGCAGCAGGTGATCGCAGTGTTGATGCAGCATATCCTACCGTGGAAGGGCAGGCTGACCCTCACCTTCACCTTCGGAGTGCTGCGTATGTTGGCGTTCATTGGTGTTGGCGTTTTCGGTGCCCTGATCGTGCTTGCGCTGAGAAACGGAACAGACTTCGCCCCCTACCTCGTCGCGCTTGCCGTCACGGCCCCACTTTCAGGGATCCTCCACTGGTTCGAATCGTGGATCGCCCACGACATGGCCTTCCGGCTGCTTGCGGAGATGCGGGTGAACGTTTTCCGCAAACTCGACCAGCTTGCTCCAGCGTACCTCGTGCGCCGCCGCACGGGGGATTTGATGGGCATCGCCACACAGGATGTGGAGTTGGTGGAGTACTTCTTTGCGCACACGGTGGCCCCAGCGTTTGTCTCGGTGCTGGTGCCCACCGCAGTGGTCGTGGTGCTGGCCACAATCAGCCCGTGGATGGCTTTGGCGTTGCTGCCCTTCCTGCTCGCGGTTGGCGTCAGCCCGTTTTTGATGCGTGGCCGTGTGGACCACCTTGGCTCCCAAGCCCGGGAAGCGGCGGGGGAGCTTTCTGCTCATGCGATCGATTCGGTGCAGGGGGTTGCCGAAATCGTCGCGTATCAGCAGGAACAACAGCGGGGAAATGCGTTTGAGCGGCTTGCGGACCGGCACATCGCCCTGCGGCTGCCCTTCTTCGCACAACTGACCCTTCAGAATACCTTACTGGAGGTTTTCACAGGCTGGGGAGGACTCGCAGTCGTGTCCACGGGGGCGGTGCTCACAAGCAGTGGTGCCATTGATGCCGGAGTGCTGCCGCTGCTCACGATTCTCGCGATGGCGGCGTTTCTGCCGGTCTCCGAGATTGCGCAAATTGGTCGGCAGCTGGCGGATACTCTTGGGGCGACACGACGGATCTATGCGCTGGAAAACGAACCCGTGCTGGTTGCTGATGGCACCGGTGCCGAAAACACGAAGCCGCAATCCGCGCTTTCCCTCTCAGAGGTCAACTTCGCCTACCCCGGAAGGTCCCGGCGAGTCCTTGCAGATGTCAGCTTTGAGATTCCTGCCGGAAAGACGGTCGCGCTGGTCGGCCCTTCGGGGGCCGGAAAAACCACTCTGGCCCAACTGCTGATGAGGTTCTGGGATCCCCATGAAGGGACCATCACGCTGAGAGGAGGCGATCTGCGGAATTTTCCGCTGGATGACCTGCGCTCCCAAATCGCGCTAGTTGCCCAGGACACCTATCTCTTCAACAACACGCTCCGGGAAAACATCCTCATCGCCAAACCAGAAGCCTCCGAGACCAAGTTGCACCAAGCGGTGGAACTTGCGGCACTCTCCGAACTCGTGGAGAGCCTCCCCGAGGGCTTGGAGACCCCAGTGGGCGAACGCGGATCCAGCCTCTCCGGAGGTGAGCGCCAGCGGGTGGCGATCGCACGGGCTTTCCTGAAGGATGCCCCCATCCTGATTCTGGATGAGGCCACCTCTCACCTCGATGCGCTCAGCGAACAAAGCGTGCGCAACGCCCTCGACCGACTCAAGGCGGATCGAACCACCGTGATCATCGCTCACCGACTCTCCACCATCCGGGAGGCCGACCGGATCATCGTTCTTGATGAGGGACGGGTGGTGGAAGCCGGCACGCATTCCGAGTTGCTGAAGCAAGGTGGCCTCTACGCTAGGTTGGTTTCCCGACAGCTTGGGGGAGTACGAGGAAGCCGTCAGCTTCTGTCCTGACTCCAGAGCCTTGATCCAGAGCTGGACACAGTGCCCATTCGTTGCTACCCTTGAGCTTGTGCGATCTCAACACCCTGGGCTTTTGCCCCTTCATTCAATCCCCATGAGGACTGGCCATGAAAATCAATGTAACCGTCAAGGGCGATCAACAGGAATTTCTGAACAACGCATCGAATGATTATTCACTGGGAGGAGCAGACCAAGCCATCCGGTCTTTGGTCAAGTATTCACTGACTCAGGACGAGAATGACCAGATTTTTAGTGAAATCCGCTGTGCCGGAGAGTGCTACTCTGCTGACCAAGCCATCCCGGTTGAACTGGAGGACGAAGCCATTGCAAAGCTGAAGGAGATTTTCCAGCAGTACGACTTTGAGGATTACGACTCCGAGGAGGAGGAAT
>LWDU01034687.1_pt1 | contig 14675 bp, 12 predicted proteins | sample 727161 | NCBI WGS metagenome assembly LWDU01 (sample SAMN04566230, study PRJNA314399) | hydrothermal vent metagenome | isolation source: deep sea hydrothermal plume seawater | place: Mexico: Gulf of California, Guaymas Basin | collected 2004-07-11 | reverse complement strand
GTTTGGTCAAATCTATCGTCAATAAAAGAAATCTGCTCATTGAGTAGCATGATTATTTCTTCGTTTGATAGTTTCTCTAGTTGTTTTTGAGCATCTGCCTGTGAATTGGCTTTAACTGAAACGGTTACTTGCAAACTAACTGATGCGTCATGATACTTTTCTAACATATGTAATTCTCCTAGTGCTTAATGGTAATTGATGTTGTGTGCAACCATGATATCCTTCAGACTCCAATCGTTTAGAAATCGAATTTGCTTTTTGCTTAAATCTTCCATTCTTACATTCAAAGCCTTTAAAGGTTTTATATAGCCAGTAGAATAATTATTCAAAGAAATAGTATCAAACACTTTTTTGCCGTAACACCAATATGACAATTTGATATCCCTTGCTAATTCTTGCTTTGCAGTTTTTATTTTATTACTTCCATCTATTGCAATATTGTTGGTAGCCTCATCAACATGAAGCTTTGAATCAGTAGCACCTACCATGGACATATAGTCTTTATAAATCTCAAGGCTACTGGCTCGTTTAGACAACTCTTGGACTTCATGTCGGCAATTAACTCCATTATCATCAAAACGTAAAATTTCACATTTAATTAACTTGTAAAAAATTAATCGCTTTATAGCTATCAACCCTTCTTTCTCAGACATTTTTAATGCATTGACTTTAAATTCAGCTTGTTCACGAATCCCATGCCCAAGATAGAATGCCTTGATTGCCAATAATTTATCTGTAGACACGTTCATGACTTCTCCTTTTTATTGCTAGACTTGTTACTACCTGGGAAAGTCTTTGTCGATAGTTGGTCTATATATTTCTTGGCCGTTAACGCATTTTCATCAAGATCATTCTCTAAATTTGCATCAACATAGTCGTCTATATCCTTAATATAATTTTTTAACCATACTGAATGTTCAGGCAATGAATCACCTTTTAGTTCAGTGCAATCGAACCATCTCTACCACCCCGATATTTGTCACTATAGAGAACGCCCATGTAGCTTTCAACACCTGGCTTTATTTCAGACATTTCTTTTTCGTTAAATATTTGTGAATCTTTAAGCAATTTCATGCATTGGTTAATTTCGAAAATAATTCGGCTTTTTTTCTTTTGTTGAATGTATTCGTCTATTTCTTTTTCATACTCCTCATCCCAACTTTTTTGCAATTTTTTATGCTCCTCATCAAGGTAGTTAATACCAATCTCTTCAGCTAACTCTGCAATGGTCTCCAATAGAGCAATCTCAACAACATCGGATAGGGATATGCTGTAACCATAGTCTTTAGCAGCTTCAGATGCGTTCTGAAAAGCATCAAATACAATGGACCTCACTCTTGTGCTCATTACTTTTTTCTCATCTTCTTTGCGATTTTGCTTAATGTATTTCATTTAAATTAACTCCAATTTTGGTGGGGAATGACACTATTATAACACTAGTTTTCTTTTTGTCAATCTTTTTGTATACTTTTTGTCATACATTTAATAATATATGGCCTAAATATGTATAATCAACCCCAAAAGAAAAGAAAGAAAATGTATAAAGGTGTAGATTTATAGCCCCATTCATAGCAACTAATCTTCTACTGATTATTTAAAACAAACGTTCCAGTTTCCATTCCCTTTTCCATAAGAGAATCTAGACCCATATTCAACACCAAATGTATACACCCACCCCTTTTAGAAGAGAGGCTTGCAAGGCCTATTAAAAGTATCGGCACAAAGTGTTTGATTAGGAACGTCTCGTACAAATGACTCCCAGCCTCCAGGCCATTTTTCATCAATGGCTGAGCGTTTGATTATTACTGAGGTAGCCTCTACTAATACCGGCATTACTATTTAATAATAAAGTTTGCATAATCTAAATTGTACCTAACTAGTTAAAAATTAGATTTATCAATTTAGTTAGAAATTTCTATAATAAGGCATGATTACCTCTTACAAAATTGGTGTTGATAATATTTAGCAACTCTTCATACTTTTCACTTCCCGGCCTGTAGTGAGAGAGAGTTAAACGATCGCTTTCTTTTCGTTCAAATACAACAATATCATCTGGTTGAAAATGAAGCTCATGTTTTGCCAAATCTCTATTCAAATAAATTCGATACTCATTCCTTGTCCCATTATCCAAAGCAAACAAGTCATTGTGATACACGTACGATGCCTCAATGGTGTGATTTTTCTTAAGAGGGTCATTGAATATTAAATTTCTAGAATCATTGTGGAGCTTTTTGTCTAGTGTTTCAAAAAAACTGCCGACTGCAGATTTTGATACGTAAAAATACCCACCGGTTGTCAATCTTCCTTTTCTATAACCTAGCTCTTGCGGAGTTAATTTTTTAATATATTTAGTGTATTTCACTTACAATATCCTTAATATCAAGCTCTAAAAAGCCATTTAGATCAATATCATATTCAACATTTCCAATTCTTTTACTTAATTTATTTTTAAATGAATCTGGAGTAATTCTAGGAAAATTTTCGGAAACTCTACAAATGAAATAACTTGATATTTGAAACCTATCCGATAGATAATCATTGAAATCTCTCAAATCAAGGCCCACCTCATAAAGTCTTGAGTTAAATTCGGATAATTGAGAGGGGGTAATTAAATGTTCATCTCTGATTCTATTAACAATATCAACAATACTGGGAGATTTTTTAGATCTATCTCTATAGATATTCCATGAGTATACCAATACTTTTTCACCCTCCTCAAAAGACAACTGCTCTAAACTATTTATTTTATGTATATGCCCGCTTTGCTTGCTAGAGGCTTTCACTTCAATTTCAACACTTTTAAACATGAAATCTCTTTTGGCTCCAAAAGGCCCTTGCCAAGCGTCAATAGCCAAATCGACAGACATTCCTAACTTACAAAAACTCTCTAAAGATAGCAACTCCCCAACTAAGCCTAAAATTTGATCTGAAGTTAATTTATCCTTTATTGGAAGATTTAAAAAATAAAGCCAATTATCAATGATATATGGTGTATTCCCTTCAATGCTGCCACCTTTTAGGGTTTTATGTAAAATTTCATTAATAATTTTTATAAAGTAATCTTTAAAAGCATTGCTTCGACAAGTAAATACTAAAGCACTAAAAGACCCTTGATTCTCTGTATTAATATTTTGGAATAAAACACTCATACCATTAATTTCAATTGACTTAAAACTGTCAACATTGCTTTCAATCGCAATATGCAATAAATTTTTATGGTCATAATAACCAAGTATCTTAACATTCAATGCATTAGGTATGACATCGCCCCTAAAAAGATCGGAAACCCCATCATAACTTTCAAAAGCATTAACCATTTCTAATGTAATCATGCCATCCTCTATCTTGAAAATATCTGTTGATAATAATTAGTTTCACCATTTTTAGATTGTGAAACTGGAAACACTAAAGCAAACCCTTTTGGATTAAAATTTAAACCATCTAGCGCATCAACCCCTGCTATAAAATTATCCTCCTTTATGTGTCTTTTTTTAAAGGCGTCTGAGTTGATGAAATCTATAGAATACAATATCAACAAAGGCTTATTAAGGTCATTTTTTTCATAATTAGGTATATCGTTAGAGTCGGAAATTACGCCAATATTGACAATTTTTTGATTGATATTCTTCCAGCCAGTTCCAGCCCTAGCATTTCGCTTTACAGGATTTATGTAAATATCCTTACCATACTCTTCAGAAAAACTACCCTCTCTCTTTTGTTTTAACCCAGAAATTTTTAGATTAAATTTTTGAATTTCTCCAGAGTTAATTCTTATGTCAAGATATCTAAGGAGGTCCGCCTTATCAAATGAAAGAGAGTCTCTAAATTTATCTATAAACATCACTAGCTTGTTAATTGGCAAGTCATAAAAATCATAATTACCCTGATCGCTTCTTATGCTATTCTGATGCACACCATTAATCATATCTGTTGCCACTCGATGGTTATTCTTTAATATGCTAATCTCTCTCGAAAAATATATTGTTTGTACAGTTTGTTGAGAGTATGATTTTTGCTTGGAAGCTCCACCCATCTTAGCAGTTGGAAGCATTTTCATGTGCGCTTTAACTCTTGGAGAAAACTCCCTTGGCGTTAACCTTTCCTTTTGATATCTACTTATCTCCGACCTCAAGTCACCCTCTACAGTCATAATATATTCAAAATATTCTAAAATAGTTTCAGTGGTGTACACTCTTACCAAATCTTCATACCCACTTCTATAGCCGAACCACCTTCCCATTTGAAGCAGCGTATCATATCTTGGAGATTCTCTCAAATAGTAAGAAACTGTCAATCCTTCTATCGTCACACCTCTTGACATTAAAGTTCCTCCGATACACAGTAAAACACTTAAATCCTCATTATGATAATCAAGATTATCATGATCTCCATTAAGAACTCGAACTTTTAACTCTTCAAGAACACTCAAGCTTTTTTGAAATAAAGAATCCTTGTCAACAATTGGAAAGGCGTAGTTGTAATTTTCTAAATCTGAGATATTTTTAGCTTTATCCTCAAACCTTTTCCACTCTAAAAAAATAAAATCACGCATATTAACGTCATTTGATTCGATAGCAGTCTTGACGTGTAACAGATAGGCTTCTACCTTATCAAAAACAACTTCATGGTATGTAATTCTATGATCTGTATGGAGCATAAATCCACAATTATTTTTATCGCCACGAAATCTTCTTACAATGACTGAAAAAATAAAATCCCATAATGCGCAAATTACTGAACTAGTAATTTCAGACTTGGCTCTATTAATATCATCTTTTTCCAAATCTGGAACGGTAGCTATATATAAAGACTCTGAGTTGAAAAATTGTTTTGCACCAAAATAACCCTTTGGCTCTGGTAAAGAATAAATAAAATCATCTGGATAAAGATCAGGTAAACCTTTGTAAATAGAAGATGTATCAATAAATATATTTGCAAAAGGAGTTGCAGTGTAACCAACGTACGATACCTGTGTAAACAATGACATTAAATATCGTATCGCATGATTTATAGTTGTCGGATCTCCATCATCTATCTCATTACTATCTACACTAGCTTGATCAGCTTCATCGTCAATTATCATTAGTGGAGGCATAGGAGAGTCTTTATCACTTCTATTTTCAACCCAATTAATCAGCGCCCCAATAACCGATCCAAATGCCTTATATTCACTCCCTGTTCGTGCAAGTTTCTTTATTATTGCCAATGTAACATCATTAGTTGATGAAAATCGTTTCGTAAAATTTTCAACAGGTGCGAAAAAATCCCCACTGTCATTGCCTATTTTCGCCTGTGTCAATGAGCGATATTGATTTTCATTTCTCCCCCACTGAACAAATGAAACCCTACTATCGTTATATTGATCATTGCCAGTTAACTCTCTATCCACCCTATATTGTGTCTGAACCCTGAGAGTATTTGTCATCCCCCCTAAAATTATAATAAATTTATATCCAATAGAGGCTGCCTTTGAAATAAGGTGCGTAAAGTTTGCAGTTTTTCCGCTTTGCACATATCCCACCACTAAACCTTTGCTTAAAAACTCATTATTCGTAGTAGGGTTTGGTATTTTTTTAATTATTTGGTCAGTTTCAAAATCAATCGATTCAACAATTTGAGGCTTACCTTTATAAATCTTATCTGATATAAAATCTCTATGCTTATGATAATAAGACCAATTTTTTTTATCTAAAAGAACCTCGTTATCATCTCTATAAAACCCCCCGCCTCTGATATAGACATGCTCAGTCTCACTCATTCCATTATCAACTAGAGCAAATTCAATTAATTTTTTCTTATCTTCAATGGATATTCTATATTCTTCTCGACCAATTCTAACTATGCCACCAAGGTTATTAACAATACTATTAATGTCGCTCTTGTTAAGATCTTGAAATGCTTGCAATTCGGGCCTCAACTTAACACTGTATATTTTTTTAAGTACTGTATTCACACTCACCTACTCGTTATGTAGTAGTCCATTGAGTTGCTATCGCTTTAGCAATCCCCGGAAAGGTTTTACTTCTTAATGTCTGCCTTTCTTCGTTTGTTTTTGCATTAACCATAGCCACTCTTAAAAGTTATCCTTTCGCCTTTTCCAACAATTTTAGTAGGCTCTAGATCTGGTAAATTCTTTGTCCAAAAGCATGTAGTTTTTGTTGCCTCGTCACCAAACATCCAAGGCTGCACTATTTGATTTGGTTTTCTATACTTAGTGCTAATAATGCCTACAGGATTCTCTATAGCAATCCTATCAATAGGGGCACTCATCAATTTAATAAAAAAATCAAGGGCTTCATCCTTATGTTTTGCTCTATTTGGAAATCTAGGATGTGGCCTCCTATCTGAAGTTGGTAAATCTTTATCATCAGGATGATAATACCACTTTGCACCACTAACAGATAAATACGTACAAGGTGGATGTGCAACCATCATTTCCCACTCATCAATGGATTCTAATACATCTCCATTTTGGAGTTCGCCGCCAAAATTTTGAATAACTTCAAAAACATCGCAAATAAAATGCCACTCTGGATGCCCACCACTACACGGTAATAAATCACAGCTATAGGCTTCATGCCCTAATTTCCTTAGTTCTTTTGTTACTGCCTGACTCTCTTCACAGGCAACCAATACTTTCATGAATTTTCCTCTAAATAATCATAAACACCATTTGCTAAACATTCAGCCATTTTTGGCGGTACTGCATTTCCTATCATTTTATCCAATAAATTTAAAATCATCGGGGAAAGATTGAAGCAATGCAGCTTCTTTTACAGTAATGGATCTAGCCTGCTCTGAGTCTGGATGAATAAACATCAAGCCATCCTTGTACAAATGAGCTACAATTGTTGGAGATGGCTTGTCCCAATCTAAATTTCTATATTTGGCATGATTCGACTTTTTATTCATTAACTTATTATAAAAATCAATTTTTTCTACCGAACTTTTGCTATTCATATCGTTCACAACCCATTTTTTAAAGATCTTCACATCTCTATCATTGTGAAACCTTGGGATATGATGCAATTTACTAGTTGAACTACTTTTATTTTGATGAGATATGTTCTTGCCATCTTTTTTAATGCTTGCCTCTAATGGATGAAACTTATCAAGATTTTCAATTGCATTTCTAACAGTGAACTTTTCAGATTTTTTCTGATTATCAATTTTCTCATAAACACCTTTAAGTGATAAATCTTCAGATTTTTTAACACCAACTATTATCAATCTTCTTCTTTTTTGCGGCACATGAAAATCAGCAGCTGAATACACATTATTTTTCAACCTGTGTGAATCTGTAATTTCATAGCCAATATCAGCAAAAGCTTTGTACACCCTTTCCGTAACTTTTATTCCGCCGGGTTGGGCGCTTAGCATACCAGGAACATTTTCAAAAATAAAAAGTTTAGGTTTAAACTCATCCACAACCTTTACAAAGCTTTCAAATAGATAATTTCTATAATCATCTTTCATGGAATTTTTATCTTGGGCTCTGCCAGCAATTGAGTAAGCTTGACACGGAGGTCCGCCAATTAGAACATCCACTTTGTCATCCTTAACAAGACCCCTTAAACCCTTCTCTATTAATAAATTATGATTAGTAGATCCATAATCCTTTATAAGTTCATCATTCCAATTTCCATTAACAAGGCTATTACTCTCTTGGATGTCAAAATGCACAACACGTTTTAACACCTCATCTTCCGAATGATTCCACTTCGATTCAAGTCTGTTTCTGAGTGTCTTAACCATTGGAAGCTCCCACTCAACATGAGCTAAACCCTTAAATTTACCTGAAGCTAGAAAACCTTCACTTAAGCCGCCACATCCAGCAAATAAATCTATAAAAGTATATTTATCAGTCATATTGTTAAGTCGCAAAAAACAATAATTTTATAGATTGAATTTAAACATGTATTAGCTTTATTCTTTTAGAAATCTATCGAATTCTTTTGGCAATATATTCAAAATGTCATCAACACTCATTTCATAAAAATCATATGTTCTTGATAATTGCAGATGAACGATTGCAAGTCTGCGAGGGCTTCCCGGTCCGGCACCACCAGATCCTTTTTTAGCTAAGCCAGTTTCATCATCAAAATACAATCTTGTTGCAGTTTGCATAATTGGCTTACATGATATTATCTCTTGCCTAGAAGCTAGTTGTTCTAACAAGTCACCATGTATTTGAACATTGCCAGATAATATAGCGGATAACGCACTTTGGTCGCCTTTATACCGCCTGTAAACACCCCATGGACTTGCAAGTAGATGACGATGATATTTTTGATGATGGTCAAATATAGGTACCCATCTGTTTACATCTCCAGGTTTATACATTTCTTGCTTGTCTTTTATGCAAACTGCATCAAAATAATACAAAGACAGCCAACACCATAACCCTTTATCAAATAGCATATCTTCTGTTATGTTTTGTAACAACTCAAATAAGTACTTTGCAACATCCATCTTAAGTATTGGAAATTCTTCTAAAACAATACAATTAGTATTATTGATTTCTTTACTAAGGCTTAAAATTTCCATGCGCTTTTTCTGCACATCAATATCATGAATATTATCCAAAAAATAGATAAACTCATCTATACCTTCTTTCGTTAACTTTGATAATTTCATATCTATAAATCAGTGTCAATTGATGAAATTAAACTATCTAATAAACTCTTCTTTCTACAGAATACAGCCACAATCCTATCAACCCAAGCATATTTTTCATCTGTATCCATTTTATTAAATACATCTTGTTCAAGAAACTTTCCTGTATTCTGACCACAGAAAATAAGCCAATCCATCCTCCAATCCTCTCCCATCTGTGTATTTTCATAATCAATAATTAAACTATCTTGTTCAGCCACTAATATTCTAATAAGCACCTCACGAAATACAGCAGGTATAACAAGCCCCGTGAAAATAGAATTTGATGTAATTAAATTCTTATCAATAGATTTATCAAGCAAAACTGTAGGGTTTTCATCGGAGAACTCAATACTCCACACCTCCCCAAACAAATCAATTGACTTAATATTAATAATGGAATCATTAATGTGGCTGTCACTATCTTGACGAATCCTATCAGCTACCCCCTCTAGTCTAGAGCCTACATCACTAACCACTTTAAGTCTAAAAAGAATATCTTCAGCATCATAAAAATCATCAAGTACGTAACTATCCTTTGATACGATATTGCCCACAGTCCCACAGTCAAATCTTTTAAAGATATTTTTATTATAAGCCTCTAACAAAACTTTAGAATTAAACTCATACTCTAGGGCGGAAAAATCTGGAAAATCAACTTCAAGAATAACTTGATCGTCATTATTTTTTGAAACTGACATTGAAAAACTATCACGAAATATCTTTTTTCTATCTGTGTAGTTAAAACTGCGCATTACTTACTTCCAAGACTTTTAGTTGCAACTTTTACATCTCGTCTAGTATCAAAACCTTGGACCTTTATGTAAAAATCTTTATTATTCGATTCAAAGTTAATGCTATTATTTAAGAAAGTTAAATTGTCGACATGCTTCATATCTGTCACCATATCTTCAAGGTCAAAATCTGCCGCATTCCACTTATTAAATGGATTTCCTCTCAACAAGTCGTATGCCACAAAAATACTAAATTTTCTTAAAAACTCAAGGTCTTGTGCTCCTGATATTTTAAATCCATCACTCAAAGAACTCTCATTAAAATAACTCTTACCTTTGATTATTTTCTCAGGTAGCACAACCTTGCTAGTATCTTTTTCCCCTTTTTTAGCTTTACCCTCTTTATCAAGATTCTTGTGCTCTATAGAGAAAAAATTTGATAAAGCAACAGAATCAACTTTTTCATCTTCAGATTGAAGATTTTCTAAAATCTTTTTAACACCAAGGGATACATACCGTATAAGCTCTCGCCCATAATCATATCTTCCTTTAAAATTTTGTGATAACGGGTCCCATTTAGTATGGGCCGGAGTTTCTGCATGACCCAAAAATCTTGTAAGCGGAGTATCTCTAATAATAACTATTGCAATATAACCAGGGGTGGTATATAAGGCAGCATTAGTGATGATCAGCTTATCCCTTATAAAGGTAGGCTTTATAGATGTTTCAATCTTTTTAAGTATCACATGGAAGAATGAATCAACTGGATTATGTTCTTTCTGGTAGATAGTAATTGGTACTTTTATAATCGCAACACCATTTTCTAAATCGTCTGAAATTTTTTGTATAGAGTTATTTAAAAATAATTCTTTTTTCCATTCATGTTTTTTTGTTGCTGGACAATCTAAAACCGTTAAATTTTCTTTACTTTGAAGCTCACCCGTAAGAGGGGAAGTATAAAAGTCAGTTGCTAAATTTATTTTCAACTTTAATGATGAATCAAGCCCATCTATTTGATCAATTGAATCCAATAAAGTGTTATAGTCTAAAAGGAACACTTCGTCATTATTATTAATGATTTCAGCTTCAAGCATACTATCCATAATCGACGGGTAATACTCTTCAACAATACACTTGATTATCTCTTCACATTTTATATCTTCATCAAGCCATGGAATAATAATAGATAATCCACTTTCATTATCGTCACGAATTATTTTAAATGTATCTTTAAAATCGTCAATAATACTTTGATTGTCAACAGGTAATTGAAAACCGTCTTCCCTAAAGACTCCATACCACCCATCTGGGTGAAATGTGGTGGTGTGGATTTGATGAAATTTTAAAATACTTTGACCAACTAAATATGTTTTATGATCATCTGATCGTGTTGTTAGTGTAAATATACTTCTAATCCTGCTACACATTGGAAAGACTATCTTTCCTAGACCGTGACTACCCAACTTGTTTAGTTTTCCACTTTCTCCTTCTGCTCGAAAAAAAGAATAAAAAGGGTTTTCAATACCTTTTCTACGAGCATCTTGCTCTATATTGCCATTAAGACCTGTTGTATTAAAATCTTCAAAAATTAAATAATTACATTCATCGGATTCTTTTGGCGTATTTACCAAGCCATTATTATCAGAATTGTAATGACTCCAAGCTTCAGGTCCAAACCATTTTTTATTTTCTGCATGAGATAACGCATTAGATTTATCTCTAATGGAAAATTTTATTCTTACTGGTTTATTACTATCAAGTTGAGCATCTAATGAATTCTGAATCGCTTCACGGACTAGCGCACTAACTTCTGTACCTGAATGAAAAAAACCATCTTGTATGGAGTTTTTATTTTTTTCAAATGGTTGTTTTTTTATATATTTCCAACTAGTCATAATAAATATTAGAGCTTGAATTTTTCTTTTTTTAAACTTTCTTGAAACTTAAAGCTAACTTCCTTAACTTTTTGATTTAATGTACTCATAATCTTTCTAACTTCATCGCCAGAATATCCATATGATGATGAGTTAGATAAGTTACCGATTAACTCTAATTGCTTTATTGCGTTATTCACTCTTGCATTAGCCAATCTTTTAAATTTATCTTCTTTTGATTCCATAATAATATATATAAAATATTACAAATATATGGTAAATATAATAAATAATCAACCTGGGTTGCACTGTAAGCAGACATAATCACCGGGTATTGATGGCCTACCACAATGCATGCATATGCCGGTATTTTCAATAATTACAGACCATTTGTTAACAGTTGGATTAATCAACTGCGTTGGTTCATTAGTTCTATTATCGTAAGTATTAACAAATTCATTCAAATCTTCATTCCTGGTAACATTAAACAACTCTTTGTAGTAATTAACTTCTTTCGCAACATTTTCAGAGCCACCGGCCAATATAATATTTATATTAATTTGCGATTCTCTAAATAGCTGATCAAGGTTCTTCCATGTATTACTCTTTACAGATTGTGCAGATTTTCTCATTCCTGTAATATATTTCAACAATCTATCCTGCCTTTCCTTACTCATTCCTATGGCGTTACGGGTAAGCAATAAATCCTTTCCAGAAAGTTCTGAATATTCAGTTTTTTCACCATACTCTTCTGGATTAAACTTAAATCGTTCAACGCGACCTGTTGCGCATGGCGCTTTAATCTGAAGAGTATCTTTAAGAACAATATGTTCTCTCCACATGCTTGGAACAAAGTATCCTGATGAGTTTTCTATAAACCTAGAAATTTTTCCACTAAACGACAGAATTAAATTCTTCCTGGCCCTTGTCATAGCTACATAAAAACGTGATAAGTCTCTAAAAGCTTCTTCTGGTGGAAGGTTCGGATTTGGCAATGTTTTATCTGAACAAGATACAATTACCATATGATCAAACTCAAAGCCTTTTGTTTGCTCTAAATCCGATAGGAATATTGCCTTATTTTGCAGATCTATCTCTCCATCCAGTAATTGAATCTTTAGCCGTTCAGCCAAATCTTTTAGTTCACTTAGATGGTAGCCAGCAACAGCGATACATCCATTATGGCCAAAACCCTCTTCTTGCAAAATTTCTTGTAAATATTGAACAGCAGATGTAACCTCTTCGCTAACAGTTTCCCCCTCTAATATATATGGTAAATATTCAGAATATCCAGAAAATTTTGGTTGCAAAAACTCTATTTCTGGGGCCACGAACTCTGTTCCAGTTAAATTCTCCTCCAAGATATTATTTGCAGCTTCGAGAATCTCTCTAGAATTTCTGTAATTCTGCATAATAGACATTGATCGTCCAACAATATTAATGCCTGCCTTCTTAAAATCGTGCTGTTTAGTGTGAACACGTTGCACCGTATCTCCAGCCAAAAATATATCATTGCTTCCCTCCATGGTAAGTTTTCGAATAATCTCTAATTCAAGTGTTCCAAAATCTTGCATTTCATCAACAAGAATTGAGCGAAACATTGGTTTTATTTTATTAATATATTGATACAGCACGCTTGTTAGACCTAAATAATCAACACTACCAACTGCTTTCATTTTTTCTTCCCAAGCATTCAATCCATTGAGTATAAATTCTCTATGGTGGGTCTGCATGGGGATACAGCGACCCTCTCGATCCATATCAAGATAACTTTTTCGCCCTCCAATCGACAATGCTGATCTAATAAAATCGAACTCTTCTTTTATGTACTCCTCTGGATATATAGACCTTGTCAACAATGATTGATGAATTGGAAACATTACATCAGCCGAATTCTCGGTTTCCTGATGATAAAACTCTTGCCATATTTCATTAATTGATTCGTTTGCTTTCCAAGTTATTTCTTCATAATGCTTGTCCTTTTTTGACTCAAACATTAATAATTGCTCCTTACACAATTGCCAGAAAGATTTAACAACAAGATTGTTTAATCCGCCAGATGTAGAATTTACAAGATCTTCTATTAATCTTGCAAGAGCCTTGTTTAATGTTAAAACTGCAATTTGCTCTTCAGGATACATTTTTGCAAGCCTAATTGCTCTATTTATAACAACTGCGGTCTTGCCCGATCCACTAACGCCTCGTAACAAAGCAGCGCCATTAAAGTCTTTTTGGACAATCTTATCCTGGTCTGGATGCATGTACAGCATCCAACTACGATAATCTGCACTCTCTAAGGCAATTCTAGTAGCTTCTGGATCTACGTTTGTAAGTCTTATAATTTCATCACTACCATCAAATATTTCAACTTCTTCTTCATTGACTTCTTCAAGCAAAATATATTGACCCTTAAAGTGATCAATTTTCTTGTCAATTTTTGGCTTATTTTTCTTTTCACGTAGCAAAAGCAATATGTCAATCAAAACATCTGCTCTATCTTGATCATTTAATCCTTCTACCGCTTCCAAAATTACATCATCTGTATCCCAAGAGTTGATGTTTACAATCTTAACAAGAGATTGATAATTGGTAATTCCGTCTAACAAAAGTGACTGTTGCTCTGAATCAAGTTGCTCAATTAATTTAAACTTACCTGGGTTTTGTACAGTAATCGGCCTTTGATCTTTCTCTCCCTCTTTTGTTTGATATAAGGTTGTAATAATTCCAGCATCTTTATCTACTACAACACTCAATCCTCGGTTTTTATCTAGCCATTTATCAACAGCAGAATGTTCTCCAGCAAAAAGGAATATACATTTATTTTCATGTTGAATAGTTACAAGCCGACACGCTCTACCTAAATCATATTTGATAGCGTGACGGATTCTTTTTTCTCCGTGATTCGTCTTTTTTAGACCTGTAAAAACTACGTCAAAATCTTTCCTATTATTTGCCTTAGAATACGCATCAAATACTTCCCTATACGGACGAGAAAAAGTCTGTCCTTTTGCATGTAGGTCATGAAGAGAATTTAAAAAATCTTTATATGTAAAAAACTTCATAATTTAAATTTATTTATATACCCATAAATATTTTCTTTCAATTCTCACAAAATGAAAATTTCACCCCAATTATACTCTACAGCCTTTAAACAGTAAAATCTCAAATATAGCTTTTAAACCATTTAAATAGATCTTTTAAGAGTATTTACTTGTTACTATGGGTTATGCTCACTAGTTTTCAAATATGATTTGCCTAGGCGCCTCCTGAGACCTTATTATTGGTTTGTCAATTTTTGTAGTCATAAGTAGTGATTAGTAATACCAAAATGAGCTTCCATCGCCTTGAATCAGTGTTGTTATCTTTTATTTAAGAGTGACATAAGCCTCTCTTTAGTGTTTTCCTCAAATTC
>LWDU01044746.1_pt1 | contig 14676 bp, 16 predicted proteins | sample 727161 | NCBI WGS metagenome assembly LWDU01 (sample SAMN04566230, study PRJNA314399) | hydrothermal vent metagenome | isolation source: deep sea hydrothermal plume seawater | place: Mexico: Gulf of California, Guaymas Basin | collected 2004-07-11 | reverse complement strand
CGATAAAAAAAGTCAATAAAAGCATCACTTTAAATCTATACAAATACTTTAAAACACAGGAAAACATCTATTTTATCCCTAAAGTTTTTAATAGATTGAGTAACTAGATTAACAAATATTTAAATATCGTAAAGATTATTTTTAGCCCTGCTTTAAATGTTCCTGATATGGTCCCGGTAATTTTAGATACTCCTATACGCTTTCTATAATGAACTGGAATTTCCATGATCTTTAAACCATGCTTTACTGCCTTTATCTGCATTTCAACTGTCCATCCAAAGTTTTTATCAGTCATACTTATTTCTTTCAATGACTGATAACGAATAGCCCGAAATGGACCAAGGTCAGTAAATTTATATCGAAAAAACAATCGTATAAGGAATACTGCCAAAAGATTTCCATATCTCGCTTGCGGTAATAACGTAGCTCGACTTTCAGGAAATACCATACGACTCCCAAGCACAAAGTCTGCTCGATGTTCTACAATTGGCTTTACTAAACTTTCAATTTCTTCAGGATAGTCACTAAAATCACTGTCAACAAAAACAACTATTTCAGGGTCGTTAACTTCAGAAATTCCTTTAAGACAAGCGGCTCCATACCCACGATAAGGCTCGTTGACTACCCTAGCACCATATTGTTTTGCAATAGAGGCGGTCTTATCAGTTGAGCCATTATTAACAACTATAATTTCTTTTATTTTTTTTTGAGGAAGACTTTTAATAACAAGCCCGATCGATTCCTCTTCATTATAAGCAGGGATAATAACGGAGATTGCAGGAATGGAGCGATTAGATTCGCTCATTTAACAGGGATCGCTAATGGCTTGTTTTATTGAAGTAATAAATTCGGCTAATTTTTTATTTCTTTCTATCGGCTCAGAGTATCTTTCAATCAATTTCACGACAGCACTTCCGACAATAACACCATCAGAAAACTTGGTCGCTTTTCGTGCTAAGTCGGGGGTTGATATACCAAACCCGATAAGAACTGGAATATCTGATATTTGTTTAATAGATGCAACTTTATCACCTAAGTCATCCGCTAATTTAGCTCGAACACCTGTAGTCCCTGTAAGAGAAATATAATAAATAAAGCCTCGACCCTTTTTAGCAACCATCTGTATTCTTTCATTTGGGCTAGTAGGCGCTAATAGATGTATTAAATCAAGACCACTTTCCTCAGCGCAAACAGAAAATTTATCCGCTTCTTCAGGAGGTAGGTCAGGAATAATAACTCCATCAACACCAACGGATACCGCATCTTTAACAAACTGTTGTTCACCGTAGACGAACACAGGATTAAAACTCGTCATTAGAACAATAGGAAGGTTTCGAGTCCTGCGAATTTCCTTAACTAGAGAAATAATTTTCTTTAAAGTTGTTCCGCTTTTAAGAGAGCGCAATGAAGCAGCCTGAATGATTGGACCGTCTGCTAACGGATCTGAAAAAGGGACACCTAATTCAATGATATCAGCCCCACTATCATCTATTACATCAAGAATACTCTTGGTTTGCTCAAGGTCTGGGTCTCCTGCAGTAATGAAAACTACAAGAGCTTTTCGTTTCTCAGCTTTTAGTTTTTCAAAACAGATTGTTATACGTGTCACAAACCCATCTCCATGCGTTCGGCTACCTGGTTAACGTCCTTGTCACCCCTCCCAGATAAGCAAACTACAATAATCTTGTTTTTATTCATTTTAGGAGCTATTTTAACTACATGCGCTATTGCATGGGCGGTTTCTAGCGCCGGTATTATTCCTTCTTTATTCGACAATAGTTTAAACCCCTCTAGTGCCTCTTCATCTGTAATACTTTCATATTCAGCACGTCCAATTGATTTAAGGTAACTATGTTCACATCCAACACCTGGGTAGTCTAGGCCCGCGGAAATTGAATGTGCCTCTTGTACTTGTCCATCATCGTCATGCAGAAGATAACTCATCATGCCATGCAGAACCCCAGTACTACCGTGACTCAATGTTGCGCCATGTTTTCCCGATTCAATTCCAAGTCCGGCTGCCTCAACTCCAATAAGCTTTACTTTCTCATCCCGAGTAAAAGGATAAAAAAGTCCCATTGCATTACTACCGCCGCCCACACAGGCGACGCAAACATCAGGTAAGCGTTTTTCGATTTCCATAATTTGCTCACCCACCTCATCCCCTATAATTCGCTGAAAGTTACGGACAATCATAGGATAAGGATGAGGACCAACTACCGAACCAATAATATAATGAGTAGTTTCTACAGAAGTAATCCATTCGCGAATAGCTTCACTAGTAGCATCTTTTAAAGTACGAGTTCCTGCTTTAACGGGGATGACTCGAGCCCCTAAGAGTTTCATACGAAAAACATTGAGGGATTGTCGTTTTATATCCTCCTCCCCCATAAAAACATCGCACTTCAATCCAAAAAGAGCTGCTGCAGTTGCTGTGGCGACTCCGTGCTGTCCTGCTCCTGTTTCCGCAATAACACGTTTTTTGCCCATTCGAAGAGTCAAAAGAGCACTTCCAATAGTGTTATTAATCTTATGAGCCCCTGTATGATTTAAGTCTTCACGCTTAAGATAAATCTTTGCTCCACCTAGATATTTAGTAAGTCGTTCCGCAAAAAAAAGCGGGGTTGGGCGCCCAACATATTCTTTTAAATAATATTTTAAGTCACTTTGAAACTTTGGATCCTCGCGAACTTCCTTGTAAAGACGCTCTAGTGATTCCAATGCGGGCATCAATGTCTCAATTACATATTTACCACCGAATGGTCCAAAATGGCCCTGCGCATCAGGAAACTCTATACTGTTTACTTTATTATCAAAAAATATTTTTCTATAAAAACATTCTAATTAATTGAATGTATAAACCTAATTAACGAAATTTACGAACAGATTTGATAAACTCATCAACCTTAATCAAATCCTTTATACCTGGAGACTTCTCAACACCTGAGCAAACATCCACTCCATAAGGCTTCACTCTATGAATGGCCGTATAAACATTATAAGGGTTAAGTCCACCGGCAAGTATTACTGGCCCCTGTTTTTTTGCTCTTAGAGCAAGGTTCCAATCAAAGATTTCCCCAGTGCCCCCCTTACTTTCATCGCTATAGGAATCAAGCAAAAACCCACTGACATCATAATTGGACATCCCTTTAAATGAATCAGCACCCTGAACTCTAAGTGCTTTGATCACGCGTCTCTTGATTCGACGACAAAATGCTGGAGACTCCTCTCCATGNTTTATCAGAGGTTTCGTCGACAAAAACTCCCACAGCTTCAATAAAAGGTGGTAACTGGGAAATAATATCTTTAACTTCACTCTGTGATATGAAACGCGGACTCTTCTTATAAAAAATAAAACCAACCGCATCAGCCCCACTCTCAACTGCAATTCGAGCATCTTTGAGGCTGGTCGTGCCGCATATTTTAACCTTAATTCTTGGTTGAAATTTTTCTATCACCTGTAAACTCTCTTAGTTTGACTCCAATGTTTTCGGCGGTCATCAAACTTTCTCCAATTAAAAAAGAGTGCGCCCCTAGCTTTTCAAATTCTTCTATTTCATTCCTAGAATGAATACCACTCTCGCATACCATCAATTTATCTGGGACTTGAAGGGCGATTGGAATTAGTCGTCTAGCAATCTCCAAATCTGTTTTTCCACTAGTCAAATCTCTATTATTAATACCAAGAATAGAAGCTCCAACTTCAAAGGCTTTTTCCATATCATTTTCATTGTGTGTTTCAACGAGTGCAGGAAGTCCTAATTCTTTACCAAGAGAAAGAAGGTCGGCCAAATGATTTTTATCTAACCAAGTAGCTATAAGAAGAAATAAATCGGCACCAAAAGCTCTTGCTTCATAAATCTGATACTCGTCAAAAATAAAATCTTTCCGTAAAAGGGGAATATCAACACACTCCCTCGCCTTTTCTAAAGTCAATAGACTCCCACCAAAATAACTCGATTCTGTCAAAATTGAAAGAGCTGCAGCCCCATTCTCCGCATAAATTTTTGCAATATCTACGGGATCATGTTTATTAAGAAGCTCACCTTTAAACGGGGTGCGAGGCTTAATTTCTGCAATGATAGATGACATTTTACATGGTTCAAGGGACATTCTAATGTCACGAATTTCATACTTATTATTTGCAATACGCATTTTAAGATCTGGCAAAGCAAGCTTACGTTTTACAGTAGCTAGCTCAACCTTCTTATCACAAAAAATTTTATCGAGTATGCCAGTCATTTTAGTTATAAAAAATTTAATTACGTTATATAAAATCTATACTCTTATTTATGACTTAGGCGACACAGGTCATTTAATTTTTTTTCAGCTGAACCGGTATCTATTGACTGTCGGGCAAGATGCATTGCAACTTTTAAATTCTCTGCTATACCACCAGCACAAATAGCCGCTGAAGCGTTCATAAGGACAATATCCCTCTTTGGTCCTTGCTCTCCTGATAAAATATTTTTTATAATATTAGCATTTTCCTCAGGTGTTCCACCGGAAATATCTTTAGCCTTACAAGCAGTCAACTCAAAATTTTCTGGTTCTAACGTGTATTCTTTTACCTGACCATTAACCAATTCACAAACGTTAGTCGTTCCTGTCAAAGTAATTTCATCTAAACCATCACTCCCATGAACAACAAAAGCCTGACGAGTACCAAGAAGTTTTAATACGCTTGCAATTTGTTTCAATCGACTAGAATCGTAAATACCGATTACTTGAGCGTTTGCTCCTGCTGGATTTGTCAGAGGACCCAATAAATTAAAAATTGTTCGAAAACCAAGTTCCTTCCGAACACCTGCAGCATATTTCATAGCTCCATGCATCATAGGTGCAAAGAGAAAACCAATTCCTATTTCATCAAGACATTTTTCTACTGTTAGTTTATCTGCGTCTATATTTACGCCAAGGCATCGTAATACATCAGCACTGCCCGAAAGACTAGAAACAGCTTTATTACCATGTTTTGCTACAGTAAGACCACAGCCAGCTACTACAAAAGCTGCTGCTGTGGATATGTTAAAAGTATTTGCACCATCTCCTCCAGTACCACATGTATCTACAATAGTTTCTATTCTTGATACATTAATATTCTCTGACTTATCGCGCATAACAATTGCTGCACCAGCAATTTCTTCGATACTTTCTCCTTTTATACGTAGGGCAGTTAGCAAAGATCCCAACTGAGAATCTTTTACCTGACCTTCCATAATTTGAGTCATTACCGAAATCATTTCCTCTTCTTTTAAATCTATTTTATCTAAAACTTTCTTTAAGGCTTTCTGAATTTCCATAAAATATAGACTGTTATGACTAATACTTAGACATGTTTAAAAAATTTTTTAACAGATCTTTACCACTTGCAGTTAAAATAGATTCTGGATGAAACTGTACACCCTCAATAAACATATTTTTATGCCTTATTCCCATAATCTCTCCATCATCACTCGTTGCAGTTACTTCAAACTCATCGGGTACAGTGTTTTTATTTAGTACTAAGGAATGATACCTAGTAGCTTCAAAAGGATTCGGCAATTCTTTAAACAGGTTCTTATTGTCATGAGCAATCATTGATGTTTTTCCATGCATCAATTTTTTTGCTTTAATAATTTGTCCCCCGAAAGTACTAGCAATGGATTGATGTCCTAAACAAACACCTAGAAGAGGAATTTCCCCACTAAAGTGACGCACTGTTTCCATGGAAATTCCTGCTTTTTCTGGCGTACAAGGTCCGGGGGAAATTACAATTTTTTCTGGGTTTAATTGTTCGATATCTTTCAAAGTTATTTTATCATTTCTATGCACCACAACATCTGCTCCTAGTTCACCTAAGTACTGAACTAGATTATAGGTAAATGAATCGTAGTTATCGATCATCAAGATCATAAAACTAGTCCTTTCTCGGCCAGTTCAATTGCCTTGAGCAAGGCTTTTCCTTTACTCATGGTTTCTTCAAATTCATTTTCCGGCACAGAGTCAGCAACAATTCCAGCACCAACACCTAAATAAGCTACATTATTTTTTATTAAAAGCGTGCGAATGGCGATAGCAGTATCCATGTTACCGTTAAAACTAATATATCCTACCGCACCTCCATATAGGCCTCTTCTAGTCGGCTCCAATTCCTCAATAATCTCCATAGCTCTTACCTTCGGAGCTCCTGATAAAGTCCCCGCTGGGAAAGTTGCAGCTAAAACATCATAACAATCAAAGTTTTCCTTAAGTTCACCCTTTACATTTGAAACAATGTGCATAACGTGCGAGTACCGCTCAATGGTAAATTTCTCATTAACTGAAACAGAATTGGTTTTCGCTACTCGGCCCACATCATTACGTCCTAGGTCTACCAGCATAATATGTTCCGCTAATTCCTTTTCATCGCTATGAAGATCTTTTTCTAAAGCTTGATCTTCCTCTTTTGATTGACCTCGTTTGCGTGTCCCCGCTATTGGTCTAACCTCGATCTTCCCGTCCTCTAAGCGAACTAATATTTCTGGAGATGAACCAACAATTTTCAGATCACCAAATTTTAAATAATACATGTAAGGAGAAGGATTGATGGATCTTAGGGCCCGATAAATTGCGAATGGGTCTTTGCTTATGTTAAATTTCAACCTTTGGGCTAAGACAACCTGAATAACATCTCCTTCGATAATATAATCTTTAATTTTTCTAACGGCTTCTAGAAAGTGTTCTTTTTTAAAATTAGACTCGACGTTGGTTGTATTGTTCAAACTCCCCAAATTTTTATCGGTCAAATGAATGGGCCGACTAGTTTTTAGTTTTTCTTCAATAGCTTCAATATTTTTTATAGCTTTGTTATATGATTTCTCAATATTGTCATTTGTCACATAAGCATTAGATACAATTTTTATTGTTTGAGCGATATTATCGAAGATCAGCAAAGTATCAGTAATAACAAAACGAGCATCCGGGACTTCAAGGTCATCTTCCGTTTCGTCTGGTAAAATCTCAAAAGAACGGACCATATCGTAGCTAATAAATCCGACTGCGCCCCCAAAAAAGCGAGGCAAACCCTCAACCTCAACGGGCTCGTACTGGGCTAAAACTTTCTTCAATCCATCAAGTGGGTTGCCCTCTGTGATTATAATAGATTCTGACTTACCATTTTTTTCTACAACAATTTCTTTCCCCTTGATACTAACGACAATTGATGGATCAAATCCGAGAAAGCAATACCTCGCCCATTTTTCTCCACCTTCAACACTTTCAAGCAAAAAAGAGTACTCTCCACCGCACATTTTCAGATAGGCAGAAACAGGTGTATCAAGGTCAGCTAAGACTTCCTTGTATACTGGAATTAAGTTGCCTTGCTTCGACTTTTCTTTGAATTCTTTAAGGCTAGGTTTAAACATAACGTGAAGAAAATAGCTTTCCTCCTTAGGAACCCTTCATTAAGAAGAAAAATACTTTTATTATCAGTAGTTTAGAAAATAGACCGTAACATCCGCTATTAAAAAGTGTCAAGGATTTTACTACTATAAACTTGGCCGTAAAGCGGGACCTGTTCCTAAGAGCAGGCTGACCAGTTTTCACCATTCCAGTGAAGGATTAGGCCGTTATCACCAACAGTATACATATTTTCATCTGAACTACCCCAGATGGCAGCAAGATATTCCTCTGTCCCAGATTCAATACGGACCCACTGCTCTCCGTCATTAAACATAATCATTCCGAGATCACCGACGGCAAATACCATTTCCTTGGAAGGACCCCAAACATCAAGAAAAAAATCTTGAGTTCTTGTTGGCATTTCAGTAATTTCAACTCCATTAAACTTGTAAATAATCCCATCAGATCCACATATATACATGTCATCGGGACCAAAACCGCAGAAACCATAAAACTCATGATTTGAATTAATAGTCAACCGTTTCCATTTATCTTCTTCCTGTTTTAAAATAAGCCCGTCAAACCCAACTGCATACATTCCACTTTCAGCACAACCCCACAACCGAGTAACATCAACATCGGTTCCTGTATTTAGAAATTTCCATTCCATACCATCATAACGAAGAATGCGGCCAAGACGTGAACAGGCATAGACTTCTGACTCTGATAAACCAAAAACCCCAGTCATAGGTGGTAATTTTTCTGTTTCTTCAACTGACCATTCCTTCCCATCAAAATGTAGAATTCTTCCGTCTGTCGCAACAGCAAATACGTTATCAGGTGCCGCTCCCCAGATATTTTTAATGGCCCAACGGCCATTAAGATTCATAGAGTCCCATTTCTCACCATTAAAATGAAGCATCGTTCCTTCAGCTCCACCAACAAAAATATTATCTTTACTAAATCCGAAAATTGAAAGCAAGTGGTTGTCTGCTAAGTCTGACATCTAAGCATCTTCTCCTAATGACATATCGTTCCATTTTTCACCATCAAAACGAATCACTAGACCATCATCACCGACTGCGTAAATACAGTCAGAACGAAGGCCACGAATTTTGGTTAAATATTTATCAGTTTTGGATTCCATAGCACTCCAAGACTTTCCGTTATAGGGAAGAATAGTAGCATTATCACCTACAGCAAAAATATTATTAGAAGATGAACCCCACACGCTTAAAAGATATTCATCTGTTCCAGACTCCATAGGCTTCCACTCGCCTTCTTCATTCCCATCAAAATGGAGGACCGTTCCATGTGAACCTACAATATAAACATCATCATTAGCGGAACCCCAAACTCCATATAGTGAAACCTCTTCACTAGTCAATTCATCTCGTCGCTGGAATTCCTTCCCGTTGTAAAAACGATACGTTCCTTCACCACCCACCGCATGAATATTATTTATATCTGTCCCCCACATACAAAAAAGATCGTGAATAGTGTTTGGTTCTCTGTAGTACCACTGATCTCCTCCCCAAAATAAAAGTCGACCACCTACTCCGTAAATAAAAACATTGTTGCGATCATACCCATAAGCTGCATTCAAGGAGTCATAACTACCTGTATCGATTTGATCCCATTTCTTACCTTGATAGTGAAGTACCACACCACCAACACCCACAGCGTAAATATTATTTTCATCTGAAGCCCATATCCCCATGAGTGGGTTCGCATTCTTAGTGACGACAGGTTGCCACTCCTTACCGTCGTAATGCTGGGGGATACCATCCTTTCCAACCACATAAATACTGTCCTCTCGAAAAGGCCATAAATCTAATAGGTCAGGATGACTTCCAATAAACATTTGTATTTAGTTTTCTTTGAATTACTAATTCTAAAAATAATGACTGATTCTAACACCAAGTAAGAATAATAAAAAACACACAAAAAAAAAGGGCCCCTCAAAGTCTTTGAGGTCCCCTGGTAATTGTAAAAACTAATCTTAGATACCTAAATCGACCTATGCCAGGAAATTTAATAATTAAAAATCATGTCGATAGTTTAAGTTCTAATCTTCGGCCTTCTTTGGAGGAAGAAAAACTACCTTAGTCAGATTAGGAAGATTTTTAGAATTTTTAATCAGCTCTTGAGTCTCTTCATTAATATCATTGTGAATTAGAATCAAAGTTTGCAAGTTAGAAAGATTTTTAGATTCTGCTAAAACTCGACCACCCTCACTACCTAATGAAGTTTCATAAAGGTCAAGCAGTTTTAGGTTTTTAAAATTCTCTGAATTAGCTATTAACTGAACGCCTTGGACTCCAATAGGGTTATAGGTCAATGTCAGTGTTTCTAACTGCGTAAGAGTTTTGGAGTTAGCAATAGCTTCAATGCCCTCGGCTTCAATATAATTCCAGTTTAAATTAAGTTCAGTCAATTTTGACAGGTTCTTAGAGTCAGCAATTGCTATCGCACCTGAATCGCCAATGTTGTTTCGATAAAGCGTAAGAAGATTAAGTCGTGTTAGGTATTTTGACTCAACCAACAATCTCACACCTTCATCACCAAGTTGATCACCAACCCATAAAGAAACTAAATTAGACAATGTTTTAGATTCAGAAAGTGCCCTAGCTCCTTCAACTCCAATATTATTGTCACTCATTACAAGCTCTGAAAGGTTAAGTAGAGTTTTTGACTTGGCCATCTCCTTCACCCCAGCATCTGAAACCTGATTTTTAAACATATTTAAAGCGGTTAGATGTTTAAATTTTTCAGAATCAAGAATAGCCTGTAAACCTTCATCACCAATTTCGTTATATTCTAAAAATAAAGCAGTAACTCCTAAAATTTTATCTGAACCTACAATTAATTTTATATCATCGTCATCAAGTTCTCGTTCTCGAAGATCCAGTTCACCCTTTTCAGAGTTGAGTCCCTCAACTATTAAATTATCTAGCCCTTCTTGTGTTTTTTCAGACATCTTGTACCTTATTAATATCCTAAATTAACCAACCTAACTTAAAAACCCAACACAAGTTGGATATTCTATTGATCTGACGTAGTTTGTAAAGCCTAAATTACGAATGTGGTGTTTAAACTCTCACATTAATTTAAAACATAAAATTAAATTAAAATTTTTTAATACATGTTTAAGCAAATTATCTATTATATTGATCAATTAAAAATAACCTAAACCATATAAAAACATATTACCTCAACTTTCAACTAAACAAAAAAATGTCTCAAACAATAGAAGAAATAACACAAAGAGTACAAGAGGCCGGAGAGTTTATTCCTTTACTCACCAGTGAGATAAAAAAAGTGATAGTAGGTCAAGACTATCTCACAGAACGGTTGATTTTAGCATTAATAACCAATGAGCATATTTTATTAGAAGGTGTCCCCGGCTTAGCCAAAACCACTTCTGTGAATACTTTAGCTCAAACTATTCAAGCTCAGTTTAAACGAATTCAGTTCACTCCTGACCTTTTACCTGCTGACCTCCTTGGAACTCAAATTTATCAACCAAAAACAGGTGAATTTAGCATAAAGAAAGGGCCTCTTTTTGCAAATATCATTTTGGCTGATGAAATAAACAGAGCCCCTGCGAAGGTACAAAGCGCCTTATTGGAAGCAATGCAGGAAAGACAAATCACCATTGGTGGAGAAACATTTTCTCTATCTTATCCTTTTATGGTCATCGCAACTCAAAATCCGATTGAACAAGAAGGTACTTATCCCCTCCCAGAAGCACAAGTTGACAGGTTTATGCTAAAACTAAAAATCGATTACCCCACCAAGGAAGAAGAAAAAACAATCATGCAGCGAATGTCTTCCAATAAGCAACATGTGAAAGTTCAAAAAATTATACAACCAGAAGTATTACTGAAAGCTCAAGAGACAATCAATTCTATTTACATAGATAGCAATCTGGAAGACTATATTCTTAACTTGGTAGCTGCAACTCGAAACCCGGCAATTCAAAATTTACCGAAGCTTGTCAATTTAATTCAATATGGAGCATCTCCTCGCGCTTCGATTTTCTTGCATCGCCTTTCCAAAGCCTATGCATTTATGCAAGGTCGAGGATTTGTCGTTCCTCAAGACATTAAAACGATCGGATTTGACGTCTTAAGACATCGAGTTATCCTTACATACGAAGCAGAAGCTGAGAATATATGTACTGACGATGTTCTTAAGCAAATATTTGACACCGTAGAAGTTCCTTGATTTTTTTCTAAACGGAGCAAGGCTTTCCCCAAGCTTACCTCAACCTAAAAGAATATCATGAGTTTTTTATCAAAAGTCATTGAAGGATTCAAAACCGCTCCTCCCCCCTCTAAACCGGAGGATATCACTGTTGAACTCATGCAAAAAATTAGATCCATTCAAATTAAGACCAGCCATATAGTGACGGAGTTAATGGCAGGAGAATATGTTTCGGCATTTAAAGGTCGAGGAATGGAATTTAATGCTGTGCGTGAATATACACCAGGAGACGACGTCAGGCTCATAGACTGGAATGTCACGGCACGCATGGACCAACCTTTCATAAAAGAATACATAGAAGAAAGAGAACTAAATATTATGCTAATGGTCGACGTTAGTTCATCTGGCAAATTTGGTTCCACTGGGAAGTTCAAAAACGAAATTTCGGCAGAAATAGCCTCTATTTTGGCATTCGCTGCAATTCGCAATAATGATAAAATTGGCCTCATAGTATTTTCCGATAAGATAGAACACTATATACCTCCTAAAAAGGGGAAAGCACACGTCTGGAATATTATTCGTACCATTTTAAACTACCACCCGGAAGGAAGTCTTACAGATCTTAATATCCCACTAGAATATCTATTAAAAATTCAGAAACGGAAATGTATTGCTTTTCTTATCTCTGATTTTCAGGCAACGAACTACGAAACAAATATAAAACTTACTAGACAAAAGCACGACCTAGTCGCAATTTTCATATCTGATCGACGAGAGAGAGATCTCCCGAAGGTTGGATTAATAAACCTCAGAGATTCTGAGTCAGGGGAAACACTCTTGATCGATACGAATGATAGAGAGATGACAAAATTTTTTGCTACATACGAAAGGGAAAAACAAGATAAGCTAAAAAAACAACTTCACTTCATAGGTGTTGACACAATAAAAATTAATACTGAAGACTCGTTGGTTGAGCCCATTATACGATATTTTAAAATACGTGAAAAAAGGAATTGAGAATGGAAGAGGATCCTACAAAAAATAAATTAAGCTACAAAATCAAGATACCCATCATAATTTTAACATTAATTACGTTGGCTGTAATGGGAGCTCTGTTTATCAAAATTGCTTTTTCGGTAAGTTCATCAGAAAAAAAATCAAACAGCTATCAATATTTACGAAACGTTGGGGACAAACTTAGAGATAAAGGTCTTCATCAGCAAGCAATTCATCAATACATAGAATATCTAGAAAAAACAAAAATTAATACCGCTTCCCGAACTATGATTGCTCATTCAATAGGTCAAATGTATATAGAATTAAGTAACTGTCAGGAAGGACTAATGTGGCTATTTCAAGCTGAAGAGGAAGCGACAACATATCACCGGGTTGATGAACTAAAAAAAGATATTGATATATGTTTAGCCCAAGTAAATTCATTACAACGAAGCAATCTCAACACAAAATGAGAACCACTAAACTTGCATCGATATTTGTTTATTTATTTTTCTATTCGACCACTGGGTCGGCTGATTCACCGATCACTATAAACACCACAATAGATAAAGCAAAAGTCACAACCGGTGATATCATAACCTATACGATTACCATGAAGCATGAGTTGGATGTTATACCAAGCACTCCCGATTTTAATGCAATCAGTAAATTTAATATAATTGGATACCCTATAGGTAAATCAAAAGAAATTAAAACAGGGGTGTTTGAGCAAAAATACTCGGTAAAACTCCGCGCAGACCAAGTCGGGACTTACAATATCTCGCCAATCCGAATTCCCTTCAAAGTCAAAGAAAAGAATACTGATAAATATATTTCTGGTGAAGCACACTCCCAAAACATCACAATTGAAGTAGCTTCTGTATTAAGACTCCAAGGAGAGCCAACAGACATAAAAGATATTAAAGACATTGTTGCAGTAGATAGAAACTGGGTACCGTGGTTTTTTTGGGGACTAAATATAATTCTATTAACAATAATTTTGTACCTACTATGGAAGTACAGAAAAAAAAACCACCCCAATCATATCCAAGATGAAATAGTTTTATCGGCCCATGAAATAGCTTTGCGTGAATTAGATAAATTAAAAAACAAAGGACTCCTTCAAAGTGGAGATGCGAGAGAACATTTTTTTGAACTGTCTGAAATCCTCCGTCGCTATCTTGGGAAAAGATATCTTTTCCCAGCACTCGATTGGACAACTGAAGAAATCACTGCGTATTTCAAAAATCAAGAAAAAATCGAACTCCCCTCACGAACCGAAGCCAATCGAATACTAAAAAAATCTGACCTAATAAAGTTTGCAAAAGCCAAGGCTTTACCGGAAACAGATGAAATTGAATCAGTTCGCACTTTCATAAAATCAACCCAAGAGAATTTAAAAATAGGGCTCTACTCTAATTAAATTAAACCCATATGACATTTTTTAGGTTCGAGGATCCTTGGTTTCTGTTGCTACTACTTTTATTTCCTATTCTCGTGATGAGAGAAAAAAAGATAACAAACACCATTAATTACTCATCACTCGCTTCATTAAAATTAGCAAGTCAACACAGCTCTAAAATCAAGACGTTCTTACCAATAGTTCTTACATACGTTGTTATTATTCTTTTCATCATTGGACTTGCGCGACCACAGGAGGGACGAAAGCGAACCCAAATTTTGTCACAAGGAGTGGATATCGTTCTTGCGATCGACACATCTGGAAGTATGCAAGCACTGGACTTTAAAAAAAATGAGGACCAAGTTACGCGGCTTTCCGTTGTTAAAGATGTCGTTTCCGAATTTGTCAAAAGTAGAGCAATGGATCGCATAGGAATGGTCGTCTTTGGAGCTAATGCGTTCACACAATGCCCTCTTACACTTGACCAGAATATTCTTCTTTCATTTATCAATAAACTTAAAATTGGAATGGCTGGTGATGCAACAGCTATTGGATCAGCAATTGGAATTTCAGCTAGACGACTGAAGGACCTAAAATCTAAATCCAAAGTCATTATTCTATTAACCGATGGTCGCAATAATTCGGGGGCAATCTCTCCTTTACAGGCTGCAGAAATTGCTAAAACGCTGGGGATCAAAGTCTACACT
>LWDU01043235.1_pt1 | contig 14676 bp, 25 predicted proteins | sample 727161 | NCBI WGS metagenome assembly LWDU01 (sample SAMN04566230, study PRJNA314399) | hydrothermal vent metagenome | isolation source: deep sea hydrothermal plume seawater | place: Mexico: Gulf of California, Guaymas Basin | collected 2004-07-11 | reverse complement strand
CGTAGGAACTATTGGTCATGTTGACCATGGCAAGACAACTCTTACCGCGTCGATTTCTGAGGTTCTATCAAAGAAGGGGTTGGCTGAGACAGTTGCGTTTGATCAGATCGATAAGGCTCCGGAAGAAAAAGAGCGGGGAATCACTATTGCGATTGCCCATATTGAATATAATACTGAGGCTCGGCATTATGCGCATGTTGACTGCCCTGGTCATGCCGATTATGTGAAAAACATGATTACTGGTGCGGCTCAGATGGATGGGGGAATTCTGGTGATTTCAGCTAATGATGGTCCCATGCCGCAGACTCGTGAGCATATTCTTTTGGCTCGTCAAGTTGGGGTGCCGAAGCTCTGTGTGTTTATGAATAAATGTGACATGGTTGATGATCCTGAGTTGCTGGACTTGGTTGAGATGGAGGTTAGGGAGTTGTTGAGCAAATACGATTACCCTGGAGATGATGTTCCTGTTATTCGTGGAAGCGCTCTTCAGGCCTTGGAAAATCCGGACGATGAAGAAAAAACCAAGTGCATCTGGGATTTAATGGAGGCTCTGGATACTTATTTCCCGGTTCCAGATCGTCCAGTTGATAAGCCATTCTTGATGCCGATTGAGGACATCTTCAGTATTTCTGGGCGTGGAACTGTTGCGACCGGGCGTATTGAGACGGGGATTCTCAAGGTTGGTGAAGAAATTGAGATCGTGGGGTTTAAGGACACAGTGAAGACCACAGCGACTGGTGTTGAAATGTTCCGGAAGCTTCTTGATGAGGGGCGTGCTGGGGAAAACGTGGGAATTCTGCTTCGCGGAACCAAGCGTGAGGATATCGAGCGCGGTCAGGTATTGGCTAAGCCTGGATCTATAACGCCGCATACGAAATTCAAGGCGGAAGTTTACATTCTGACTAAGGAGGAGGGTGGAAGGCATACCCCGTTCTTTAATGGTTACCGTCCTCAGTTTTATTTCCGGACGACTGATGTGACAGGTATTGCGACTTTGCCGGCCGGTGTTGAAATGGTAATGCCTGGCGACAATGTTGCTATGGAGATAACGCTTATTACGCCTGTGGCAATGGATCAAGGGCTTAAATTTGCTATTCGTGAAGGCGGTCGTACGGTTGGAGCCGGAGTTGTTGGCGAGATTGTTGAATAATGAGCGATCAAAAAATTAAGATTAAGCTTAAGGCTTACGATTATAAGGTGTTGGATCGGTCGGTGGGGGAAATAGTTGAAACTACTCGGCGCACAGGTGCTAAATTGATTGGGCCTATCCCCCTGCCTACTGTAAAAAATAAGTGGACCGTGTTGCGTTCTCCTCATGTGGATAAGAAATCGCGTGAGCAGTTTGAGATTAGAACGCATAAGCGAATCCTGGAAATCCTTGACCCTACTCCGCAAACCGTTGATGCACTGATGAAGTTGGACCTTTCGGGTGGCGTTGATATTGAAATAAAGCTTTAACGTGAAGAAATTATGAGTGTGATAATTGGAAAAAAAGTAGGAATGACCCAGGTTTATACGGAAAAAGGAGATTGTGTTCCAGTAACCGTAATCCAGGTTGAGCGTTGTGTTCCGGTGCTGAAGCGAACCGAGGGTGAAGATGGATATCAGGCTCTCATGCTCGGTTACGGTACCCGTAAGCCTAAGCATACTAATAAGCCTTTGAAGGGATTCTATGATAAGCATAATGTGGAGCCGGCAAGGTTGCTTAAGGAGTTCAGGGGGCAAGATGTGGATGGTGAGGCTATAGGTAAACCCTTGAAGGTTGATATTTTCAGTGAGGGGGACAAAGTAGAAGTGGTTGGTGTTAGTAAGGGGCGAGGGTTCGCCGGAGTATTCAAACGGTTTAATTACGGTGGTGCGCCGGCATCGCATGGTCACCATGAGAGTTATCGGGGAACTGGTTCGATAGGAATGCATACTTGGCCCGGTCGGGTATTGAAGGGCACAGGGATGCCAGGCAGGATGGGTGGTAATCAAGTCCATGTGAAAAATTTGCGGGTGGTCCGGGTGGACGCAGAGAACAATGTTTTATTGATAAAAGGTGCGGTTCCTGGTGCCAACGGTGGACTCGTCAGTATTTTAAAATCTTAAAGGAAATGAGCTTTCGGTTATGCCGGAATTAGATATTTTAGATAGTAATAATAAAAAAGTAGGAACGGTAGAGGCCTCTCAGGGTGTCTTTGATGTTCAGTGTCGCGCCGAGTTGGTGCAGCGTTATGTAACTATGCAAATGGCTGCGCGCCGAGGTGGAAATGCGGCGACCAAGCAGAATAAGGGTGAGTTGCATGGTAGTAATGCTAAGCCTTGGAGGCAAAAGGGCACAGGTCGAGCTCGCGCAGGAAATACTCGCTCGCCGATATGGCGGGGTGGTATGACGGTATTTGGGCCTAGCCCGAGAAGCTACGCGTTTGGGCTGTCTAAGAAGTCTAAAAAGATTGCACTCAAAGCGGTTCTTACTGAAAGGCTTAAGGAACGTAAGTTTATAGTGGTGGACTCGCTAAGCTTAGAGGGCCCAAAAACCAAGGAGGCCGTTGCCTTGCTAGCTGGCTTAGGTCTTCCGGAGAAAACACTATTTATAGTTGCGGAAAAGAACACCAATTTGCAGTTGGCGATGCGAAACCTTCAAAAAACTGATGTGTTGTTGGTTGAAGGTTTGAATGTTTTTGACCTTCTGGCTCATGAGCGAATTGTCTGTACCCCTGCAGCCCTTAAAAAAATTGAGGAGCGGTTGAGTTGATGGATATCTATAAGGTAATTGTAAAACCGCTTGTTACTGAAAAGGGCACAGAAATGCTTGCTAGTGGAAACTGGGTTATGTTTAAAGTGAGCACGGAGGCTAATAAAATTCAGATTCGGGAAGCAGTGCAAAAAATATTTAGTGTGAAAGTCCTTCATGTCAATACTCAGGTTATGCGGGGTAAGAGCAGGCGATTTGGTAAGACCGTGGGCCAATTGAAATCATGGAAAAAGGCAATGGTTCAGTTGAAAGAAGGCGATAAAATTGAAATTTTTGATGGAGTTTAAGCTGTAATGCCCATTAGGAAAATGAAACCCCGATCACCAGGTGTACGGCACCAGACTATTTCTGGTTTTGATGAAATTACTAAATCGACCCCTGAAAAAAACCTTCTTGTTTCTATAGCAAGAAAAGGCGGGCGGAACAGTAATGGCCGTATTACCGCTAAAAGGCGTGGTGGCGGGCATAGAAAGCAGTACCGGATCATTGACTTTAAGCGTAGGAAAGATGGTGTTCCTGCTAAGGTTGTGGGTATTGAGTACGATCCTAATCGCAGTGCGAGGATTGCTCTTCTATCTTATTCTGATGGAGAAAAGCGTTATATTATTGCCCCCAGCAAAATAAATGTTGGAGATGTGCTGATGTCGGGGGATACGGCGGAAGTTAAGATTGGCAACTGTCTTGTCCTTAAAGATATTCCGGAGGGCACCCTGATTCATAATGTGGAGATGCGTCCCGGTAAGGGTGCGCAAATTGCCCGCAGTGCAGGAAGCGGGGTTCAGTTAATGGCTAAAGAGGGCGAGTATGTAACTCTCAAGCTCAAGTCGGGGGAAGTGCGATTGATTCATAAGACCTGTCGGGCAACAATTGGGACTGTGGGTAATGCTGACCATGAAAATATTTCCATTGGTAAAGCCGGACGTGTGAGATGGATGGGCCGTCGTCCTCGTGTTCGTGCGGTAGCGATGAACCCTGTGGATCACCCTATGGGTGGTGGAGAAGGTCGTTCTTCGGGTGGACGCCACCCATGTAGTCCTTGGGGTCAGAGCGCAAAGGGGCTGAAGACGCGTAAGGTTAAAAAATCATCGAACAAATTCATTCTTAGTCGTAAGAAGAATAAATAAAATTTTTGCAAACTGAGGTTTTGGAATGGCGCGATCACTAAAAAAAGGTCCGTTCATCGATGTGCATTTGATGAAAAAAATCGATGAGATGAACCAGAAAAATGAAAAAAAGATATGTAAAACCTGGTCGCGACGATCGACTATCAGTCCGGATTTTGTTGGACATACCTTATCGGTGCATAATGGAAAAAAATTTCTACCTGTGTTTGTGACAGAGAATATGGTGGGTCATAAGTTGGGCGAGTTTTCTCCTACGCGCACGTTCAGGTCACACGGCGGGAAAACCAAAAAAGCGGTTACAAAGTAAAACTAGGATAGGAATACCATGGAAGTTAGGGCTTTACTAAAACATACGAGGACTGCGCCGCGAAAGGCGAGGTTGATTGCCGGGTTGATACGCGGAAAAAATGTCAATGATGCGATCAGTATTCTTGCGTTTACCCGAAAGCGGGCAGCGGGGACGTTTCAGAAGCTGCTGAAATCTGATGATTTGTACGTGAAAAATGTTTGTGTGGACGAAGGGGTGACCTGGAAGCGGCAAATGTCTAGGGCGAGAGGAACATCAACCATGATTCAAAAGAAGACCAGTCACATCACTTTGATACTAGAAGAAAAAGAATCTTAAGGAGAAAAACCGTGGGTCAAAAAGTACACCCATATGGGTTCAGATTGGGATACAACAAGACTTGGATATCAAACTGGTATGCTAAGAAGGGGTATTCAGAGAAGTTGATTGAGGATATGGCTCTGAGGAAGCATATTTTTAAGACGCTTTCTCACGCTGGGATCTCTCGGGTAGAGATTGAGCGTTCGGCGAACCGAATTAGAATCAACATCCATACTGCGCGTCCGGGAATCATTATTGGTAAAAAAGGTCTTGAGGTGGACAGGCTTAAAGAAGAGTTGCAGAAAGTCCTATCCGGAAAGCAGGTTGCCCTCAACATTAAAGAGGTTCGGCGGGCCGAATTAGAGGGGAATTTGATCGCGCAGAATATTGCCTTGCAGTTGGAGAAAAGAGTTTCGTTTCGCCGGGCAATGAAGAAGAGCGTGGTTTCGGCTCTGCGATTTGGGGCTAAGGGAATTAAGATCCGGGTATCGGGTCGACTGGGTGGTGCGGAAATAGCCCGCAGCGAATGGTACCGGGAAGGTAGGGTTCCCTTGCATACTTTAAGAGCGGATATCGATTATGGGACTGCAGTTTCTAATACCACTTTTGGAATTATTGGGGTGAAGGTTTGGGTTTATAAGGGGGATATTACTTCTGTTAGGAGCGATGTTCGGCCAAAAGAAACCACACCGAGGGGAAAGACTAAGCCTAATAGAGTTGGAGCTAGGGCTTAATTTTCTGTCCGGTCATAAATGTTTATTGGAGATAATGCATCATGTTGATGCCTAAGAGAGTTAAGTATAGAAAGCGGCAAAAAGGGCGAATGCGTGGTGTAGCCTATCGCGGAGGCACAATATCCTTTGGGAGTTATGGTCTGCAGGCTTTGGAGTGCGGTCGTATCACAAACCGGCAGATTGAGGCGGCCCGTATTGCTATGACTAGGTATGTCAAGCGTGGGGGGAAAATTTGGCTGAGAATCTTTCCTGATAAGCCGGTTTCCAAGAAGCCATTGGAAACGAGAATGGGTAAGGGTAAGGGAAACCCGGAGTTCTGGGTGGCAGTCATAAGGCCGGGTCGAATGCTTTATGAAATGGAGGGGGTCTCCGAAGAAGTTGCCAAAGAGGCATTTCGTCTGGCGGCTCACAAGTTATCAGTTGCAACCCGGTTTGTTGTCAAACAACCTATTTGAAGAAGTGAATACGCATTATGAAAGTAGATGAGATTAGAGGTCTTTCCGAAAAAGAGCGGGGAGAGAAGATAGTTGATATTAATCAGGAAATTTTTAACCTGAAGTTCCAATTGGCAACAGGGAAAATAGAAAACCCTAGTCGCCTTCGAGGCCTTAGAAGGGATGTTGCGCGATTAAAAACGATTCAGCGTGAAATTCAATCTTCAGGTGAAAGCTCTTCGGGGCGAGACGAAGATAATAAGGCAAGTTCTGCTAAATAAAAACAGGGTCGGGGCTAGGCTCGAAAATTAAACGGGAGTGGGAAGGTTTTGCAAAAAACGACTAAAAGAAAAACCCTCATGGGTCTTGTGGTGAGTAACAAAATGGATAAAACCGTGGTCGTGAAGGTGGAGCGGAAATTCGTTCATTCCAAGTTTAAAAAGGTGGTTAAAAGTACTGCTAAGTACAGTGCTCATGATGAGAAGAATGAATGCTGTCCCGGTGATTTCATTACGATCAGCGAAACCAGGCCTTTAAGTAAAACTAAGCGCTGGCGTCTGTCGGAAATCATCAAGAAAGCTAAGAATTCAGGTGAAGCGTTATGATTCAATTGCGAACGGTTTTAGAGGTGGCAGATAACTCGGGGGCTAAAGTGGTTCAGTGTATTAAAGTACTCGGTGGGTCTCGCCGCCGATATGCCCGCATTGGAGATATTATTGTAGTGGCGGTGAAAGAGGTTGACCCGCTAAGCAGTATAAAAAAAGGTGAGGTTAAAAAGGCTGTCGTGGTGAGAACAAGAAAGGAAATCCGTCGTTCCAATGGAACTTATATTAAGTTTGATAGTAACGCTGCGGTTCTAATTACCGATACAAAGGAACCGGTGGGAACTCGTATTTTTGGGCCTGTGGGTCGTGAGTTACGGGCAAAGAAGTATATGAAAATTCTTTCGCTTGCTCCGGAGGTGCTGTAGTGAAAGAGGCTCCTTACAAGCTCCGCTTGAAAAAAGAAGACATCGTCCAGGTGATTGCTGGAAAAGAAAAGGGGAAGAAGGGAAAGATTCTCGCTATATTCCCTGGCGAGCTAAGGGTGACTATCGAAAAGCTAAATATGGTTAAACGCCATACGAAGGGCGATGGTAAGACTCGTCAATCTGGAATATTTGAGAAAGAAGGCAAGATTCACATTTCCAATGTTCTGTTGGTGAGTGATAAGGTGGGTAAAGGTGTGCGAACTAAGATGAAGAAATTAGAAGATGGTAAGCGAGTCCGGGTTTGTGTTAAAACCGGCGATGTGTTGGATAAGGTATAATATGGCAAATTTTAAAAAAGCTTATTTCGAAAAACATCAGGCGTCTATTCAGAAGGAATTGGGCCTTAGTAATGTTATGCAGGTTCCCAGAATGACGAAGATTACCGTTAATATGGGGCTGGGTGAGGCGTTGCAAAACTCTAAGCTGATCGAATCTGGAATTGATCAGTTAAGGGTAATCACTGGGCAGCAGCCTATTGTGACTAAGGCTAAGAAATCTATTTCCAATTTTAAGTTGCGCGAAGGGGTGCCTATTGGTTTGAAGGTGACCATGCGAGGAAATAGGATGTATGAATTTTACGAGCGGTTGGTGTCGTTTGCGCTTCCTCGGGTCCGTGATTTCAGGGGGTTGCCTCCTAAAGCGTTTGATGGGCGGGGAAATTATACGATTGGAATTAAAGAGCAGCTAATTTTTCCTGAGATTGATTTTGATAAAATTGAAAAGATCAAGGGGATGAATATTACGATTACCACCTCGGCTCAGACTGATGAGCAGGGTCGATGTTTGTTGACCCATATGGGGCTTCCGTTAAGAAAGTAAAGGGATATGGCAAAGAAATCGCTAGTCGCCAAGCAGAAGCGACAACAGAAATTTAAAGTACGCCAATACAACCGGTGTAATATTTGTGGTAGGCCGCGTGCATTTCTCCGTAAATTCGGAATTTGTCGGATTTGCTTCAGGGAAAGAGCATTGCGCGGTGAGATTCCAGGTGTAACCAAGGCCAGTTGGTAATTTAATTCAATTAATTTTTTGGAGTTTAGTTTCTTTATGATGACCGATCCTATCGCTGACTTGTTTACTCGTATTAGAAACGGGTTGATGGTTAAGCACCCGAGGGTTGATGTCCCCGGATCAAAAATGAAAGTGCGTATCGTTGAAATCTTGAAGGAAGAGGGGTATATCAAAAACTTCCGGGTTTACAAGGATGACCTGCAGGGAATAATCCGCGTATATTTGAAATACAAGGGGGATCAGTCGGTGATCCGAGGGATTAAGCGGATCAGTAAGCCTGGGCGGCGAAGCTATGTGAATGGTGACAAGATTCCGGAGGTTCTTAATGGAATGGGTGTTGCGATTCTTTCTACCTCTTCAGGGGTGATGACTGGTGAGAAATGCAGGGAAAAAGGTGTTGGTGGGGAAGTGCTGGGTTACGTCTGGTAAGTCTTCAGAGATTAGATGAAATTAGTATTGTTGAAAAATCAAATCTATTTTGAAACCGAGTCCAGGTTTTAGGTTCTGCTGGGAAGTTGGGCAGGCAAACCTGAATTTTTACAGAAGCGTATAATATGTCTCGAATTGGAAAGCAGCCGATCAAGGTTCCTTCTGGTGTGGAATTAAAGATCAATGGGTCAAATATTGTAGTTAAAGGGCCTAAGGGGAGTTTGCAGCGCGACTTGCATCCTAATATGATAATTGAGTTTCAGGATGGTGAGGTGAGAGTGACCCGACCGTCCGACGGTAGAATGGATCGGTCTCTTCATGGGTTAACTCGAGCTTTGATTAATAATATGGTTGTTGGTGTTACGGATGGTTATTCCAAACAGCTGAATATTGTTGGTGTGGGTTATAAGGTGGCTCTTAAAGGAAAAGACTTGGTTCTAAACCTTGGGCATTCTCATGCAATTAACTATCCTGCCCCTAAGGGTGTTGAGTTTGAGGTAGATTCCAAAAAAAATACGATTGTTATAAAAGGAGCTAATAAGGAATCAGTAGGCCAAGCTGCTGCGGAAATCCGCGGGTTTCGTCCTCCAGAGCCTTATAAGGGGAAAGGGGTTATGTACTCCACGGAAAGAATTCGCAGAAAAGCCGGTAAGGCTGCGGCAGGAAAAGGATAAATAAATGAAAACGAATGAACGTGAACGGCTTCGACTGGCACGGAAAAAACGGGTCAAACTTAAAGTGCAGAAACAATCTGGCAGGCCTCGATTGACAGTGTTTAGAAGCGCCAAACATATATATGCTCAAATTGTTGATGACAATGAGGGCAAAACTCTTGTGGCTATGTCCACGCTTTCTAAGGACTTTAAAGGGCAGATGGCTACCGGGGGAAACCTCAAGGCGGCAGCGCTAGTTGGGTCTCTGATTGGAGAAACTGCGTCGGAAAAAGGTATTAAAGAAGTTTATTATGACCGTAACGGATTTCTATATGCCGGTCGTGTTAAGGCCTTGGCAGATGCGGTTCGGGAAAAAGGAATAAAATTTTAATTCATTACACTGGAGGAAGTGTTGCGACAACGGGAGAAAGAAAAACCCACAGACTTTATTGATAAGGTTGTCAAGATCAACCGTGTATCCAAAGTTGTGAAAGGCGGCCGCCGCTTTAGCTTTAGTGCGCTGGTAGTGGTTGGTGATCGCGAGGGTAAGGTGGGTTGGGGGTTAGGCAAGGCAAATGAAGTTCCTGAGGCAATACGCAAAGGTGTGGAAAAAGCCAAAAAGACAATGGTGTCGGTTAGCTTAGAAGGTTCATCCATACCGCATGAAGTGTTAGGTGCTTATGGAGCGGGTCGAGTGTTAATGAAACCAGCTTCAAAGGGTACCGGTTTGATAGCGGGGGGTGCGGTGCGGGCTGTGCTAGAGGCGGTTGGAATCCGAGATATCCTGACGAAATGTTTGCGGACCAATAACCCGCATAACGTGGTCAAGGCAACCATCCAGGGATTGATTGGTTTGCGTAATGCAAAAGAATGTGCCCGATTGCGTGGGAAATAATGGGCTCCGAACTTTACTGAGGATTTGGAATGTTTGACTTATCAAATTTGGTTGGTCCTGCCGGAGGCAGAAAAAATAGAAAGAGGGTTGGCCGTGGTATTGGCTCTGGAACGGGTAAAACTTCCGGCAAAGGCCAAAAGGGTCAAAAGTGTCGGTCAGGTGGAAGTCCGCATCCATGGTTCGAAGGTGGGCAGATGCCGCTTCATAGAAGATTACCAAAGCGGGGGTTTACTAATATATTTAGAAAAGAATATGAAATTGTCAATGTGGTCGATTTGGCGAGATGCGCCGGAATTGACCCGGTGACCCCGGAAATAATGAAGGAAAAGGGGTTGATAAAAAAGACTGGAGCCGTGAAAATTCTTGGGTGCGGGGATTTGTCCGAATCGTTGAATGTTCATGCGCATAAATTCAGCGGCTCGGCTAAGGCTAAAATTGAAAAATTTGGTGGAAAGGTTGTTACTCTCTAGATGAGCGGCGCAGGTAGTTTTGGAAATATCTTTCGTGTTCCCGAGCTAAAAAAACGAATTCTTTTTACGCTAGCGCTTGTAATTGTCTATCGAATTGGTGCTCATATTCCGACTCCAGGGATCAACTCTGTAGCGTTGGCAGAATTATTTGCCAGAGCTCAGGGCACTATTCTTGGATTTTTCGATATGTTTTCGGGCGGTGCCTTGAGCCGATTAACGATATTTGCGCTAGGCATCATGCCGTATATCAGTTCATCGATCATCTTGCAGTTGATGACGATCGTTTCCCCTTACCTAGCCCGATTAAAAAAGGAAGGTGAACAGGGGCAGAAAAAGATTACCCAGTACACTCGATACGGAACGGTAGTTTTGAGTTTGATTCAGGGCTCCGGAATCGCAGTAGGACTGGAGGCTATGAAAAGCCCGAGCGGTGGGTTTATTGTTTTTGAGCCGGGTTGGTCTTTCCGAATGATGACAGTTCTGACCCTGACTGCTGGAACTTGTTTTCTGATGTGGCTTGGTGAGCAGATCACCGAACGGGGAATAGGAAATGGAATTTCCCTGATAATTTTCTCTGGAATTGTTGCGGGAACTCCGGCAGCAATCTTTCAATCTCTGGATTTAATGGGGACCGGCGAAATGTCAGTTCTCGTTATGATGTTCCTTTTAGTTGTGATGATCGTAGTGGTCGGATCGATCGTTTTTACCGAAGGGGGGCAACGCAGGATACCGATTCAATACGCGAAACGGGTGGTTGGTAGAAAAATGATGGGTGGCCAGGCAACACATTTGCCGCTGAAGGTTAATACGTCGGGGGTTATTCCACCAATTTTTGCTTCATCCATAATCATGTTTCCGGCAACTATTGCCCAGTTCATCAGCCATCCATGGATGCAAACAGTTTCGGCAATGTTGACTCCAGGAACTATTGTGTACAGCCTGATTTTTGTGGGAGCCATATTCTTCTTTTGTTATTTTTATACGGCCGTAATTTTTAATCCGGTCGATGTTTCAGATAATTTAAAGAAGCATGGTGGGTACGTTCCGGGAATTAGGCCGGGAGCCAAGACTTCTGAGTACATAGATACGATTCTTTCAAGGATTACGTTTTATGGGGCGGTGTATCTTTCTTTGGTCTGTATTTTGCCGGATTATTTGATAAAATATTTCAATATCCCGTTTTATTTTGGTGGCACTAGTTTATTGATTGTTGTCGGTGTTTCATTGGATACCATGCAACAAATTGAGTCCCACTTGGTCATGAGAAATTATGATGGTTTTGTGAAAAAGGGGCGTTTGAAAAGCCGAAGAGGCTAATTAATGAGATTAATTCTTTTAGGTCCGCCGGGAGCCGGTAAAGGAACCCAGGCTAAAATGCTGAAAGATAAATTTCAGATTCCTCAAATATCGACAGGTGATATTTTAAGGCAGGCGGTCAAGGATAATACGAGTCTGGGGGTTCAGGCTAAAACATTCATGGACTCGGGTCAATTGGTTCCGGATGATGTGGTAATAGGGTTGATTAGGGAACGCATCAAGCAGGTCGATTGTAAGGCTGGTTTTATTTTGGATGGGTTCCCTCGAACTATAGTTCAGGCGGAGAAGCTGACTGAAACCTTGACGGAAATGAGCTTAGCAATTGATACGGTTGTGGATTTGGAAGTCAAGGTTGAGGAAGTTATTGAGCGATTAACAGGGCGTAGCACCTGCCCGGATTGTGGTGCCATGTTTCATGCGGAGTCCCGACCCCCAAAAGTGCAAGGGGTTTGTGATGGGTGTGGTAGTTCATTGGCCCAGCGGAAGGATGATAATAGAGAAACGATTTTAAAGCGCCTGGATGTTTATCAGGAGTCCACAGCTCCTTTAAAGGAGTTTTACAAGAGGCAAGGGAATTTGGGAACGATTAAAGCAAGAGGATCTGCAGAGGACATTTTTTCCCGCGTTTGCGAAATGGTGAGGTAACAAATGTCGAAAGAAGATTCTATTGAAGTAGAGGGAACCATACTTGAACCATTGCCTAACGCGATGTTTCGGGTAGAGTTGGATAACGGTCATAAAGTATTGGCTCATATATCTGGTAAAATGCGCATGCATTTTATTCGTATCTTGTCAGGAGACAAGGTCAAGGTTCAACTTTCACCTTATGATCTGACCCGTGGGCGAATTACCTATAGGTACAAATAATAGAGGATAGAAGTATGAAAGTCAGGGCATCAGTTAAACCGATTTGCAATAAATGTAAAGTGATTCGTCGTTGTGGAGTCGTGCGGGTCATCTGTGATAACCCGAAACATAAGCAACGGCAGGGTTAATTTTCTAAAGGAGAAGCGGTGGCGAGAATAGCAAGCGTAGATGTTCCTAAGGATAAACAGGCTATAATTGCCCTGACCTACATATATGGAGTGGGGCCCACCATATCAAGAAATATTCTGAAGAAAGCTCAGATCAAGGAAGAAGTCAGGATGAAAGACCTGACGGAGGAGGAGATAACCCGAATCCGCGGCATAATTGAGAAAGATTACGAAGTGGAAGGTGATCTGAGGCGTAGCGTCACGATGAACATAAAACGCTTGATGGATATTGGATCCTATAGAGGACTGCGTCATCGCAAGGGATTGCCGGTCCGAGGGCAAAGAACGCACACTAACGGCAGGACTCGAAAGGGCCCCAAGAAAACAGTGGGAGCACGATCAAAAAAATAAGGACGAAAATGCATGGATAAGAATTTAAAGGGTGGAAAGAAAAAGCAAAAGACTGTACCAGAAGTTGGGGTAGCCCATATTCGAGCTACTTTCAATAATACTATTGTGACCATTTCCGACATGTCTGGAAATGTGGTTTCATGGTCCAGTGCGGGTGCTCAGGGCTTTAAGGGTTCAAGAAAAAGTACTCCATTTGCCGCACAGGTGGCAGCAGATAAGGCAGCTATTAAAGCACGGGATATGGGTATGAGAAAACTCGAGGTGCATATAAAAGGGCCGGGGTCAGGGCGAGAGTCTGCAATTCGATCTTTGCAGGCAGCGGGAATGGAAATCCTTGTCATTCGTGACAGAACCCCGATTCCTCATAATGGGTGCCGTCCTAGAAAACGTCGCAGGGTTTAACCTCAAAATACCGAAAGGAGAAGCTGAATTTGGCTAGGTATACAGGTTCTGTTTGTCGACTTTGTCGGCGAGAAGGCATAAAATTATTTTTAAAAGGTACCCGTTGCGAGACGGTAAAATGTGCTATTGAAAAAAGAGCATATCCGCCAGGCCAGCACGGTCAAGGAAGGAAGAAGTTTTCTGAATATGGGATGCAGTTGCGTGAAAAGCAAAAGGTAAAGCGAATCTATGGTTTGTTGGAAAAACAATTTCGTAATTACTTTCACGCAGCAGATAAGCAAAAAGGCATTACCGGCGAAAATCTTTTACAGAAATTAGAGTTGCGTATGGATAATGTTGTTTTCAGGATGGGATTAGCCCCGTCCCGAAGCGCAGCACGTCAGTTGGTTCAGCACAGTCACTTTACGGTGAATGGGAAAAAGATGGATATTCCATCTTACATACTGGGGCAGGGGGATACGATTGGTCAGAACCCTAATAAACTGAAAAAGGCACCTGTAAAGAATGCAATAGAAAATAGCAAGGGGAAAACCCTACCGGATTGGTTATCATTTGATGCGGATAGTAAGCAGGGTATTATTGAATCCTTGCCTACAAGAGAGCATGTAACCATGCCGGTTGAAGAACAGTTGATCGTTGAGCTTTATTCGCGATAACTACTTGGATCGTTACAAACTACTTAAAAACTGTTAGGACCCTATAAGGGTCGGAGGTTTCATGCTCACAGGTCAGGGAATGATTAAACCCAAGCGATTGGAATTTGACAAGAAAAGTAAGTCGAACTATTACGGTAAGCTCAATGCGGGTCCTTTTGAACGTGGCTATGGAGTGACCATCGGTAGTTCTTTAAGGCGGATGTTATTGTCTTCTATTGAAGGAGCCGCTATTGTTGCTGTTAAATTTGAGGGGGTCTTTCACGAGTTCTCCTCTATACCGGGAGTGGTTGAGGATGTTACTGAAATCATTCTTAATCTCAAACAGGTCAACCTGCAATTGTTAGGTGATGAGCCTTACAAACGGATTTATATCAAAGCTTCGGAGATAGGTGTAGTTTATGCCAAAGATATTACGGCTGACCCGGATGTAGTGGTGCTCAATCCAGACCTTCCTATTTTGACTATAGATAGTGAAAGCAATGTTGAAATTGAAATGATTGTGCGAAGAGGCCGAGGTTATGTTCCTGCCGATAAGCATATCATCGAAAATGAATCCGTACAGATGATTCCTGTTGCTGCCAATTTCTCCCCGATTGAAAAAATCACTTTTAATGTTGAAAATACTCGGGTTGGGCAATCCACGGATTATGACTCTTTGGTCATGGAATTATGGACTAATGGGGGCATTACACCTGAAGATGCGGTGGCTCATGCCGCGAAAATTGTTAAAGATCATATGCAGATCTTTATTAATTTTGATGAAGAGCCGGAGCCAGTACAACCTCAGGTGGA
>LWDU01036428.1_pt1 | contig 14680 bp, 5 predicted proteins | sample 727161 | NCBI WGS metagenome assembly LWDU01 (sample SAMN04566230, study PRJNA314399) | hydrothermal vent metagenome | isolation source: deep sea hydrothermal plume seawater | place: Mexico: Gulf of California, Guaymas Basin | collected 2004-07-11 | reverse complement strand
GCACGTCGCCCGTAACGACGCTTCTCGACTCGTCCAGCGTGATCGCATCACGCCATTGTTGTTTGGAATTGAAACTCATGATTTTCGATTACAGCACATCCTGATAACTCGTGAACCGTTCTGGCTCGTGGGATACAGCTTACGTAGTCCGAAACGCGATCTTCGCGGCGACAAGTCAGCAGGAACTGCAGTAGGAGTGAACCCAAAGGTTGTATATTTCTCACCAGCGGCCGAGCGACTGTAGCACGCCGGTCGACCGTTTAGAAACTAATGCTTTGTCAGGGCCAGGAATTTGGGTTCGGCCGTAGCGGAAGTCGCCAAGACTTTCGGCGATTCACGGTGCGGCCGAAACTCCTGGCGAGTTCCGCTACCCTGGAAACTGGCTTTAACAAAGCACTAAGTGGTACTCAAACGAACCGGGAGTCTATAATGCCTGCGATAACGACCAAAGCCGCAGTTTTTCCGCAACGGGCCAGACAGGCATTTGTCCAGAATGTTCGATAGACTGGGGTCATTGAGCGTGTGCCTTCGGGTAAGAAGTTGGCTCTCGTGTTCGCTAATCGTGACTCGGACACTTCGTCAAGTGTGAAGTCTATGTATGACGGAATCACAGCAACTCAGGCGAATCGTAACGCTCGGTGTCGTCTGTTTGTTTCCATTCGAAGTCAGCGATGCCGCGGCTGACGAACCGTCCACTGCCTACACGTTTGCAGTGCCTGACGGTTTCGAAGTTCAGCAGGTTGCCGCGCCGCCGCTGGTGAAGTATCCCATGCTGGGGACGTTCGACGACGCCGGCCGACTGTTCGTGTGTGCCAGTGCCGGACTGAATCTGGACGACAAAGAGCTGCTGAAACAGTTGCCCAACTTCATTCGTATGCTGGAAGACACCAACGGAGACGGGCACTTCGACAAAAGCACAATCTTTGCCGATAAGTTGACGCTGCCGTCGGGTGCCCTGTGGCACGACGGAGCTCTTTACGTGACCAGCCCTCCGAGTCTGTGGCGTCTGGAAGACACAGATGGCGACGGGGTTGCAGATCGACGGGATGAGTTGATTACCGGCTTCCACTTTCACGGTCATGCTGGCGACGTGCATGGCCCGCATCTGGGACCAGACGGCAGACTGTATGTCCTGGACGGCATCATCGGTCATGAGATCCACGACAAGGACGGCGTTGTCATCAGCCAGGGAAATATCGATGGCAGCGATCTGCAGACTTTCTGCGGCGGTGGTATGGCAAATCCGGTCGCGGCGACGTTCACTGAAGAAGGCGAGTTGTTCGGTGCAACGACCTTCTTCTATTACAACAGCCAGGACCGAATTCGACACGATGCAGTTTTTCACGGTGTCTACGGCGGCGTTTACCCGCGGACAGTCAGTGTGCTGCAGGAGGAGTTCAAACTCACCGGGCCACTGCTGCCACCACTCGTGCGGCTGGGTATGAGTGCTCCGTCGAATCTAACGTGCTATAAAAGCGACTCCTTTGGCAAAGACTATCAGGGCAACGTGTTCATTTCGCATTTCAACACTCGACGAGTGACGCGATCGACGCTGCGCCGCAGGGGTTCGACCTTTCATGCCGACATCGAGCCATTTCTTGTCGCCGCCAACCCGGATTTTCATCCGTGTGATGTGATCGAGGACGCTGACGGAAGTCTGCTGGTAATCGATACCGGCGGCTGGTTCAAAATTGGCTGTCCGACAGCCAGCGAACAGCCCGAGATCCATGGCGCAATTTATCGCGTGCGGCGTAAAGATGCAGGAAGGATCGTAGATCCCCGCGGCCTGCAGGTCAGATGGCAGTCTGACGATTCGGAACTGGTCAAACTTCTGGATGACGGTCGGCCTGCGGTCCGGGAGCGTGCCATCGTAAGTGCAGTACTGACGACCGGATCCGCGACTGCCCGCAGAAACGCGGTCTGGTCGTTGACTCGAATCGGGACGGCCACCGCCCGCGCCGCTGCGCGCAGGGCTCTGGGCGATGCTGATTCCAGCGTTCGAATGGTCGCCGCAAGGTGTGCCGCCACGCACCGCGATGCGGGTGCCACAGGTCAGTTGGTGCCCCTGCTGCGGGACGACCAACACGCTGTCCGACGGCAGGCGGCCGCCGCTCTTGGTCGCATCGGCGATCCCGTGGCGGTCGCGCCGCTGTTGCAAACGTTTGATGAGGCAGATGATCCGATGCTGGAGCACGCCCTGATCTTTGCCTTGATAGAAATCGGCGATCGCGAAGCAACACTACCTGGGCTGAACGATGCGTCTTCCGAAGTTCGCCGCGCCGCCGTGATCGCGATTGACCAGATGGACGACGGCAATCTCACGCAGTCGTTAGTCGCACCTCTGGTGAAAACTGACGACGCGGCTCTGCAGGAAACCATCATAAACGTTGTCAGCCACCATCCTGAGTGGGGGGAAGTCGTCGCCAAACTGCTGCCCGAATGGCTGCAGGAACCGCAGATGAGCGACGGTCGACGTCAGCTGCTGCGAGGTGCCTTGTACCGCCTGCGCCGCGAGTCCTTTTGTCAACGCCTGATGGCTGAGGCGCTGTTGCAGAAAAATACTCCCACGGACTCTCGGATTCTGATATTTCAGGTGATGGCCGACAGCGGATTCCGCGAGTTTCCGGAGTCATGGCAACAGCAGCTGCTCGACAGTCTTCGGTCCACGGATCAGCGCATTTCCAGCCACGCACTGGTGGCGATCGATTCCACACGCAGCGGCCAGTTTGAAGCTGGGTTGACAGCGTATGTGCAGGACAGCACTCGGCCCGTGGGTCTGCGTGTACCCGCGATCAGAACTCTTGCTCGCACTCAACCGCGACTTTCCGGGACAGCATTTCAGCTTGTCAGCGGGCAGTTTCACCCCGATGCGGCCTTCGAAACGCGAGCAGAAGCCGCCCGTGCGCTTAGCGACTCACAACTTTCACCAACCCAGCTCGACGTCGTGATTGACCTTGTCTCCAAGGCCGGGCCGCTGGAGCTGCCGCTGCTGCTGCAGCCGTTGGCCGAGGTGTGGCAGCACGCCACGGTGGAAACCGGTCAGCACCTCATCAATGCGCTTGAAAAGTCACCTGGCTTCGCCAGTCTGACCGAAGAACAGCTCGCAGGTCTGTTCGAAAAATCGCCCGCCGAGGTGCAGTCTGCAGCCGATTTGTTGACAAAGCGACTGAAGGCAGAATATGCCACGTCGGTGCGGCAGGTTCTGCGGACAGTGTTTAATCTTGTCGGCGGTGATCCGGTACGAGGAAAGAATATTTTCTACGGCAAGCAGGCGCTGTGCTCAACCTGTCATCGAGCCGGGCCGGAAAAGGACAACAACATCGGCCCGGATCTGCGACGGATTGGCGAAGTGCGAAGTCCCCGCGATCTGCTCGAAGCAATTCTTGCCCCCAGTGCGTCTATCGCCCGCGGCTACGAACCGAAATCGATCCTCACGAAAGCAGGCAACGTCTTCTCCGGGGTGATTCGCAGCGAAACGGCAGAAACGATCACACTTTACAATACACAACGCGAAGCCATCCGCATTCCGCGGCACGACATTGATGAAATCGTACCGTCAAACGTGTCGATCATGCCCAGGGGGCTGGAACGGTCCCTCACGCCGGACGACCTGCGAGACCTGCTGGCATGGCTGGGTTCGTTAAAGAGTTCTGAGTAGGCCGAAACAAGCGAAGCTGTTCTTTCAGTGCTGCGCAAACTGTTGACGCTATTAAATCTCCAGAACACTCATCGGGTTTGGCAGCGAAATTCGTTGCCCCGAGCTGACACCGGTGTTGAGTATCCGACGTTTGACGTCTGGTCGAACAGCCACTCTACAGCGTATTACAATGATTCGTGGCCACGAAAATCATCGCCGCATGAACTCGACCGATGCCAGCGGATCTGTGCTTCGATTGCTAACTGTCGATGATTGGATGGACGACTTCACCGTGAACATCGGTCAGGCGGAAGTCGCGGCCCGCATAGCGATAAGTCATACGCTGGTGGTCGTAGCCCATGAGATGCAGGATCGTCGCGTGAAGGTCGTGGGCTGAGACCGGGTTTTCCACAGCCCGAAAGCCAAAGTCGTCCGTCGCTCCGTACACCGTCCCTTTCTTAATTCCGCCGCCCGCCATCCACAGAGAAAAGCCCCAGTGGTTATGATCACGCCCCTGACTGGCTCCGGAACCGTCCTGTCCCATCTCAACGGAAGGCGTCCGACCAAACTCTCCGGTGCACAGAATCAAAGTTTCATCCAGCAATCCACGCTGCCTGAGGTCGATGATCAATGCGGCCAGACCCGAATCACATTGATTCGCGACCTTGCGATGTTCGTCTTTGATATTCGAATGGCTGTCCCAGGGCTGCATGGCACCATGCCACGTCTGGACGAAACGCACGCCGCGTTCGACAAGTCTTCTTGCCATCAGCAGTTGACGGTTCTGTGGTCCGTCACCATAGAGCTTCTGAATGTGTTCCGGTTCTTTCGAAACATCAAATGCATCACTGGCTTCCGTCTGCATTCGAAACGCCAGTTCAAACGATTTGATTCGTGATTCGATGGCCGCTTCGCCCGGCCGATCTGCAAGATGCTGAGCATTAAGCTGCTGCAGAAATTCGAACTGCTTTAACTGCTCTGCCGAAGAAACTCGTTTGTTCTGCAGGAAGTCGATCAGCTGCGTGGGATCGGGATTAGACGTATCCACGCGAGTTCCCTGGTACGCACCAGGCAGAAAAGCTGATCGCCAGTTGCCGGCCCCACCGACCGGCATGCCGCCAGGGCACAGGGCGATAAAGGACGGAAGATTCTCATTAAGAGATCCCATTCCCCATGTGAGCCATGAGCCCAGACTTGGACGTACGAGCCGCTGATCCCCCGTGTTCATCAGCATCAGCGACATTTCATGGCTTGGGAGTTCGGCGTACATGGACCGAATGACGGTCATCTCATCAACACACTTCGAAAGGTGCGGGAACAGATCGCTGACGGGAATTCCGCTTTCGCCATGCTTCTCGAATTTGAACGGGCTCGGCAGCGCCACACCCGTCCTTCGCTCGGTCTGCAGATTCTCAAACGGAAGCATCTGACCGGCTCGACGAGTCAGCTCCGGCTCACACCGCCATTCAGAAACACATGGATGATGTGTTTGGCACGTCCCGGGAAATGAGTCCGCAACTCTCCGCTGGTCTGTTCGGCCGACGCCGTGTTTCCCAGCAGATCGGCCAGCGCAAGGCCGCCGAATCCCATGCCGCATTGCCGCATCCAGTGCCGTCGTGTCTGGCTGATCATATTTAAGCTCATTGTTAATCCGGATTTTCTGCTGCGGGTCATGCGTGTGCGAACAAGGGAATCACACCATCGCTGTTACAGCGGATTTCGCTGACTCATGGCCGCGGTTGACGTGTTTCAATAGCAGAACGGTTGCCCCCACGAGCCAGAACCGGTTCCGTGAATTTGTAAACTGCTGTTAGTCCAGAAAAGTAAACTCGTTTGAAGCCATCAGTGCGTGTGCCAGAAGTGCCCAACTGCGTTCCGGATCCGCTGCAGCACCGTCAGTCGCTGTGGCTGAGGGAATGGCTTCAGTCAGAAACGTTTTTGCCTGGTCCACTTCAGACTCTGTCGGGTTTCGGCAGAGCGTTCTGCGGACCATGGCCACGATACGATCTTCATCAGGGGCTGAACTTGATTGCTTCGTGATCGATGCCAGCCGTGCTGCTCGGTCCTGAATGAAGTCCGAATTCAGGGCGAATAGTGCCTGCTGCGGTACCGTGGTCTCAGGACGCTTTGCCGTACATGCATTCGGATTTGCGGTATCAAAGGTGCTCATCAGGTTGGCGATGATGTCGCGATTGACAAATCCGTAAACGCTGCGTCGAGGGATCGCCGGTGACGCATTCAGATCGATGGGTTTGCCTCCCATGGTGATGTCCAGTTCATCACAGGCGGCCAGCATGGAATCACGCATGGACTCAAAGTCCAGTCGCCGACGCGGCATGCGCCAAAGAAGCTTGTTTTCCGGATCGACCTGGCGACTGTGTTCGTTCTCAATGGCTGCCTGATGATACGCCCGGCTCAGCATGATCTTTCGATGCAGCTCTTTCATGGACCACCCGTTTTTTCGAAACTGATCGGCCAGGTAGTCCAGCAGTTCAGGGTGTGTGGGAGCGTCGCCACGTGTCCCAAAGTCATCGGGTGTCCGCACAAGGCCGGAACCAAAGTGATTCTGCCAGACCCCGTTGACAAGAACGCGGGCGGTGAGTGGATTGCTGTTGGAAATGATGGAGCGAGCAAGACCAAGGCGGCGTTTTCCATTCTCGTAAATGGATGTCTGGTCGCCAGGCAATGCCGAGAGAAACTTTGGTTGTACGCTTTCCCCGCGAGCGAGCGAGTTTCCTCGCAGAAAAACATGTGTGTCTTTTGGGTTTGAATCTTCCTGGACAATCATGGCTCGCGGAGGTGATCCGGGAGACGCCAGGTGCAGCTCGTGACACTGATTGTTCGATTGGTGAGTCGCATGGCTTCTTCGTCCGAGACAACGAACGGCGATCCCGGTGCATACAGGTGGTGGCGAATCTGTCGGTGTGAAGGGCTGTTGATAATCAGGTGCTGAGGGTGATCGTCTTTCACGACCTCGCCATCCGGTGCGGCTTCAATGGACGCTTCCAGCAGTGATTGCAGCCAAAGACGCTGCTGTTTTGCAAACACGTTTCCGTAAACCGCAGCCGCTTCACTCTGCGAATCGGGTTTCTGTTCCACCAGCGCATCAACAATAAACGGATTCCATTTCGGTGGTTCACCGCGCAATGCATGCAGTTTGTCAGGAGTCCGTCCGATGGCATCCAGTTCGGCGGAAAGCCGGCTCAGGTACTCATCGCGGCGTTTCTTGAAATCTGCGTCCGAAATCGATCCCCAGGACTGCATCTCGAGCCACGGGCCAAAGACAGGATCGTCCTTGCCGAGTTCCATTAGGTAGGCTCGCCAGCGATTATGAACGAGCGGTCGAATATCGTCGGTGCGATACGAAAGAAACTGAGTCGACAGATCCTGCTCGCCGACTCCCTTGGCAATTTCCGCCAGGTACAGTCCGACCTGCATTCGCAGGCGATTCCGCAGGACTTCGGTTTGTTCGCGTGCAAACTGCCGCAACTTCAGCTTCAGCGTGCTGAGCTCCCGTTCGTACTGCTGGCGAGCGTTCTCGTCGGCAACTGTTCCGATGGCGGGCAGCTGCGAAGGAGATTTGCTGGGAGCAATCGACGCATACAGAGAGTAGTAGTCCGACGTTGGGATCGGATCGAACTTGTGGTCATGGCATCGTGCGCAGGTGACAGTCAGCCCCATCAGTCCACGGGTAATGACATCGATCTGATCGTCGATTGTGTCGTGATAGTTTCGGAACTGCATTCCCACTGTCAGAAATCCGAGCGCCGCGAGCGATGGGTCATCTTCCGCTGTTCCGAGCTGGTCAGCCGCGATCTGTTCCAGCAGAAACTGATCGACTGGCAGGTCTTTGTTGAATGCATTAATCACGTAGTCGCGATAGGTATACGAAAACGGGAACGTCTTGAAACCAATCGCCGCGCCCCCATGAGTGTCGGCATACCGAGCGATATCCAGCCAGTGGCGTCCCCAGCGTTCGCCATAGCGAGGAGATTCCAGCAGGCGGTCGATGAGTCGCTCTTCACTTCCTGCTGCCGTATCGTTTTCAAATTCTTTCACTTCGGCCCATGTGGGAGGCAGGCCGGTTAAGTCAACGGTCGCACGACGAATGAACCGGGCCCGACTGACCGGCGGGGAATAATTGAGGCCAGCCTTGTGCAGTTGGTCCAGCAGAAAGCGATCGATGGACGACGTGCCGGTTTCTGACGGGGAAAGAGCATTCAGCAGAGATTGCGATTCTGCAATTGGATGGAAGGCCCAGTGGTTCGAGTATTGGGCGCCTTCCTGAACCCATTGTCGCAGGACGTCCTGCTGCGATTTTGTCAGAACTTTTCCGGTGGAAGCGGGAGGCATGACAGCTTCCGGATCTGTCGACTGAATGCGATGAATGAGTTCGCTGTCTGCGGCCGCACCGGGAACGATGGCCGATTTCTTCGCTTCGGCTTCCAGATCCAGTCGTAAATCTGCGGTGCGCTGTTCGGCATCCGGGCCATGACACTGAAAACAATGCTCCGCCAGAATCGGGCGCACCTGGCGATTGAAATCCACCTGGGCATGCAGGGACGAACAGAACATGCTGCATATCAACAGACGCAGTCCAGCATGGGCGCGACGGGAAGCGGCGAAGGCGAACATGAGTATTTCTCGGATGCGGTGGGATAGATGCCGAGCGAAGGTAGGGGCGATAGCAGGCGGTGAACTATGCACGCATGATTCTACGGTGTCTTACCCCCTCCTGAAAGCAGAACCTGAAATCAAAACAAAGTCGTTGAGCAGTCTGTGGCTCAGGCTGTGTGGTGACCCTGCAGGACGTCGTCGTCTCGGTAATGGAAATCGATCCGCTATGCTTTGCGCGGCTGCACGAATGCATCCCAAGGCCATTAGATGTGTGTCGATGTGGCACACCATGTTTCTTCATCAGTCATGACCGGCGAAGACAGGCAATGATCAAAACATTCTTTCCGGGCCCGGCGGGTGTGAGCAATGGATGAAGTTCGAAACGAAGACGGCTTTCTATCAAACTCAGAAATCTGCCAGAACCAGTTTAGAACAGAAGAATTCAAGCACGCAGCGCAAGCGAGTGAATCAAAATTGTGGAAAATCAGGACGGTAACTCACTTGCTGGCGTTGCGTGCTGGTATTGAAACCACTTGTGATCTCGTGCCGGATGGGCCGTCCGCCATTTCCTGGTGACAGGTTCGTGCACGAAGGATTGCCCCCTTCTTATTTCATGCGGTATCAACAGCAAGTCGGCATTGTTCGACATCGCGACTGCGGAACCTGACTGTTCTGTCACGGATCGAGTCGGGCCGTCCAGCAAGGAACAGAACATCAGTGCCTTCGCGTTACCCGAGCTTCACCAACGGACAGACTTCGATCCAGCGCAGCGATACGGATGGCACACTTTCATCCGATGCGCAGCTGAAGAACAACACACGCTACATGTATTTCAAGAAGGTTGCTTTGGGTGGAAAATGCCTGATTCAGTCCTGCAAGGACATGCACCTTGGGCGAGTCGTCTGCCACAAGACCCTGCGTCGCGAATTTGCGGATGATCCGGAAGAACAGAAACTGTTCTTGCGCGAGGCACGTGTTACAGCGATGTTACAACACCCGAATACGGCGCCGGTTTACGAAGTCGGATTCGATGCGAAACGTCGCTACTATTTTACGATGAAACTGGTGGCTGGTGTGACGCTGCGCGAAGTGCTTGACGGACTACGCCGCGGCGACCCCGCAACCGAAGCATCGTGGGACCTTGAGCGCCTTATTGATGTGGTCATACAGGTTGGGCAGGTCCTCAGCTACGCTCACTCGCAGGGCGCTGTTCACTGTGACGTTAAACCAGAGAACATTGTCGCTGGTTCATTTGGGGAGGTGCTTCTGCTGGACTGGGGTCTGGTCACGTTGCAGGAAAGTGATGACGATTCGGATTCAGCGCCGCTGCCGGACGAAGATGATAAATCACTCCACTCGAAGCCGTCGCATCAGGGTACACCGCAATACATGTCGCCGGAGCAGATCGGCGGAGACGAACTGGATTGCCGCACCGATATTTACAGCCTTGGAGCAATCCTGTTTGAGGTGCTTACGCTGCAGCACCTGGCATGGGGCGACACGCTGGACGCCATGCTGCGAAACAAGGTCAATGCGGCTCCGCCAACGCCGAGTGTCGTCGCCCCGGATCGTAACATACCTGCCAACCTGGAATCGCTCTGTCTGCGATGTGTGCAGAGAGAGCCGGAGCATCGCATTCAGACTATGCTCGAACTTATTCACGAACTTCTCTATTGGCTCCGACTGGAAGCAAGGTACAGGCCTGTTTAATGCACGGGCAGAAGGAAGCGCCGGCAGCCGTTCTGTCCGCAATAAATCCAAGCTGGATCTACAGCGTATTACGCTGACTGATGGCCGCGAAAAACGTGTTCCGGCCCGCTATGTATGATTCCCACGAGCCCGAACGAGCCACGTGTTTTCGAAAACGGGCTCTAAGTCAGGATCTGGCACGATCCGCCGAGGCAGGTCAATGGTGCCTCATGCGAATCGTAGCACACTGCTTTGGGGTCCCCGAGAGGTACGGAACCCGACAACTGTGGTTTCCGTGGACGCTATGCCAGAATCCCTGGCACAAGTTTGCCGTGTACGTCGGTCAGGCGGTAGTCTCGGCCCTGGAAACGGTAGGTGAGACGCAGGTGGTCGAGACCCAGCAGGTGCAGCAGGGTGGCGTTCAGGTCGTGTACGTGGACGGGATCGCTGGCGACGTTGAAGCCCAGTTCGTCGGTCTGACCGTGGACATGGCCGGACTTTACTCCGCCGCCTGCCAGCCACACGCTGTAGCTGCGGTTATGGTGATCACGACCGTCGTTGCCGCCCTGAACCATCGGCGTGCGTCCGAATTCGCCTCCCCACACGACCAGCGTGTCGTTCAGCAGACCTCGCTGTTTTAAGTCCTTCACCAGAGCCGCGCTGGCTTTGTCGGTGTCGGCGGCGTTTTGTTTGACTCCTGTGGTCAGGTTGCCATGCTGGTCCCAGGCCTCATGGAACAACTGCACGAAGCGGACACCGCGTTCGATCAGTCGTCGAGCCAGCAGGCAGTTGCGAGCGTAATTCGCTTCCTTTGGATCTTTGATGCCGTACATCTCCAGAATGTGCTGCGGTTCGCTGCCGAGATCCATCAGTTCGGGCACGCTGGTTTGCAGTCGGTAGGCCATTTCGTAACTTTGGATGCGTGCGGCTGTTTGAGGATCACCGAGCGATTGCAGCGACAGTTCGTTCAGCTGACTGATGGCGTCCAGCGACGTTCGCTGAGCCTGTTCATCGATGCCCGCCGGATTGGACAGGTACAGCACCGGGTCGCCTGAGCTGCGAAATGGTACTCCGCCGTACATCGTCGGCAGAAAACCCGCGCCGTAGTTGCTGGCACCACCACTGGTTCCTTTTGCGCTGGTCAGAACAACGTAGCCCGGAAGGTCGGCCGACTCGGTGCCCAGCCCGTACAAAGTCCACGACCCAAAGCTGGGACGACCGAATTGCTGTGAGCCGGTGTTCATCATGATTTGTGCGGGCGCGTGGTTGACGGCTTCAGTCTGCATGGTTCGAATCAGACAAATGTCGTCCGCGATCTCGGCGATATGAGGCAACACTTCGCTGAGCTCCATGCCGCACTGTCCTCGTTTTTCAAACTTGAATTTTCCGCCCAGGAGAGCCGAGTTGGGATCGATAAAGGCGGCTCGGTAGCCTTTCAGCAGATCGGCCGGAGGCAGCTCGCCGTTGTGAGCCTGCAGCTCGGGCTTGGGATCGAACAGTTCCAGCTGACTGGGAGCTCCAGCGTGAAACATGTAGATAACTCGTTTGGCCTTCGCATCGAAGTGCGGATCTTTGGACGCCAGCGGATCGGCGGCTGCAGCGGTTGCCGCCGTGCCGTCCGCTCGTGCGTCAGATTGCAGCAGCGAAGATGCGGCAATGCCTGCCAGGCCCACACCGCAGTCTTTCAGAAACCAGCGCCGCCGCAGAAATGAAGCTCGTGCGTCACGAAGATGTTCAGGTGCGTTCATGGTTGGTCGCCCGTTGTTTTTGGTTTGCGTTATCGCCGCGTGATTGCGAAGAAATGCTGGCGATCGGCATGCGTTGGCTTGCCGGTGCTGTGTTGGTTGGTCAGCAATGTGTTCCCGTCGGGGTGACATGCAACGCACGCCGGAAACGTTTTCTGCTCATCAATTCTTGCTCATGGTTTCATCCAGATTCAGCAGGGCTCGCGCGGTGAGTGTCCATGCGGCGGCGTCCTGCGGGGTTGCGTTGTCGGGAAGATCGGGCAGCTGATCCGATTTTCCGGTCGCTACTTCGCGGGCGTTCAGCCAGCCATCAGCGATGCGCTGGCGGTGAGCGGTCAGGAGGTCGAGCACCGTTTGGCTTTCCGCCTCGCTCGGGTTGCGAGCCATGCACAGGACGTAGGCATAATGAATTCGTGATGTATCGTCAGGACCGCCTTCTCGAAGAATACGGAGGGCCAGGGCCTGAGCCGATTCAACAAAGATGGGTTCATTCAAACCAGTCAGCGCGGCCAGCGGTGTATTCGACCGGATTCGGCGAGCACACGCGGAGTCGGCATTGGGAGCGTCGAGCGTCGACATCGCCGGGTCCGGCATCGAACGTTTGCGAAATCCATAGACCGTCCGTCGATAACGTTCGGGGGCTGCCGCGGGTGTCCAGTAACCGGGATAAACGTAGTTGTAATCAAGCACGTTCTGGGGCACGGGCGGGATGACTCCGGGGCCGCCCATTTTCTGATGAATCAGTCCGCTGATGGCCATCGCCATGTCGCGAACGACTTCCGCGTCAGCTCGGAAACGCGGCCCGCGGGTCAGCAGGCGATTTGTGGGATCAGCTTCGATCACCGCCTGGCTGGCTTTCGACGACAGCTGGTACGTGCGACTGGTGACGATGCGACGAATCAAATGCTTGGTGCTCCAGTTGTGGTCCATGAAATCCACGGCCAGCCAGTCCAGAATGTCGCGATATTCCGGCACGGCGGCTCGCGTACCAAAGTCTTCTGACGTTTTCACAAGTCCGGTGCCAAAGATGGACTGCCAAACGCGATTCACGGCAACTCGCGCGGCCAGCGGTGACTGACGATCGACCAGCCAGCGAGCAAATCGCAGCCGCTGCGGTTCCTCGGTTGTGGGCAGTGGATGGAAGGCCGCTGGCACATGCGGTTCGATGACCTGCTGAGGCTGATCCCAGCTGCCGCGACTCAGCAACTGTGTGGTGCGATAATTGGAGGGGTCTCGTTCCGCCACATGCAGCACTGATGTCAATGCACCGGGATACTGATTCCACAACGCTGTGATCTGATCGTTGATCGGTTGCAGCTCCGGAACCGTTCTCCGCCATGCTGCAAACAACGCGGCATGCTGGTCGATTGATCGTTGATCAGCGGGCGTCGTAGCGGCCAGGACCGCGTCGTAATCGACGGGCACCGCAGTCGGTGCGGTGCTGTTGGTCAGAGAAAAACGGCAGCAGCCAACCATGTCCGTCATTCGCATGGCAATCTTGAACTTTGTTCCGGCGGGGGCGTTCAGTGGCGTTTCGAACTGCATCACCGCGACCGACGGTGTGTTTCTGCGACCGACACCACGATCTGCCTTCCACCACGTGTTGTCCGCGCCATCAATCAGCAGGCCGATCGGGCCGCTGGTGTTTTTGTCTTCATCGTGTTTTTGTTCGGGTTCGGAGAAGTCTGCGGTGGCGTTGACCAGCTTCTGTTTTTTCCACTCGTCGCTGCCGGGTATCTGCAGAAATACTTCCACTTCGCGAATACTCCATGTTCCGACACTGCTGCGTCCCGGTCCGCGAAACGGAAGGTCGCCGTGATTGAGCATCTCCAGTTGCAGCCCGGTGACCCCCTTCAGTTGCAGTTCGCCGATCATGTACACATCGCCGCTGCTGTGGCCCTTCATCAACAGCGAATGGTCGTGTTCCTGTGTCGGGTGGTTCAGCCCGCTGATACTGTTCATGTTGTGGAAAATGATGGGCTGCCACACGGGTCGTGTTGCCGCCAGATGCTCAGTCCACGCCTGCAATTGCTCAGGCCAGTCCGCTCGTTCCGTACGAATCTGGTCTTCCAGCTTGCGGAGCCTGGCCAGAACATCGTCACGCTTTGCCTGCTGATCTGCAGAATACACCCACGATTGTGCTTCGTAAGAATTGTTCAGAAAGGCAAACATGCCGTAGTACTCGTCCATCGTGACAGGATCAAACTTGTGAGGGTGGCATTGAGCACACTGAGTCGACAGGCCGAGCACAGATTTTCCGACGCAGTCGATCCGATCAAACATTTCGACCATACGAAACTGTTCGGGCACGATCGCGCCTTCTTCGTTGATCATGCTGTTGCGAAGGAAGCCGGTGGCGATCATTTGATCCTGAGTGCTGGCTGGCAGCAGGTCTCCGGCAATCTGTTCGATGATGAATCGATCATACGGCATGTCGGAGTTCAGCGAATTGATCACCCAGTCGCGCCATGCCCACTGATCTCGTCGCATGTCTTTTTCGTAACCATTGGTGTCGGAATACCGAGCTGCGTCCAGCCACGGGCGAGCCCACTTTTCGCCGAACCGTTCGCTGGCCAGCAGTTTTTCGAGTGTGGCATCAAGGCCATCGCGTTCGAAGGCGGTCAGGTCTTTCGGAGATGGTGGCAGACCAGTGACATCCAGATACAATCGTCGACACAGCACCCACGGCGATTCCTGGTCAGCCGGTGGCAGATCCAACGGCCGCAGCCTGTCAGCAACAAATGCATCAACAGGATGTGATGGTCCTTCATTGGGAATCGGTTTCTGCCGTGGCACCACAAACGCCCAGTGGTCCGAGAAGGCCGCGCCCTCGACGATCCACTGTCGAATCGTTTCGATCTGCTTCCGGCTGAGTGGCTTGTTATGGTCCGTCGGCGGCATCAGCACGTCTGAATCTGTTGACGTGATCCGCTTCCACAGTTCGCTGTCTGCCGGTTTCCCCGGCACAATCGCCGCCAGTCCGGATTCGCCG
>LWDU01039168.1_pt1 | contig 14681 bp, 11 predicted proteins | sample 727161 | NCBI WGS metagenome assembly LWDU01 (sample SAMN04566230, study PRJNA314399) | hydrothermal vent metagenome | isolation source: deep sea hydrothermal plume seawater | place: Mexico: Gulf of California, Guaymas Basin | collected 2004-07-11 | reverse complement strand
CGGAGGGCGATGTCGAAGTGCTTTCGGACCGCGAGGTGGGCTTCCCGGCGAACGACTTTGTCCCCGGCGGGCAAATTGAGCCGGGCCCTCCAGGGCCGGACGCACCCGATAATCATGAGGACTAGAGACGGAAAATAGATTTCCCTGCATCCCCTTTACCAGGAAAGAAGGCCAGGAAAGACACCAGGAAAAACGTATGTCAGAGAAAATGCAAGGCGAGATTTCGGTCGTCGAAGCCAAAATGGCACGCATCGAGGAGTTGTCCGAGCAGATCCTCGAGTCGAGCAATGGGCTGGACGAGTTCTGGCGCGACCTCGGCGAAAGGCTCGCTGTCGTGGCCGTTGAAGTCTGGGCCGACGAATTTCTCGAGGGCTCGACGGAACTGATCTTCCCAAGAGATGGAGCCGGAGCCCAAGCGGAAGGTGAACCCGAAGGAGAGCGGGGACTCCAACTTGGTTTCCATCACTTCCGAACCCAGGGTCGTACCTCCACAGAGAATGCGGCCTGGAAATTCTCTGTCCGGCCCTCGAACCTGGTTCATGGAGCGACCCTTTACTCGACCCTCGATTGCCCGGAGCCCCTGGGCAAAGCCCGTCCCCTGGACGACGAACCCTCCTGGGTCAGGCTGGCGGCCCTTCAGCAACTGCCCGAGTTGCTGAACGCGATCCTCGCCACGCAGAACGACACTCTCGCGGTAGTTCGCCGCGCATTGGGGGAACCGGTTGAAGCCCACGCGACGGTGACGTCCCCGTTCTCGCGCAGGGGCCGCGAGGAAAATGTTTCGAGCGTCGTGCCCCTCACGCGGATGAAGCCCGGGAGCCGGCGCTAGTTCCCTCGACCCGGGTACAGCCTGCCCGGGTACAGCCGAGGCTGTGTGGAATCGCCTGGGAGTGGGCCTCAACCCAGCCACTCGAGCCATCGCCCATGGGGGTTGCAACGCGCTAGGCAACGCTCGGATCGCCCTCCCCCTGCGTATTCAGTCCAGCGCAACTCGGAGAAGTCCGTCCCGGTCCCCTCGATACTGAGAAAGTGGACGGGCCGGCGATGGGATAGGGATTGCATTGCCAGCAGCCCGAGGAAACTGGTAGAGAGTATGGGTGCCGTAGACGCACAAGAGGCTATCGGTGGGCGCCGCGTCCATCAGCCCGGGAAGAGTTTCCGAGGCCTCGCCCTCGATCACGCGAGGCGGATTTGCCTGGGCCATGGAGAGAGCCGCCCCTAGGCGTTCCTGACGCCCGGGGTGATCGGGCCAGATGAGTGCGCGAAGCCAAAGAACCTCATCGGGGTCGCTGATATTCACCGGGCGAAGATCTATCCCCCGGCGCCAGGCGACGGGGATTCTTTCCTCCAGAGTGGGCAATTCGTGATCGCCGCGCAGTTCGCAATCCACGACTACGGGGGATTCGGGATTGCCCCAGAGCCCTCGCCCTTCGTCGCGACAAAAGTAGCGATAAAAGTAGCGATCCCATTGTAGATTCAGACCGGCGCTCGCCCCGATTTCGATGAGCGAGAGAGGCTGGCCCCCCCCGCGTTCAAAGACAGTGGTCAGGGCGGGCAGCAAACCACTGCAGCGCTGGACGACATTGGTTTGGGTCAGACGGGTTTGGATCAGCGCGGTCAGTCGAGCTCGGTGGAGTCGACAGAATTCGGTAAACGGCCGGGCGATGGTCTGCACGGGATTCGCTCTGGACCCCGACTCCGCCAACAACGGATACCAGTCCGCGAGGGGATGAACCTCTCCACCGAGGAGAAGCGCGTGGACGGCGGCAAAGAGCAGGTTTGCCGGGGGCTGGGTGGGCGGGGCCATCGCCGCTAGAGCGAGCAGATCGTCGTCGCTTGCGACAACGCGACTGAGTTCGGCATAGATCGCCCCATCGAGTTGAGGACACTCCACTTCGCCGAAATGTAGAAAATACGCGCGAAGATCTTCCCGCTCGCGCGAGAAGCGATCGGTTCCCCATACCCTTTTCTGGTGCCATGCGAAGAGCATAAGAGCAACCAGGGGGGAAAATGTGGCTCCTCTATGCTCCCGCCAAGGGTCCTTGGCCGGGCCCACCTCGAAACCGAAGTCAAAGCTCGCCTCTTCTTCCTCGGGCGATCGCACGCGGATTTGCCCCCACCAGTTTCCGGCCTCGGAGAGAAGCACCCGGGTCGAATAGAAACCCGGATGGGCCCCCGGCTGGGCGGGGATTGGCTTCGGCGTTTGCGTCGGGGTGGGCGTGGAGGCGGGTACCGGCGTCCCGGCGGGTGCCTCAGCCTTCCCTGCCGTTCCGGGCGCCCGGTCAAACTCCACCGTGACGTCCGTGCGGAGCTTCCCGGTGGCCCGGTCACGAACCAACACGCTCCAGGTCGATTCGCCCACGCCCAGTGAAGGGGGAAACGCGATGACGTTCACCCGAAACGGACCCGCCGGGCCCGACGCGACGGTCCTGCCCAAATCCGCCTGGGCCGGGTGAACTCCCGCAATGCCCAGCAGGAAAACGAGGGATAACCTCGCCCCGCTTGCCCACGGAGACCCTTGGCCTCCGGGCGACCGCGGCCTTGGATTTTGGGGAGCGGCCATGGGCCCAGTCACATCCCGGTTCCTCGCATCTGCATGGGAGACAAATATATAACAACCCCCAACCCCCAGAGACCGATCGCCAAGAGCGACCACGGAAAAACCAGCCTCAGGGCCTTCCCCGGCTCTGGGAGAATCCCGCGACTCAATCGCCAGAGGACCGCGATGCTCACGACCAACCCCGCGCCCAACACGAGCAGTTGAGCGTCCACGAGCCCGCTCCATTGGGATGCCGCCAGGAATTCGGGCGGCCCAAACCCACCGGGAACCAGATCGTGGAGGACCCTTTGGCTGGCGGGGAGCGCGGTCAAGAGCCCAGTGGCCAAATGAAAACCGAAATGGGCCAACCACATGGCAAAGCCCAGAGGGACCAAGCCTTGGATCAACCGGGAAGTGGATCCGCGTGCCGAAGTCCCGCTGCCCGAAAACCAACGCGCGGCGCCGGCGCACAGGGGCAGAGCGATCAGCGGAAAAACCAGCAAGGCGCCCACGAGACTGACAGACAGCGCGCCCTTCGAATCCGGCACACCCCACTCGCTGAGCAGATTGGTGCGTGCCATGAGGAAAGGCGCGGACATGGCCATGGCGTTGACAAAGGCGCCCCAGACAAAGAGTCCCGAGAGAAACGCCAGATCGAGGGCTGGAGCCTGGCCGCGCACCCGCCCGCTCCCCAGGGATCGTCCGGGCCAAACCGGGACAAGCCCAGCGTTGTCGTGGGGGCATGCCCGAACACAGTCGAGGCAAAACGTGCAGTCGAGATTGCCCACCTTGGCGGGAAGATAAAGCTCCGTCGGGCAGCCGGGGCTTTGAGCATTGCCCCGCAGACAGTCGTGAGTCGTGCATCCGGCGCAGACCTCGGCTGAGAGGGACTGGACCTCTCGGGGCGAGAGACTCGCGTGCACGAACTGGAACTGCCCGATGGGACAGACGTACCGGCAGAAGGTGCCCCGAGGAAACAGGCCTTCGACCCAAAAACAGGCAAGAAAGAAACCGATGATCCAGGCCGCTGTCGCCATGGGGCGGTCCCACAACTCGAAAACTTCGTAGCTCCAGAGATACAGGAGGAAGAGAACGGCCGAGAGCCATCGGTTCCGGAGCCAGCCGGGCCAGCGAAAAGGCCGACCCAAGAGCCGGGCGCTGAGGTTGCGTGACAGGGTAAAGGGGCAGACCGCACAGAAAAAATTCCCGAGTAGGGCCAGCGCCACCAGTGTCATTCCGCGCCAATAGGTCCAGGGCAGGACCCCCGCCAGGTTTTCGGAACTCGGCACCGAGGGACCCAAAAGGCCATCGAGAACGACCACCAAGGCCAGCCCAGCAAGAAGCCACTGAATGCCCCGGCGCATTTTTCGAGACCCGATCCAGGCGCCTTGGCCCAGGGGCGCCCGGGTGGGTTTGTCCCGAGTGGGGGCGGGATTTAGGGGGCGAAGTCGAGGCCCGGACAAGCCAGCGAGGGTCAGGCCCACGACCGCCGCGATCATGGGGAGGCTCGCCGCGATCCACATGAACGCGCCCGCTGCGTTTTGGTCGGCCATCACCGAGACCGACCACGGATTCGGGACCTCGGCATAGAACGGGTAGAGGGGGGTCTCGGAAAACGCAAACCCAGCCGAAAAGATAGAGTTGAAGAGCGCCGCGGCAGCCACCAGGAGCAAGCGGGAACCGAAGCCCCTCGATCTCCGGGTGGGCCAGGGTTCGAGGATTCGAAACCAGAGCAACAAGGAGGCAGAAAGAAAACACACATGCTCGAAATTGTGAGCCCACGGCGAAGTCAGCGCCCACTCATAGGCCGGGGGCCAATGCCAGGTCAGGGTGACCAGGATCCACAACGCCAGGGCCACCCCAGGATTCGTGAGGAATCGAAGCCCCCGGATCAGACCGGGCGATGCAAGGAGAGGCCCAACGCCCCGGGAAAGTGCGTGGCCGGGCAGGCCCCGGAGCAACGGGACCGTGGGCGCGCCCAGCCAGATCAGCGGCGGAATCACCATCATGAGGAGCCAGTGCTGAACCATGTGCGCCAAGAAGAGCAGGTCCGCCAAAGCATCCAGGGGTGACGCGATACTCACATAGACCAGAATCAGGCCGGTGAGAAAAGCGTTGCGTCGCCAGGCGGGGAAATGCTGGGGGCTCTGGCGCCGAACCCGGGCGAACCCCCGGAGATAAAACCCGGCGGTCATGAGAAGGAGAATCCCAACCAGGGGCTCGGCGGACCAGGGTGTTCCCCATAGGCCCGAAACGTTCATCGCGGTTCCGGGAACCCCGTCGGTGACGAAGAGGAGGAAGCCGCGCTGCGTGCAGGGGGTTGGTTTTCCGGGTGCAGGGTGCCCAAGAAAGCCACCAGGGCCGTGACCTCATGGGGGGCGAGGTGCTTGCCGTAGGCGGGCATATTGCCGCCGCCCTGGAGAACCTGTCGAATCAACTGGTCCTCGGTGAGCCGGGTGGCCACACCCGCGAGATCCGGCCCGCGCTTGCCCCCCGCGCCATCCAGGGCGTGGCAGTTCCGACACTGCTTGGCCTGAAGAATCGTCGCTCCCGCGTGCGCCAGGGGCGAACGACCGCGCACGAAGCGGGGCTGAACGGGGACGCCGCTCCACGCATCCATGTCGGGCGACCAGGGCGATTGCACGCCTTCCCAGGCCAAGGTGAAAAGGCTCAGCAGAACCACGGTCACCGCGATCACTGCGCCAGGCCGACGACTCGGGTGCCGCTCTGGGCCGCGAGAAATAAAGGGCACCGCAAAGAGCAGAACAATCGCCAGGGGCATGACGTAGACGATGACCACGGTCTCGAGATAGGGGGGCATCAGGGCGAAAGCCGCAAAGAGAGACAGGAAGTAGAAATCCGGCCGAGGAACCGTTTGGATCAGCGTAGGGTCCGCGGGGCCATTGGGAATTTTGGGACCGATCAGGGCCGCACAGAGCACGATGGCGAGGAGCACCAAAGCACCGAAAACCAGGTCCTTGCCCCCGCCCTCGGGCATCAATCGAATGCCGGTCTTCTCCACCACGCCTTCGTAATCGTCGCGGTAGGCGCCGGGCTCAACGTGTTTTCCGGCCACGGGGTACTCGCTGATCCCCAGGACCAGAACCAGCCGAATATGAATCACCAGCAACCCGATCAGCGCACCGGGAATCACGAAAACGTGGAGGGCAAAAAACCGGGAGAGGGTTTCGGCACCGACGATGGGTCCGCCTTGGAGCAGATGCGTGGCGTACTCCCCCACCCCGGGCAACCGGCCCAGGATCGACACGATGATCTCCACACCCCAGTAGGCATCTTGATCGAAGCGCATGGTCTGCCCAGTAAAGGCCATCCCAATGGTCGCCAGGAAGAGCGCACAGCCCACCATCCATGTGAGTTCGCGCGGATACTTGTAGGCGCCAAAAAGGAAGATCTGCACCATGTGAATCGTCACCAGGGCGACCATGAAATTCGATCCCCAATAGTGCAGACCCCGGAGATACCAGCCGAAGGGCTGCTCATAGTCGAGATATTCGAGGCTCGCATAGGCGTCATCCGGCGAGGGGACATACACCAGGGCCAGGCAGACTCCCGTCACCAATTGAATGATCAAGCAGACCAGGGTCGCGCTCCCGAAGACGTACCACCAACTCGCCGAGGAAGCGGGAATTCGGTGCCCGATGGTGTGTTCGTAGAGGCGCCCGAGAGCCAGGCGATCATCCAACCACTGCCCGAGTAGACGTATCCGATTCATCGGCCCGTCCTAAACCGGCTCAGAGAGGTTGGGGGTCTGGCCGCCCCGGACCTCGAGATGATTGGCACGCACGCGAATTTGATACTCGAATAAACCCCTGGGCGGGGGGCCCGAGGCCCGGGAGCCGTCCTCGTAATACACCCCGCCGTGGCACGGGCACATAAACAAACCCGACTGGGGAAACCAGCGCACCGGGCAGCCCAGATGCGCGCAGTTGATGGCAAAGACCTGGAAGTCACCCGAGGCTTTGCGCCGAACCCAGCACGGGACATCCGCCGTCACGCCATCCCAGGGCGTCGTGAAAGGGTTTCGGTAGGAGGCCAGCCGGGTTTCGCCGAGAGGAAAACTGTCCAGGCCACCGAGAGGGATCCATGCCTGGCGACCCCTGTCCTTGACCAGCGCCGAGGCCACGTAGCCCACCACGGGAATGCCCACGAGGGCCGCCGCCAGGCCGTTGATCGCCAGGCCCAGCTTGAACAGGAAATCCCTTCGCGTCACCGGGGCAACGGCGGGCGGAAGCGGCTCGTGATCGTGGGGCTCCATGGACTCTCTCCTGGCTACGCGTACTATTTTCGCTGGAAAAACATCACGGGGCCGGCGCACGATGGGAGGCCATCCAGGCCACCACGTCGCCGATCTCGCCCGGTGCCATGGGGCGCTGCCCCAAGTCGTGCCAGTTGGGCATGCCCAGATCCCTGCGCCCAACCAGGGTGGTGGTTCGTAGGCCCTGGTCGCTGACCAACCCCAGGTAGGCGGCATGCACAATGGAGCCCGCCTTCTCGCCGCCGCGGCCATCCCGTCCGTGACAACTCGCACAGAACTGGCCGTAGACCCCGCGACCGCGCTCGACTTGGCCGTCGTGCCCCGGCACCGCTCCGCCCACCGGGGCCACCAGCCCAGGCGCCTTTGCGGCGAGTTTCTCCGCCTCGCGGCTCGACCACCGTGCCCCCAAGCCGCTGGCCAGAATCGCAATCTGCTCGGGGGTCAGTGTCCCGCCGGCTTCCTGGCCAAAGCGGGGCATAGCGGTTCCGGCGACGCCCCCGGCAATGATTGTCCGAAGGTACTCGGGGGCCGCCAGGGCGAGATAGAGGGGATCGCCCACCGGCGTCGCCGGGCCCAATTGGCCGGTCGCGCCATGGCACCCCGAGCAATTTGTCGCGTACAGGGCGCCAAAGTCCTTCACGTCCTCGGGGCGCTGATACCGATCGTCGGGATTCGGGCGACCGGGCAGCCCGTCACACGCAAAGGTGCTCGCCACCACCAGGCAAAGCAGTGTCAGGCGCGGGATCAAAGCTCATCCCCCTCAATATCCACTTCGAAGCCCGCACGGGCCACCAAGGGGAACGACTGGAGCGTCTTGACGCGTTCGCTTCGCGAGATCACTTCACCGGCGGTCATCCCGAAAACAATTTGAAGAACAATAAAAACCGTCCACTGGATGCTCTCGGCCGCCCCAGGTTCCACCAGTTCAATGCTCACGAACCCGGCACCCGTCCAGACAAGGGGAGCCACGATTCCGCCCCAGAGACGGGGATGCCCCGGGAGCATGGGCAGCACCGACGCGTATACCAGGCCAATCAGCAGCGAGAGCACCACGTGGACCACCGCCGCAGACAGCGCGATGCCCGCATGGAACCCCGCCAGCTCCGGGCCGGGAGCCACACCGAAAAAAGGCAAAACGATGAGCGCGAATCCGTTGAACACATGCCACGCACTGCCCTGAGTCAGCCATCCGTGAACCCCCGCGACGAGCGCCATCGCCAGCCCGCCAGCGATTCCGCCCTTGAGGCCGGCGCTGTAGGGGTGGTACTCCAGAGGAAGCCGAACGCGATGGCCCCCCTCCCCCACCACGAGATTCCTGACGTGGCCCGGGACAGGAACGATCTCCGGGGCCCGCTCGGATTCAGCCTGGGCGGGGACGAATTCCTTGGCTTCCTCGGGGAACATTTCGCGCCACCAACCCACGGCCCCCCAAAGCGCCAATCCCCCACCCGCCCAAACGAAGAGAACGCTGGTCACCAGGCTCACAAGCATCAGTGCGAGACCCACTGCCAGATAAAGAGGCGCCGACGTCCCCGCCGGCAGGCTCAAACCCTCGCCTGCTTCCCCCATCAATCCGTTCTCCACGGGCTCCTCCATGGACAAGGCCCCTACACCCCCACGACATAGACGGTTGTTAAAACCACGATCCAGACCGCGTCTACAAAGTGCCAGTACCAGGTCACCATCTCGACCCGCTCGCTGTCCCCGGCACCCACTTTGCCCCCCAGCACGCCGCCCAAAACCAGCGTGAGCATCAGCAGGCCCAGGCCAACATGGGCCGCATGGAAGCCCACCAACGAGTAGAAGGTGGTCCCAAACAAATTCGTTCCGATCGTGAGTCCGTGGCCGTAGATCAGCCCGAACCACTCGTTGGCCGTCGCCCCCAGGAAGCCGGCACCGAGACCCACGGTGAGCGCGAGGGCTAGGCCTGCGCGGACCGTATTGCTCTGGGTCAACGCCTTGACGGCGAGCCCAGCCGTTGCGCTACTGGAAAGTAGGCAGACGGTGGCGAACACGGGGAACTCGAGCACATCCGACGGCTGGGGTCCACTTGCACTCTTCCCGATATAGAACAGATAAGCCACGACGAAAACGCTGAAGAAAGTGCTCTCCCCGAAGATCAGGCAAGCCATTCCCACCCGGCCGCGGTTCCAGGTGGCGGGCTCCATGGGGAGCGCCAGGGGTTGAGTCATGGCCGCATCCTATTCGTGCTCCCAGTCGGGATCATCCGGGTGCTTGAGGTCCCACAGGGGCCTCCGGCTCCGAACCTCGGGAATCGTCAGGAAATTGTAGGCGGGCGGGGGGGATGAGGTGGACCACTCGAGGGTCCACGCATTCCAAGGATCCGGACCCGCCCATTGGGGTCGGCGAAACGCCTGGACCAGCGCGAAAAGGAACACGGCCACGCCCAGCGCCTGGAGGATCGCCCCGGACGAGGAAATCGCATTCCACACCTCCCAGCCGCGTTCCGCCGGGTAGGTGTAGATCCGCCGGGGCATTCCCAGCACACCCTGCACATGCATGGTGGTGAAGGTCAAATGAAAGCCCACGAAAAAAAGCCAGAAGTGCCAGCGGCCCAGCCTTTCGCTCAGCATGCGCCCGGTCATCTTGGGAAACCAGTAATAACAGGCTCCGAAGATCGTAAAGACCAGCCCGCCAATGAGGACATAATGAAAATGCGCCACCACAAAATACGAGTCGCTCAGCTGCCAGTTGAGCGGGGCGCCGGACAACAGGATGCCCGAAAGGCCCGCCACCAGGAACTGCCCGATGAAGCCGATGCAGAAGAGCATGGGCGTGCGCAAGAGAATCTTGCCGCCGTACAGGGTCGCGATCCAGTTGAAGAGTTTGATGCCGGTGGGGATGCCGACGATCATGGTCATCACGGCAAACCAGACACTCAGCCCCTTGCCCAGGCCTACAGTAAACATGTGGTGGGCCCAGACACCGACAGCCACCAGCCCGATTGCGATGGTGGCCGCGACCATGAACGAGTACCCGAAGATCACCTTGCGCGAAAAGACCGGAATGATTTCCGACGCGTAGGCGAAACCCGGAATCATCAGGATATAGACCTCGGGATGGCCAAAGAACCAGAAGAAGTGCTGCCACAAAACCGCGTCGCCCCCGGCCTGGGTGTCGAAGAAATGCGCGCCCATGAAGCGATCAAAGAGCAGCATCACCTGGGCGCCCGTCAGCACGGGCAAGGCGAGGAGGATCAGGAAGGAAACCACCAACATCATCCAGACGAAGAGCGGCAAGCGGTTCATCTTCATGCCCGGGCAGCGCATGGTCAATGTGGTCGTGACCATGTTGATGGCCCCCGAAACGCTCCCGAATCCGCTGATCAGGATGCCGAGGATCCAATAATCTGTGGCGTTCCCCCGTGAGAAAGCCTTCCCCGCAAGGGGCGCATACGCGAACCAGCCCACATCGGGCGCGGTCCCGGCGCCATACAGCCCCATGCTGGCGAAGTAGCTCATGTAGAGCACGATCCCGCCCAGCAGAAACATCCAGAACCCCCAGGCGTTGAGCCGGGGAAAAGCCATATCCCGGGCGCCAATCATGAGGGGAATGAGGTAATTGCCAAACCCAGTGATAATGGGCATGCCGACCAGGAACACCATCGTGGTCCCGTGCATGGTAAAGAGGCGATTGAATTCCTGGGGCTCCAGGAGGGTGTTGGCTGGCACGGCAAGTTGCGCTCGCATCAGGATCGCCTCGACCCCGCCAATCACGAGAAAGAAAAAACCGGCCGCGATATAGAGAATGCCCAGGCGCTTGTGATCCACGGTGGTCACCCAGTCGTGGAGAGACTGGGACCAGCCGGCGGTTGTCCGCTTCGCAGCCTCGGGAACCCGAGTCTCTGTGCTGGCCGACATTCTGCCTGCTCCCTACTCGAGGCTCGAAAGATAGCCCGCGAGTCGGGCGATCTGTGCGTCGCTCAGTTTCATGGCGGGCATCCGCGCTCCGGGTTTGATGTGATCCGGATCCGTCAGCCAGTCCACAAGGCGGGCCTCGTCGTTGACCGCCGCCCCGGCGGCCAAGGTGGTGCGACTCATCAAGTGGGTGAGGTCCGGGCCAAAACTGCCAATTTCGCTAAGACCCCGCACCGTGTGGCAGTTCACGCACGCCGTCGTTGCAAACAGGGCCCTGCCCTCGGCATGGGCGGCGACCCGGCGGGCTTCCTGCTGCTGGTCCCGGACCCAGCGCTCGAAATCCTCGGGCGCGTGCACAAAGACTCGGAGCAGCATATTCGCGTGCTGGGTGCCGCAGTACTCCGCACATTGGCCGACGAACATGCCTGTCTTCTGGGGCTCGATCCACATCGTGTTGGTGCGGTTCGGGATCACATCGAGTTTTCCCGAAAGCTGGGGCAGCCAGAAGCTGTGAATCACATCCTCGGACTCCAGTTCCAGGAAGGCCACCTGGCCCAGAGGAAGATGCAGTTCATTGGCAGTGACAAACCCGTGGTCGGGATATTCCAGTTCCCACCACCACTGATGTCCCACCACCCGCACCGCGAGGCTGCCCGCCGGAGGCGTATCCTTTTGCAGGGCGACGATGCGCCCAGCGGTAATCAAGCCCAGCACAATCACGATCAGCACGGGAACAACGGTCCACGCGAGTTCCAGTTGGTCGCTGCCGTAGATCTGGGGTGGCTCTTCGCCGTCGTCCACCGCCGAGGCGCGAAAGCGAACCACGGTCAAGGCCAGAAGCCCCATCACGACCACGAAGATGACTGCGCAAATCAGGACCAGCAGCGTCCCGTAGTCGAGAATGGATTGGGCGGGCTCGGCGACGGGTAAGAAAAGAGAAGGCGTTCCCCCGCCCGCATCCGCCTGGGCCACCCCCTGCCCGGCCAAGAGCCCAAGAAAAGCTCGGCTCGCCCGGGCACGCGCCTGGGGACGCGCTCGTTTTCCGAACCGGCGTTCCCGGTGACGGCTAGAAGACATTCGCCCTAAACTCATCGCGCCAAAGCTTCCAGATCTCGTGATCGCCCTTGATTCCAAGCAGGGCCTCCTTGACTTTGGAAATCCCGAACCCGTAGGCCTCCTGCACCGAAATATGCGGAGGCATGCTCAACTCCCCCGGGCTCACAATGGCATCGATGATGAACGGCTTTTCCGAGGCCAGGGCCTGGTCGATGGCGGGCAGGATCTCGTGGGCGTGCTCCACGCGAACCCCGTCCCCCCCACAGGCCTTGGCGAACGCCGCGAAGTCGGGGTTGACGAGCCCTGTGGCATCGGGAAAGGGAGGGAGCCCTGCGACTTCCATTTCCATCTTGACGAAGCCAAACTCGCTGTTGTTGAAAACGATCACCTTGATGGGCCAGTTGAAGCGAACCGCTGTCACGAAATCGTTCATCGACATGGCGAAGCCCCCGTCCCCGGCGAGGGTCCAGACCTGGCGACCCGGATCCAGCGCCGCCGCCCCCAAGGCCACAGGCAAACCCGCACCCAGGGAGCCGTGGTTGAAGGAGCCGAGCATCCTTCGGCCGTCCCGCATGCGCATCTGTCGCGCGAGCCAAATCGTGCACTCACCGACATCGAGGGCAAAGAGCGCGTCCTTGTGGGCCCGATCACTGATTGCCCGGGCAAAGAGTTGGGGATGCAGGGGCTCGTCGGTCCGCTCGAGAGACGACTGCTTGTCCATTTGCCCCAGCCATTTCTCGCACATCTTGAGCAGGTGCTCGCGAAAACGCGAAGGGCTCCGCTCCTCCACGAGGGGAGTCAACTCGGCCAGGGTCTCGCGGACACCGCCCACCAGGCCCAGGGTCACCGCCGCCCGGAGTCCGATCCGGTCCGCCCGATGGTCCACCTGGATGATCTCGATCCCATCCGGAATGAACTCGTCGTAGGGGAAGTCCGTGCCGAGCATCACCAGAACATCACAATCCTGCACCGCGTGGTAACCGCCCGGATTGCCCAAGAGGCCCGTCATGCCCACCACCCCGGGATCGTCGTAGTCGAAGACATCCTTGGCCCGAAGCGTATGGGCGATGGGTGCGCCGATCCGGCTGGCCAGGGCCACCACGTCGTCCTTGGAGTCCCGGCAGCCAATGCCGCAGAAAAGCGTGACCCGCTTGCCGGCGTCGATCAGCGCCGCCGCTTTCTCGATGGCCGAGCGTTCGGGGACGAGATCCGAGCGGAAGCGAACCACGGGCCGCTTGAAATGCTGACTCGGCACCTGGGCACCGATCACATCCGACGGGATCTCGATGCGCACGACCATCCGCTCGGTGAGCGCCTTCTGGACCGCGATTTCGGCCATTCGCGGCATCTGGGCCGGGGAATCGATGATCGCCTGGTAGCCGCAAATATCGTCGAACATCTTGGCGAGATCGATCTCCTTGTGAAAATCGCTCCCGCGCTGAGCGCGCGGCACCTGCCCCGTGATGGCCACCACCGCTCCGCCCTCTTTCTTGGCGTTGTAGAGCCCGTTGATCAGGTGGAGCGCACCGGGCCCGGTGGTCCCCGCGCAGACCCCGATTCCGCCGGTCAACTCGGACTGGGCGTAGGCGGCGTATCCCGCGTGCTCCTCGTGGCGAACGCCGATCCATCGAAAGCGGTCGTCCGTCCGGATGCACTCGAGCAGCGGATTCAGGGCGTCGCCGGTGACGCCAAAGATGTCCCGGGCGCCCGCCGAGGCGAGCACATCGAGCAGGCTCTTGGAAACGTTTTCCGCCATGGCACCCGATCTCCTTTGCTCGTTCCGGTGCTCCGAACTGTAGGGTAAGATGCGGGTTCGATCCGTCAACTTTGTCGCCCAGAGAGGAACTTCATGGACCTTCTCCACCGCGCTCGGGGATGGGTGATGCCCATCTTGTCGGTTCTCTTCGTGCTCTTCGGGCTGATTGGGGCGCTTGGCCTGCCCCGGTTCTACGTGCTGATGGCGGTAACCGGCCTCCTGATCCTCGTGGGCATTTACGACCTGGTGCAACGCAAGCACAGCATTCTGCGCAACTACCCGGTGATCGGGCATTTGCGGTTTCTTCTCGAGGGCACCGGACCGGAAATCCATCAATACTTCGTGGAAAGCAACACCAGCGGGCGCCCCTTCAATCGCGACGCCCGGGACTTGATGTACCGGCGCTCCAAGGGTGTGGAGGCGGTCAAACCCTTCGGGACCGAACTCGACGTCTATGGCTACGGGTACGGCTTCATCAGCCATTCCGCCCGGCCCCGCGCGGCGGTCAAGGATCCCGGCCGAAACCTTCGCGTGGAGGTCGGGGGGCCGAATTGCCTCCAGCCCTATTCGGCTTCCCTGCTGAACATCTCGGCGATGAGCTTCGGCGCGCTCAGCGCCAATGCCGTGCGCGCGCTGAATATGGGGGCACTCAGGGGGGGCTTTGCCCACAACACCGGTGAAGGTGGCCTGAGCATTCACCATCGCGAACCCGGCGGCGACGTGATTTGGCAGATAGGCACCGGGTATTTTGGTTGCCGCACCGATCAAGGCGGCTTCTCGGCCGACCTCTTTCAGGCCGAATCCCAGCTTCCCCAGGTCAAAATGATCGAACTCAAACTCTCCCAGGGCGCGAAGCCTGGCCACGGGGGGATCCTGCCCGGGGCCAAGGTGTCCCCCGAAATCGCCGCCGCCCGGAAGGTCCCCATGGGCGAGGACTGTTTCTCGCCCCCCGGCCACACCGCTTTCTCAACCCCCACCGGCTTGCTCGATTTCATCCAGCAATTGCGGGATCTCTCCGGGGGCAAGCCCGTGGGCTTCAAGCTCTGCGTGGGCGATCCCCGGGAGTTTTACGCCATTTGCAAAGCCATGCTTGAAACCGGAATCACGCCGGACTTCATTACCGTCGATGGGGGCGAAGGCGGCACCGGTGCCGCGCCCCCGGAATTCTCCGACCAT
>LWDU01036280.1_pt1 | contig 14696 bp, 7 predicted proteins | sample 727161 | NCBI WGS metagenome assembly LWDU01 (sample SAMN04566230, study PRJNA314399) | hydrothermal vent metagenome | isolation source: deep sea hydrothermal plume seawater | place: Mexico: Gulf of California, Guaymas Basin | collected 2004-07-11 | reverse complement strand
GGAACCCGGCCCTGAGCGGAATTCGCTCTTTTCGGCCCGTGCTTCTATGAATATTGACCCGGTATTGGAAATCTTCGGCGTGACCTCAAGAATTATTCCCGATTTATCCTGCCGGACAACCGGATTCGCATTCCCATTTGACGTTACACTCACTCCATCGACCACGGGAACCTGCGCACCCATCTGAATCATTGCAAGGCGATTATCCACCGTCCTGATCGTTGGTCGACTTAAGACGTTGACCTTCCGTTTTGCTGACAGTGCCCGCAGAAGGATGCTGATTGATTCAGATCCAGCCGACAGTACAAATCCGCCATGGCCCAGATCCGTGTTGATCCTCCCTACCGCCAAGTTACTGAGCACCTGGCCGGCGAGTTGGCCCGGATCTGCGGCAGTGTTGTTTCCGAACGGTTGATTAGCGAAATTGAATCCGGGGTTAGTCTGGCTTGATATGATATTCTCGGTTGTCGTCTGCACTCCGTTCGGGGATGTCGTTGTCTGTGTCGTCGTTAACACGTCCTCGACGATACTGCGATCAAACAGGAGACTTTCCTGGAGCGCGAGTTCGACTCCGAATTCATCCTGATTCGACAGTTCCACTTCGACCAGCATGACGCGAATGTATACCTGAGCGGGAGATCGATCCAGCTCCATCAGCAGTGAGTAGATGCGAGCACGTTCGTTGGGTGTTCCATTAATGACAACGCTGTTTGTCTCAGGTATGGCGACAATAGGGACGCTTCCCTTGACGGATGAAATACGTGACGCCGTATCGGGGACCCCCTGGGATCGCCCCGTGGCGAGCATTTGCTGAAGCGACTTAACGGCTTCTTCGGCCCTAATGTTGTTTAGAGGAACCACCTCTCGTCGATACAACTCGGCCTCGTGGTCGGCCTTCGCCACCATTTGCAGCAACAAATCCAGGCGAACTCTCAGGTCTCGCACGAACAGCACCTTCGCTGAATTCACATGCGTAATGGTTCCGAGCGGCGTCATCAAAGACTTCATCTGCGACTCAAGTTCTTCCGGGACAGCATGGTGGACTGGAATCATGACGGAAACCAGTTCGAATTGCCCCCGCGATTGCAAATTCTCAGGAGACACAATGTCGATCAGGTGGGTTGGAATTTCTTCCGCCGTGGACAGCAGGAGCAGAAGTTGCTTATGGCGGACGAGAATGAATCCTTCGTGGATCAGAAATCCGTTGACAATGTCCATGGACTTTTCAAGCGTGTGGCGCCGTGAGTCCGAGTACGTGAATTTCGTTTGCGGATACGCATGCAACTCCAGTGCGAGGCCTGCCTCGTCGGCTAGTGTTTTCAGCACGACTGGCCACGGCGCATCATGGAATGCAAAGTTGATGGTGTCGATGCCGGAACCTTCATATTTCTCGGCCGTTTCTGACGGCTCTGCTGTTGGTAAGAGCAGTCGTTCGTCGTCAGTGAGCGGCAAGTCTTCACGGATTACCCCCATGAGCTGGATTGGTGGAGTCTCTGACCTTGTTCGACTGGCAGCTGTTTGATTCAGTGTGGTCGAACGGGATACGAACGACTCACGGTAGCCAGTCGGTCCCGTTGAATGCTTCCGCGACGAGGTAGTCGGATGGCTGGCCTGGAATGCCGGAACGGCCGCTGTTCGAGGTGACATGTTGTGTGGTTCGGTGATAGTCAATGGAGTTATTGAGAAGCGTTCATCGAGTACCGGAATCGGATCTCGATGCGAGATTCGATTTTGGCCGTCTTGCTGCTGAGTGGTGATCCAATGAGTTCCGAACACGGCAACCCACACAACGACGAAGACCGAGACACGTCTCGTCAGCTTCGTGTATTTCCCGTTATTCGCCATGTGTGCGTATGTCCTGCCGGGGATCGATTGCCATCTCTGCTAGTTCCGAGAGTGTCGTTTTTCCATTTTCAGAGGTGTGCTGAACGCGGATTCCGAGATGAGTCTCAGAGCCTGGATCCTCCGGTCCCAATGGCAGGGGTGCGTTCATGTGAATTCCATGCTGCTGGCGTGAATCGAAATTGTCGACGCAGGGTCCACGTGTCGTCGTCGCCATGGAACAGCATGACAACCGTACGATGAGAGACTCGCTGCGGTGTGGGATTGTTCCCCTGGAAGAACATCAGTGTCCCCTGGAATCCCTGGTTTTCTTTTTCTGTCGAATCCTGAGTTGTTGGGTGCCAGATTACCAGAATGCGTGAGACTTCCGGAGTCTCTTGACGTGCGACGTGCATCCCCGGACGGTCTGAGAGTGTCGTTACGCTGCACCCCGCCATGGTTATCCACAAAAGCGCGATGGCGTTGTTGATTTCATGATTGAGAGTGACTGACATCTGTGGAGACGAGACGAGACGAGACGAGACGAGAGCAGCGGAGAGGAGTTGCTCTTGACGGCTGATTATCAGGGGGGGGGGGGCGGTTTTCTCTCCGCTGTCCGCTTCCGTGTCGGTGCGCATTAAAAACCGGCAGGATCTGCGAGTGACAGGCGAACGTCATGGTTGTTCGCGTCAAGGCACAACGACTTCGCATAGAAGGGGACGGCTCAACGTCGATCCAGGTCGCTGACGGCTCCGTGTTCGATAGCGCGACCGACACGCACACACAATGCTGCGTCTTCACTTCGAAATTCCAGACAGCTCCGCAAATGGCTTCTGCGGAGGTGCAGTCGCTGACTGCCGGACGTTCCAGCCGGCCCACCCGCCACCTGCCAGGAGCAACAGCAGAAACAACGCAGCTGCGATCGTGTTGTGGCACCAGGTGCGCGGGGCATGTGACTTCGTGATGGGAGACATGGGATCGATTCGCGGAGCCTTCGCCGCAAGGGCAGGTCGTTGATTGCTTCAGCCGAACGGATTCGGCAGTTTTTGCCATTCGACGGTAACGCTTTTGGCCAGGTTTCGCGGTCGATCGACGTCGCAACCCCGCAGAACTGCAATGTGGTAGGTCAGCAACTGCAATGGAATGACGTTCAGGATTGGTTGCAGGCAATCAATCGTGGAAGGAATGCGGATGACGTGGTCGGCCACCAGTTCCGCTTGAGTATCATGCTGATCGGCGACTGCGATAATTGGTCCTCCCCGAGCGGAAATTTCCTGTAGATTGGACAGCGTTTTCGTGCACGTCCGGCTGGGCGTCGCTAACGCCACGGTCGGCGTCCTGGGGTTAACCTGGGCCAATGGGCCGTGTTTCAATCCTCCCGCTGCGTATCCTTCTGCGTGCAGATAGCTGATTTCCTTCAACTTGAGTGCACCCTGCAGCGCAGTCGGAAAATCGTATCCGCGCCCCACAAACAGGACGCAGTCGGCTCCGTAGAACCTTTCGGCCAGGTCACGAATCTGGTTGTCGAGCTGCAGAATCTCGTCAACCTGTTCGGGCAGTCGCCCGATGGCATTCGTCATGATTCCTGCGTGACCGTTCAATGTCGCTCGGCGCTTCCCCCAAGCATGCCCACGTTGTTTGTGACCGTCAATGCAGCGCTCCTGGTGGGTCTCGTACGCTGGCTTCGCAAGCAACAGAGTGGCGTCTGGGTCCGTACACCACGGGCTGGTTAACGATTGGCGATCTGTGAATCAGAGCAATTCGCCGGTCAGGCGGCTGGCACTTTGAATCGGTGTTCTGTCGAGTACTTGATGTTCGGCCTCATCGACGCACGTCAAGAACAGCCTTCAGGGCCAACCGGAGCTTCAGGATTTCGGATTTGAGTGTGGTCATCAGATTGTTCACACCATCCAGATCGGAGCGACGAGCCGACAGTTCAACCTGTTCCGACACCTGGAGCGCCTGACGAGCACACATGTTCGTTACCGATCCCTTTAGCAGGTGTGCGGCGCTCACGACACCAGACTGATCTTTCCTGTCAAGGCTCTCTTCGATCTGCTTTAACGTATCATCACAGGTGTTGCCGAATAACTCTGAAATTTCTGACAGCAGTTCCATATCATTGTCGCAACGGCGACAGAAGGCGACGGAATCGAGTATCGCCGTTCTCTGTTCCGCCGATGGTTCCTGATCAGCAGGTATCTGATCAGCAGGTATCTGATCAGCAGGTATCTGGTCAGCGCCCTTGCCGATCACACGTCTGAGGGTCCTCAGTAGTTCAGTCCGTTCGATGGGCTTCGAGAGGTATGCGTCGAGTTTAGAGTTAAGAATTCGCTCTCGATCGCCAACCAGTGTTTTTGCTGTCATTGCGATGACAGGGATTTGCGTATGCTGTAGCTCGCGGATTTGTCGTGTCGCTTCGATGCCGTCCAGGAAGGGCATCATTATGTCCATGAATATTGCTGAGAATCGATTTGGATTTCGGCGGAATTCTTCCACCACCTGCCGCCCATCAGTCACGGTCGTCACGACGACTCCCGCGTTTTCAAGCATCCGTTTCGCGACAACACGACTGGCTGGATCGTCTTCTGCCAATAACACGTGTACTTCGTGAAATGAGATATCGGGCTCCGAATACTCCGAGGACCGACGACGAAAATATTCAATTTGTTGTTTGGTTGGCTTTGCGCATTCCGCGTTGAAGACAAACCTTGAACCGCCGCCTGCGACACCTTCGCATCGGATTTCGCCCCCCATGAGCTTAACCAGCTCATCGCAAACTGAAAGTCCCAGCCCGACACCGCCGAACACTCGTGTTGACCCACTGTCGACCTGTTCAAAGCGATGAAAAATTCGAGCACGGTGTTCAGGTGGAATACCAATCCCCGAGTCCTCTACAGTGAAGCTCAGCACTGCACCTCCCTGGTTCGACTTCTCCAATTCCGCTCGAAACGCAATGTAGCCGGCGTTTGTGAATTTGATGGCATTGTTTAGCAGATTGTCGATGACCTGGCATAAACGGCCACCGTCCCCCCACAGCAGCGTCGGAATTTCAGGGTCAACCTGCCAGCGAAACTCAAGTCCTTTGTCCTGCGACCGTGGCCCGAATGTCTCGCGGATGCGCCCGAGAATTTCATAAAGGTCCATCACCTGTGGTTGCAGTGAGAATCGTCCCGCTTTGAATTGCGAATAATCAAGCACATCGTCGATCAACGCCTTAAGCTGAGTTCCGGACCGAAGACACAGATCAAGCATCTGCTGTTGATCTTTGTCCAGCTTAGTCTGCAGGGTCAAATCAAGCGTTCCCAGAACACTATTTAAGGGCGTTCGCATCTCGTGGCTCACCACAGTCAGGAACTCGGACTTGGCATTATTTGCCGCCTGAGCCTCACGCAACGCTTTCGTTAATCGCTGTTCGGCACTCTTCCTGTCAGTGATATCTCGAGCAATGGCAACGGTCCACCAGCGACCATTCATTTGGATTCCGGAAACGGAAAGTTCCATCGGGAATTCACTGCCGTCTTTGCGGAGTCCCGTCAATTCTCGAATCTCTCCGGTGATCGGACCATTACCGGAATTTGAGAACGTAAGCCCACCGGCGTCGGCACTTTCACGGTATCGCTCAGGCGTTAACATGTCCTGGATTCTCTGACGAGAGATTTCTCCCATCGAGTACCCGAACATCCTTTCGGCAGCGGGGTTCCAGTGGACGACGCGATTTTCAGCGTCAGCCATGACAACAGCGTCAATCGCTGCGTCGCTGATGGCACTCAGTTTCTTTTCACTGGCGCTCAGTGCTGCTTCCCGCTCGCGGCTTTCGGTCACGTCCGTTGTGAAACAGCGTGTATGTTCAAAGTGGCCGTTCTCCCAGTAGACGTTGGAGTTGATCTCCACGTGCCTGATGGAGCCATCTTTACAGCGTAACCTTGCTGGGTATTGCTGCAGCGTTTCGCCGGCTTCCAGTCGTCGAAGTATCTCCTGAATGACGTCCTGGTCGACATGAAAATCGGAAATATGGTGCTGTTCGTATTCCTCGCGAGTGTAGCCAAGCAGGTTCAGTTCGCATGTGTTCGCTTGCTGGATTATGCCGTCCGGTCCAATCAGATGCACACCAACCGAAGCGTTGTCAAACAAGTCGGCGAATTCTTTTTCCCTTCTTGACACTCGCTCATTGGCGCGTGTCCGTTCAATCACGCGTCCAATCTGTTCTCCGACTGTGCGCATTACCTGGAGCATGCTTTCTTCGATCTCTGTCTCTGAATTCGCATAGAATTCCAGGACTGCGACAACCCTTCCTGACACTTTGACCGGGAATCCGAAGGCCCCGCGAAGGTCGTCTTTCCGGCAGGATTCTGCTCGCAAAAAATTATCGTCGGTTTGCACATTGTTGATATAGATGGGTGCCTCAGCAGCCCAAATACGGCCAGGCAATCCAATTTCGCGGTAGAGATCGGTGTCTCGAGTCGCAGCGACAAATGATTCGAACTGCATAGCTTCATCGATATGCCAGATGCCCGTCGGCACAAGCCGAGCCGCCCCACTGTTCGCCGGAACGTAGACGTGGCCGATTGGCCACCTTACGGCATCGCAGACAAAGTCTATACATTTCTGCAGTGCTTCGCCAAAGCAATTTGTTTCCGCGGCCATTGTTGTCACGCGATGTATCAACGTCGCTTCGAGTGTCTTTCGTGTGACTGCTGCCTGTGAGATTTTTCGTTCCGTGATGTCACGCACGAATGCACAGTGGAATTCCTGTCGGTTGAACTGTACGTAATTGACGTTGACCTCAACCGGAAACGTCGATCCGTCCTTTCTCCGATGCCTGCTCTCAATGGTGTGGTATTTTAACTTTTTTAACGTTCTCCAGTGGCTTTCCCAACCGTCGGAGAGGGCACCCGCAGTTTGTGTAAAGTCCATGATCGTCAGATTTAGCAACTGTTCTCGCGTGTAGCCCAATGACCTGCAGGCTTCATCGTTCGCGTAGTGCAGCGATGCGTCAGATCGGACCCAGAAGATCGCGTCAGCCGCTTCGTCCATTACGTGCTGCGTCAGTCGAAATTCCATTTCGGCTTCGCGGCGGCTGGTGATGTCGACGCAGGACGACGCGTATCCAAACGGCAACCCCTCGGCGTCGTGTGTCGGGGATCCGTTCCCCAGAATCCAGCGGTAATTGCCATCACGGTGGAGCAAACGATATTCGGCTGAAAATGAAGTGCCGTTCGCAAGTGCGTCTTCAAACCGCTTTACGATGAGCTCCAGGTCGTCGGGATGGACTGCGGCCAGCCAGCGGTCGCCCAGACATTCTTCCAGTCGCCGTCCCGTGAAATTCAACCATGTCTTGCTGAACCATGTCGCAGCGCCTTTTATATCGGCCTGCCACATCATGACCGGCGCCACGTCCGTCATCGCACGAAAATATTTGACGCTGTCCAGCAACGCCTGTTCGCTCTCAGTATTGTCAGAAATGTCAGGGATGAGGCAGCCCCAACGTTTGCAGGTCACGGCGAAATCGTCGGCTCGCGAAGTAGGTCTCGACAGCAAATACGCCAGCAATGAATGATGCAGTCACCACGTAGATTTCGTTGATTTCAGCCAACGTCCCGCTGCCGTGCGCCAACACTGCGTCCGCCGGGCTGATGCCAATTGACTGGGGCGGCGTAAGCCGAAAGGTCAGTTCAAGCCTTGTCGTGGCACCTGCTCGGACACTGACACCGATCGATTCTCCTGATCCATTGCCATCGACGTCAAACAGAAGCTCATATTCTCCGGGCTTCAGGTTGTCGATGATGAAATGTCCATTGCTGTCGGTCGTAGCAGAACGTGTCTCCCCGTCCGATTGCATTTCACCTTTCGGTCGGATGATGATCTCCTGAGGAAGGGCAGCGCCATCAGTCCCGGTGACCGGATTCACGCTCGTCCCAAACACGATCATTCCGAATACACGACCGTCCAGTGGCGTTGTGGTATTCTTTGCAGCGTCAGTCTGAGAAGCATCGGGCGATGCGAGGAACAATTGACTGACAGCGATTTGAATCTCTTTCGGATCCGCGGCACTGTCGCTGCTGTAGTCGTTCTGAGTGGAGTCGACGACTCGGCTCGGCGTCTGCTGGTACACTGCAGACGGTGTTGCAGGTTCCACTGAGAGGACAAGCCCGGCGACGGCGGAGGAAGGTGTCAAAGCGACGTCCTGAGCCTGACCGACTACAATCCAGTTTCCGTCGCCGTTGGCCGCATACACCTGGATGGTGTAATCCGATGGGTGCAGGTTCGTAAACGTCCACGTCAGGTCGTCACCGACTTCGACGAGAGCAGTCTCGCCGTTCCCTGATCCCGGATTCTGCTGCAGCAGTACTCGGTATGCGGAGTATGCGGAGTACGCGGGAAGTTCACTGAACTGAGACAGATACTTCTGGAAACAGATGCAGCCCGTGACGCAGGCGGCGTGCGCTTTGGCACATGATCCGGCGGAGTTAAGCTGCATGCCGCTGATGTCGATCACCGACGCGCTGAGGACAAGCCGCTCCTCAAGAATCTCGCAGCTGCAGGCTGCGAACGTCAGGGCCTTCCTGCGTCGCGAACGTCTGGCAGTTCGCTTGGTATACTGTAACAGTTCCATGTCAGCACCTTGATCCGGTTTAGTTGAATCTCATGAGGTTCAACGGTTGGTATATTCAGAAACTAGTTTCAAAAGTTTGCCTCGATCAAAGGGTTTGGAAATAAACTGGTTACATCCACATTCTAACGATTTTTGGCGATCGGCTGTACGGACATTTGCCGTCAACGCGATGATCCCGCCCAAAAAACCATCTTTCCGAATTTTCTTCGTCGCTACGTATCCGTCGACGACAGGAAGCCCCATATCCATAAAAATCAAATCAATCGATTCTCCGGAGCTACGGCCTTGGCGCACTCGTTTGATCGCATCTGCTCCGTCCGAGCTGGATTCGGTCGTGGCTCCTTCATGTTCAAGTAACGTCTTGAGCATCAGACAGTTCACCGGGTCGTCTTCTACGATCAGGACACTCAAACCATCCAGACTGGGTCTCTGATTGCCGCTGACTTCAGAAGAATCGAAATCCTGAACGACGTGGTTCTCCGGTGTGTACAGGTCGACCGGAACAGATTCCTCCACAGGCAGCGTCAACGCGAACTCGCTTCCGGTTCCCAACGTGCTTTTAAGGGAAATGGTCCCGTTTAGCAGATCGCTTAACTGCTGACTGATCGCGAGACCCAGACCTGTTCCTTCCTGAGACCGATCCGCAGCACCACGCGCAAACGGAACAAACAATTCACTCACGTAGTCTTCAGGGATGCCTTGACCGGTGTCTGCCACGACGAAACGGAGTTCACGCGAGTCGTCCGCATATGAGAGAGTGATTCTGACGTGCCCAACGTCAGTGTATTTCACAGCGTTATTGACAAAGTTCAGCAGGATCTGTTCGAGTCTGGCAGGATCGGTGCGAATCTGTCGGGGAATCGGGCCATCACACCGGGTTTCCAGGACAAGCGATTTGGTATCGGCCTGGACACGCAGCATATCCGCGACCGCCGTTGCGATTTTCCAGGGCGAGTTCAGAGACAGCTCGAGCGAAATATTTCCGGATTCGATTCTCGCAAGGTCGAGGAGATCGTTGATCAATTGCAGCAGCCCGCGCCCCCTCAGACGCATGGTATCGACCATCCTGCGTTCTTTATCCGTAGACAGTTGTTCGAAGAGCTGGTCCGCGTATCCCAGAATTGTTGTCAACGGTGTCCGAAGCTCATGGCTGGTGCTGGCGAGAAAGTTGCTCTTCGCTTCGCTGGCAGATTCGGCCACGAGTTTGAGTTCCGTCAATTCTATGGTTTGTGCCAGGAGAGTTCGCTCAATCAACGCCTGACGATAGATGTGATTCCGGATCCGGCCGATTCCCACGAGCAGCATGAGTGTCAGGATAACAGTCGAGCCGACGCTGGCCGCAATCACCTGACCGACTCGCTCGTCCTGAGCGTCCTGCACGGCCAGGATCGCTTTATCACAGTAATATACCGCGGTTGTCAGAGCGCGACGCAGCTCCTGTTGTTGGGTGGAGGCGACCGGGATCAGCCAATGTGCCAGGGCCTTTTCAGGACCCTCGTCAACTACGTCCTGAAAGACCAGGTCTGATACAGTGTCGAAGGAGTCGACAGCCTGGTCGATCTTCGTCCTGTCGGAATCTGCGATTGAGGTGAGCTGTGCCAGAGACTCCAGGTCACGGCCAAGCCGTGCGCGTGCCCGGTCATATTCCGCGGCCCACTCCTGGTTGCCTCCTGCGGCCCTCAGAGAGATCGCTGCAATCATTGATTGATGACTGCGTTCCAGACGGCTTCTGAGTCCCCGAATTCTGACCTCGCTCGCAGTGAATTCCTGGTTATCCAGCGTCGTTGAACAGCAGAACCACGTCAGCCAGATCACTGTCATCAGGCTGCTTACGCTGCCCATGACGATCAAGGTGACTAAGAGTCTCTCCTTTTTTAATTCGCCGTTCATCGGGATCTGATCTGCCTGCTCTGCGTCGACGGCCCTGGACGTTTCGAGTCGAAAGGTGATTTCAGCCGTAAGACAATCAAGTGATCACAGAAGTCAGTGTGTTTTGAAATGCCGTGAGTAGAAACATCTGATTGTTTACGCCAGGTTAGCAATTATATCTCATAGACGGAGCGGTTAGTGTTACGGTCATGGAAAAAACGTGCATGATTGGCATCATGAGTGGTGCGGCGACTAGCGGAGCAGTCCGGCCGCTTCCATCATGCAATTCCTTCCCTGTCCCTTTGCCTCATAGAGCGCGTCATCGGCCTGCTGAAGAATCTGTTTGGCGTCGATTTCCGTACAGCACGAGAGCGTAGACGCCAATCCGGCGCTTGCGGTGATGCGCAGCTGCTGATCATCAGCGAAAATAGAGAGCTGTCGAATCGCCTCCAGGACACGCTGACCAATATCCCACGCTTCTGACGGTTCGGTCTGATTCAGGATCAGTCCGAACTCCTCACCACCGTATCTGGCGGTCACGTCATAACGTCGACTCCTTTTTCGAATCGCTGCACCAACCTGGGTCAGGACTTCGTCGCCGACACCATGTCCATAGGTGTCGTTGACTGCCTTGAAGTGATCGAGGTCCAGGAGCAACAGACAGAATTCGTGACCATTTCGAGTGTAGTCGGCAATCGACGCGTTCAGCCCTTCGTCAAAGGCCCTGCGATTGGCAAGGTTCGTCAATGGGTCGAACAACGCCTGCTCTCTTAACGCGTCGTTGGCCCGTTTCGTACGCAGGGCCGAGCGAACACGGGCCTGAAGTTCCTCGGGAAAAAATGGCTTGGTTACGTAGTCCGATCCGCCGTAATCGAGCGCCTTGACGATGTGCCTTCTTTGCTTGTCGTTGGTCAGAAACAGAATGGGAATGTTCCGAGTGGCGTCATTTTCCTTGAGTCGTCGGCAAACCTGAAACCCGTCCATGCCAGGCATTTCGATGTCCAGCAGGATTACGTCAGGTAACGACGTCTCGGCGATCCGGATCCCCTCGTCCCCTGCAAATGCGTGCAGCATCTCGGACACGACGGTGTTAAGGTAATAGTCCGTCAGGTCATGAGCATTGGGATCGTCGTCGATCACCAGTAATTTTGGCAACCAGTCAACGCCAGTTGAGTGCTTAATCGAGATTGGCATTTATGTTAATCCGTATCGTGGTGTGTCTCGATGGCCGTGTCCACGAGACTCGAGAGTAGTTCCAGTGACTCAGAAATATGTGCTGCAATGGAATGATCGGTGCGAAGCGCCGTCTCGCATTTGTCGGCGACTGCAGTGATCTGAGGGAAACCGTAGTTCTCCGCCGTTCCTCGCAGCCGGTGCACAACAGACAGTAGCGAGTCAACGTCGTCGTCACGGTGAGCTGTTTGAAGTTGACCGAGCATTTCCGGCAGCCGTTCAATATATTTCTTCAGCAGTGGCTGGAACCGCGAGTCGACAGTTCTATCGGATACAGGTGAGTTCGACCGTGCTTCTGATTCAGGTAAAACATGCGACCTGAGACGGGGTAGTTGCCGTTCGATCGTCTCGAACAGCGTGCACAGGTCAATTGGCTTGCTCAGGTACGCGTCGCAGCCGGCATCCAGGCAGGTCTGCTCGTCATGCTTCATGGCAAAGGCGGTGAGAGCCACAATCGGACAGTCGAGTCCTTCGGTCCGGAGCTTTTTCGTGGCTGCGTAGCCGTCCATTCCGGGCATCCGCATGTCCATGAGAATCAGGTCATACGGTGAATCGGCGGCCACGGCGTCGAGTGCGTTGACAACGCCACCGGTGCCGTCCGCAGAGGTGGTGACATTCGCACCAGCTTCTTCCAGAAAAAAGGTCAACAGATCACGTGTGTCAACAGTATCTTCGACGATCAGAATCCTGACACTGGACAGATCGATGTCCGGGACCTGCCATTCGATCTCGGCAGCCTGTCGGACAACAAGATCGTCGGAATCCGGTTTCCAAACTGACAAGCTGCGCGAAAACGGAACCGTAATGCTGAAGACACTTCCCCGATTCTCGTCGGATTTGACCCTGATTTCGCCTCCGCTGGCTGTGACCAGCCGACGGCAAATGGACAGTCCCAGCCCGGTGCCCGATTCGGCAGCAGCGTTGTAATCGTGGCCATGAGTAAAGGGTTCGAAGATCTGGTCCTGTTTGTCTATGGAGATCCCAATCCCGGAATCCTCAACAGCGATTTCCAGAAACGCTGTATCGGAGGCAGACTCCTGCATCGTGAACCGGACGGTCACATGTCCCTTATGTGTGAACTTGATGGCATTCCCAATGAGGTTTGTCATGATCTGGCGGAACCGTCTTGGGTCCATAGGGACCTCGTACGGAATTGGCGTCGTGCATGCAACACTGAGATCCAACCCTTTGGAGTTCGCCTTCCCCAGCAAATTGGCACAGACTTCCATGACCAGTGCGTGGGGTGAACTGGGTGTCGGTATCAAATCGAGTTGTCCCGCCTCGATCTGTGACAGGTCCAGCACATCGCTGATCAGGTCGAGTAGATGGCTCCCATTGCGTTTTATTGCCGACAGCATTTCGATCCGACGTGCGGGGGCCTTGCTAATGTCGCCAAACATATGCAGTCCGTCGGTGTAACCGAGAATTGCAGTCAGCGGTGTCCGAATCTCATGACTCATCGTCGCCAGAAACTCACTCTTTGCGCGTGTGGCCACCTCGGCCTTTGCGCGGGCGTGCTTAAGGTTTTCTTCGACCGTCTTCCTGGTGGCGATTTCTAGCGTGAGGGTTTTCGTCCGTTCGTTGACCAGGTCATCAAGGTGCTCAACCTGTTCCGCCAGCGCATCACGTGAGAACTTCAGATTCACAATCGTCTCCTGGAGAATACGCTCCAGATGGCCCATTTCCCCCGTCGACGTGAGGTTGATGTTCGCGTCGTAGTTGCCTCCGGCAACTCTGGCAAGCAGTGCGATGATTTCTTTCAGCCGCATCTCAGTACCTGCCGACAGCTGATGCTCGACCAGCGGCTCTGCCTGTTCCTGAAGCGCTGAAAACGGTTGTCGCTGGACATATGCGAGGGCCGTATCGGGCAGCGGAAGTTCAATGGAGGATTGTGACGCTGGAGTCACCCATTCAAACTCCTGCAGTCCGATCAGCTCGCGGACATTCCCGTCAATCGTGGACTCCACGGCGTTTGTATAGTCGATCTTCCCGACCAGTTGTGCCCAGCGCTGCATCTGGGCCAGGATCCAGCTGCCGATCTCAGGCCGCGGATTGGGCAGGAAATCCATTCGGTCGGGTTGGACGAAATGTTTGCCGCGTCCGTCGGGATAGTTTCCGGTCAGTCCCTGCTCCACGGGCGTCGTGTCGTCCTGTCGCAGGTAGGGATATGCCGAGATCTCGCGAGCGATCTCTCTACGCGTTTCCGATCCCGCGTGATGAAGTTTGTGCTGGGCCTGAAGAACACTCTGCAACAGCGCGCGATGGGTATTGGGAAATTCTCTTGCAAAACTGTCCAGCGTGGCGAAACCACAGCAGGGGTGTCCCGGCCAGATGTCTTTTGACAGGATGAAGATAAACCCGGTCCCGCGATGAACGCAGATCTGATTGAATGGCTCGGGAGCGAACACGCCGTCGACCCAACCTTTCTCCAGGTAAAAGGGCATTTGCGGCGGTGCCACTTCATTGATCGTTACGTCTTTGAGCGGGTCAAGCCCGTGCTCGGCAAGGAAATAACACAGGAGGTAGTATTGCATCGAGAATCGATAAGGGACCCCGAACGTAAACCCCCGCATGTCCGGTACGTGTTCGAGCCCGTTGTGCCTGATTGCCAGGGTTAGCGCCTGGCCGTTAACGTTCTGAATCAGAGACAGCTGTACGTCGGCCGGTGGGCCATCAATACCCTGTCGACAGGCAAACGGCATCGGAGAGAGCATGTGCGCCGCATCGCACAGGCCATGTACAAGTAACTCTTTCACGCCGCTCCAGCCGGGTGTCCGTCGCAGGTTTACATTCAGGCCGTTTTTCTCGAAGTAGCCGTGGCTGTGGGCATAAATCAGGGGTGCTGCGCAGGTAATCGGAATGAACGCGATGTCGAGTTCCGATTTTTCGATTGAATTATCGCGATTCATGTGGCACCCCGGGGATGTTCGTGCGGATAGCAGATGGCTCGATGGAATCTCCCTTCCCTGTGACCGTCCGATTGAAAAACTATATTGCGCCAACCGTTGCGCGGTCGGGATCAGAATAAAAAAAACGGAAGTTGTGCCGGCGCATCCGGCACAATCAGCATCAGGCCTACGGCAGGACCTTTGCTGGATCATTCGTCAGCTCTCGCTCAGCCGAAAAGGCGACCACCGAGCAGGCTCGCACGACTTTC
>LWDU01000256.1_pt1 | contig 14700 bp, 16 predicted proteins | sample 727161 | NCBI WGS metagenome assembly LWDU01 (sample SAMN04566230, study PRJNA314399) | hydrothermal vent metagenome | isolation source: deep sea hydrothermal plume seawater | place: Mexico: Gulf of California, Guaymas Basin | collected 2004-07-11 | reverse complement strand
CCAACCCACCTCATACACAGTCCTCTGAAAAATTGTTTATTCACTCGTAAATTTGACTCTCAGCGTCTAGAGTCCATTCGCACAGACCATCAGGGAACCAAAGTCCCAATTCGAATTCTGCTGTTTCAGCTGCATCCGAGCCGTGAATGATGTTGTGACCGATGTCCATTGCGAAATCTCCGCGAATTGTACCTGGAGCTGCATCGCGACCATTGGTCGGCCCAATCAGGTTGCGTGCGACGCTAATTGCTTCAACTCCTGTCCATGCCATTGCTACAACAGGCCCGGATGTGATAAAATCGATCAAACCGGGGTAAAATGGGCGCTCTGAGTGGACAGCATAGTGTGCCTGAGCGGTCTCTAATGAGGGGGTAACTTGGCGCAAACCAACTAATCGCAGGCCTTTATTCTCGAATCGCTGAATGATGTTGCCAACCAAGCCTCGTTGTACTCCATCAGGCTTCACCATTACGAAAGTCGTCTGCATTCCCATATTGCGTGCGACCCTACGGGCCTTTTTCAATCAAACCTATTAGATTCAGAAGCAACTTACTCTTCTTCATCGCCGCTGTGAATCATCGCCTGTGACCAAACCCAACCTAGTTCTTCATGCTCACAGAAAGAAACACTACCTTGAGGGATCCAACCACCATGGATCCTAATCTCAACTTGCTTAATCAGACAAGGACGCCCCCATTCAGACCAATTAAAGACACCAAGAGGCTCTCCTTTGTTCAATTCTTTAGATACAACGACAGTATATTTCATGACAAATATTTGTTTTTCATACTATTTAAACATTGCTGTTATGTTATTACTCAAACCTCTTCTGTTGGAACCTATACATTACATTCCAAATCCTCACCAAAGCTCGATGGAATAAATCATCTTCACACTCATCTTTGTAACTCGTGTATCTTACATCATCAACAATTTGAGATACACGCTTCATAACCTCTTCACGAGGCACTTCAACACGATAGCGATAGTCTGCCCAGTCGATGATGATCATCTCATAATCAGAAAATAGCTTCTGCAATGGCTCAGGATTGCGAGCCTTGACCTGGAATAATTCTGGTTCATACTTGTGCTGAACAATACTGAGAAAGCCATGCTTCGTAAATATCCACATCAGAGCCACCCCTCTTTGAATTGGTCGTCGAATTCCTCTTCATCATCATCGGGTCGCACTTCGCAAAACATCTTTCTAAATTCTCTGGGTGTCACTGCAAATGGGACTTGGACTTCGATAGTTGCGCCAATAAACTGTTTAGCTAGTTTCATAATCGCAGGATGTCCTATTTCTTGTGGTAAAAATCCCTTCTCTCGCAGAGCAGAGCGAACTTGGTTGAATGCTGACCTTTCAGCCGCATCTGCTGTTGCTCTTGGCCGTGTTATAGGGTAGTACGTGCCTCCAGTATAGGTCATGTACATAGTTCGTGTTTTCACTCAGACCACCTCCATCCCGACGGCTACCGGCTCTTCTTCGACCATGTCCTCCTCAGGAGGAAGTGGGCGGACAATCGTGTAGGGGTCAACCTCAAACTCTACTCCGGCTGTCTCAAAGGACAGTGCCATCATGGCAAGGGTCCGGTAGAAGTATGGGTGGTCCACCACAGCTAGGCACCTCACGGTTCGTGTGGATACCACTTGCAGGTCTACACCAGCTTCGTTGTAAATATCCCCCAGTGGGGTACCAACGAAACCCGCGGCCCATCTGGTGTTATCCAGAGCCGTCGAGGCCCACTCTTCCTTCAGTTCTGGAAGCATTTCCATGACCCTCGTTCTTTTTTCATTCTTTTCTCTATTATTTTCGTTCTGTTTTATTTTCATATTTGTGCCACCTTATATGTCTATAAGAAGAAAATTAAAATTTTCTTCTTCCTATACTGGCAAGTATGTATTTTCCTTAAATCTCTCTTGTCTAATTCTCTCTATTTTTTGATGCTATTTCTTCTTCATAATCCTTCAAATAATATTTACATTGAGGGGTTATAAACCTGAAATATGGAAATTACTCAATTATTAAAAACTTTATTTATTCAATAATTTTTGACATTAATTTCAGCACTCGAATGATAATTTTGTATTCGTTATATACTCTGAGAATCTTTTGTCTAATGTGCCTAACAATTGCAAATGGTGTGAGGGAGAAATTTCTCAAACAATCTCCATGTGTTCCGGCTGTCAAATACTATTGACACCCTTCCTCGGGATATACAAAAATCAGATTCCGACCGATAATCAACGTGACTCAGTCAACCAACTTATTGAAGCAGGTCGTGAATTAAGCGTTCAACAACGACTCTTACAAATTGTAAATGATGTTGATGTCGGCACAAAACTTCCCCCGGCGTTCCAATCTAAACGTGGTCCGGCCTTAGATTGGGAAGAAGAGAGTAAACAGTGGGCAATAGCCAGAGATAGTATCCTAAAGTGGGGTTACACAACCGGATCTCTACCTTTACCTGGTGGTGGTACGTTACTGATTGATGAAGAGAAAGGTTTCTTTTTGAATGGTAATAGACTTGGGAATGAATTACCGTTACTGGACATCGCAGAATGGCTTTCAAATCCTAGTAGAGCTGGTGCTATAGGAGATTGGACTGTGTTTCTTCAGACTTTAGAATGCCTTACTCGTCAAACTTATGCTATGGGGCAAGAAGATTGGCAACAATGGTTTTCAATAAATTCTTATCGTGGTATAGATGTTCCAGCAAATGGATTAGAACAAATAGTTCTCCTGAATTTGCATCCATTCCAAGAATATATTGGGAAATTGTTTCAAATTATGGAACCTGAAGTACCTGTAGGTCATCGAGGCAATGTTTCTCGTGAAAACCGAAATCTCATGAGGATGTTTGGCGGTTCAGTTGGCTCGGAGTGGCTGGCATTGCTTGCTGATAAGGAAGAATTCAATAATTCATACCATAAAAGATTGTTACGTTTACTCGTAGTTCATAAAAAAAGACTCCATTTTCTCGTTTTGAAAAATAACGAACCCGCATTAATTCCATTAGGAAACGATCCTCGAATTTGGCGCACTTTTATGGCTTGGTCTCTTGAACCGCCGACGGGACGAGGGTCAGAATTTGCTAATGTCTTGTTTTGGTGTTGGGAATCTGAGAATGAAGAATGGTTACCTTCTCGTCGTCAAATTCGGTCTGCTCGATTATTGTATGAAAATATTCAGAAATTAGATCATAGCTCTTCAATCACCCCATATTCCTACTATTATGAGAATAATGACTCTCTAACCATCGTAGGTTCCTCGGGAATAAATTATCTAATCCGGTCATCAGAATATCCTCACAAATTCTTGGTCGAGGCTTTCCCAGTATCATGTCCTGTGAAGGACGCCGGATATGAGGGCATAGATTTGTGTATAGATCTTAATGGAGACCAAACTCTCCCTCCGGGAGATATTGCTCTTGGTTATCTTTTGGCTTTGCTCAATGATACTGTTTCGAGATACTCGATTGTAACGCTCGATTTATTTATTGAAGCCATGAACAGTATCAATACTGACATCAAAGATGACTCGATTGTCAAATGGTGGCACGAAGTAGAAAACAAATATGAAAAGATTATTGATGAATGGATGGAGAATGAACAGCATGAGGACTTGGATGATGAAGAAGAGTACCTTGATGATTCTGAAGTAGAAGAATTTGGAATGGTTTCCGAGGATACTTGGAATCATTTACAGGCCCGACACGATGCTAGAATTGAATCCCTCGAAATTCAAATGGATGAAGAAGTCGATAGAGATTTTATAGAATCTCGAAATCAAATTCAAGTTAATCAAGGAGGTCAGGCAAATGAATAATTGTATTGGATGTAATCATGAGACAGAGCAAAATTGGTGTGATTATTGCCAATTACTTGCCCCCCATATACTTGAAATTTCTTTAGAATCATTAGGATTAGGAGAGTCGTCATCAGAAAATTTACGTGCAAAAATAGGAAGTCCTCTTCCTTCAATACCGCATGTTTGGAAGGCATTGGCTAATTCACAGAAGTCTGGAATAGATTGGCTAAGTATTGAGAATAACAAAAATCATTCAATTCAACAATGGATTGTTGAACCTCCTCGTTCGTGGACGATAACCCCATCACAGATTGAAGAGTTGGAATCCGAAAATAGAATTAGAAATTCAGATACTCTTCGAGACATGCACCGCGGAGGTATTCTTCCGAATGGCACTTATGTTTCATTCGCTGAGGGTGTTTTCTATCTGGATGGAAACAAAATCAACTTACCTTACAGAGACATCGAAAAGATGATTCGAATGCCAGGTGCAGATAAAGTAAATTGGGACAAACTCCTAATTTCCCTTCATATAGCCACTGCTAATTTTCGGCCACGAAGAGAAAGAAACTCCTCTCAAGTATTAACTCCAAAAAAGATGATTTCTCATCCAATTACTTATTCGTTTATTCGTAAAAATGTTCGAATGAGAGATATGGGATGGGCTGACTTGCTCGACTACGGTTCTTTGAAAACAGATCCATATGAAGAAATGGCAACTTTTTTCGATAATAATAAGTGGATGTTTTCTAAGACGCCATGGATGAAATCTTGGATAGGTCCGGAACGAAACGGTTCGATTCAAGGAGCTTCAAAAACTGTTCCAATGAGCCTCTTGATTAGGAAGGGCCGTTTGAAAATATTAGTTCGCAGAAGTCAACAATGGCGAACTATCTGCGTACCGAATGATCCTGAAATTTGGGCACTATTGATTAATTGGTCTCTAATTCGACCTGGCCATCCTGACCGTATTAATTTAAATGTTTTTCAACAACAATTATTCTTAGATCCTAATGTTAAATTGATGAAAGAAAAGGATATAAATGGGATAAATTTCCTTCGTGAAATTGTCAATAATAATAATCGTGCGATGATAATGTTGGGTTCATCTGAGTCTGAAAATAAGATTGAAAATTCAATAAAAGTACAAGGAACTTCTGGTGAATATTACAAGATTACACCAGGGAAAGAAGCACACAATACCCGATTTCGAGTAACAACAATCGGCGGTGCCTTAAGCTCTAGGAGTCGATTTCGACATCGTCGCCGGATACCACTTTGTATCGTCGAAGAACCGGCTCTTCGTAAATTGGTTATTGGAGATGCAATTGGTAGTATTGTGCTGGCGCTGTTAAATGACCTTGATTCTCAAAAACAAATCTACACACTCTCTGCATACCTCCGTAGATTAGATGAAGAAAGAACGCCTGGAGAGAATGAACAAGCACTTGAAAATGCTCGGGATCAACTTGAGATTCAAAACCGATTAGAGAATTTGGTAAGAGATCACGATGGTGATTTACAACTAGTTGATGAACTTGAAAGAACCCGTTGGCAAAATGAACTTACTCGTGAGCTTCAAAGAAGAGTTTGAATCATGCTTCAGCACAGTATTCTCGGTATTCTCTGGCGATTCTATCGAAGAAAGTCTTCATGGAACGTACTGGAAAACTAGCATATAGTTCCTTAGCCGTGTCTTTGGAAATTCCCATTTCTATCATCGCATGAACAGTTGCAGTTAGAGCTGCACGGTCACTTAACCAATTGCAGTATTTCCCATCATTCCATTCTTGCCAATATTCAATCGGTTCTCCATGGTTGATGAGTAGTTCTCCCGCCTTCTTGACTATGGCTCGAGCATCGGAATTTCCAACACCACATTTGCTCGCTAATAAGTCACGAATAGTTGCCAGGTGTTGATTCAATTGATTTTTGCGAGTATTAGAGCCAACCTCTTGTCTTGTCAAATGTGAACAATATTGTTCAGAATAATGCAATTCATTATTCGGAGGACTTAAATTTCGCTCAATTAGTTTTACCGCTTCAGAAAGGTCATTTCGATGAATATTCCATTCATCAGCAATTTGTTGAGAACGATTTTCTGAACCACGTCGTTGCAATATTGCAAGTGCAGCAACTGCGAACACTCTTCTTCGGTATTCGGGCACATCGCCTTTAAGTTCTGGCTTACCATCCATCACGTATCTATTTCGAGAAAGCTTAAGGTTCTCGTTTGCTTTTTGGATGATTTCAGCAACTTCATTTACGATTGTACCGGGTTCTCCTATTTCTTCAAGTTCTTTAGATATTGTTTCCCAATATTTAGGGCAACGTCTCGACAAATTTCTATGAATATTAATTAGTCTTCTTGGGAATTTTTCACCATTCTCTGGAATTCCAATATCTGAGCCAATACTTGATTTGGTATTTGCTATCCGTGGTCCTTTCATTTCACTGTCGTATTTGTATTCATTATCATAACTGATAATTGAAATTTGAATTCCACATTCTGCACACTCATAGTGCGTTGGTCCTTGGATTGCCTCTTTACATTGACATTCTGGGCAGCAGCCATCATTGTTTTCTTCGTTTGTATTTTGGTTGGTTTCGTTCATATTTCTCACCTATTGATCCCTGAATTTAAGGTCGATATATCGCCTTGATTTTACATTCGCTCATCGGGACTCTGTGCGACTGTTGTAAGGCACTTAATAGTGCCCTTTTTGCGACTCAAGCGTCGCCGTAGTTTGCCTGTTTTGTCACAAATCGACAAATAGATTTTTTATCAATTAATTGTTATTATTAGGGTAAAAATAACAAGTTATTATAATAAAATGAATAGTTTATTTTATCGTAATTAACATTTAATTTAGATTAACACTGATTCTCTCGCCATTCGTTCAATTTGAGTATTCCAAATGCTAATTCTTTCATTGTTAATCCATCTACATTGGATTCTAAAGCTAACTTAATCAATTCAATTATTTCTTGATCGGTATCTTTGCCCAATAGTGCAAAAATAATTGCATCAACATTAATTGATTTTTCGTCTGATTTACCCAATAATTTATTCAGCCGATTTAATGATTTTCTATCTGTTGGGGACATTATACCGCCTTAACTGTCAAGTATATTTCACAGGATTCTTCACTCCACTGATTTAGAGGGCCAGAATCTTCAATTCGAGATACAGATTCTTCCTTATTGTTACCAATATTCTTCGAAATTTTCATGTGATCATGACCTAAAACGTAAGCTAATTCGAGAATGGGCGTGAATGCAGAAAGAGTGTCGGTATCGGTCTTCGACCAGTACGCGTTGTGGGGGTGTGTGTGAATCCATAATCTGTAGGGAGTGATTGAGCCAAGGGGAGGAGCTAGGGCAACTCTGCCTGCAGTGCCAATATCGACCCATATACTCCCTTCATTATCAAATAAGACGCTGACTTCTCTACCCATACTATCTGCTAGATTCCAGAGTGATTTCCAGTCTTCTGCCACCGCGAGAGCCGCTAGAGTTTCACGAATTTTTATGGACCCATGATTATTCGAATTTATTTCTCGTCTCAATTCATGATCTGCGTGTATTTGTGGAGAAATTGAAGAAGTAATTTCATCTTGTTCGGGTTGGTATTCTACTTGAGGTAACTTTGCAGCAGTTCCAAATGTAATACTAGCCGATTGCGGGGCTGGTCTCATTGCAGTATCGATTCCAGAAATAATCCTGAGAGATTGTAAAATCCATTGTGAACCATGCGCGGCTGCAAGAAGGTAACCGAATTGTATATTCCCAGTTTCAATCGCGTCATCAAACTGACATGATTGAGATTTTTGTTCTGGTGTAAGTTCTGATAACAACTTCTCATCTACTGTATCATCTATCGAGATGTATCCATCTCCAAGGCACCTCAAGTCTAGGAAATATCGGCAATTATCGTGAACGACTTGCCGTGCTTCGTGCGAATCGACAGCCACGACAACAAGATCACATTCATCCAAGTCGTCTGATTTTCGTATATCTCTTGTATGCGCACTGATTGATAGGTCTTGGGATCTATATCGTGACAACTTATCTGCAACAGCGAATACCTTCTTGTTTCCGATATCAGGATAACCAAATCTTTGGTGCGCTAGATTTGATTCCTCGACTTCGTCTGAATCGTATAATCTGAAGTGTATCGGTCCGAGTTCTTCGAGAAGTTTTCCTCGATGTAGAGCCGGAATTATTGTGCAAGCTAAGTTTGAGCCAATTCCACCGACTCCTATTATTCCAATTGTTATTTCTTTATTCATATTTTCTCCTCCTTTTTTTCATTTTTCGGCACTAATCGTGCCTTACTGTTAAGTTTATTCATTTCTAAGTTTTAAGTCCCTCTCGGCGGACTAAGTCGGCCGAAAGAGACTGGTAGTAAATCCGTTCAACACACCTTGCGATGTGCTAGTTACTCATATTGAGTAAAATGTCTAATATCCACCAGTCAGACCAGGCATAATCATGATTGTACCGACATCATTCCAGTTGGCTTCAGCAATTTCATTAGCTGGTACCATCTGATTATCGCGGTAAATCCATTGGTCCTTGTTGCTATTGATGAGATCGACTGTCTCATCTTTGGTAAGCTCAAGGGTAGTGTGCCCAGATTGATCGGCGAATATGACTTTTGTAGTTAATTCATCCATTTTTTTCTGTCCTCCATTGGTTTTGCATTCTCTAGTTTCCCTCTTTATTGTCCGGGCGCAGACATTGATATTATGATTTGAATCCGACATGGTATAAACTCCTCAATCTCCATTTTGAATCTTCAAATTTCTTAAATTAAGTTCAAATCCAAAATCCAATCATTTCAAATAACCAAATGAATTACCCCACATGTTGGTTTAGATGATTGTGAAAGGTAAACTGGATGCATTAGATGCATACAAATTAGCTGTCGATGGCTTCCGAATGTATGGTTGGAAAGATCTTGGCCTCGATCAAAACAAACGTGGGATTAATTCATTTTTTGAAAGTGATACCGAGAAGTGGGAAGTCTTAATTGGATTTTTCTCCGATTCTGAATTCGAAGTTAGGTGCAGATCGATTTGGAAATTAAATAATGATTCAAAGAACGTTGGCGAAAAATTAATTCAGAAAGTGAACATATCCGAACCCCGTTTTGATTTTCTTTTGAATAATAATGGTTCATTTGAGGTCAAAACCACGAATCAGATTCCTCCTGAAGACGGATTCATGGATTTGATTAGAGCCTTGGTCATCGACAACATTGATGCATACGAATCTTATTCCTCATTATTCAGAAATTTACCTAATGAAACCAAATTCAAATCAAATTATCAAGAATTGAATTATGCAGAAGAATTATCCTCTACTTCTTCTTTGAAATAATCAATAATTCTGATACGATGTTTTTGTAAAGATTCACTATCTATTACAGAAGAATTATTTCCAATTTGCAAATCCATAACATCTCTCCAACCTAGATTTTCAAGTTGATGGATTTGATTCCAAAGTTCCTCGTCTTCTTCAGATTTTATTTGAGTTTGTAACTTCGCAAGTGGAATCATTTTGGTCTTCATTTCCTCAGAAATCCTTCTTTCTCTTACACGTAATTGAAATAGTTCTTCTTCTTCTTTCATCTTCTGCTCATAATAGCTCTCAGGATGATCCAAGAAAGGTTCAATGACATCTTGTAACGTTCTTGGCATATTAGTAAATCCTGAATTTGCCATTAATACAAATCCAATGCAAGAATCTATCATTGGTAAATCTGGCCTTAGGGGAACTACGCAAACAGATTGTATATTCCCCGTCTTTTTGTCAATTACTTCTATAGGAATGTGTACCACTTCTCTAGTATATTGTTCTCGGGCGACATGATTAGTGTCGCCGCTTTCATCAATAATACCTCCATCCTCTACCTCATCGTTGTCAAAATCAACAACAAAGAATGGATTCTCAAACAACACATTACTATTTTCAGTTAAATCCTCATCCTTAGTTCCATCTATATCCAAATAATGTATATTTTCATCCCGATTATAATCCTCAAGACTAATCATCTTTCCAAACAATTCTCCTACACGAAGAATTACTGAGATCCTTTCATTATATTCAGCAACTATAGAAGCGCCAGGGCCTGCCTTACAGACATCAGAATTAGATACTACTTCTGCTAAGAGTGCGAGTCCTTTGAATTCGGGATTGGATAAATTATAGTATAATTCTGAAGAAACTAATTTTTTCTCCAATTCAATTTTCTCTTTGATATTCATTGTATAGTACCCCTATTTACAAGGTCATTTTTCTCACTAGTATCCCATAAGAAACCAGCTCTATTTGGCTTTTCATCAATTTGTTCCGATTTTCCCATTACTCTTCCATCTCCAAACAAATCCTTCTCCGCTCGTGCTCGAATCTCTTGTAATTCCTCGGTGTCATTATTAGCATCCAACATTTCTTCCAGATACCCGCAATACTTGGCTACGTCTGCGAATGTCACATTTGGAGGTGTTTGTCGAGCAGTCCAAGCAACTGGATACGCTTCTCGCAATTCACGGCGAAGTGTGGTCATCTGTGGTTCAAAAGCACCACGTAAATCATCTGCCAACAACAAGATTGTTGCAACTACATGGTCACCCGGCCAGCAGTTCTGAGTTTTTTCACGAGATTCGTGAATGCAAATGCTTTCCCAATCACCATCTCGGAAATCGTACCACTGTACTGTGAAATCCATCATTGTGCTAAATGCATGCATCAACGTGCCGATTACAAGATGTTCTTGCATTCCATTATCGCCATCAAAGTCAATTTCATTGAATCGTTTAGCCATCAAATTTGCCGCAGCAGATCGATAGTTGACTGTAATTCGATAACGAGTCCCAGAAGATCCTGTAACGCGAATCGCAAAGTTATCTGCATCGTAACTACGGTCTTTATCACCCACATCTGAAATTGTTCCTCCTACGCAATTCAGAACAGCGGATATGAGTTCCAACGAGCGGTTGTGTGGTTCTAGACCTTCACACCGAAAATTATTCAATATCCATTCTTTCTTTTCGTTGTTATTTTCATTATTTTCCATAGAAGTCCTCTTTACTGGTAAGTATGTTATATGTCATTATTATCTATGCCAATAATGACCTAAACTGATCATAAATATGGTAAAGATAGCACCTTGCAGAGCCGTCATTTTCATGTCTATGTTTACACACAATATGGGAGATTTTCATCAGACTTCAAAGTCGTCGCCATCAGTTCCGCCATTGGCAACCCAAACACCTGCTACTGCACCTGCTGGCCCACCAACACAAAACCCTAATGTTGCTCCTACTATATTTCCTAACATTCCCATTTTATTCATCTCCAAACAATCCAATAGGCCATAGTGTTGTTATAACAACTACACCTACCGCAAACCTTGCTATACTTCCTAATTTACTCATTTATTCTTCTCTCCTTACTTCGATCCATTCTAAATCTTTTATTTCATCATTATTCATTTTTATTTCCTCCAATTTTATACTTCAAATTCATCGCCATCTTCTGTCCAGTTCCACGGCGTTGCTATCTGATATAGTGTTATTATTAATCCTAACATTTCTATTATTCTCCATATCTGGCAAGTATTAATATTTTACAATGTTGCCTACCATATGGTATGTATAAATTGTTTGAATTAGCTAATCAAATATTCTGCTTTTAATATCTTTGATAGCCACGAATCATCCCCTATTTCATTCGAGGTTATTGTTTTAGAATCAGACATTTCATCTAACCAATGATTGAAGTCGCGTTCTTTATGGAGTTCGTGTAATCCTTTTCGAACAATTTCTCTTAGTCCTCGAATATCTCGAGCATGTACTCCGAATGCATCATGAACTGCCCAGAAGCTGAAGTTAAGCGATTCAGAAGCCATTTGATTTATCGTAGAGCGCATATGGTATGCATCGAGTGAATGGATGAAGTTAGGGGCCAGTGCTGATTTTAATTTTACAGGATTTATTCTATTTTTTTCTACTGAATCATGCAATTGTAAGGTATAGTTAGCATGAGTTAAGAGACGTTTAATCTCATTAGCATCATCATCTTCATTTTCTGGGTCAATGCAGAGCATCACTTTTAGCATCAATTTATAACTCAATCCTTTAGTATAGTTTTTCTGAATTTCTTCCTTTAAGTCTTTGTTTTTTAGTATGTTCTTATTCCATTTTTTCTCATTTTTAGGTAGATACAATTCTATTATTCTATTAGAAATAGTCTTCTTTGATTTACCGCTTTTATACCATTCTGGAACAAATGAATTGTAAGCTGAACCAACATGACATGGCATTCCTTTCGATGATTTATCACGTTGATATGTTTTAATGTAGTAATGATTTACTCTAAATTTATCTGGTAGGTTCCATGTAATTCCTGGCCATAATCCATCGCTTTTATCGGAGATTTTCTCTAATTGATTTTCTAATTCATCATAATTTGATGCCGTTATTGATATTGAGTCAGAAAAAGCCAATTCGATGATTTCAGTAAATTGTGGTTGAAGTTCAGGATTTTCATTAAAGAATTTGGATACCTCATCGGGATTTTCTAGTAATGCTTTATGTAATGCGGATCCCTCATTCCAAAGCGGAATATACCTTTTATTGCTGAGTAATTTTTCCCATCGTTTTGCCTTCGCCTTGTTCTTATTTCCTTTTCCATTTCTAATTAAATCTGTAAATTCACTATAGAATATTCGTCCTTCAGCATAATTTTTGTAAGCACTTTTTACGTTGTCTGGTATATTTTTAAATTCTTCTAATTCTTCTGCTGAAAAGTCGGAAACAGGAAAATCGATTTCATAAAATTTAGATTTTCCTCTACCATTTTTGCCAGATAGGCATTTAGCAATATCTGTTGATCCATACGCACGAGTCATGGTTGGCATCTTCGCTGTACTTCTTGAAAATGTATTATTCAATATTAATTCTATATCTATACTATTGAGTAAGTGTTTATTCAAAAACGCTCTCGCTTCAGTTTTATCTACATTATTGGAGACAATATCATACAAGTCTTGAGGGCGCTCTCCTTTCATTGAAATATTTACTTTTTTTGCTAATTCTTCATCTCTAAAAATAGCAGCTAAATGTTGGTAGCCATTACAGGATGCATCGAGATAAACAACTTGTCCGCTCTTCACCACTTCCCAATTTTTTCCATTATTATCATATTCATCGTAGATTCTATCAATTTCAATTAATATTGCTAATCTTTGAAATGCTTCACTTTTCCCTGAACGATATTTATCCAACTCTAATATTTCTCGATATTTGATTGGATTATTTGCTAACATTCGTAATTGGACAAGATTATCTTCAACCCATTTTGAGCGTTCGAAAAAAGTACAATGTTTCTCAGCTGGCTTCTTACCTTCCCATTCCTCCCATTCAATTCCCTCCATCATGTTATGTAGGTGAACTCTGAACCAGAATATCCCCTCATCTCCCAATGATTTCCATTCTTTAAAACGAATCAGGGCACGGTCAAGGTCATCTCCCTGAGGGCTCAATTTTGTACATCTAGGGGACATTCGTCCTCTGAAATCACAAATCCATGAGTGCCAGAAAACATTTGCATTGTGTTCAATAATTCTTCTTGCCCATTCGAGGACATTTACTCTACTTTCTTTTCCATTTTGGTCGTTCGGTGTAAAAACTTCTTCAAATTCGGATTTTGGTTTCAATGATTTTATTCGTAATTCTTTGTCCTTCCAATCTATATTTTCTAGCATTGTTCCATCATCTAATTTTATTTCAAAGAAAGCTTTCAAAAAGTGAAGATTAATTTCCCACTGCGTATCTTGTAGTGTGTTCAATGCATCGATTAGGTCATCACTTATCTCACATCTGGGTGTTTCAAATATTTCGTATCGGTCATGTGATCCCCCAATTATTTTGCGATTTTGCTTTAAGAGAAACCCCCCGGCTTCGTAATCTGTAGTGTTTGAAGTGTGCAGGTTTGGTGGGCAATACATCCAACGATGCTGGGAGCCGCGTAACCAACGATAAATTGGATGTTCTGTTCCTTCTACAAAATTTTCGTAATTTGAAGCCGTAATTAAATCTTTCATTTTTGTTGTAAAATATAGATTATGTGGTTGGTGTTTTTGTTTTGTATTTTTATACAACTTCATTTGTCATATATTCCCTACTTAGGATAGCATCTTTGGGTTCGAGTAACATGTTTAGCAAATTATATGTCAATTGAATCGCATTATGTTTCGTTACATTTTCTGGAGTTTCAGATTTTGGTAAATTTGTAGTTCCAAACCCTCTATCCTTCAACTCATTATAGACAGTTTTTTCATCGAAGGTAAACCCCCAAATCCCAATTTCATCTTGCAATTTATATGAGTCCTTTTCGACATAACGAATTGCTTTTTCTCTTGCGTCAAGCAAGATATTTTCAATTTTATTGGAAAGGACTGCCATTAAAGTCATTCCAGGAATTGAAATGTTTATCCATTTCCAATCTTCTGGTGGTTCAATTTTAGCTTTAACTAATTTTGAGGTAATCTCCCACAATTTATCCTCATCTATAAAATTCAACTCTGTTTGTTTTTTTGCGAATTTTCTCAGTTCTTTACCTTCTTTGACCCCTTCTCTATATTGGTAGATTTGTTTAGGTGATGCATCTGTCGATTTTGAATTTGCGATTAAAATTCTAGTCAATTCTCGGCTAATTCTAAGTATTGGATTGTAATGTTCTTTTTCCAACATTGACATCGTAAGTCTTTGACTGCCGCTTAGGATTTTTTTCTTAACTGAGTTATAATCAGGATTAACTGTTGCTAAAATTTTCCATAGAAGCAACATATGTTTTGGTTCTCGGAAATTAGTATTCTCAAG